>UMHS01022501.1_pt1 | contig 106268 bp, 86 predicted proteins | sample 1965611 | NCBI WGS metagenome assembly UMHS01 (sample SAMEA4836106, study PRJEB28245) | human gut metagenome | biome: gut microbiome; material: fecal sample | place: Denmark | collected 2008
GGACTTTCGTCGCTCATTGAGCAACGGGTTGCGTATTTTAACCTCAAAATCGCCTTTGTCAAGACTTCTGACTAAAAATTCTTGCTAAAAAATTTGGGGGCCTGCGCCCCCAAAATTTTCTTTAAGCAAATACCGCTATCAATTCAACTCCTTAAGCAGCTCATCAATGCCTGCCTTTGCATCCATGACCAAACCGTAATCGGCCACTTCAAAGATCGGTGCTTCAGGATCATTATTGATCGCCACCACAACCTTGGCGTCTTTAATGCCTGCAATATGCTGCATGGCCCCTGAAATACCGATTGCAATGTATAAATCGGGAGCAATAATCTTACCCGTTTGACCAACTTGCCAATCGTTAGGACATAAACCCAAATCCACAACGGCACGTGTTGCACCAATGGCCGCTCCCAAACGATCAGCCAATTGAGCCAACTTTTTAAAGCCTTCCTCATCTTCGAGACCACGGCCACCAGCCACCACAATTCGTGCGCCTTGCAGTGCCGGTCTATCCGTTTTGACGGCTTCAAAACTTACTTTGCGGGTTCTCATCGTTTCAGGAAACGGTGCATTCATGACTATTTGCGCTTGACCGTTCTTTTCACAAGCATCAAAAGCCGTTGCACGAATACTCGCGACAATCACCGGTTCTTCATCTTTAAGCGTCACTTCAATGCTTCCGGCGAAAATCGGACGAACATACGTTTGCGCATCAATAACCGCCGTGACATCAGAAAGCGGAGCAACATCCAATAGCGCTGCCACACGGGGCATGACACTTTTACCCATCGAACTCGCTTCAAAAAACACATGGCTATATCCATGTTCTTTGACCAAAGCAACAACCGCTTTGGAGAGCGACTCGGTTAAGATATTTTCACCGTCAGCGGGATTAACGAAAACAGTCTCAACACCACTAAAAGTCTTTGCCACATCTTGCGCAGATTGTCCCTGCCCCAAAAGAAGCATATCCGTTACACCGGCAGCTTTAACGGCCGCCGTCACCAAACTCGCGGCTGTAGGCTTAATGCCTGCGGCGTTGACTTCACCAATCACTAAAGCTCGCATAAACATTCTCCTTCCTACAGTACTTTTGCTTCAGTCTGAAGCTTGTTGATGAGTTCAGACACAGAACTTAACATCTGACCGTTCTTTTCTTTTTTCGGCATGCTGTAGCTCACCGGTTTGAGACGATGAGCGATGTCAACGCCGAGTGTACCCACTTCAATTGTTTCCACCGGCTTTTTCTTGGCTTTCATCATGTTGGGCAACGTTACATAACGCGGTTCAGCCAAACGCAAGTCCGCCGTAATAACAGCCGGAAGCTTAACAGCCACTGTCTGCACACCCCCGTCGACCTCACGTGTGACCAATGCTTCAGCACTATTGGCGATTTCCAACTTGGAGGCAAAACTGGCTTGCGGGATATTGCAATACGTGGCAAGCATTTGACCAACCTGATTGGCATCATTGTCAATGGCCTGTTTGCCCACAATGATCATGTCGGGATTTTCTTTTTCGACGATTTTTTGAAGGATCTTGGCCACTTGCAACGGTTGAATCAACTCTTCACTCAGGACGTGAATCCCACGGTCAGCCCCCATCGCCATGGCTACGCGTAACGTATCGAGACTTTTCTGAGCTCCAATCGTTACGGCCACCACCTCAGAGGCGATTCCCTTTTCCTTCAATTGAACGGCGCACTCAGTGGCAATTTCATCGAAGGGATTAATAGACATTTTGACTGTGGCTGTATCAGGCTCACCCGCCTCATTGAGGCGGACTTTCACGTTGTAGTCAACAACCCGTTTCACGGCTACCAATATTTTCATAAAACCTCTTTTTACCCGCTTTCACGAGCAACACATCATAGTTTTTCAGATTCTGCCCATTATATAGAGCCACCATCAGAATTCATCATCATCACGACGATCATCTGTCAGGCGCTCTCCCCAACCAGCGCTAGCGAATGCAGCCTTAAGCACCTCTGTACCGGTTTCAGCAAATGCGGCCGGATCGGACAGAGTGCGGCGATAAAAGCGAGCACCGGCTAGTCCTTGCAAAAGACCAATCATCGCTTTGGCCGTTGCGCGAGGTACATGACTGTCAGTCGGTGTTTCGCGGCGAATATATTGAGTCATTATCTCAATTAATTCTTCGCGGCTTGCAACCGGATGCATATCCGCAAAAAGTCTGGCATCCACATCACTTAAAACCCACGGCGTCTTATAGGCTGCTCGACCCATCATTACTCCGTCAACCTTTTGCAGCAACTCTTCAGCCAACTCTAACGTATCAACTTGTCCATTAATGACAATGGTGGCTGTCGGAAAATCCCGTTTCAAATCAAAAGCGACTTCTCGTCTTAGTGGCGGTACCTCGCGGTTTTCTTTTGGACTCAATCCTTTTAACCAGGCATTGCGCGTATGTACGATAAAGGTCCGAACACCGGCTTCGTAGAGCGTTCCGACAAAGTCACGAACAAAACCATAATCTTCCACCTTGTCAATGCCGATACGGTGTTTGACCGTCACATCAATATCGACAGCGTCCTGCATCGCCTTGCAGCAATCGGCCACCAATTGAGGCTCAGCCATCAAACAGGCTCCAAACGAACCGCGCTGTACACGTTCACTGGGGCAACCGCAATTGAGATTGATTTCGTCATAGCCCCAATCCTGAGCAATCTTGGCACATAAAGCCAAGTCCTTCGGATCGCTGCCGCCTAACTGCAGGGCCACCGGGTGCTCTTCTTTATTGAAGTTCAGATGTCTGGCTTTATCACCGTAAATAATGGCGCCCGTTGTCACCATCTCTGTGTACAGTCTCGCATGTCGAGACAGTTGCCGATGAAAATAGCGGCAGTGACGATCGGTCCAGTCAAGCATCGGCGCCACACAAAAGCGCCAGGGATTGTATTGGGTCATATTTTCGAAAAAGGCCACTCGTACCTTGCGATAAGAGTGGCCTGACAGTTAAAAAATTAATCGTTAACGAGTCTGCACGTAATCACGCAGTCTTTCAGCAAAATCCGGGCTGCGCAATTTACGAATGGCCGCGCTTTCGATCTGACGAACGCGTTCACGCGTCAAACCCATTGAGCGACCCACTTCCTCGAGCGTATGGTCATGACTGGTTCCGATTCCGTAGCGCAAACGCAGAACCGTAGCTTCACGATCGGTCAAACGATCAAGTGATTTTTTAATCTCTTCTTCCATCGCTGTCACCATGAAGCGGCGTTGTGGATCCTGTTCTTCATCACCGCGGACAAAGTCAAGCTTTGTTGCGTCTTCATCGTCACCAATCGGTGCGTCGATGGATTCAACACCACGCATGGCTTGGATCAACAACTGTACCTTGGGTAACGGCACTCCGGACAATTGAGCCAATTCATTGTCAGAGGGCTGTTTGCCGTGCTCTTGCAGGTATTTTTGCTTAATGCGACGAATCTTGTTGTAAGACTCTGTCATATGCACCGGAATACGAATCGTATTACCGTAGTCTGCGACCGCACGCGTTACAGCCTGACGCACCCACCACGTGGCATAGGTTGAGAACTTGTATCCACGGCGGTATTCAAACTTGTCCACAGCCTTCATCAAACCCAAATTGCCTTCCTGAATGAGGTCCGGCATGGCCAAGCCGCGATTGACGTAACCCTTGGCAATCGAGATGACCAAGCGTAGGTTGGCTTCGATCATCTTAGCCTTGGCCTTCGACAAACTTGCTTGAGCAACGGTCATACTGCGGTGCAGGTCACGCTGTTCAGCGATGGGTAAGCTTGCATCGTCTTGCAATCCGATCAGTCGAGCCTGCAATTCTTCGAAAACACCACGATGCTGTTCCAATGCCGCAGACCAGGATTCACCACTTGCCACTTCATCATTGAGCCATTGACGATCGCAGCAGCGTTCATTAAATCCTTTGACAAAACGTTCTTGAGGCATATGAGCCTTGTTGACCATCACGTCGCGCATGGCGTACATGGTATCGGTCACCTTGGACATATGCTCAGCAAGAATGTCGGCCAAATGCGTCACCGTCTTCACAGAGAAACGCACGATGGACAGTTCATCGGAGATATTTTGGCGAGCACGCTCGAAATCCTTCTTCTTAGCAGGATCACCGAAACTTTCCCGCATCGTCTCAAGGTATCCCTTCAAACGATCAAACATCTCCAGAGCACGCTCTTTCATTTCCTCAAGCTGCTCAACCGTCATAGCGGCAGCACCGATATCGGTGTTCAAATCACCACTGTCGTCTTGAATTTCTTCTCCGGCCACGTCGGTGAAACCATCGATCACGTTGTCGATCGTTTCGGATTCTTCACGAATCTTTTGAGCCAAGACCAACAACTCTTGAATGGAGAGCGGCGACATCAGCACCACCTGTACCAAACGGGCGCGGTGCTGTTCGATACTCTTGGCGACTTCAATTTCGCCTTCACGGGTTAAGAGTTTATGGCTGCCGACACCACGCAAATAGGCGCGAAGCGGATCTTTGGAAAGACCAGCGCTTTCTTCAGGTGTCAAAATCGTTGCGGCATCTTCTTCATCGATATCATCATCGACCGTTGCCTGTTGCTCGGCCAACATCGCCACCGTGTCTTCGTCAGGCGTGTGGTCAAACACCTGCACACCGAAGCGGCCCAAACCCAATGTGATTTCCGTCAAGGCATCTTCAGAGCGTAAGGCGCTTTCGGGCAACAAGTCATTGATTTCAGCGATGGTCACCCAACCACGCGAACGGCCGAAACGAACCAATTGGCGATAGCCGTTTTCGGCGCCTTCTTCATGCTCAGGCTGCACAGGCATCAAGTCAGCGATCGGGTCACTCTTTTTGCGTCCGCCCTTTCGCTTTTCTACCTTGGGAAGCTCCTCAAAACCGTCTTCGAAACCTTCTTCAGACAGCTCCTCAGCTTCTTCAATCTCTTCTTCGAGCTCTTCTTCATCGAGCTCCTCTTGGGCATACTCGTCATCATCGAGCTTTAAACTGCCCTTGAGATCAAAATCCAACTGCTCATGTGAGTGCAACCACTCATTGAGATCTTCACCCATAGAAGCCTCATCGACCAAAACCTCTGCCTTATCGGCGCTGCGGTCCGTCTTTTTAGAGGTTGCTTTTTTGACAGTCGCTTTTTTCATCATTTCGTACAAATATTCAGTAACTTCATCGGAAGGAAAATACCCAACTTGCGAACAACGAAGGCAAAACTTACAACGCGCAAATTCCTATGGAACAAAAGTTCCCACGGCACCTATTCTTTACTCGTGCCGACATCATTGCAATAAACAGAATTTCGCGTTCTTAGCCTTTGACCCACGCAAGAGAGTTTTCTCCAACCGGTCCGATCAGCATTGCTGCCAACCCGATTCCCGTTGATTATTTCACCTGAGAGCTTTATTCTTTCAGAAGAAAGACAAACACCTTCAGGTAAAACCCGAATTTACAATAAGCAGAGGTTTCGGGGCTAAGATATACAGATACAGACTAGATTCGTCCTATGACGAAGGGCCACCAAACCGCTACTGCGAACTTATTAAGATACACTAGAAAAGAAAAGCCTGTGCAACAAAATTCACAGGCTTTTTTATTTATTTGATATAGATCAAATTATTTTAATGTTATCACTATCTAAGAATCCCCTAAGCTTATTCGCTCTACTGGGATGACGAAGCTTTCTAAGCGCTTTCGCTTCGATTTGGCGAATGCGCTCACGGGTCACAACAAATTGGCGCCCTAGTTCTTCAAGTGTGTGTTCCGTACTGGTATCGATACCGTACCGAAGCATAAGCACTTTAGCCTCTCGAGGCGATAATGAGGCAAGCACTTCGTGGACCACCTCTTTGAGATTATCATTTTCAGCTCGCTCAAGCGGTCCTAAAGAAGTTTTGTCCTCGATGAAATCAACCAGATGTGAATCCTCTTCATCGCCTACCGGAGAATCAATTGAGACGGGCTCACGGCGAGCCCGCATAATAGTTCGGACACGTCGCTCTGTGAGTCCAACCTCTTGAGCTAAGTAGGCGTAAGAAGGCTCATGGCCGTATTCTTGCTGATATTGTTTTGAAATTCGCGTGATTTTGTTGAGCGTTTCAACCATGTGTACCGGAATGCGGATGGTTCGCCCTTGATCAGCCAGCGCACGAGTGATCGCCTGACGTATCCACCAAGTCGCATACGTTGAAAACTTGTAGCCGCGTCTGTATTCAAATTTATCAACCGCCTTCATCAAACCGAGGTTGCCTTCCTGAATTAAATCCAAGAATTGAAGTCCGCGGTTTAGATAGTGCTTTGCAATAGAAATCACCAGGCGCAGATTGGCATTGATCATCTCTTGTTTAGCTTCACGCACACTTTGCTCGGCTTTGCACATTTGAGCATAAAGTTCACGCATGCGTTGAGCTGGCAACCTTGCCTCTCTGGCCAACGAACTATATACGGACTGCACGTGCAAAATGGAGTCAAAATTCTTCTCTAGCGCCAAGACGTAAGGCCTATCGGATTTCAAACAGGCGCGTAAAGCACTTTCCGAGAAACCTTCATCTCGAAAGAGCCGCCCAAACTCAGCCTTGGGCATTCCGACAACATCAACCAAAAGTCTTTGAGCATCCTGCTCAATACGTTTAAACGCTTCGGCCTTGTCATGTAATAAGTCTGACAATGTACGAACCGTCGAAGCCGTAAAGCGCACACGCATTAATTGCTCTTTAACCGCCACTTCAAGCTGACGATACTGATCACTGTCCACGGGCAATTGGCTCATGCAATCAAAATATCCCTTGCAGGTATCAAGGATGTCAAGCGTCGTTTCTTTAAGCACTTTAAGTTGCTCTGAACTCATGGCCGAAGCCCCAATTGAGACTTCCTGCACATCGTCATCGGCTTCTTCGTCATACTCCGGCATTTTCTCTTCGGCCATTGAAACCGAATCAATATCCTCGTCTGTCACTCCATCGACAATGGCCTCGACGCTCACTTCATCGGCGCGAAGCATATCGGCCATGTCCACAAGCGTTTTCAATGCCGAGGGACTGTCGGCGATTGCTTCCATCATTGCCTGAAAGCCGTTTTCAATACGACGGGCAATCGAAATTTCTTCTTCACGCGTTAAAAGAGGAACTGCCCCCATTTCACGCGTGTACATTGTCATGGGGTCCGACGTTCTTGACACATCGCTTTCAACAAGCGAGAGCACATCCTCGTCATCGTCCTCATCGTCGTCCTCCTGTACCAGTGATAAGGGCGAATCATTGAGCAAGATTTCGTCTTCAGCCGGCGGCTGCTCAAGAACTTGAATACCTAAGAAGCTGAAAGCGTGCTCAAGTTTAGCGATGGCTTCATCCTCGTCTTCAACCTGCTCAGGCAATACCTCTGATAGCTGCTCGTAGGTAACAAAGCCATTTCGTTTAGCCGAGACGATCAAAGCACGAAGTTTTTGCAAACGCAGCTCACTTGCTCCGTTTTGATAGACCTTTTCGAGCGATTTTTTCAAACGCATTCTTTTGCGTTTGGTGTTACTCGCCTGCGGCAAGATACTCGGATCAGGCGTCTGGATCCGAAGCGGTTGATCAAAAAGAATATTGATGGTGGTTTCCGCAGAGCAGGCGGATTGAACAGTCAGCGGTTCGCTTTTGGACGACTTTTTCTTTCGAGTAGCCATACACACACTCTATGCCTTCGTCACAACACCGGGGCGGACGGAAAAACAGCTAAGGGAGAGTTCGGGTCGTTTGCGAATCAAAGGGCTCGCAAATCATCTCCGCAATCGTCTATTGATAAAACAATCTTTTATTGTTGCGGATGGTTTTGCGATTATACGAGCTTTAACGGGCGATTGGGCAAGCAAAAAATAGGGACTTTCGCTTGTATCAGCCACTTAGACGGCTGTCTAAAACAAAATCGACAGCCTGAGAGCTTTCATCGATGAGCGATCGATGAATATCCTGTCTGCGCTTAAAAAGACGTTCCAAATACTGAGACTCGACCGGCTCGCCTCGCTCTTCCATGCTTAAAAGCTCGGCTATTTGTGCATCGAGCTGCGCTTTTTCTAATTTCAAAAAAGCACACTTGATTTCAAATTCTGCTACCGCTTCGGGCGTTTGCAACACCTCTTCCTCGGAAGCCAAATCCGCCAAACGATTGTAGAGGGGATCGCCCTGCATAAAGGACAGTAAATAGCCCGTTGTCAGTTTTGACTCTTCAAAACCCTCACCTTTGGAATGATCTTGAGCTAAATGCCAGAGTCTGACAATCGCCTCTTCCCACTCATCAACGGTATCGAGCATCTCGTATTCAATCTGATCGGAATACTTGATTAACCAAGACGGGTGCGTCACGAAGCACTGCAATAATCGGCGCTTGATGTTGGTAAACACCGGCCCCGTTGTCACAGGTCGTACGGGACGCTTGGAGCGTTCACCCTGTTTGGTATCTCGTCCATAACCGGAAAGCGCTTTGGCCGGTTTAGTCTGCGGAACATCCAAAAGCGTCACCCCGCAAAGCGAAGCAACTTCGGCCGGTTCCATGCGAACGGCCGCCGCAAACTCCTGCACCAACAGTTGCCTGAGCGCATGAGCGGTCATTCGCTGTAACAAGGGTTTTGCAATCGCGACAGCCTGAGCCCGTTCCTCGGCTGTACGCAGTCCCTGTCCTTGACTGACTTCCCGAACAATGTCCATGACAAAAAATTTGGACAACGGAAAAGCGGAGCGCAACTGTGCTTCAAAAGCTTCCGGCCCCTGACTTTTGATCAGACTGTCCGGATCTTCATCTTGCGGCAAAAGCACAAAATGAGCAGTTTGGGTATCAGTGATGATGGACAGAGTCGACTCCATCGCCCTTCGCGCAGCCTTAAAACCAGCCGCATCTCCGTCAAATGAGAAATAAACATGATCGGAGAGCTGAAACAGTTTTTTTACGTGCTCAGGTGTAATGGAGGTGCCGAGAGCAGCAACGGTTTCCAAGAAGCCGCCTTGGGACATCTGGATAACATCCATATAACCTTCGCACACAATGGCGCGGCCCTTTTTATGAATGGCATCCCGAGCCTCGTAGAGACCGTATAACTCCTGACTCTTGTGATAAACGGGTGTTTCCGGTGAATTCAGATACTTAGGTTCCTCTGCGGGGACCATCGTTCTTGCCCCAAAGCCAATCACCTGTCCCCGGGGATTGCGAATCGGGTACATCACTCGGCTTCTGAAACGATCGTAGCGATGACCGTCTTTGGCAATCACCAAACCAGACTCTTCCAATTTAGGATCATCATAGGCTTTATCTTTAAAGATCGCCTCCAGACCTTGCCAAGCATCAGGCGACAAACCCAATTGAAATTTATTGACGGTCTCTTCCGTGATACCGCGTCCCTTGAGATACTCAATGGCGTGGCGATCATGAAAAAGAGTTTGATGATAAAAATCCGCCGCTTGAGCCAAATAATCGGTGAGTGTTTTGGCTCGAGCCTGACGGATCTTGGCTTGACGATCTTCGGGAACTTCCATCCCTAAATCGTCAGCAAGCTCTTTAATAGCTTCAGGAAAGGACAGTCCCTTGAACTTCATCAAAAAGGTAATCGCCGTCCCGTGTTCGCCGCAACCGAAGCATTTAAAAAATTGCTTGCTGGGGTTAACGGCAAACGAGGGCGTTTTTTCCTTATGAAACGGACAACAGGCCATCCAGTTGCTGCCTTTGTGCTGCAACTTCACATAGCGTCCGATCACCTGCACGATATCCGTGCGGGAAAGAACCTCTTCGATAAAACTCTCGGGAATCATTAAGCGAAGTGTCCGGTCTGTGGTTTTAAGCGGTCAACTTTTGCTTAATCAGCGCAGAAACCTTACCCATGTCAGCGCGACCGGTAAGCTTGGGCTTGACCGCGCCCATCACTTTACCCATAGCGGCCATGCCGTTAGCACCGATGGCGGCGATGGCTTCATCGATGATGGCAAGAATTTCTTCTTCGGTCAGAGGCTTAGGCAAATAGGTCGATAAGACATCAATTTCAGCCTGTTCTTTATCGGCCAAGTCTTGACGATTGGCTGCCGTGTATTGTTCGATGGAATCGTGGCGTTGCTTGACGAGTTTAGCGATGATCGAGATGATCTCGGGATCTGCGCACTGAACACGTTCGTCCACTTCTTTTTGCTTGATAGCAGCCATCAAGAGACGAATAGCTCCCAAACGAGCTGCATCGTGAGCTTTCATCGCGGCCTTCATATCGGCCATGATCTGTTCTTTAATCGTCATTTCCATTCCTTTGAAAAAAAACGCGTGCAACCTCTCTCTTCAGTCAGAGCTTTGCACGCGTGATTTTGGCTTAAAGCACAAAGCTCAAGCCCTGACGGTCCCTGCGCTAGATCGGACCGTCAACTGTATGCGGTCCGAAAATTAGTAGAGCTTCTTCGGCAACATTTGGCTGCGCAAGCGCTTGTAGTGACGCTTGATGGCAGCAGCCTTCTTACGCTTACGTTCAGCCGTGGGCTTTTCATAGAACTCACGAGCACGCAATTCGGTCAAAAGACCGCTCTTTTCAATGGTGCGCTTGAAACGGCGAAGAGCGGTTTCAAACGGTTCGTTTTCTTTAACACGAATAGTGGGCATCAGGCACCTTACCTGTCAATAAAAAATGTTGCGGTATTGATTTACCGATCTGATCAGTGCGCACAAATCCATCTCGGAATGTATCGCACGACCTCCGAAAGTTGCATATTTTCGCATAAAATACGGATAAAAGGAAATAGTCCTTTCATTTTTTTGTCTTTTTTCTTGCAGAATCAATATAACTTATTGATTCTTTTGATATTTATGCTCATTCTTGGTTTAGAGTCCTCTTGTGACGAAACGGGCGTTGCTCTTATTGACAGCGAAAAAGGCTTATTGGCTCATGCCGTGCACACCCAAATTGACATGCACCGACTTTATGGCGGCGTGGTTCCTGAATTGGCCAGCCGAGACCATATCCGTCGCGTTATTCCGCTCATTGAACAAGTGCTCGAAGAGGCTGGCAAAACCAAGACTGACCTTGATGCCATCGCGGTTACGCAAGGACCGGGCTTGGCCGGCGCTCTTTTAGTGGGCGTAAGCGTTGCTCATGCGCTCGCTTTTGCGTTGGATATTCCTGTTATTGGTATTCACCACATGGAAGGGCACCTGCTGGCTAATTTATTGGCCGATCCCGCTCCCGAATTTCCGTTTATCGCGCTTTTAGTATCAGGCGGCCACACCCAAATCATGAAAGTCAACCGCTTCGGAGACTATGAACTGTTGGGCGACACGCTCGATGATGCGGTGGGTGAAGCCTTTGATAAAACGGCACAGCTCTTGGGCATGTGCTACCCGGGCGGTCCCGCCGTGAGCGCTTTAGCCGAGAAGGGCACGTCCGGCGCCATTGAACTGCCCCGCCCCATGATTCATTCACCCAATCTTGACATGAGTTTTTCGGGTTTAAAAACCGCGGTGTTGACCGCCGTTAAAAATGCACCCGATGCAACGGATGAAACCTTTCGCGCCAATTTAGCCCGAGCTTTTGTGGATGCCGTCGTGGATGTTTTGGCGGCAAAAACTGTCAAGGCAATGAAGCAATCAAAAATGAAAACGCTTGTGGTCGCAGGAGGCGTGAGCGCCAACAAGCAGCTTCGCAACCGCTTGGTTTATGAAATGCGCAAACGCGGCATGAAAGTATTCTTTCCGCCCATCAAACTGTGTACAGATAATGGGGCGATGATCGCCACTGCCGGTTTAGAGCGAATGAAACACATGAGCGCCGATGACATTAATCGTCATTTTAAGAATATGAAATTTGGTGTTAAGCCTCGTTGGCGGCTCAAAGAAGCCGCCGCGGATATCATTCACTAAAGATCTTTGAGCGTACGAGTCAAAATTGCACGCCGGACAAAAAGTCTTCCATTCGCATGGCTTCGCGATGATTGTGTGAACCGTTTTGATTAGCGATAAAAATCATCGCCATCGGGATGCCTTCCTGAGCAATATCACCGGCATCATGGCCGGCGCCCGAAGGCATACGAATAACCGGAATATTTTCTTGAGCAGCCGAAGATTCCAATTTATTAATTAAGTGCCCGTCACTTAAGGCTGGCTCAATGTAGAACGCCTGATCAAATTCGAAGCGAACACCAAAGTCAGCTTCTATCTTTCGAGCTTCTTTCTTAAAGAGCTCATAGAAATATTCTCTCGTTTGTACTGAAAGTGTGCGGATATCAAGGCTAAAGGTTACTTCGCCGGAAATGATATTAAAGCTCTGTGAAGGCGGCGTATTAACAACGCCGTTCGTGTAGACCAAATCATCGCCCGCTTTGAGCCTTTCAATCCAGTGCGCGCGCATGACGGCAAAAAGCTGAGCGACAGCAGCCACGGCATCGTGTCTAAACTCAAAATCAATGGCACCAGAATGAGCGGTTTCTCCCAAGCACCGAATAGCACGGTGAAAGACATTGCCTCGAATACCGGTTACCAGGCCAACCTTTGCTTGAGAAGATTGTTCCAACTTCGGCCCTTGTTCAATGTGTAATTCAAAATAAGCCGCCACATCCTTCGGATTTAAGTAGGCCTTGCCTTGAACTAACGCCTGCGGATTAATCCCGCAGTCTTGCATCGATTCCCCCAAAAGCTTACATTCGGGCCGATAACGACGATTCAAGTCTTCGGGCGTCAATGTTCCTAAGATCGCACGAGAACCGATTAGGCCTTGTTCTTCACAACGGAAAGCCACAACGTTTAAGTTACAATCCAATTGAATGCCTGACTCTTTAATGGCTTTGGCTGCACAAAGTCCTGACACGATACCGGCCAATCCATCAAAATTTCCGCCTTCCGGAACGCTATCGGCGTGACTGGCCACCATTAAAAACGGCCTCTCCGGATGTTTTCCTTCAAGAGTCATCCAAAGATTGCCCGCCTCGTCATACGAGCAGTTCATGCTTAAACCAAGGGCGACTTTTTCAAGATACCTCAATACCTGAGTTTCTTTTTCCGAATAACCCAAACGAGTAACGCCCAGGTCGGATTTCGACATCTCACGAACATCAGTGAAAATTTTCTGAGCAAAATCTTTTTCCGTTTGCATTTTTTGCTACTCCTAACCGGGTCTCACCGTTTTCTGCCGTACGGTCTCCCATACGATTTCCACCAATTGGTGGTTAATCCGCATTGGCGCAATCAACCGGCTTTGCTCCCAATTCATCGACCAAAACAGAAGGGTTGATTTTCACAATAAAACCGCGGCGCCCCCCGTTGATGTAAATTTCCGGCAATTCCAAAATCGTCTTTTGCACGTATACCGGCATACGTTTTCGAGTTCCAAAGGGCGAAGTACCGCCAACTTGATAGCCGCTATTGCGTTGAGCTTGCTCGGGCTTACAAGGTGCGATATGTTTTGCTCCCACTTGACGGGCAAGATTTTTGGTACTGACTTCACAGTCACCATGCATAAGAATCACCAAGGGCTTCGCGTGCTCATCTTCCATAATGAGTGTTTTTACAACCGTGTGGTGATCTAAACCGAAAGCGGCGGCAACGGAGGCTGTACCGCCGTGCTCAACATACTCGTAAGAAAAGGGTTCAAAGGCGACCTTATGTTGTTTGAGCCAATCGGTGGCCGGTGTCGCACTTTGATGTTTTTCTTTAGACATAATCGTTCCTTTCGCTTTTTTATCAAAGACCCGCTGGCAACGGGAAAGCAATCCTGTCGGGCACGCCCGGCATGGTCTCTACAGAGGTGGCCCCGTTTGCCTTTAAGTATTCCACCACGCCTTGAACCAAATGCTCAGGCGCTGAAGCGCCGGCTGTCAGCCCCACCTTTTCCACGCCATCAAACCAAGAGGGTTCAATATCTGCAACGCTGTCAATTAAAAATGCTCGAACACCTTCACGCTGGGCCTTATCACGGAGTCTGCGGGAATTCGAACTGGTACTGGATCCAATCACCAACACCAAGTCAACCATGGCCGCTAATTTCTTTACAGCTTCCTGACGACTTTGCGTGGCGTAGCAAATATCCGCTGCCGACAATGAGCGAATGGATGGGAAACGGGCCTTCAACCGAGCAATGACTTCTTTCGTTTCATCCGTCGACAAAGTGGTCTGTGTCACATAACCGACTTTATTGGGATCGGGCACGTTAAGAGCGTCAACTTCTTCATCGGTGTAGACACGGTAGATGTTGTTGTCGACCTGTCCCATGGTTCCTTCCACTTCCGCATGTCCTTTGTGACCGATCACAATAACCGTCAATCCCTCTTCATGCATTTTGACGACCTCTCGGTGCACTTTCATTACCAAAGGGCAGGCGGCATCAAAAAGACGAATCTTTCGTCCTGAAGCGTACGCTTTAACACTCTTGGGAACACCGTGGGCCGACAAAATAGCCGTTGCTCCATCGGGCACTTCGCTTAGATGATCAACAAAGATCGCGCCTTTTTCTTTCAGTTCATTGACCACCGTCTTGTTATGAACAATTTCATGACGGACATAAATCGGACTGCCGTAGACAGCCAAGGCCTTTTCCACAATCGCAATGGCCCGATTGACACCGGCGCAAAAACCTCGCGGCTGAGCTAATAAAACCTGCATGGATGTTCCCCTCAAAATATTTCAAAAGTCTACCGTTTTTTAATCATCTCGTTTTCATCATTTGGGCTTAATCGTTAAATTTTTTAGCGTATTTTGTGCAAACAGTCGCAGAAAATTTGAATTAGTATTGACCTTGGCTTTCAATCAACAAAACAGCAGTATTAAAAAACAAAGCTTCAGCTACTTTTATGCGCCCCACCAACACCATCCTCGGACAACACTTCAGCATCGCAGGACAGTTGCGCTTCACATTCCCTCGCATGCTGATGTCGCTTTTCATCATGAGCTATATGGTGGCCGATGGTGTTTTAATCAGTCGCTACATGGGCACCGTGGCGCTAGCCTCTCTAAATATGATCTTCCCGCTTGCCATCTTTTTGGGTGCAGTCGGCATCATGCTTTCTGCCGGTGGCGGCTCCGTTGTCTCACGACGCATGGGGGCCGGCGACTCAGCTGGCGCCGACCGAGCCCTAAGCACACTGGTTTACGCGGAATTTGCCTTTGGAGTCATCGTGGGACTCTTGGGTATTTTGTTATTAGATCCTCTGTTGGACTTTCTTAATGTCAACGAAGAGCAATACGCCTATGCCTATGAGTACCAAATTGTTTGGCTTGCCTTCATGCCCTGCTTTTTATTGAGCGTGTTGTCTCAGACTTTTTTCACTGTAGCGGGATTCCCCAAACTGGGCCTGGCCGTTTCAATCGCCTCGGGTCTTACCAATGTTGTTTTGGATATTGTTTTTATGGGGCCTTTCGGTTGGGGTATGTATGGCGGAGCACTGGCGACGGTTATCTCCTGGATTGTCGCGGCGGTGGCCGGAGGCATTTTCTTTTGCCGAACGAAAGCCCCTATCAAAATCATTTTGACTCGTCCCGACTGGGCAGCTCTTAAAGGCGCATGTACAAGCGGATTTTCTGAAATGGTGGGCAGTCTTTCCTCTTCCGTTACGCTTTACTTATTTAATGCAGCTTTTATGTATTGGTTGGGTGTTGACGGTGTGGCCGCTTTAACCATTGCATCCTATTCAACGTATGTTTTTAATTCCATCTTTTATGGTTTTTGTGAAGCCACCGGTCCGATTCTAGGCTATAAATACGGTGAACAGAACTGGACAGAATTAGCCTGTGTCTTTAAAAACAGTCTCGTCATCATGACGATATTCTCGCTTGCAGCCTATGGTATGTCGGTTATTTTCGCCGCCCCCGTCTTGGCTTTCTTCACTCCGAGGGACTCGGCGGTCTTTGAACTCGTTTTAGCCAATTTCGGCTACTTTGCACTTTCTTTGTTACTTCTGTGTCCCAATATGTTTGCCGCCTACCTCTTCACAGCCATGGGAGATGGCAAACGCGCAGCCATTGTCTCTTTTTGCAGAACGTTTCTATTTACCGTTCTGGCTATCGAGTGTCTGCCGCTTTTAATCGGCGAGATTGGTCTTTGGCTTTCTGTGCCGCTAGCTGAAACACTGACTTTCATTTTGAGCGTTACACTCATCATCCGCAATAAACGACGCTATGGCTACGATGGACAGCCCGCCCTTGTCATTAATAGAGACTAGGGCTATCACCTCATAAAACTTATAAAAATTTGCGTATGCAGGGGGCGATGAGTATAATGCTCGATACCGTTGACCCCACCGAGGTGAGATGCATTACTTCGGGCGGGTTGTTTTTGTTTTAATTTTTTGACTGGAGTTAGCGATGGCACGAGTGTGTCAAGTCACCGGCAAAGCGCCGATGGTCGGCCACCGCGTCTCTCACGCAAACAACAAAACCAAGCGTCGTTTCATGCCCAATCTTCAATATCGTCGTTTTTGGGTTGAAAGCGAAAACCGTTGGGTTCGTTTGCGTCTGACGGCGGCAGGTCTTCGTACGGTCGACAAGCTCGGTATTGATGCGGTCTTAGCGGACCTCCGCGCCCGCGGCGAAATCTAATAGGAGTTCACCATGGCAAAGGGTAACCGTGAAAAGATCAAGTTAGAGTCGACCGCCGGTACGGGTCACTTCTATACGACGACCAAGAACAAGCGTACGAGCACGGGCAAGATGGAAATTTCCAAGTATGACCCGGTTGCTCGCAAGCATGTGGTTTATAAGGAAACGAAGCTCAAGTAATTGAGTATCGTACCGACCAAAAAGCCCGATTTTTCGGGCTTTTTCTATTTCTGCTCGTTTTTTCTTCAATTCTCTCATTAATCCTTTTTTCCATTGAGAGATCACACTCTTTCCCCTATCATTGAATCACGCTTTAACCAGTATTCGGATATCCGGCGGAGTTTTTCACGTGCAAACCGTTTTTCACACTCCATTTCTACGAGCAATCTTTGCTGTATCTGTTTCTATTTGGCTGACAGCTTGTTCGCCGTCTGATACCGATAAAAATACTCAAGATCGTTTCCATCTGGAATACGCCAGCATGAAAGATATCCGAGATATCAATCCTCACCTCTACTTAGGGGAAATGGCGGCTCAGGCCATGGTTTTTGAACCTCTGGTCATCAATACTGCAAAAGGCGTTGAACCGTGGCTTGCCAAAAGTTGGGATATTTCCGCTGACGGCAAAACATACACTTTTCATCTGCGTGAGGGTGTTCGTTATACCGACGGTCACCCCTTTACCGCGCAAAGCGTGAAAGCCAATGTTGATGCAATCTTGGAAAATAAAATTCGTCATGCATGGCTCAATTTAATCAATGAAATCGAGTCTCACCGTGCGCTTGATGAATTAACGTGGGAACTGCACTTAAAACATCCCTATTTCCCTACATTGATTGAGCTCGGTGTTTCCAGACCTTTTCGCTTCATATCTCCCACCTGCATGGATAACGGTCACACGAATAACGGTGTGAAGTGCCTGGCAGGAACCGGACCATGGAAACTTTCCGAACACAAGCGAAACCAGTACGCGGTCTTTAGCATAAACGAGACCTACTGGGGTGAAAAACCAAAATTAAAGTCGATCCGATGGAACGTGCTGCCTGACGCACAAACCATGTTGATGGCACTTCAAAAAGGAGAGATTGACCTGATATTCGGCGCCGACGGTGACCAATTGACAAGCGATGCGTTAAGCATGCTGCAAAAGAGCCATTCTCTATCGGTTTCTTTAAGTGAGCCCATTGCAAGCCGAGCCATTTTATTAAACACCAAGAGAGCTGTTACCGCAGACTCGACACTGCGTCTTGCTATCGCTCACGCCATTGACAGACAAGCAATTGCGAAAGGAGTTTTGAACAACCTTGAAGAGCCTGCGCCAACCCTTTTTGCCCGCAATGTCCCCTACTGCGACGTTGATTTAAAAATCCGTGAATACAGTCCACAGAAAGCTCGTGATCTTCTTGATCAAGCGGGGTGGCTTGCGTCTCAAGACGGCATTCGAGAAAAAAACGGGATAAAAGCTGAAGTTGCCTTCTACTTTAATGCGCAAAATGCACAGGAAAGAACCATTGCCGAAGTCATTCAAGCCGATTTGGCTCAAGTCGGCATTAAAGTGAACCTTTTCGGTGAGGAAAAACAGATTTTCCTCGATCGCCAAAGAAGCGGCGATTTTGAGCTGCAGTACGCGCTTTCATGGGGAGCTCCGTATGACCCACAAAGTTATCTTTCATCCTGGCGCATTCCTGCGCACGGAGACTACCAAGCTCAGCTGGGGCTGCCCAATAAAGAAAAAATTGACCGCTTGATCGGAGACTTCATGATCGAGATGAATGAAGATAAACGACAGGCTCTGGTCTCAACGATTCTTGAAGCTATTCACAATGCTGATGTGTACGTGCCGATTTCGTACTCCAGAACCAAAGCGGTTCACACGCCGTCATTAAAGGGAGTGGATTTCAAAGTTTCACAGTACGAAATTCCGTTTGAATCCATGTACTTTGAATCAGGTAATCAGCCATAATTGCTGTGTTGATTTTCTGCAATAGAACAAATGCTCCGCTTTTTCCTCAAACGTTTGCTTTTCATGGTGCCGATATTAATCGGCATCACAATCATTACGTTTACCATTGCGGAATTTTCATCGACTGATCCGGCCGAAGCCTCCATACGCGTAAACGGCATGCTCCCGACGGCAGAACTCATTGAAGCCACCCGCCAGGAATTCGGACTCGATAAACCTTTTTTGACTCGCTACGCCGATTGGTTGAGCGGCGCTCTTCATGGTGATTTGGGACTAAGTTACGTCACCCGACTTCCGGTTACAAACAGTATCCTCGAAGCCCTTCCCGCTACGCTTTTTCTGGCGCTTACCGCTCTTTTGATCATCATCTCGGTAAGCCTGGCGGCGGGTACCCTTTCAGCCCGAGCGGAAAATTCAAAAACCGATTGGTTTATTCGCGGTTTTATTTTCTTTACGTCGTCGATGCCCGGATTCTGGGCAGCTTTAATTCTGATTTGGATTTTTTCGGTCCAGCTCAACGTCTTTCCTACAAACGGAATGCGCTCAGCCTCATCGGTTGTATTGCCCGCCGTGACCCTGTCACTTGCCTACATCGGCACCTACATGCGTTTGATTCGTTCAGAGATGATCAAAACTGCCCACGAAGACTGGGTACTTTTTGCTCGCGGCCGTGGCTTATCGGAAAAAAGCATCACGTGGCACATGATTAAAAACTCTTTGCATGCATCGCTCACGGCCCTAGGAATGTCTATCCCGAAGCTAATCGCAGGCGCTTTTATTATCGAGAGTATTTTTGCTTGGCCGGGAATCGGACGCCTTTGTGTGGAAGCGGTATTTAACCGCGATCTGCCAATTATTCAGGCCTACGTGCTACTGATGGCCACTCTTTTTGTTTTCTTTAACCTAGTGAGCGATCTGCTTGGCCTGTTCCTAGACCCAAGGCAAAGAGACAATAGCAAAGGACCGTTATGAAGCGCCTATTTTTTGTCCTTTCGTCACTATGGAATAAACCGACTACCCGGTTGGCTGCGGGTTTTCTGTTTTGCGTCTTGACCCTGGGACTATTTGCACCAGTCTTACCCCTAGCGGATCCCTCCGCTATTGATCTTGGCAATAAATTTATATCTCCTTGCAGTGCCCATTGGCTAGGAACCGATGCTTTGGGACGAGATATTTTTTCAAGGCTGATCTGGGGTATCCGATCCAGTGTCTACACGGCTCTTGTTGCCACCCTTTTAACCGCGCTTTTCGGCACACTCTGGGGACTGGTGAGTGCGGCGGCCAACCGCCAAACCGATGAACTGATGATGCGCTTTTGCGACCTCTGGATGTCCTTTCCGAGTGAAGTGATGATCTTAGCCCTGGTGGGGCTTTTAGGGCCGGGAATAGAAAACATCGTCATCGGTTGCCTGGTGGCCAAATGGCCATGGTACGCACGCATGATCCGATCCCTTGCGAAACGAATCCAAAACAGTGCTTTTATTCGGTTTAGTCTCGTCAATAATGCCGATCGGCGCTGGATTCTGACACGACACCTCTTTCCGAATGTCCTTGCCGATTTCTTCGTTTTAGCGACTCTGGACACAGGAAGCGTTATTTTGATGATTTCCTCCTTATCCTTCTTAGGATTAGGAGTTTCTGCGCCAACGGCCGAGTGGGGCATGATGTTGGCCGAAGCCAAAAACGTCATGACTCTCTACCCCTGGCAAATGCTGCCCGCGGGCTTAATGATTTTATGCACGGTTGTTGCTTTGCACTTTTTGGGCGATGCGCTCGCCCAAGTTTTTGAACCCAAACAAAGAGCATCTTCACACGGAGGTTTTTATGAGCGATAAAAACCTTCCTCTGAAAAATCTCATCGAGGTCAGAAATCTCAAGATTGTGCCCCGCGCCAATCCACGATACGCCATTCTCAAAGGCGTCGATTTTGAAGTCAAAGCCGGCGAATCCCTGGCATTATTGGGTGAGTCCGGTGCCGGCAAGTCGTTAGCCCTCCAGGCCGTCTGCGGACTGCTTCCGCCTTGTCTGGCCGCTTTCGGTTCCGTTAAATTACATGGCTCTGAAGTTCTGCCTCTGGGTTACAGTCGCAGCGATCGCGGCAAAAGTATTCTTTATTTAAGCCAGCAACCGACCACCGCCTTCGATCCGCTAACGAAAGTCGGCCCACAGCTCATCGAGACAATCATCACCCACTTTCCGTCGCTCACAAAAGAAGCGGCAAGGAAAACCATTTGTGAAACCTTAAGCTCTCTGCGAATAGCTGACCCGAATTTCGTTCTCACACACTACCCCCATGAGCTCTCAGGCGGTATGCTGCAACGTGCCATGATTGCCTGCGCATTGATTCTCAAACCCGAAATAGTGGTTGCCGATGAACCAACGAGCGCCCTTGACGCACTCTCCGTTCAAGAAGTCTTGCAGGGACTCAACCGTATCCGAAAAGAGACCGCCGCCACCTTGATTGTGATCACTCATCATTTGTCAGTGGCTCAAGCACTCGCAGATCGGATCATTGTGATGAAAGACGGTCAAATTGTGGAGAGCGGTTTGGCAAATATTGCTAACCAACCCCAAACACCTTATTTCCGGCATTTAGTTGAGATGCGGGAGGAATTAAGTTCCACTTTTAAAAAGTTGCAGCTTTCAACAGGGCTAATCGGAGAAACAGGCGAAAATAATTTCCAAAACGTTTCCAATAATCGCCTCATTGAAGTGCATCGACTCTGCAAAGCCTATCCCGCTCACAGACGACTTTTTTCCTCACAGACAAAATTTCATTCAGTTTTAAATGGTGTTGATCTTCAGATTAACCGCGCGGAAATTGTTGGTTTGGCTGGCGCTTCAGGTGTGGGCAAAACAACCTTGGCACGGCTTCTTTTGGGATTGGAAAAGGCGGAAAAAGGCTCAATTTCAATTGAAGGAGAGAATCTTTTTTCCTGGAGGAAAAAGCACTGTGCCAGCATGAGTGTTATTTTTCAAAATTACACCCAATCTGTGGATCCTTCCTGGACAGTACGTGAGATTCTCTCAGAACCCGTTGAACTCAAATGTCAGAATTTAAGTGGAGACGAGAGAAAGTATTTTGAAGAAAAACTGAAAGAAAAATCCCTCAGAGACGCTTTGCAATCCGTTGGACTTGATAAAGACAAACTCAATCGATTCCCTCATGAACTCTCGGGCGGCGAACTTCAGCGAGTGTGCATCGCGCGGGCTCTCATTGCCGAACCTAAACTAGTCATCTTTGACGAGGCTCTAAGCTCGCTTGACGCCTCAATTCAGGGAGAAATTGTCAAACTACTGAAAAAACTCCCCAAGCGCGATTGCGCCTGGCTTTTTATTTCACACGACTTAAAAGCGCTCACAGCTTTATGCGACCGGATCTTATTCTTGCATGACGGTCAAATTGTCGAATCCATCGCTAAGCAAGACTTGTTTAAGGCCAAACACCCCATCGTACGTCAAATGATAGAAGCTGCCCAATGGCTCTAAGGCGTACAATCGGCAACTGCGACTGATTTTTTTGCTCGAAAGGATTGCCCAAAGTGGAAGGCTTACTGAAAGTTTTAGGTTTCGTTTTCTTTATTTTTGTGGGTTATTTTCTTAAACGCACACACATTCTCAAAGAGGATACCGTTCACGCGCTCTCGGGGCTTTTACTCTACGTCACGTTGCCCTGTCTGATCCTCGTCTGTTTGAACGGATTGCATATTGAAGCGAGCTACTTTTGGTTGATTGGGTTGGGTTTGGCCACAAACTTTTTCATGATCGGTATCGCCTGCCTCATCACGCGCAAACACCCAGAAAATCGTCTTTTCGACATGCTCAATCTGTCGGGTTTTAACGTGGGTACTTTCGTGATGCCGTTTCTTCAGACATTTGTCACGCCGACGGGCTTTTTATCCATCTGCCTGTTTGACATCGGCAATTCCATCATGTGCACAGGGACGACCTATGCGATCGCCTCAGGTACCGGAACGGGATTAACGTTGGTGAAAACCATTTTGAAGCGCATGTTCAGTTCTGGTCCGATTTGTTCTTACTTTGTCATGCTGATTTTGGCCTTTGTCGGCTACACCTTTCCGGCCACGGTCGTAGATTGGGCAAAGATCGGCGCCAACGCCAATGCTTTTTTAGCGATGATATTGCTCGGGCAAAGCATCCGTTTCGTCATGCCCCGTGAGCAACTCAAGGAGTTATTACGACTGCTTGTCATTCGATTGGCCGGCTCCCTTGTGATGTCGCTAGCCATGTACTATCTGTTGCCTTTCCCGTACGAAATCCGAAAAATTCTGGCTCTCATCGCCTGGGCACCGGTACCAGTCGTGGGTCTTATTTTCTGCATAAAAGCCAAATGCAAACCATCAATGGCAGCCAACCTCAATTCACTGTCGGTTGCCTGCAGCGTGGTCATTGTTTCAACGCTTTTAACGATTCTGTGATGAGAAATCTTTAGGCAAACAGCGCGGACGGGTTTTTAAAACAATCAGCCAAGTAACGCTGACCATTACGCCGCAAAATAGCAACACCAAGTCGTACTTCCAGGCGCTGCCCATCACAACCGGAACCCAAAGGGCAGCGCAGATGGCAAAAGAAGATGTTTGGAAAAACTGCTGAATACTGGCGGCCATTCCCCGGTTTTGAGGAAAATAATCCAAGTTATAGACCGTCAGAATTGGGCGCACCACGCTCATGGCCGTACTGTAAACGATGACAGCGAAAAGGCAGAAGGGATACGGAACGTGCCAGAAGTAGTTGAGCACCACCCCCAAAATACCGGCCACATACATCACCGCAATCTGCATTTTCATTGTCCGCTCTTCGCCAAATCTTTCTGTGATTTTGGTGCAAAAAATCGATCCCGTCACCGAAAAACCGATCAAGGGAATCATCAGATAACCGAAGTCAGTCACCCCCATCCCCATAATGTTTTCAACGTAATCGGGAGCACCGGCAGAAAAAAGAATGGAGCCCATGAAAACAAATCCACTGCAGATGACGCCGGCCGTAAAGGCGACGTTTTTCATGGAAAGGGCGTATTGCTTAACAAGCGGCACAAAATGAAACGAAGTTCGCAGCTCTTTTGGATGCGTTTCTTTCAGAAGAAAGAAACAAATAAGCGCCATGGTGCAGGCGAAGGTTGAGAGGAAATAGAAAACACTTCGCCAACCGAAAAGCGAAACCAGCCAACCGCCGATAATGGGGGCAAGTGCCGGCGCCAGGGCGAAAATCACGGCAATCAGACTCGTCAACTCCTGAGCCTGTCTGCCGCTAAACAAATCGCGGGTCACAGCCATGGCCAATACGGTTCCGGTACTGGCAAAAAGCCCCATTAAAATACGACCGATTAAAAATGTTTCATAACCGGGGCTAAAAGCGCAAATAGCGCAGGAGAACGCGTAACACAATAAGCCGCCGATCATCACGGCCCTTCGGCCCAAGCTATCGGAGACAGCGCCTACAAAAAGAGAGGATGTGGCAAAGCAGATCAGATAGCTTGAAAGTGTTTGATACGCGGCGACCTCCCCAACTCCGAACTCTTCGGCGATCATCCCTAAGCCGGGCATATACGTGTTGGCTGACAACGGTCCCACCATGGAACACGTCGCCAACAAAAACGCCAACGATTTCGGAACGCTAAAAAGCATTATTAAGCCACCTAATGAAGAACGCCCGCCTAATTTAAGCGAGCGTCTCCGATTGTATACCTTCGTCATCTCATCTTAGGCGTCACGCGCTTCTTTTTTGATGAGGACTGCACCGAAAAAGCCATCGGTGCCGCTTTGATGCGGAGCCATGACAAAAAATGGCGCATGAGCCTTGGCGCAATCGGGTAAATGGACGCCTTGTTTAGCCAAAACATCGGTAGCGTCCATGATTTCATACTCCGGATGCTTAGCTAAAAAAGCCTCCACCACACCTTGGTTTTCCTCGCGCAACAAAGAGCACGTTGCATAAACCAAACGACCGCCGGATTTCACCAAACGGCTGGCGGACTCCAGCACATTGGCTTGAATCGCGTTGATGCGGGCAAGCTCTTCTTCGCTCATTCGCCAACGCAAATCAGGATTGCGGCGCAAAGTACCCGTCCCGGAGCAGGGCGCATCGACAAGCACGCGGTCAAATTTTCCGGCTAAACGCTTAACGCGTACATCGCGTTCGGTCTTGATCGCAATCGGGTGAACGTTGCTCAAACCCGCCCTACGCATACGTGGGGTTAAACCCGAGAGACGCTTTTCATTGACATCAAAAGCGTACAGTCTGCCCGTTGAGCGCATCAGCGCGCCCAAGGCCAAGGTTTTACCGCCGGCGCCCGCGCAAAAGTCGCAAACCATTTCACCGCGCTTTGGCTGCACCAACCGGGCAATCAATTGACTGCCTTCATCCTGCACATCAATCTTGCCTTCACGGTAGATGGGCCAACTGGTCAATCCCGGTTTAGTCATCAGGCGCACGCCGTCAGGCGACATCGGCGTCTCCACAGCCTGCACACCGTGCTCGGCCAACTCCTGCATCACCTCTTCACGCTTGGCTTTCAAAAGATTGACACGCAAGTCAAGCGGAGCCCCCTCTTTCATCGACTCAAAAAGAGCAGGCGCTTCATCGCCAAATTGCTTATTTAAGCGTTCATAAAGCCAGTACGGCAACTCGGACTGAACAAACGCCGTCGCATTTTCCGGTTTACTGCGAAGGATATTGTCCAAAGGTCCCGCGTCATTGCCCACCGTCCGTTCGTCAAGTGCTTCGCGTCCATAAATACGGGAAAGAGCCACCATGGCTGTGAGTCGCGGCGCACGAACCGGCACAATCGGCTTCATTTGCCAGGCAATGGTTGAGAGGTGTCGCAATGTGTAAAAGATCGCCTCGGCAATGATGCTTCTGTCGCGTGAACCCAACTTATGATTGAGTCTGAAGAAACGACTCATCAAAACGTCGGCCGGACCGTCAAGCTTGAGCACCGTCGACAAGGCTTTACCCAATTCATCCACAATCAGTCCGGTGACGCGAGGGCCGCCCGTTCGAGTCTGACGCTGATCAATATCATGATGAGCTCCAGCTCTCTGACGACGTTCATCTTTGGTCATCGAACGGCTTTCACGGATCTGGCGACTGCGTGCGGCGCGCTGTCTTTCTGTCAAACGGCGCTCACCGCCGCTCTGAGAACGACGTGGGTTTCTTTTCTTTTCCTGCATGATTTAGATTTGTCCAAACAAAGTAAGTTCAAGCGCGGTTTGATCATCCATCACTGCCCGCTCATTTTCATAGCGCACTTTTCCTGTCACACAAGCTTTAACTGCCCGGGCATAGATTTGATGTTCATAGACAAGCACTCGATCGGCTAGCCGATGAGCGTCATCACTGGGCAACACCGGCACGGCGGCCTGCGCGATAATGGCTCCGCCATCCAAGGCGGCCGTCACAAAATGAACTGTCGTTCCTGCCATGCGGACACCAGCGTCTATGGCGCGTTGATGGGTATCAAGCCCCTTAAATGAGGGCAAAAGAGCCGGATGAATATTGAGAATCTTGCCTTCAAAGCGATCCACAAAACCCGCCGTGAGAATTCTCATAAAACCAGCCAAAACAATGAGATCCGGTTCGTACTGAGACACAACTTCATAGAGCTTTTCTTCAAACGCTTCTCGTGTTTCAAACGCTTTATGGTCCACGCAAAGCGCATCAATGCCATAATTTTTGGCAAGCTCCAGTCCTTTTGCATCCGGGCGATTGGAAATAACCGCAACGATTTTCGCTCCGATGGAATGCTCCCAGTCTTCACGCAAAGCACTTTCCTGAATCGCAACAAAATTACTGCCGCGTCCGGATATTAAAACGACTATTTTTTTCATCAGAAAGTCCTAGGATTGGTTTACCAGAGAATTGTACCGATTGTGAGAACAGAAAAATCGCATAAAACTCATGACCGCTTCGACTTTTGAAGTTGAAGCCGCCCACGAAGTCACTATTCATAAGGCCAGTCAGGTGTTTAACTTTTGCGCCATCGTCAATGCTAAAAGCGGACGTTGTTCGGAAAATTGTCACTGGTGTGCTCAGTCCCGGCATTTTGAAGGACAGTCTAAACGACTCCCCTCTGAAGAGGGAAGGTTTCTTTTGACCAAGTGCAAGCTCTTTTACCCGCTCCCATTGAGAATCTCTTCTCAATGGGGCTACAGATAACTATCACTTGCACCACAAAAGATTTCGAGACGAACCTTCTCCGGCGTCACAGCTTTTGGCTCTGACGCAAATGTAGGATTACTCTCCCCATTACTCGATGGTTTCAATATCACATATCCCGCGTCTCTCAGGAGCTGTTTCACACCTTCCAGAGTTTTAATCACCTCTGTCGGAATATGTTTTTCTTCTTCCAGGTCTGCGCATTGCAACAACAATGCGCTCATCACATCACGTTGTATCCACTCCGAGCTCTCACCCAAACTGTGCCAACGTTCATTGAGCGACTTCTTCCGATATTGATCCGTATACGGATCATATTGGCTAAGTTTTAATTTATAGGGTTTTACTTCAGTTACCTTTAAACCGGCGCTTTCAGCCTTGCTCTTCAGTCTTTCAATAAAACCCGAGATGCCGCTTTTACCTAAACTTTTTCCAAAATGACCTCTCTGAAAGGCCTTCCATTGGTTCTTTTCTACACGAATGTCTCCAGCCATGGACAGCAATAAATTGATGAGCTGTCCATGTTCACATCGACGAGTGGCCGCCGCTTTTCGATGGCATTCTTGTAAACGTTGGATGCGTTTTTCATAACCTTTTGTTTTCTTTAATACGCAACCCTTTCTTAATGTTCCGTCGCTTTCATAACAGTCCGTATTACTCTTTCTTAGACTCCTGTCCATTGAGCGTTGTATGCAACGTAACCTCTTTTCGTCTACTTGTGCGGTCGGAGACACTTTAATTTTCCCAGCCCAAACATCACTAAAAACAGCGATTGTTTGAGGTCCGGGATCAATTGATAGGCGTTCACTGGTTGACGCGTAGATATGCTTAATGGGTGCCTGCCCCTCTAAAACAACCTGCAAATAAAAGCGATTCTTTCCTTTGATTGTTTTGCGAACTAAACGGCAATATTTAACCTTTTTGAATCCGCTGCGACCTTCACTACGCAACGCTCTTTGAAGATAGTCATCCTGAGGATCAATAAAGACACGATAGTCATGTTTGCACCAACTTAAAACAGATTTTTCAATATTAAATTTCAATCCTGTTTTATTGCTTTTGCCTTCAATGCTTCTTAATCCGCGACTGAGAGATTTGAATCGCGGACGGCCTCCAAGACCTAGCTTATAGCGATTAACTGCTTGGAAGACTCGCGTGGCGATTTTCTGTGTTTCATTGATCCCCAGCTCTGTTTTGCGTCCGCTCCTCTGGCGATGTTTAGCAATCACAGTATGCAAATCGTATTCGGTCAGTTGGTATTTCCTGTCCAATTTTCTGAATAGTTCAGACCTTTCTTTACCTTTAGGCATTAGGCAAGCTTTATCCCATTCGCTATCTTGACGAAGTTGTTGCAACTGGCCCAAGGCAGTACCCAGGGTAGCATTATGAAGTTGGCGAGCGAACTCTAGCTTTCTGAGAATCGTTCGAGATTCAGAATCACTCACACGAATGGGAAGCTCAATGATAAAGGTTGGGCTAGTCATGGGACTGAATTTTACTTCAACGACCAAGGTCGTTGCACGAATTCCTCCCCTTGTTAAAACAAGGGGCTTCCTTCGTGATTATTCTGTGAAATTTATCCACTACTTGAGGCAAAGAAAATCATTGAGTCCGCTCTTATTGCACAACGATCAGGAGCTACACGTTTCTCCCTTGTCACAAGCGGAAGAAAACTTTCACGACGAGAAGTTAGAGAAGCGGCAGAAATCGTCCGAGAACTGAAAAAAGAAACGTCGCTTGAAATATGTTTATCGGCTGGTCTTCTAACAGCAGAAGAATTTCAGCTTCTTGCTCAAGCAGGTGTGTGCCGCTGTCATTGCAATTTAGAAACTTGCGAAAACTTTTTTCCCGCATGTTTGTTCATCACACACCTTCGCCGACAAACTCAAAACCATTGAAGCAGCACATTCGGCTGGTCTTGATATTTGTTCTGGCGGCATTATCGGTATGGGTGAGAGTCGACAAAACAGAATTGAATTGGCTCTAACGTTAAGAAAATTAAAAATTTGTTCTATTCCAATTAATATTCTTGAACCAATCAAGGGCACACCACTTGAGCTTATCGAACCAATTTCTGAAGAAGAAATCATCCGCACAATCGCTCTTTTTCGACTTGCCAACCCAAAAGCTTATTTGCGATTTGCCGGCGGAAGGAGACGGTTATCTGATACCGCAATACGATCGGCACTTAGAGCCGGTATTAATAGCGCGATCGCTGGCGATCTGCTCACAACAAAAGGCACAGGAATTGAAAAAGACAAAAAATTAGTCGAAAGTTGCGGGTACCAATTCGAAACGATTGCTTAGCATAGATCACACGAATAATTTGAATTAGAAGATGTCCAATCTATTGGTTCCATAGCTTTGCCTGTTTCAATTGAGCATCCCGTGTATTTTTCCAATAGACTGACTTCATATTTCTAAGAAGAAAGACCTCGCTCTTTCCTCAAAAAAAGTGTGCCCTATGTCTGATCGCAGAACATTTTTGAAATCCGCCCTAGTCGGCACTTTATTAGTTAGCGCCGAAAGCCAGGCGAAAACTTCGACGGGAACCCCGGCTCCCAAACAATGGATCAGTCTCATAGACTTAGATCGTTGCAACGGATGTCCAGGACTTGCAGTACCTGCCTGTGTATCAGCCTGTCGACAAAAAAATCAAAAACGATTTCCCGAACCACAAAAGCCTCTGAAACCCTATTGGCCACAAAAAACATTTGAAGATTTCTCGTCTCAACGAGAAAGAGTGGATCGCCTGACTCCTTATAACTGGCTTTATGTGGAAAAAATTGTTTTAAATGACGGACGAGAAATCTTTGCTCCGAGACGTTGCATGCACTGCTTTGACGCCCCCTGCCGAAAAATCTGTCCCTTTGGCGCCATTGACCGTACTGTGCAAGGTGCCATAAAGATTGATCCTAAAGTGTGTTTCGGCGGAGCGAAATGCCGAGATGTCTGTCCGTGGGGCATTCCGCAACGACAAGCCGGTGTTGGTCTTTATCTTGATGTGGCTCCGACTTTTGCCGGCGGTGGCGTCATGTACAAGTGCGATTTTTGCGCTGACAGACTGAGGGATGGACAAACGCCCGCCTGTGCTCAAAGTTGTCCTCAAAAAGCTATTTCCTTTTTGCCGCTGGAACAAGCATTAATAACGGTTCGTCAAATGGCAGCCAATCGTTATCTGTACGGTGTCAACGAAAACGGTGGTACGGCGACCTGGTACATTTCCTCCGTTCCTTTTGAAGAACTCAATAAGGCTATTGTTGAAAACCAAAAAAACACCGAAAACGCCGGTCGACCAGCATTTCAAGCTGTCGCACCTCAACTTAAAGAATCGTCTTCGTGGGCTATTGCGACATTGGCCGCTCCGCTAGCGGCCGCGGCCACCGCTTACCTCATCGCCCGACGCAAAAAGTCTCAGAAAAAGGAGGACAAGTGATGCGAGTCTATCGTCAAAGTGTCCGTAACCGTTTCGTTCATTGGGGGATTGCCTTTTCCTGTTTCGGTCTGATGGTGACCGGCATTTTGCAAATGCCTGTTGCCAAACGCTATGGATTAACTCAAGTTTTCCCCTCCACGGCGGACTTTTTCACCACCTTGCCATGGCACTATGCCTTTGCCATCCTTTTCACCTTTCTTTGTGTGTTTCATTTGGTGGTTCATGCACTCGAAGGGGATTTTGACATCGTCCCTCAAAAAGGTGACTTCTCAAAAAGCGTTGCCATCATTAAAGCGCTTTTAACCGGCGGGCAGGAACCGCCTTCGGGCAAGTATCTGCCTGAACAAAGACTGGCTTGGGCGGCTTTTGCAGCTGTTTTTGCATTACTGATCATCACGGGACTTTTAAAGACGCTCAAAAATCTCTCTGGAATTGACTTTCCCGATCCGGTGCTCTTTTGGCTTGCCCAACTGCACAATTTGGGCATGGTGCTTGCTATTTTGCTTTTTATTGGTCACATGGCGGCGTTCATATTTAAAGCCAATCGCTTTTTACTGCCGGCGATGTTTAGCGGTTATGTTGACGCTGACTATGCCAAACACCGGCACAGTCTATGGAAGGAATACGAGAAATAATCCTTTGTATCGTTGATTTCCAACAAAGATTATTTCTCGTCGGACTACTCTAAACCTCTCAAATCACCTTAATACATATTTGATAAAATTGGGCGTTTATTTCTGATTTTTCGTGCTATGAAAGTATTTCGAGGGGTTCCTCAGGATCTAAGAAAAATGGACTGTGCGGTGGCCATCGGCAATTTTGACGGTGTGCATCGCGGCCATCAGGCGCTTTTAGAGGAAGTGGTGCAGGCCGCAGACCTTCGCGGTCTTTTGCCTTGCGCGGTCACATTCGAACCCCATCCCAAAGAAGTCTACCCTCACGGTCACGAAGTCCTAGCTCGAGTCAACAACATTCGGGATAAGGTGCTCGATATCGGGGCCTGCGGCATTCAACGCGTCATTTTCCTTAACTTCAATGAGCGCTTAGCCCGTATGAGTCCAAGGCAATTTGCTGAAGAGATTTTAGTCGATGGACTGCACGCCCGTTGGGTTACCGTGGGAGAGGATTTTCATTTCGGCTATAAAGGTCAGGGCAATGTGCAAGATTTGAAAGCACTTGGCAAGGAACTCGGTTTTGAAGTCTGGGTTTCTCCTACCCTTTTTCATGGGAAAAGCCGCATCTCCAGCACCCGCTTGAGAAAAGCCCTCCAAGATAACGACCTTTTTGAAGTCACCCAATTGTTGGGCCATCACTATCACATCACCGGCCGTGTTGTTCATGGCCAAGAATTAGGCCGCACACTGGGTTTTCCGACCATCAATCTTGATTGCATCCCAGTTGATAAAAACGGAGAGCCGGCCGTCAAAGGCGTGTACGCCGTGTTTGTACATGGACTTGCCCCCTATCCGTTGGGTGGTGTAGCCACGATCACCTGCCGGCCGACGGTGACAGCGGGTCAGCCGAAGAAATACTTGCTTGAAACGCATATTTTTGATTACCACTCCGACTGTTACGGCAAAATCGTTCGAGTGGAATTTTTGGATAAATTGCGCGACGACAAAAAGTTCGCCAATTTGGATGAATTGAAAGCCGCCATTAACGCTGATGCTCAGAAAGCTCGCGGACTGGTCGGTTTGGCGCGTTCCGATACGGAACTCACCGAAATGTACGGTTAGTGCGAAGCCTATTAAAAATTCGCACGCTTTTGTTTTTAACAACCTTGAAGAGTCCGAGGGGACCAAGGAGATATCATGGCTAAAACTACTGACGATCAAGCCCAAAAGTATCCGCTTAATCTGCCGGATACGCCCTTCCCGATGCGCGGCAATTTGCCAGCCCGTGAACCGAATTGGATCAAAGAATGGCTTGAAAAAGATATTTACGGTGCCATCCGCAATGCGAAAAAAGGCCGCAAGCATTTTATTTTGCACGATGGTCCTCCGTATGCTAACGGCGACTTACACTTGGGTCATGGTGTCAACAAGGTTTTAAAAGACATCATTTTGAAGTCCCGCACGTTGATGGGATACGACACTCCCTACGTGCCGGGTTGGGACTGCCACGGCATGCCCATTGAAATTCAGATTGAAAAGCTTTACGGCAAAAACCTGCCGATCGTTGAACTGCAAGCCAAGGCTCGTCAATATGCTCACGAACAAGTCGCTCGCCAAATGACCGGTTTCCAACGTTTAGGCGTTTTGGGCGATTGGAACGATCCCTACCTCACGCTTCGCTACGACACGGAAGCCGCTCAAATCCGTGTTTTGGCTAAGCTCATGGAAAAAGGTTATGTTTACCGTGGCCTTAAGCCCGTGAACTGGTGCTTTGACTGCCAATCGGCTTTGGCTGAAGCCGAAGTCGAATACAAAGACATTAAAGGCCCCATCATTGACGTGGCTTTCCCCTTGGCCGAAGAAGATAAGGCCAAGGTTGAAGAAATCTATGGTCATACGCTCGATAAACCCGCCTACACGGTGATTTGGACGACCACGCCTTGGACGATTCCCGCCAACCAAGCCTTGAACATGCACCCCGAACTTGACTATGCGTTAGTCGATTGCGGCGATCGTTATCTCATCTTGTGCGAAAAGCTGGTTGAAGATTGCCTCAAGCGCTATGAAATGCAAGGTAAGACGGTCGCAACAGCGAAGGGCCAAGCTTTTGAATTGGTTCGCTTCATGCACCCGCTTTCTCAAATGGATGCGGGCTACAAGCGCTTTAGTCCCGTTGAATTAGCCGACTATGTTGATTCAACGGCCGGTACCGGTATTGTTCACTCGGCGCCTGCCTACGGTGTGGACGACTTCTACACCTGCAAGAAGTACGGCATGCACAACGATGACATCCTCAATCCGGTGCAAGGCAACGGTGTTTACGCCGACGACCTTCCCCTCTTCGGTGGCTTGCACATTTGGAAAGCGCAACCGGTTATCGTTGAAAAACTGAAAGAATCCGGTAACCTTTTGCACTACGGCACGCAGGTTCACAGCTATATGCACTGCTGGCGCCACAAGACGCCCTTGATCTACCGTGCAACGAGCCAGTGGTTTATCCGTATGGATAAGAGTAACGATGACACGCGTCCTGCCATCGGTACCGAACAGCCCAAGAGCCTTCGCGAAGCTGCGCTCGAAGCGGTGGATGCCACGAAGTTCTACCCGAGCTGGGGTTACAACCGTCTGCACGCCATGATCGCCAACCGTCCTGACTGGTGTATCTCACGTCAACGCAACTGGGGTGTGCCGCTTCCCTTCTTTACTCACAAGGTAACGGGCAAGCTGCATCCGCGCACGCTTGAAATCATGGAAGAAGTCGCCAAGCGCGTCGAACAAGGCGGCATTGAAACCTGGACTCAGGCTAAAGCGGAAGATTTCATGAGCGCTGAAGAAGCCCAACAGTATGACAAGACCACCGACATTTTGGACGTGTGGTTTGACTCGGGCTCCACGCACGCCACAGTGGTGCGCGGCTCTCACAAGGATAAACTCGACTTCCCGATCGATCTTTATTTAGAAGGCAGCGACCAACACCGCGGTTGGTTCCATTCTTCTTTGTTGATCGGCGTGATGCTCGATGGCCGCGCTCCGTACAACGCCCTCTTAACGCACGGCTTTACGGTGGACGAACAAGGCCGCAAGATGAGTAAGAGCTTGGGCAACACGGTGCAGCTCATGGATGCCACGAAGACCTATGGCGCTGAAATTCTGCGCTTGTGGGTGGCCTCCACCGATTACTCCGGTGAATTGAGTTTCGGTAAGACGATCGTTAAACACGTGACGGACTCTTACCGCCGCATCCGCAACACGTTGCGCTTCCTCTTAGCCAACACCAGTGACTTCGACATCACCAAGGACGCCGTGAAGTTTGAAGACATGATTGAGCTTGACCGCTGGGCCATCGCCCGTGTTGCTCAATTGCAAAAGGAAGTCATTGAACTTTATAACGACAACAACTTCCACCCGATCGTGGCGAAGCTGCAATCGTTCGCAAGCGATGACTTGGGAAGCTTCTACCTGGATATTCTCAAAGATCGTCTCTACACGACCGCCACAACAGGGTTGGCTCGCCGCTCTGCGCAAACCGCCCTTTGGTACATCACCGCGGCTTACCTGCGCTTGATGGCTCCGATTCTCTCCTTTACGGCCGAAGAAGCCTTTGCCACCTTTGAGCCGGGCAAGTCGGTTTCGATCTTTACTGAAGAATTCTTCAATTTGCCTGAAATCGCAGGTGCTGAAGAATTGCTCGCCAAGTGGGAACGTATCCGCAAAGTTCGCACCGATGTGCAAAAGGAAATTGAAAACTTGCGCACCGAAGGCAAGGTGGGTTCAAGCCTTCAAGCTGAAGTGGACATCACTGTTGATGGCGATGACTATGAAGCCTTGGCAAGCTTGGGCGACGAATTGCGCTTTGTCATGATCACGAGCCGCGCTGATCTTCATCAGGGACCAGCCTCGGTGAGCGTGCATCAATCCGCCGCTCCCAAGTGCGCTCGCTGTTGGCACTACACAGCAACAGTGGGCACGGTGGCCGACCACCCGACGCTTTGCGCCCGCTGTGCTGAAAACCTTTTTGGTGCCGGTGAAACCCGCCGCTTTGCTTAAGGTTTTTGCATGAGCACCAACTCTCGTCCCGCCCGAGCATTATTGCCCTGGGCGGGCGTTTCAGCTCTGGTGTTTGTCATTGACTTTGCCACCAAGTGGTACTTTGAAAGTCATTTTTATCTTGGCGAATCCAGAGCGGTCACATCGTTTTTCAACCTTGTGTTGGCTCACAACACCGGGGCTGCTTTTTCTTTTCTGGCCGGCCACGACGGCTGGCAGATGTATCTTTTCGCAGCGATTGCTTTAGTCGCGGTTTTTGTCTGCGCCAAACTCATCATCAAACACTCACAAGAAGGACTCTTTTGTCTTGCACTTTCTTTGATCATGGGCGGCGCATTAGGAAATCTCTTTGACCGTATAATTTATGGATATGTGATTGATTTCCTAGATTTTTATTACGGCTATTGGCACTGGCCCGCCTTTAATGTGGCTGATATGGCCATTGTGGGCGGCGCAGGGCTTTTGATCATTGATAGCCTAACCCATCATTCCTCGGATTAAAGGACAGTGCGATGCTCTCTGGGCAAAAGATTGTATTGGCGGTAACCGGTTCCATTGCCGCTTACAAAAGCTGTGAATTATTGAGATTACTCATTAAACGCGGCGCTGAAGTGTCGGTCATTATGACTGAGGCCGCACAGCGTTTTGTTACCCCGCTCAGTTTCCAAGCGCTGGGAGCCGAAAAGGTCTATACGGGCGATTGGGGCGACTCCACTACCGCCATTCCGCATATTGAAGCCACAAAAGAGGCGTCGCTTCTTCTTGTGGCACCTGCGACGGCTAATATTTTGGCAAAAGCGGCTCAGGGGCTTGCCGATGATCTTTTAAGCGCGGCAATCCTTGCTGCGCGCTGTCCGGTTGCCTACGCGCCTGCCATGAATACCTTTATGTGGCACAATCAGGCCACTCAGCGCAATGTCACACAACTGACTCAAGATGGAGCTATATTCCTAGGCCCGGACTCGGGCGAGCAAGCCTGCGGTGATATCGGAAGCGGCCGCATGCTTGAGCCTGAAGACATCATTGAGCTGCTACAAGGGGCATTCTCACCGCGCCTGCTCGATCGATGCCGTGTACTCATTACGGCGGGGCCGACTTACGAGCCGATTGATCCGGTTCGAGGTATCACCAACCTATCGTCAGGTAAACAAGGTTTTGCGATTGCTAAAGCGGCTGCTTTAGCTGGCGCTGAGGTGACTTTAATTGCCGGCAAATGCGATTTAAAGACTCCAGCTGGTGTCAAGCGAATCGATGTAACCACCGCGCGCGAAATGTATGACGCGGTCATGCAAGAAGTCGCTCAGCATGAAATTTTCATCAGCGTGGCCGCTGTTGCCGATTGGCGAGTTGCCAATGCAAGCGATCACAAAATCAAAAAAGAATTTGCAGGCGCCCCGGATCTTCAGTTTGAAGAAAATCCGGACATTCTTGCCAGTGTGGCAGCGCTTGAAAATGCTCCCTATTGTGTGGGTTTTGCTGCGGAAACGGATAATCTCATTGATAACGCACGGGCTAAGCTGTACCGTAAAAACGTGCCTTTAATCGTAGCTAATTTGGTAAGCGACGCGATGAATCAGGATACCAATGCCGTCGTCTTTGTTGAACGCGACGCGGCCACGCCTTTGGCTAAAGCAACCAAAGAGCACATTGCTCAGGCGCTCATAGCCAAAATTGCCCAGGAGGTGAATTAATGCGAAAGCGTTTCGATCCTTCTTACTTGGAACCCAAAGATGGGGACTTTGCAAGCTTTGTTGAAAAACTCAATCAAAAAAGCGTTCAAGAATTAAAAGCTTTGCAAGTCAACGATGAGCAGATGCGCGAGCAGATTAACGATGAGTTAAACGGTGCGGCTTCCGGTGTTTGGACTTCTCCTGACATCGATCCCACTCCGATTCACCGCGACACGGTCATCAATCAACCGGAAGATGCTTTTAAAGTGGATCCGTCTGTCGCCCAAAACCCGTCATCCGCTTCTCGCGACAAGCTCAGTCGTGCAGGCTCTGCCTCGACTTTTCTTCTAATCTTTGCGGGTTTTGCCCTCTTTTTCTATGGCGGCATGACTGGCGATGAAGAACTGATCGCCACGGCCGTCTTTTTAGTTTTATTCTCTATTTTTTCAAATGTTATCCGTCAGAAACGAAACCGCCGGAGATAATCTCATGAAAGTCGATGTCAAAATCCTTGATCCCCGTGTTAAAGACAAAATGCCGGCCTATGCCACAACGGGCTCCGCGGGTCTTGATTTAAGAGCCATGTTGGATGAGCCGCTAACGCTCAATCCCGGCGAAACCCGCTTAATTAAAACCGGTCTTGCCATTCATCTGGCCGATCCGGGTTACGCCGCCTTGATTCTTCCCCGTTCGGGTTTGGGCCACAAACACGGTATCGTTTTGGGAAATTTAGTGGGATTGATTGACTCGGACTATCAAGGCGAATTGATGGTTTCCACCTGGAACCGCGGACAAGAAGCCTTCACCATTGAACCGATGGAACGCATTGCGCAGCTTGTCATTGTGCCCGTTGTTCAAATGCAAATGAACATTGTGGATGATTTTGAAGCGTCGGATCGCGGTGCGGGTGGCTTCGGCTCGACAGGGAAAGCTTAAGTAGGCGATGGCCCGGTTTCCGGGCCGTTTCTTTGTTATTGATTGAAAATATCTGTGCTGACTTCCTTGATTTCGAGGAAGATATCTTCTCGGGTCATCAACTGACCGACCACGTCATACTTGTAGGCAACATAACGGGCATGTTCCTTAACAGTTTTGCCACCTTTCTGATAAGCCGCCACCTCCCGGCGCCAGCGATCATCAAAAATTTCCGGATTCATGACGTAACTTACGGCTTTGTCACCCACAGCAACAACGAAATACATGCGTCCTCCAATTGCTGAGGTAGGTGCCGTGTCGGGGCCGGCTTGTTTATCCAGGAAATAGCGCTTATCGGTCACGGCTCGTGTTACCAGTTCAACGTGATCTCGAACGCCTAATCCCGGAAAAGCCGATAAGACCCGAATATCCCTTCGAAGCGGGGGTGCACTCGGCGAGAGTCGAGCAAAGGCATCTGAGAACAGACGCATGATCAATGCACTCGCAATTAAATGGCCCTGACCAGAATAACGAATCAGATCTTCCCGATTAAAAGAGATAACACCCTCTTCATCTCGAACACAAATGGTTTGAGGAGTTTCAAAAAACATTGCAGCTCCTTTAGTGTTTCGCGATAGGCAAAACTAATTTTTCAACATCGACGTTTTTTTGCATCAGTTTGTTCTCAATGAGAAACTCTTGGTCTTCTCTCAGTCCCTGAATATCCTCTGCGCTGAGTACATCGTAATAATTGGACCAATCGGCAAGCTGTTGCGCATCCTTGAAGGTGATTCCATGCTCTTTGGCCCCCAGAGCAATCGCTTCACGGCGATGTTCGTTTATCCATTTGAGCGTTTCACGCTGAACTTTCACTACCTCTTCAACCGCTTGAGGGTACTTCGTCGCAAACGCTTCTCGCACCGTCATCACAAGGTTCACATTCACCAGACCTTTTGCGGTGGAAATAACCTTACAACCGGCTTCCTGCGCTTTGATCACTCCGCTTGCCGCCTGCAAAGACGCATCAACATTGCCGCTGAGCATTGCAGAAAGTGCCGCGGGTTGATCCATAGAAAGAAATTCCACATCATCAACGGACATCCCTTCCTTAATCAGAGCCGCAATTAAAAGCTGATGCAAGACGGTTCCTCGCGGTCCTGCGACTTTCTTACCTTTAAGATCTTTCACGGAGAAGTTTGCGCCGGGTTTACCAACGATGGCGAAGGTGTCAGCGGGGTGAGCAACGCCATTAGCAATTAAAACCGGATTACCCGCACCATTGGTAGAGAGCAGAGAGGCCGTGTTCATCACTGCGGAAAAATCCAAAGATCCGGCAGCCATAGCCTGCGCCTGTTTTGCGCCGGAGGTAATCGTGTGCCACTTCACTGTCGTACCATGTTTTTCAAACGCCTTTTCCAATAGTTTTTGATCCTTCATCACCATGTTCTGAAGGTTAAAAGGCGCTTTCACATAGGCGATATTGATTTCTTTGGGCATGCTTTGAGCGCAAGCCAAACCGACCACACAGGACAGCGCCGCTGCCAAACACAATTTAAGTTTCATAGACATTTCCCTTTCGGTTTTGTTAAAAAGTCGTTGAGAATATCCTCGATCAGTTCCCCCACGCCGTCCGTAGCCAATGATCTTGGATAAGGTAAGTCCACATCGTAGTGCTTGATCAATTTCCCGCCGCCCAATCGAAATACATTGCGTGATAAAAGAACTGCTTCTGTAACGTCGTGAGTGACCAGCACTGTGGTTACCGGTTCAGATTTGTGGATTCGAATAAATTCAGGGTAGATTTTTGATCGTGTCAATGCATCCAGCGCGCTGAAGGCCTCATCTAAAAGCAAGATGTCTGGCTTCGGACACAAAGCTCGAGCCAAACCAACGCGCTGCGCCATGCCGCCGGACAGTTGTGAGGGGAAGAGCTCTCGATACGGAGACAATCCCACTAATTCAAGCACGTGTTGAACTTTTTCTTGTTGTACTTCACGACTGAGATGTCTGACTGCGAGTGCCACATTTTTCTCAACAGTAAACCACGGGAAAAGCCGAGGTTCTTGAAAAACCATGGAAATCGTTGGCGTCTTATCTTTTGGAAAAAAACTGATCGTCCCCATCTCCGCTCTCTCAAGTCCGGCAATTAAACGAAGCAAGGTTGTTTTCCCACAGCCGCTCTCCCCTATCACCGCATGAATTTCGCCAGCATTGAGTCTTAGTGACAAACCATCCACCGGTCGAACGGTGGCTGTCACACTTTTAAACTCTTTAACGAGGTTTTGGCATTCAATTGAAAACATTCTTGAACTCACACAGAAAAGAATTTCGCGTAGCGGTTAATCGCCCAAGAAAGCAATCGATCCATACAAACACCAATCACAATGATGGAAAAAATACCAACAAAAACCACACTGGTCTTAGAAAACTCGCTAGCTTCGCTGATCATAAAACCTAGACCACTTGAGGCCGCGATTAACTCCGCTCCAACTAATGCCCGCCAACTGTAACCAAACCCCACCCTCAGTCCGGTCAATATGCCAGGCAAGGCCGCCGGAATCGTCAATAGCCGAAATGTCTCCCAGGAGGAGAAATGCAAGGTCTTGGCCACCTCTTTGAGCTTAAGCTCCACGGACTCAATGGCAGTCAAAGAGTTAAGGTAGATAGGGAAAAAACTCGATAAAAAAACAATGGCGATTTTGGGAGCTTCCTCAATACCCAGCCACAAAATCAACAATGGGATCAATGCGAGGGGCGGCGTCACACGCGCGGCTTCAACAACGAAATATCCTAGATTTTTCGCAACAGGACTTTGAGAGAAAATCAATGCCAGCGAGATGCCTGTCAAACCCGAGAGAGCGAAACCCGATAGAGTCCGTTTGCCGCTCGAGATAATGTGTTCGGCCAACTCTCCGGAATAAAAAAGTTCTTTACAAGTCATCACGACAGACTCGGGACTTGGCAACAAAATGGGAGAAATCGCCCCGTACTTCACGCTCAGACTCCATAAGAAAAAAATCAATAATGGGAGCGCGGATAACTGAAACATTCGAATCTTTAGCATATTTAATGAGAATGATTCTTATAATCATTATCTGGATTATATTGATTTTAGTTGAAAAGGCGAAAAATCGAAGACCAGCTTCAAAAAAAACTTACCTAAGCCGTTGCAATAAGCCTATGATGAAAAATGAAAGCAGACAAAATAGAACTCTCTCTGTTTGCCTATGCTTTCTTTGAAAGGATGTTGTATGAATTCCGGTACTGTTAAATGGTTCTCGGATGCCAAAGGTTACGGGTTCATTATCCCCGACGGTCAGGATCGTGAAGTGTTTGTTCATTTCCGCTCCATTGAGATGCCCGGTCGCAAGACCCTGCAAACCAATCAGCGGGTCGAGTTTGAATTCGAACAATCCGAACGCGGATTGCACGCCACTCGTGTGGTACCCCTGCCAATGAAAACCGAAGACGCTGCAAGCTAGAGGATTGTTGTGTCGATGAGCTCTGTATTGTCTCTGCTCAAAACTGCGCGAATAGTATTTAAACATTACTCGCGCAGTTTTTGTATTGGATTTTTAACCATTCTTTTGCCTGCCACGGCTATGAGCGAAACCATTTACGTGGACGATCAGCCTGTGAACGTTCAGGTTGCAAAAAGTGAAGCTGAACAGCAACGCGGCCTGCAAGGCGTCAGACACTTAGAGAAAAACCAAGGCATGCTTTTTGTTTTTCACCCGGCCCGTCAAGTTTGCATGTGGATGAAAGATGTCCCGATTGATTTGGATGTTGGATTTTTTAACGACAAGGGACAATTAATCGCCGTACGACACATGAAAGCGCAAACAGAAAATACACACTGCTCGCCCCGTCCCATTGCTTGGGCGCTGGAAATGAACGCAGGATGGTTTCAGGAAAAGCACTTGACGGAAGGCGCCAGGCTTCGCCTGAATTAGAGAAAATGCGGCCTTGGGAGTGATCCCAAGGCCCGTCTTGAACTACTTAGCGTTGTAGTAGTTTCTTGCCACAAATTCCCAGTCAATCAAATGATCAAAGAGAGCATTTAAGTAGTTGGGGCGGGAATTGCGGTAGTCGATGTAGTAGGCGTGCTCCCACACGTCCACGACCAGAAGCGGCGTATTGTCGCTAGCCAGTTGCGTACCGGCATTGGATGTATTGACGATCTCAAGCGTCTTTTGAGGGGTGAGCACAAGCCAAGTCCAACCCGAGCCGAAATTGCCCGCGGCGCTGGCGCAGAACTGTTCACGGAAAGATTCAAAAGAACCCCAACGTTCCTCAATCTTTGTCATCAATTCACCTTGGGGCTTTTGACCACCCTTGGGAGAAAGACACATCCAGAAAAAGGCATGGTTCCAAGCTTGTGCGGCATTGTTAAAGATACCTTGATTGATGCCGTCGCTTGCCAACACTATCTCTTCCAAAGACATGGCTTCAAAAGGCGTGCCTTTGATAGCCGTGTTCAAATTGGTGAGATAGGTTTGGTGGTGCTTGCCGTAGTGATATTGCATGGTTTCTTCAGACATGGCAGGAGCCAATGCATTCATCGGAAACGCTAAAGTGGGTAATTGAAAAGCCATTTCTTCTCTCCTAAAAAACGTTTTGATTGTACGGAGAAAAAGTACGGATGGTGTACTTTTCTGGTTAAGAATTGCAACACTGTGGACTATTTCTTTACATGAACCTCTAGCAGTCCGTCATGCCAGTGAATCTGCAAGTTATCGCTTTTAACCGCGCTCTCGGCACTTTTAACAAATGTTCCATCAGAAGCTGTGACATAGCTATACCCTTTTTTCAAAATAGCTTGCGGACTGATTTCCGTAATCAAATCCATTAAGCTCTGACGGGCGCGTTCATTTTGATTGAGTTTGTCATGAATGAGTGAGACAAGCTCTTTACTGATTCTGTCATGTCTTTCTTTTTCTCTGAGAAAAAGCGAAGCAGGATTAATGAGTGATGCGCTTAAATGACGAACAGTTTCTGATTTCACAAACCACTGAGAGCGCATCAAACTAGAAAGCGATTGACTCAAAAGTGTCAGGCGCTCGTTGGCTTGGCGAAGACTTTTGGCCGGATCGGGGATCTCTCGCATCAGGGAATCCACTTTTTGCGTGTTTTCCGTCCAATAGCGACTCCAAACGTAGCGCATGGTCTCATGAGTCTGAGCGAGTTCTTTTAACAAGACGTCAACACTTTCGGTCGCATGCTCTGCCGCAGCTGTCGGAGTCGCTGCCCGCAAATCCGCCACCCAGTCCACAATCGTTACATCACTTTCGTGACCGACACCGACGATAACAGGCTTGGATAAAGCAGCAACACTGCGAGCAACCGCTTCGTCATTAAAAGACCAAAGATCCTGAAGAGAGCCCCCGCCTCTGACTAACAAAATCACATCAACATCACTTTGATCGGCTCGTTTTAAGGCAGAAATAATTTCTTTCGGAGCCTCATCACCTTGCACGGCTGTTTCAAAAACGATTAACCGAGCGTAGGGCGCTCGGCGCCTTAAGGTTGTCAACACATCGCGCAAGGCGGCGGCTTGAAGGCTTGTCACCACCGCAATTTTGGTATTAATCCGAGCAATAGTCTTTTTTCGGGAAAGATCAAAAAGACCTTCTTTTTGAAGCTTTTCCTTAAGCTGCAAAAAACGTTCATAAAGCGTACCGAGCCCCGCTTGTCTGACGGCATCCACAACCATTTGGTATGAACCGCGAGCACGGTAAATACTCACTTGCCCATGAACTTCCAAATGATCTCCTGTTTTGGGAATAAAGCCCACACGGCGGTTATTACCCGCAAACATGGCGCACGACAATTCGCCGGTGCCATCTTTGAGCGTGAAATACCAGTGGCCCGACGCAGCACGTGTAAAACCACGCACTTCACCGCCCACCCAAAGCGGAGGAAAATTCATCTGCAAAGAACGCGAGACTTCGTCGTTGAGCTGTGACACAGTCCAAACCGATGATGAAGATAAAGAGGTATTTTGCTCAAAAAACATGGGCTGAAATCTTAAAGAGAATCAGAAAATTCTAACTAAATTGTTCTCATCTGTCTTAATGTTTAGCGGTTCGATAAGAAAGATTGGATTATGTTATTTCAAGCGTTAAAAGAAAGCGATTTAGACCTTTTAAAAAAGTATCTTCCACAATATGGAGACGGTGACTGCGATTTAAGTCTCGTCTCGCTTTTTAGCCGAGGCATTCGTCATCATTTTCATTATTTCGAGTTTGAACGCTCGCACCTTGTGTTAGAGCGACTGATTGGAAAGGATTCTTCTCCCGTTTTCGTCATGCCCATCGGAAAAGAGGAAACCCCGCCCTCGCTTTTCGAAGCCTTGGATCATTACACCCGCCAAAACCATCGCCCTCTTCGTTTTTACGGTCGAACTGATTCAATGGCGCCTATGCTCGCAAAGGCTTTCCCTCATCGAAAATTAATGATTGAAGACAATCCCGATCGATGGGATTATGTGTATGCGTGTTCTGACTTTGTGGAGCTTCCCGGTTCACACTTTCACAGTAAGCGAAACTTCGTTAAACGCTTTTATAAGGCTTGTCCTGACGCTCAATTTGAGGTGTATACAAAGGATCGTTTTAACGACTGCATGGCGTTTTTAAACGATTGGTATAGCGGACGCGAAATGGATGAGGGCCTTTTAGACGAAAAGGCCGCCATTGAAAAAGTTCTCACACATTGGGAGGAGTTACCGGTCTATGGTGGCATTTTGCAAGAGCACGGACGAATCCTAGGTTTAACCTACGGGGCAAGGAGCGCTTCTGATATTTTGGCTGTGCATATTGAAAAGGCCACCCGTGACGTACCCGGTGCGTATCCTGCTCTCTCTCAAGCGTTTGCCAAAAGTTTGCCCCTTTGTATTGCGTACCTCAACCGCGAAGAAGATCTGGGGATTCCCGGTCTCAGAAAAGCCAAACAAGATTGGCACCCGATCACGCAATTGAAAAAAGGTGTGATTGATGTACTGTGATTACTAAGCAAGCATAGTTTTTGTGTTTAAAATAATTCAGAAAATTAAGGAGGCTCAAATATGAAAACAATTTCTCGCCGCAATGCACTTTTAGCTGGTTTTTCCTCCTTAATCACTTTCGGAATAACCTCTGCCTACGCCGCTCCCGCATCCGTTCCCGTCATCTGGGACGGTAAGAAAATGTTTGAGTCTTTTGAAAAAGAAGGAACCGGTATTTCATCTAAAGGCCCCGCCGGACGACCAAAGGCTTATGTCGCTTTTGATACGCAATGCCGGGATTGTTGGCAGCTGCACCGAAAATTGGAACCCTTTTTAGATAAAATCGAATTTGTGTTCTGCCCTATTTCGTTTATGAATATTCATTCTGAACCGCAGGCCACCACTATTTTGATTGATAAAGATCCGCTGGGTAAATTAGAAGAGCATTTCGCTCACTTCAACGATATTGAATTTCGCGGGATCCGTTACGGCGCAGTGGAAAAGTTACCCGTGGAAGTTCGCGATAAAGTATGGACCAATACCAAACTTCATCGTCGAGCCGGCTGCAGGGCTGTTCCGTATGGGGTCTTTAAGAATTCAAAAGGCGAGTATGTGCCGTTTGATGAACGATTGACCACCGAAGAACTAAAGAACTTATTTGAGCTTTAGTCCACCCAGAATCGAATGATAGCTGTTGTCGTATAAGCTCCCGTATCAGCTCTTTCAGAAGTTCGGCAAAGTCCCCAATAAATGGTTCCCGTCACGGGATTGGAGTCCCCACTGTCCCCTAACAGTATGGACTCTTGCCACTTGTCCCCTCCATCACATGAAGATAGCTCTTGATTAAGTTTATAGATTAACCCTAATCCATCAAAAACTTGTCCGCTATCGACATGATTGAATAACGCGATATTCGTTCCATCTGTCGGTGGATTAGCAGGAAATATTCTTAGGTAAACCTCACGTTTTGTGTTTTTATCGCAAGAAATAGACACGTTTGTGTGTTTAACATCTTCGGGGTGACTAAGGTTAGAACCCGTTGCCTTTAAATCTTTGAAAGTAATGACCGTTGGATCAGCCATGATAGAACAAGGTGTTTCAACAGAGATATTCGTGGAAGTACACACTAAGTTAAGATTCCCTTCATCATCAACGATCTGACCTTTAGTATTTTTTGATCTGATTCGAAACTGCAAATCAGTGGGCGGAGGTGTAATAACACCTTCTACGTCACCACTTCCACTACTCATAATATAGAGGGCAAAAAAAGACGAGTCTTCAAATGTAAACTGACCTTCGGTTATTTCTCTGCTAAGTGTTAAATCTCCTATCGAAGATCGCCCAAATTGCTGAGAGGGATCTGTAATACTGATCGTGAAATCTTCACCATTGGGTCCTTTTACTCTGAACGTTCCCGTAATGGCTACATATAACCCTTGTCCAATAGGGTAAGGCCATGTTACCTGATTCAAATTACTATCTACAACAATAAGCTCAAATTGACTTGAGGCTTCTCCCTGCCAAACAAATACTGGGTTATATTTTTTGTGCTCATTTGAAAGTTTCCAAACTGCTCCTGGGAAATCGCAGTTTTTACAACTATAGTCAATGCTGTCTGGTAATTGACCGCATTCTGCCAGCAAAAGTTTAGGAAATAAGCAAAGGAGCATTGCCATTAGCCTAAACACCATAAATTGAATACTAAAAACAACCGTCTTATCTTGTCTCATGGTATTAATCCTTCAGAGCAGGCGTTGGAACACATGTCAACGTCTTGCGAATAGCCCGACCTTCCTTTTGTTTCCCTATATCTTGCTGAATATCATAGTTCGCCCAACAAGTTTTTCTCTCTTGTTTTTCTTCCCATATCGCTTCAATGGTTCCTTGCAATGGCGCTGAAGGGAAATAAGCTCTTGCTCGCTCATTAAGCACCGTGTCCATTTGAGATAACAAGTCGTGTCCCACAATGCGAACGGTAGTTCCAAAGGGAAGGCGTTCTCCATTTTCAAAGTGAATCTCAGGAACAAACTGCCACCCTTTCATCGTCTCATATTTGACGTCAAGAATTGCATCATCAGCAGGAACCAATCGTCTGATATATACGGGCATCACTACATTGGCTGGAATGGTGTTTGGATTGATCGCCACTTCGTTGATTCTGTAATTATTTAACCCCGTAATCAAAATCTTATCTCCAATTCTTGAAGAAACACTGTATTGATCTGGTCTGGCTTCTGGAGCGTGAGGGATATCCAATAAAGCGGAAGCTCCATTTAAAGTACGTGCGGGAAAGACACCATTTGAGGTCGCGATGATACTTCCATCCAGGGATCCCATAAAAGCAGTTGAAAAATCATCGTGAGAACTGGATATCGTGAAATGACCATATTCCGCCTCTTTAGAAATGGAACCATAATAGCTTTGCTCTCCACTGCCTTGGCTAGCAGAAAGTGAATATGACCAACGATTATTATCACCAAAAGAACCATTGATACCTTCGGTAAATTCATATTCATGATTGCCATCCCGTTGAGCCCCCAAATTGAGTGACTGACTACTAGCCTTGTAGCCTGCTAACAAAGAAAGAGGGATAGAAAAATTAAGGAAGCACAACGTTTCTTTATCCTGATAACCACTCGTTAACTTATTGCGATAATGTTGCAAAGATAAAGTTGCGGTCACCCCCTGCCAATTGACAGTGTGGGACAAAGTGAGATTTTGTCTAGATCGTTTGTCTTCATAACGGTATAAAGAACCGCTTAAACTAAATGAGCCCCATTTCCCCACAGGCTGGGTTAAAGCTAAAGTGGCCTCGTCTCTAAGCGAACCATCAAAGTTTGTATAAAACCAGCGTTCGGAATTTCTACGAGACAATGTTTCAGACAGTGAAAGGTAACGCCCCGATAAATATCTGCGCCATGATGCTGAAATATAAGAACCTGTCGTATTAAAGCGGTTGGACCACTGTAAGCGTAGACGCGTACCATTATCTTCATATTCATCAAAGGGAAGATCAAAACGTGCATGGTCAACTTGTAGGGACAGCGCACCTGGACTTCCTAAATTAGAAGCGATACCAAACGTAGCATTTTGATAATCTTCTGAAAAAACACCCCCAGTAAACACAGAAGTGTCAAACGGTAAACCGTAACCCACAGAACCAGTCACCACCCAAGGCTTCTCTCCATTTCCATCATGATCATCACGCCATCTACCGATTGCTCCATTAAAGTGCAAACGCCCTGACCTCAAAAGTAATGGCGTGGTGACAAACGGAACGGTAAATGTACGTGTCGAACCATTTTGCTCGGTAATCGTTACCTCAAGATCTGTTCCTGAGGTTAAACCCGGCAAATCCTCAAAAGAAAATGGCCCCGCTTGAACATTGCGTTCAAAAACTATACGTCCAAACTGTCTGACCGTCACACGAGCTGCCGTCTGAGCGATACCCGAGACAACCGGGGTATAGGAACGTTCCAATGAGGCCATCATGGACTCATCGTCATAAAACTCCACCCCTAAAAGCGGAATTGAATCCATGTAAAAAGACTGACTATAAATTTCGCCTAATTTAATTCGAGTTTTTGATTGACCAAACACACGTGTCGCATATAGATCTCCTCGATCAAAGTCGCTTTCTGACCCTTCTCGCCTATTATCATCATACGAGAAAGAGCCATTGGCAATGAGTCGCCATTCATTGAGGTTAAACCGAGCATCCAGATCCAAATAAGCATGACGAGCTGTTTCATAGTCATATCTACGAACATCAGCGTTTGCTCGATAATTAACGGTCAAAGCGGGTATACCATACGTCCACCTTTCACTTGGAACTATGTCACTTTGTAAACCAAACGCTTTAAACCAACTTCTAGGAATAGATACATCCGCTCTTCCTTTCAGAGTATCGAATTTAACGGACGCACCAGGAATGAGATCCCCAACATGACTAACGTAGTCAGTTGGCTTAACAGAAGACAGTTGCGGTAGCTCGTTAAAACGCAACGCTTGCACTAACAGTACTTGAGCCGGAACTTTAATATCAAGTGTTCCGCTGTCAGTTCTAAAAATTTCAACCTGTTGATGAATAATGAAACGTTCATTGACGTAAATATCATAAAACCGCCTTCCTGTTTCAGCTTCTTCCTGTAATTTGGCGAAATTAAAATTAGCGGCATCTTTACCAAAAATATCTCTTAATGCATGAGCACTAAATAATTTTCTGATTTTTTCATTCTCTTTTTTGCTTACCTCAATAGAGTTGCCCTCAGCTGACGCAGGCCATGAGAGCATCAGAAGAGAGTACAAGCAAAAGGAACATATTAAGGGTACGCTTTTCATTGAGCTGCGTTCCGAGAAAGATATACTTGTATACGACGAAGTGCCGTCATCCGACCAGACTCAGTAATGAACGCCACATCAACCTCGCGAGGACAACGCTTGACTTCTATATGTTGTACTGAACGAGGAGCAATGATCGGAAGAGGGCCATTCTTTAAAAGGGATTGGCCAGATGATGTCAATTGAGCGACAGTTCCCCAATAGACCGAGGGATTTTCAATGCCCAATCGCCGATTAGAGCAGTAAATCTTCACACTGTCTCTCAAATCAAGAACGCCGTGTGAGGAGACAATTTTCCGAGGTCTCCAAAATAGCTTCATTGTCCCCGCCATTGCTAAATTAACACGAGAAGCATTTAAATCTTTTGAGGAAACAGCTGCCTGAGAAGGCAATATCTTTAGCTGAATCAAATATAACGATTCAATATCTTCACTTAACTTTTCAGCTAAACGGACAATTCGAAAAGGATAACTTTCCCCTGGATACACAATATGAAACACCGGAGAAACCATAAAGTCCTCATTTGACGGGCAATCCCAACCGTTTTCACAATAAGTGTGAATCTGAAGCGCGATCAGGTAAGGAATTTGTCCATTATTACGAATTGACACAGACGCAGAGTGCATACCCTCGTTATAAATTACACGAGTGTTACCAATTTCAATAGGTAATTCATTAGGTGAAATGACCGATGGTTGGGAATTGGCCTTAATTGGGCCCAAAATAAGCAAAATTCCCAACAGGGAGAAAGACATTACCTGCGTTATAAAAGCAGAGGTCAAATGTTTACGGAACATTTTCTACATTTGTTGAGACTCTGATGGGCGAACCATAATCATCAATAGCGGCCCAACGAATCAAAACATTCTTAGGATATTGTCCTTTGACCTTGAAAGATACAGATTTGCCGGGTGCTATCACACAGTCTTTTATTTCTTTATATCGATTTTCAATTCCGTAGGTAACTAAAGAAACATGAAAATTTGAAGGGTTAAACGCTGTTAAGACTCCTTTTTTAAAAGACCATTTTAGGTCTTCGATAGCTGAAGTCATATCTCCTTCTAATTCCTCTGGTCTATAGAAAACTTTTAACCGAACATCATATGCGATGGTCAGGGCATTCGAAGTTTCACCAGTGGCAGGCACAGAATGTGATCGAAAGTAAAATAGTGATTCCTTATCCTTCGGAAATTTTTCAGGCTGTAAAGCCATTACCTGAAAACGGACATGCTTATTAGATGGAGAGTAAGCCACTGGGGGAACTGCCATGACATCTTCAGTGGTACGCCCATCCGACGTCTCTATCCATACTTTTGTTAAAAATTCAGAACCAGTAGTATTGGAAAGCACCAAAGCAGCAGCAGTCTTACCCCCTTCAATTAACAGACGAGAACTAGATACCGATAATCCCTCGGCTGCGTATGACACGCCTACAAATATTATCGGTATCCAAATTAACCCCGTTGCAAAGGAGCAGAGCCTAAGCTTCATGAAAATCTTCAAACTATTGATACGTTAATATAACAGTCATTTGCGCATTAACATCACCAGAACTTGGCATGTTTGAAGAGTTGGTTGGACTCATCATTGCCTGCATACGAATAGTATTCTCAGCCTCGGAACCAACCTGCTCATTACTTTCAACATGCATCTGACTTACTTGGTATTCTTTTGTACTTTCTGTATCAAAAACATCCTCGAATTGACCATCGGTTTTTTCGTATTGAACCTGTACAGCAACATTTTTAGCATCATCTTCATTGATTCGATTCAATAACCCTTTGACTCTATTGCCATCGTTTTGAGTTCCGTCATCACTGAAAGACAAATAAACTCTACTGGCAGGGAATTTCCCATTTTCATAATTCTCGTCACTGGTTAATTGACACTCTGCAATTTTCAACTCAAAAGTCTTAGGTTCTGTTTTTGAGTTAACTGAAGTAAAAAAACCAACTGGATAAGTACCCAGTTCCACCGAGTCAGTATTTGCACTTAATTTACATGTTGTATCAACGATTTTCCCATGAAACTTAATTTGAACTGATTGCGACTCAGCTCCATAGACTGGAGCCATAATCGATGCAAAAATAGCGGAAGCAACCAAAGCTTTTCTTATTAAAAACATTTTTTTTCCTTGGGGGATTAAAAAGACAAAAGGTCGTTAAACAGTAACGATCATCAGGAGTAGTCGAGAATTATCTGATATATACCCCCCCCCCCTTTCAATAAGGGTTTTTATCTAATCCTTTTAGGGTAGATTGTAGATATAACAAATTTATATTTAATATCTTCTGAAATTGATCTCTTAAATAAGTAACTCAAATATCGTTATATAAAAAAATTCCAATAGGTTTAGAAATAGAAGTCATTAAAGGTATTTTTACGCAATAATAGTTGTTAATGCATTGTGAGATTTTTATATAATTTATTTGTTTGTTTCTTACACTTTTTTGAGGTTTTACTCCGTCAGGAGAATACTATGCCTTTTAATACCCTTACCCCCCCCCAAGAACATATAGTAATGATCTAACCAATCGTGAAGAATCTGAGAGCCTTCATTATTCAGGTAACTTATCTTTTAAATACAAACTCTTACCTATTGTTGTTGCCATTTTAGGTGCTAGTGCCCAGGCTCAAACTATCATTGACAATCCCAAAACTGAGTTACCTTCTGGCTCTAATAGTGTTCAAGGTATTTACATTGATAAATGGCAAAGTGGTCAAGGTATAGAAATCAATGACAGTATTTTGTATGTTCAACCAGAGAGTTGGACTAGCGGTAGTGAAAAAGTTGTAACAGACTCAGCGATCATAAACATCTCTGGAAACCCTCAACCTATCACATTAACAAACCCCTCAACAAAATCGGCGAGTCTTATTTTCCAAGGTTTCCATCTTGCAAATGAGGAATCTTCAGGATTAATTACCTTAGGAACACTAGGTGAAACTCCTACAAAGGGCAGATTGAGTATAAATCAAGGAGACTTGACTATTACAGATTCCTCATCTATTACCAATGTTATTTCTTTGCAGGGTGCAGGTTTAAATGAGCTCAATCCAGTAGGCGCTGAACTGTCTGCTAAAAACATTTATTTATCCAACCTAGAAGCTAAAGGCTCTCTGATTTTTTTACAAGGCTCTGAATCCTACACAGAAAATGGGGAAACAATTTCTAAGTCCACACAAAGCTCAAAATTAACGGTTAGTAATACTCAACAACATGAGGCAGAAATCCTTGTTGAAAATACAATTGCCAACTCTGCAATTAACGCTCATACCGGAGCAAGTGTCAACATCGATCGCATACATTTAAATCAAAATACCTTCAGAGATTCTGGAATTTCTATCGGAATTGATGAAAACACCAAAGTGGAAACGTCTTACCTAAATAACTTTGAAGTATGGGATAGCATCACTATTAAAAACACAACAGTCGATGGAGTTGGCGAATCAGGGAACTTTGAGGCATTTTCTCTAAGAAAAACTAATGCTAATTTTCTTGAAGATGACACATTCGAGGGTACAACCTTAACAATTGATGGGATTAATGTTGCTGCAGACCGCAATCGTGTTTCAGGAGTTTATTTTGCGAATAATACAATCCAAGAGAGCTGGGGTACAGGGAATTATCCTGCTATCTTCATGACAGTAAAAGGAATCAATGTAGCGGAGGGTGTTGAAGTCAATGAGATTGAAGGAATTCACTTTGAAGGTAACGCTCCTAAAGCGGAACGCACACAAGTTGTGGTAAGCGGCAATGTCTCCGATATTACTGCTGAGAATACTGATATTGTGGGTATAAAACTAAAAGATAATTACGATAGTGCTGAAAACACCTCTCGAAGCGGAACACACTTTATTGAACTGACTGTCAACAATATTCAAAATAAAGACGGAACAATAACTGCTATTTCTGTTGATCAAACCAATCGACAGGATGAAAGCACTGCACTTTGGGATGTTCAAGTATCAAATCTTACAAGTAACAATGATACGATCGGCTTAGATATTAACAATGCAACCGTAAGCGTTGGAGATATCGATGTAACGGCTAATTACGCTCTAAAAGCAAATGGCTCAGAAATCGTCTTAGGAGAAAAGCAAGGGACTCCAGATGTTAATTCTCAACATCACGAATACCTGCCAACTAATATCCAATTAAATGGACGTGTTCAATTATCTGATACTAAGCTAACTTTCGATGCTCCCGTCAAACAGGCGAGCATTAATGGAACTTTGAACCTTGAAAATGGTTCTTCAGTTGAAATTTATCAAAAGCTTTTTATCGTTTCTGATCTGTCTGCGCAAGGATCCATCGAAGGATTCAAAGATGCTTTGGTTATTGGCGACAATAAATCAGGTGAAGAATCTATCTTTGAATTTACTCAATTCACCGGAAATCAACGCGCTTTGTTCCTCTCAAATCAAGGATATGACGATAAAACCTACAAGGGTTTTTATACCTCGACTCCTACTGAAGGAGAAAACGTCGAACAAGCAGCACTTCGGGTTATCGCGAATGGCAAAGCTGATTTCACAAACGCCTTCGATATTGAAATTTATGGAACCATAGTTGCCGGACGTGGGACTCAAGAGGTCACAGATAGTTCTGGTGTTATCGATATGACGAGGGGGACATACAACAAAGGTGATCGTAACATCACCATTCGCGGCGATATTTATGCGGGAAATGGTGGTCAAATTGATATGGTGCTAGAAGGTTCAGAATCACTTATTGAAGGTCAAATTGATGACTATTGGGAACTTGATTCTGTCAAACAAGGTGAAGTTTTCCGAAACACCGCTTTTAAGGATTCAACTGGACAATTAATTGACGTCTCTGAGTCAGGTCACGTTAATTTGACTCTTACAGATGGTGCACAATGGATTGCTCGTGGTCAGAGTTTTTTAACCACATTGGCTTTTGAGGGTGAAGGAAGTTTTGTTGATCTTACCCGTAACTCAAATTCTTCAATCGTCGTTAAAAATCTTGAGGGGGATGGTACTTTCCGCATGAAGTTGGACAAGCCTATTGTCAATGCGTCAACAGGTGAAGTTCATAGTGACATGCTTTACATCCAAAATATGGATGATGACGCTCACTATGTAATTGAAATTGATCCGAGTGTCAACGTCAATGAATTAAATGGATTGCGGTTCGCGACTACCAATACAACATCAGGTCTTAATAACTTTACATTGGCGGTCACTGATCGTGGAATTTTTAATCGCTCGTTAACCATAAATACAGAAGACTATTCCGCCACGGATGAGGACAATAAATACTTCAATGGTGGAGACGGAAATGGAGAAGGTAGCTACAAACCAGGCGATGAAATAGTTACCGGCATGTTTGATGAAAAAGACGCAACAAACTGGTACATTGGTGATCCCGAAGCATTTAACCCAGACCAAGGAAGTACAGACAATCCTGATATCGGTGATGACTCTTCGCTATCAGACGCCGGTAACGCCTTATTGGCCACAGCCCGTGGAACCTACTGGACATCCGTTGAAATCGACCGCTTAACCAACCGTATGGGGGACGCCCGTTACGCCAACAACGGTGAAGACGGTCTTTGGATCCGTTTGCGTCAAAGCAGTTTAGGCACCGATACCGGTGAAGGCGACTTCAAGAGCGACAACACCGTCTATCAAGTGGGTTACGATCACGCCTTCCAACGTGACGGCGGCCGTCAACTCGTGGGTATCGCTTTTGACTACATGGATACCGACTTGGACTACAAGGGTATCTCTGGCGAAGGTAACACAGATCGCTACGGCATCACGGCCTACACCACTTGGTTAGCAGACAATGGCTTCTACGTTGATGTCGTCGGTAAATGGGGACGACTTGATAATGACTTTGACATTATCAACGGCTCCGGCGGTCGAGTGAAGGCCGACTACGACAACAATATGTGGGCGATCTCCGCAGAAGTCGGTCGTAAGTTAAGCAATCCGAAGACCGGTATGTTCATTGAGCCCAATGCTCAATTGCAATACACGATGGTCACTGATGCTCAATACTCCACCAATCAAGGCACACGTGTCGATCAAGACAGAATTGACTCTGTTATCGGCCGTATGGGTGTGCGTATTGGCCGTGCATTCGGTGAAGAACAAAATCACAACATCTACGCCAAGGCGGATATGTTCCGTGAATTCATGGGTGAACAAAAAATCCATGTCAAGGACGTAACCACCCGAGTCAAAGGCGATACGATCACGGTTCAAAACAAGGGATTCTGGTTTGATGTGGGCGGCGGCTTTCAAAGTCAATTGGGTCGAGATGCCTACGCCTATGCTGATGTGGAATACCGCTTCGGCAACGACTTAGATAAATCCTGGATCGTCAACGCCGGCATGCGTTACGAGTTCTAATCACTCGATTAGGGATCGGTGCTTTTTGTGCCGATCCCCTTCTCATAACGCATCATGACAACACGGCGACTATTTTCCAAAACGGAAAAGCAGATTGTGCTCGCTTGTTTTCGGGCAGGACTCGCTCTGCGTGCTATTTCCGAAAAACTCAATATTCCCTTTTTCACTGTTCAGGACTGGCACCAACGTTATCTGAAAGGTGATCGACACTGGGCAGCTGAAGATGACCGAAACCTCGTTCTGAGGCAAACCGCATTGGCTTTATTTCAAAAGGGCTACGGCTACAAACGAGTGGCCACTGAATTAAAAGTCCCTCAAAGCCGAGTGAAGTACTGGCTCTTGATTTACAGACACGGTCAAGAGGAGTTCTTCAATCAAGGCCGACACAACCCCAAGAAATATCCAGATGACTGGAAAAGAGCCATCTTGGATCGCTATGCGGTAAGCACCGAATCTAAAAAACAATTCTGTTTCAAGGAAGGTATTTCGGTTGGAACACTAAATCGTTGGTTGAGAGAAACAAAATGAATAAAACAATTCTTGCTATTTCTATATCCTCTCTTTTTATACTTCAAACAAATGCATATGCTGAAAATTTGACTAATCAAAACGGGATCTCTACTTATCAAGCATTTGATCAAACACTCAGTGAACCTGGTCAATACGAAAGCATCGATATTGATATTACTTCTGAGAATGATCAACACGGTATCTCATTGTATGGTTCAAGCTCCGATACGAACGAAAAAGTAATTGAGTCTGAAGGAATTATCAATGTTGACGTTCAAGCCAGGCAAAGTATCGGTATTGAAATATATGATGGAGCACAAGGTGCTGCCTCGCTTGTCGGTCATAATGGCTTGACGATAAATGCTTCAAGCGATCAAAGTTATGCTTTTGGCATCATACAAACAACAGCCTATGGTTTTGGCTTGGGGCCAGATGGGAAACCAAATGGTGGGAAGGTTCGAATCACAGGTCCAATATCTATTACAGCGACAGGAGAAACCAGAGCTGGAGGAATCCTGGCAGGAAGCTGGTTTGGCAATAGTGCATCCGAAAACGACTCCTCCACAATGATTCTAGGTTCAGAGGGAAGTCAAAATATCATCTCCGTACATGCGGGCAATAAAATTACTCCTTCATCTTCGGATGATCCTTATGAATATGCTGGGGAGGATAAGGTCGTTGGTATTCTTGGCTACGCCACTGGAGATGGTAAATCAGAGCTAACGCTGTATGGCAGTACAAATATTAAAGTTTCAAGTGACAGAACAAATGACCGGGGAGATATTGATCAGGCAATTTACGGTATACAAGCTGCACAGAAAAGTGAAATGCATTTTATTGATGAGGATGGAAGTCTTGATATTTATGCAGAAAGTACTCAGGTTAGTCGAAAAATTTTTGGAATTGTAGCTGGTCTTTATGATGCAGCTTATGGAAAAACTGGAGAAGAACGCTCCAGTATTGAGGTATTGCAAAAAACAACGAATATTACCTTCACTAATGCATCTTATGCACAAGGGGTCGCTAGTTATGGTGGTTCAAACATCACTCTAGATACCAATTTGACGATTAACGCCGGTAACGCAACAACATTTTACGGCTTAATTGCAGGACGTTACTCTCCAGATGAAAATCCAAATCCTAAACCTCAAAATACAGAAGGCGGTTCTATTCATTTAACCGGAAGCTTTAATACCATTCTTCCAGAAGATGCAAAAATATCGAAAAACACTTACACCGCTATTGCAGCTAATGGCAGCACAAACTACAGCAAAGAGCCTTTACCAACTGTCATTGTTGACTCGACTGGCGCCACATCACAGATTAACGGAAACGTCATAGCTAGTTACGGCGGAAAAGTCGATTTAACACTTGATGGTGGGGAATCCTTCCTTAAAGGGCATGTTGATCAGAGATATTCATCATTAAGTGGAAATTGGGGCAATATTTTAAACTTTGCCGGTCAGATTGATCTTACATTAAAGAACGGGGCAACTTGGTTGAATTTGGATTATCAAGGCTCCAATAACCTTGGAAATTATTTCTGCGACGGGATTAGCGCACTCAATTCTCTCAAAATGCAAAACGGTGTTCTAGATATGCATTCAATGCCTATCGAAGGACTACAACGATCCAATTATCAGCAAATATTAATGAAGTCACTCATTGGTTCTGGTGAACAGTCTGGTCGATTGATACTCGATATGAATTTGGTATCTGAGGGTGAGGATGAATGGGCACTGGATGAACAGTATGTGAATTACTCCAAGTTAGCTATGGACCGAATTTCAATTGACGGTTCTGCTACTGGAACATACCTGGTAGATCTTCACTTTGTTGGGGGATTAGATGGACTTGATCCTGAAAAAATGCACAGTCTTAACTGGTTTGTCGGCCAAGGAGAAGATAGCGACCTCACTTTAACCGGAGTGAACGGGCAAAACGCCGTTTGGGTTAACGGAGGCGTGTCAACTTGGGCATACGCTTTTGTAGCACAAGGTGATGAAGCCAAACTTGAAACTGAACAGGGACGTTTAGAACTAACTAATCATGGTGTTGGGACTGGCCATTGGTACTTAATTCGCAAGCAAAACGAAACTCCTCCTGAAATTGATCAAAACATCACGATCGGTACATCCACTGGTCCAGCACTGGCCTACATGGCTGATCTTGAAGACCTCCGCAAACGTATCGGCGAAGTCCGCTACGGCGCTCAAGATGGTCTTTGGGCAAAAGCTTTCGCTAAACAAGATAGCGTCAATGGACATCACAGCCGAGGCTTTGAACAAGAAGCTTATGGCATCAATATCGGTTTCGATAAGTTAGTCGGTACAGATGAAACAAGCTCTTGGTTAATCGGCGCAGCTTTCCGTTATGGCACTGCTGATCAAGAAGGATTAGGTGTTGCTGGTTCTGCTACCGGAGAACTAGACGAATACTCCGTTAAAGCCTACGCTACCTGGATGCACAAATCAGGCAGTTACGCGGACTTCGTCCTTCAAGCCGGCCGCTACGACCAAGAACTCAAGGGACTGGATAACACCGGTACCAGTAGCACTCATGCCGATTACGACACCTGGGGTTACGGCGCTTCTATTGAAGTCGGTCATATGTTCACGATTGCCAACGCTGAAGATGATCGTCCCTGGTTTAACCATTGGTTTATTGAACCGCAATTTGAACTGTCTTACTTCCGAGCTCAAGGTGCAAACTACCGTACCTCAACCGGCATGAAAGTTGAACAGGACGATGCAGACTTTTTAACCGGTCGTGCAGGCTTAGTCATCGGAAAGAAATTTAACTACGGCACAGTCAATGATTTAGATAAACGCTACTTCCAAGCCGCATTAATTGGTGGCGTCAAACATGAATTCTTAGGTGGCGATCAAACCATTCACTACACGGGTGTTGATAACGTCAACCTTTCCGCCAAGGCTGATGATATTGCAGGAACTCGCGTCTACTACGGCGTCAATATGGACTGGCAGCTTGCTCAGAACTTGCGTCTTTTCGGTGAAGTATCCCGCGAAGAAGGTGATGGATACACCAAAGACTATGACGTCAGCATCGGACTGAAATACAGTTTCTAATTAGGAAAAGAACAAATGAAAAAGACACTCTTGGTAAGCCTTCTGAGCTTGGCCTTCTCTTCGTCTCAGGCCACAGAAATCTGCGGTCCCCAAACAGACTCTTTTGCTTTTGTCATTGATGCCTCTGGCTCCATGATGCAAACCTTTGAAGACGCTAAAGACAAGGCCAATATTGAAGATGACTCCCCTATTAACGATCTAAAGATCGCAGAAGCCGCAAAAACATTTGTCGAAAAAGTGGGCAAAGTGATCGGTGAAGACAAAATGGTTTCGAGCCTTTACGCTGTGGCCCCCTTTGCTGAAGTCATTCCTTTGTCTGAAAAAACCGGTTTAAATTACAAGGAACTGGTTGATGAAAAATTCAACGCTGATATGGAAGTTTTCGGCCGGCCGACTTGGGTGGGTGAAAGAGCAAATCAATACTTCCATCAAGCGGTATCCGGTAAAAACACGGTGATTTTCATCACTGACGGACAATTCACCAAAGAATTAAATGATCCGGTCAAAGCTCTTCAAGCTTACCGTGAAGCCAATCCTGATATGCGCTTATACATTGTCAGCGCGGCTTATTCAGAAGAAGGCAAAAAACAAATTGAGGCTTTAAACGGTCAAACGTTTATTCCGATCACTCAACTTGAAACATTAGTTACGGATGAAAAGGCTTTCAAGGATTTTGTATCCGTAGCTATCTACAACAAATGTGATGAAAGAATTGAGTTAAAGGGAATTAACTTTGCCTTTGATAAATACAACCTTGATCAAAAGAGTCTGAACATTTTGGCCCAAGCGTTAAAAGTGGTTCAGGCCCGTCCTGTCACAGACAAGATGGTTGTGGAAGGTTGGACTGACTGGACGGGATCGGATGCCTACAACTTAAGACTTTCGCAACGTCGTGCGCAAGTGGTTAAGAGCTACTTGGTTAAACACGGCATCGCTAGTGACCGTATCACAACAAGCGGAGAAGGCAAGTCCTTCAAGTACAACAACCACACGCCAGAAGGCCGCTATGCCAACCGTCGCGCTGAAATTATTTTTGTGAAAGAAAACACTAAATAGTCTAGATGACATCAACAGCCCATCAGAGTGCTTTTCCCCGGTGGGCTATTTTTGTTTTCTGTGACACAGACTTTCAAACTTTAGTAAGAGCAAATTTAGTAGCTAGGGTGAACAATCGGGTGAACGATCCGGTCTAGAGATAAATACAACTGAAATAAACAGCACTAAAAGAGCACAAAGCGACATTGAAAATCACTCGTTAAAACACTATATCGTTTTGATTTTAAATGATTTTTTAACAAGTATTCATTTAGTGTTCTATTTGAATTTCATTTTTTTGGGGGAACACACTGAGCGTTGTAGCCTAAATTTCAGATGTCCGCCACTTCAGTTGCCTCATCTCAGAGATCGGTACAACATGCCTAGAGTTCATTAAGGCTTAGTCCACCACAGTTGAGATGAAATTTTCGTAATTTAGGATTTTGGGTTAAGAAAGCCTCGGCCTTAACATACAGAGTCTGTAGATTAATTTTTTTATCATTTCTTTTAATCTCGAAAATATCCACTTTTTCTTCATCCATATTCACACCAATAAGATCAATTTCATTCATACCTTTTCTATCCCACCATTGTCCCAAATGTGTATAGCGCGACTCTGATCTAAACTTTTCTAAAAAATATTGTTCCAACGCACGACCACTAAAAGTTTCATAATGGTCAAAAATGTTTTTCTTAATGGACTGAAAATTTCCCGCTCCTATACGTTGAGGATCGTTTAAAAATGCAAACCAAAACATCAAGTACCGATCTGTCATTTTGAAACGGCTTTTCTTGTATGTATTTTCAGCAAAAAGCGGTTCATTGCGACTAATTAGACTATAAAAATTCTCTAGTTTTGCTAAATAACCACCAATGCTCTTGGAAACAAAATTCTGTAATTCTTCTCGTTTTGTGACTCCTTGAGCCATCTTTTGCAAAATTAAATAATAAACACCATATTCAGCCCGAAACTCATTGGCCAACATGACATTACCCTCATTTAAGAAAAATGAAGTTGGATTAACCGCAACGTCCACCATTTCTTCGAGGTGTAAAGCTCCACGCTCCAAAAGGTATTCAATGTACTGTGCAACACCGCCCGTCATCACATAAAAAGCTAACAAATCGTCAGCACTATATTGATGGTTAAAATCCGACAGAATTTCTTTAATCTCATTGGGCGAAAAAGGGGAGAGTTTTATAATTCTGTCCACTCGTCCAAATAATGGTTGACTATAGTCCTCAAAAATATGCTTCATCGCAGAGGCTACTGATCCACAAAGAAACAATGCCACTAAACTATTTCGTTTGTTACGATCCCACAAAGCCTGCAATCTCCCCCAGAATGCTGGATCAACATCATCGATCTCTTGGCATTCATCCATAACAATATTAATCGGGGTTGTCTTGGCAACAGTAAATAGAAACGCCAAAACATCAATAATGCTTGTGCATTCCGGAAGATAACCTAATTGTAATTTTTGCCCGATTTCAGCTAAAAATTCTTTAACTAATACACTCTCAAGAGCATACGGATAAAAAACAAACTGAACAGTGGGTACTGCGGAGCCTTCTAAAGCCTGCTCAATTAAGCGGGTCTTTCCAATTCTGCGCCGACCGGTGACAACAATCATTCTTGAACTATGTTCTTTGTTTACCAATTCCAATTCTTCTTGAATAATCGAAAGTTCTGCTTTTCTACCGTAAAATTTCATCACCGTCTCCTTGTGTAACATATGTTACGTAACGTGCTGTTACGTAACGCATATTACGCAAATAAAATCTTAAGAGCAAACTTTGATTTTGTTTTTTGCCATCTTCCGTTTCCTCGTTCGAATTAAAAAGACTTCCAACGAGTTTTCTCAACGAATTACTCCAAATTCCCAGAGTAACCAAAAAGTACTCGCACTTTTCTACATATTTGCTAACATTGGTAGGTTAGCTTTTTTAAAGCAGGTAGAGAAAAAACATATGTTTTCTGACAGTTCCGGTCCGATAGACCGAGAGTCATTTTTTCAAATAATCGGAGAATCCCATGCGCGCCACATTTGAGTCGTGGCTGCATCGCCAATGGACTAAACGCGGTCTTTTGGCTTGGGCCTTATCTCCTCTTTCCGTTGTATTTCTTTGTATTGCCCGCAACAGACGGATGAAAACAAAACCGCACCGTTTACCGGTTCCGGTTGTTGTCGTTGGCAATATCTACGTGGGCGGCACAGGTAAAACACCGGTTACCATCGCCCTGGTCAAAGAACTGGTCAAGCGTGGCTACCATCCCGGGGTGGTCTCTCGTGGTTTCGGCCGTAAAGAAGATGCGCCTCAAATGGTCTTGCCCGATAGTCCCGCGGTCAAGGTGGGGGATGAACCTCTCTTAATTGCCAGACAAACGCTGGTTCCGGTTGCTGTGGCCCGTGACAGAGTAGCTGCGGCGTTACTGCTTTTGGATAAACACCCCGAGTGTGATCTCATCATTTCCGATGACGGTTTACAGCACTACGCATTGGCGCGTGACGTCGAACTTGCGGTGGTTGGCGCCAGAGGTTTGGGAAATGGCTGGGTGTTGCCCGCCGGTCCCTTGCGTGAACCCCCGTCCCGTTTGGATGAGGTTGACGCCATTGTTTTAAATGCAACGGAAGATTCATTTGACAGCCGCACGCCGCGCTTTGCCGCAACGGCAACGCTGGGGCGCGCAAAATCATTGGATGGTTCACGCAGTTTGAACCTTGATGACATTGCTCAGATGAAAAAGCCTGTGCTTGCCGCTGCCGGCATTGCCGCTCCGGGACGTTTCTTTGCCATGCTTCGTGCTCACGACATTGAAGGCCCGGAAATGGAATTGGGCGATCACTACGCCTTTGACGACAATCCCTTTAAGGACTGTAAAGAAGAATTCATTCTGATTACGGGCAAGGACGCGGTGAAGTGCCGTCAACACCCGGATATCGCTCAAGACCCGAGAATCTACACTGTCGAATATCTGGTTGATATTGATCCCTATCTGGTCGATCTCATTGAACACAAACTCAAAGAAAAGGCTCAAAAATAAAATGGCTCTTGATCCTCGATTAACCGCTACATTAGTTTGCCCTGTCTGCAAGGGGGCCATTGTTTGGGATGCGGAAAAATCTCTGTTGGTCTGTCCCCGTTGCAAACTGGCCTTTGAAGTCAAAGACAACATTCCAAATATGATTCCCGAAGAAGCTCGAAAGCTCACGGTTGAACAAGCCAATGAATATAAGAAACGCCTATCAATAGTCAGAGGTGCTTAATATGACTAATTTTTACGCTATCATTCCTTCCCGGATGAAGTCTTCCCGTCTTCCCGAAAAACCACTCAAGGATATTGCCGGCCAGCCCATGGTGGTGCGAGTGGCTGAGCGAGCAAAGCTTTCTGGCGCCACAGATGTTATTGTGGCAACAGACCATGAAGATATTGTTAAGGCTTGTCAAAAATTTGACGTCAAAGTAATTCTGACGTCTCCAAATCATCCCTCTGGCACTGATCGTTTGGCGGAAACAGTAACGAAATTGGGATTGGTGGACGATGCTATCGTTGTCAACGTCCAAGGAGACGAACCATTGATTCCCACTGAAGTTGTTCGTCAGGTAGCGCAGCTCTTGGCCGAACACCCTGAATGTGAAATGGCCACAGCCGCCCACCCTATTGACAACATTGATGAATTCCTCAATCCTAATGTTGTGAAGGTGGTTCGTGATGCACAAGGTAATGCAATTACATTCAGCCGTGCGCCGATCCCATGGCCGCGCGACGCATTCCGTGAAGACAAGACCCAAATGCCCGAAGGACTCGTTCCCCTTCGCCACATTGGCTTATACGCCTACCGGGTCAAATTCTTGAAGCGTTATCCCCAGTGGGAGCAGGCCCCCATTGAAAAGTGGGAAAGCCTGGAGCAACTTCGCGCGCTTTACTACGGAGTGAAGATCGCCGTGGCTATTTTGCCCAGCGCTTTACCCGCAGGCGTTGACACTCAGGAAGACTTGGACCGCGTCCGTGAAGTTTTTGCACGAGGTGAAGCCTGAAATTTATCTTTTCGGTTAAACACAAGGACCGATAAGATGTCTACAATGAAATGGATAGTGTGACTCGAATCCCTTGAGTCATCGGAAGTAAACGAGGAGTTATTATGCGTTTGATTTTGATTGGACCCCCGGGTGCCGGCAAGGGCACGCAAGCCGCTTTCATTAAGGAAAAGTTTGGCATTCCCCAAATTTCGACGGGTGATATGTTGCGTGCGGCTGTTAAGGCTGGTACCCCTCTTGGTTTGGCCGCCAAGGAAGTCATGGATAAGGGCCAATTGGTTTCCGATGACATCATCATTGGCTTGGTGAAAGAACGTTTAACGCAACCCGATTGCGCCAACGGCTTCCTGTTTGATGGTTTCCCCCGCACGATTCCTCAAGCAGAAGCACTTCAGGCTGCCGGCATTCCGATCGATTTTGTTTTGGAAATCGCTGTTCCTGATGAGGAAATCGTCACCCGTATGAGTGGCCGTCGTGTGGACCCGGTCTCCGGCCGCACCTACCACATCAAATACAATCCTCCTAAAGTGCAAGGCAAGGATGACATCACGGGTGATCCGTTGATCCAACGTGACGATGATAAGGAAGAAGTCGTTCTGAAACGTTTGAGCGTTTATCACGCCCAAACAGAAGCTTTGGTGAAGTTCTATGGTGACTTAGCTGCTTCGGGCGATGCTAGCGCTCCGAAGTATCGGAGCATCAGTGGTCTCGGTTCCATTGAAGAAATCAAAAACCGTGTGTTTGAAGCTCTGAAGTAATTTCAGCTCACCACATCAAAAAGGGCGTTGACTCGGTTCACAGTTGACCTTGTTCGCGCCCTTTTTTATTAATTAATCGGATGAATGAAGCGTAGGGTTTCAACCATCGGACGCTTCTTCCACTCCGCATCGGTTACCAAACAGTACCAGTCGTAGAGCGGTGAATTTTCCTTGGCTATGAGGCTATTGCTCGGATCAACCACCAAAGCGTCAAACGCTGCACCCAATGTTGTTGTTTGCGGCGAAACAAGTAAACTCCAATGCTCATCGTACTTACGATCATCCTGAAGTTTTCCAACGTAACCTACGTCTGCCAAACGTTCCAAAATGGCGCCAGCGGCTTCCGGATAGGAGTCCACCGACTTGCAAAGCACGTGAATGGAAACCGAAGGTTCTCCTTTTTCTTGAGCAAGCATCAGCTCATGCAACAGAGCCACACCGGTAATAAAATCATTGCCGGTTTTATTCATATCGCTATATCGACCACTTGTGAGCATCGGAATAGTCGCGGCGATAGCTGCCCCTGAAAGCACTAAAAGCCAAGAGAGGTAAATCCAAAGCAAAACCACGGGGATCAAAACAAAGGAACCGTAAATTGTTGTGAGAGGTCCCGTGCTTAAGTAGTAACTGAAGCACCACTTAATCGCCACCCCCACGACCGTCACCAATAACCCACCAATAAACGCATCCATCCATTTGACTTTGCAATTGGGAACATAGACGTAAAGGGCTGCGTACATCAGAGACTGCACCAAAAGCTGAATCACCATGAAAACCCAGCCAGGCAACAGGCTTTCCACACCGAATTCAATTTGTGTGAGTACGTTGGTGAGCACCAAACTAAAGCCGATAGCAATCGGTCCTAATGTCAAAAGTGCCCAATAGATCAAAACACGCTGCATCGCCGGGCGCATTTGTCTTACGTGGAAAATACGGTTTAGTGTTGCATCCACTGTGTTAATCAACATGAGTGACGTGATGGTCAAACCCGCTAAACCGAAAATCGTCAGCCCCTGCGCATGTTCAGCAAAAGACTTTACATAACCGATGATCTGCTGGCTATATACCTCGGGCAAAAGGCTGGAAAACAAAAGCTGCTCCATCTCAGCACGTCGTTCCGCAAAGGTCGGAAAAACAGCAAAGCTCACCAAAATCACGGCGACCAAAGGCACCAATGACAAAACAGAGGTAAGCGTCAATGATGAGGCCACTTGATTGAGCTGCGTCTCTTGAATGCGAATCCATACAAACTCCGCAAGCTCTTTCACCACTTCTTTGAATGGTCGCTGCTTATAGTGACTGAGTTTCAGATCCCAATCCATAATTTATAAATTTTTCAAACAGATATACATCATCATAACAAAAAAGCGGTCGATACAAGATCGTCTCGGATCTTTTAACCGACCGCATCAATTGCACGCTTAAGCCGCTTCTTGAACCACTTCCTCTGCGCCTTCTGTCTCCACTTCTTTCTTTTCAGGTTTTAGACCGGGTTCCAACACTGCCATGCTCTCGACGTGTGCCGTATGCGGGAACATATTCATGACACCGGCAGCGCGAATGTGCCAGCCGCCTTCATGCTGTAAAATCGCACAATCTCTGGCTAATGTGGCCGGATTACATGAAACGTACACCAGCCGAGGCGGGCGTTTATCCGTTGCCGCCAGCGTGCGAGCCAATTCCAACGCGCCTTCCCTTGGTGGATCGATCAACACACGGTCAATGCCACCCAATTGAGCCCAAAGAGCATCCCAATCGTCTGTGGACCAGGTAAAGAGGTTTCGGGCGACAAATTGCGTTTTCTCAGCTAAGCCATTGTCAGCCGCCCCGGCTCGAGCGCGCTCAACCAACTGTTCGCTGCCTTCTATCCCCACCACTATCTTGGCACGAACGGCCAAAGGAAGCGTGAAGTTACCCAAACCGCAGAAAAAGTCTGCAACATGGTGCTCTGGCTTGACATCCAAGAGATTGATTGCGCGAGAGACCATTGTTTCATTAAGACGATGGTTAACCTGAGTAAAGTCAGTGGGCTTAAACGAAATGTGCACACCGAATTCAGGCAATTCAAGCTTTAAGGCCGTCAAATCACTGGCGTGCATCGGGTAACAAGAGTCTGGCCCGTTGGGTTGCAACCAAACACTCACCCCATATTCAAGCGAGAAGGTTTCAAATGCGGCCATATCGGCAGAGCTCGGCTCTTCCAACACTCTGAAAACAAGCGCAATCGCCCCGTTACCTCCCATAGCAACTTCAATTTGCGGCAGACGCTGACGAATAGAAAGTTTTTCAACCAAACGGCGAAGAGGGATTAAAAGGTCACTCACCGCGGGCGGCAAAATTTTGCACTCGGTCATATCGGCCACATAACTTGATGAGCGTTCATGAAAGCCCACCAAAACGCCACCTTTTTTCTCCACGTCACGGACGGTCAAACGGGCGCGGTGGCGGTAGCCCCAAAACGGCCCATAAATCGGCGGCAAAATTGTCTCCGGCTTCACCTTTCCGATATGCCACAACGCATCCAGTAAAACCCGCTGTTTGATAGCGACCTGGGCGCTGGGATCCAAATGCTGCATGGCACAGCCGCCGCAACAACCGGGCTCAAGTCCGAAGTGCTTGCAGGCGGGTTTTACACGCAACGCCGATTCTCTTTCAATTGAAACGGCGCGTCCGCACTCATAGCTATTTTTATTGCGAAAACGCTCATAGGTGACTGTTTCACCGGGGAGGGCTCCTTCTACAAAGACCACTTTACCGTCGCGGTGCGCGACGCCCCGCCCATCCTGATCAAGCGATTCAATATCAACCGTAAACTTTTCAAGTACTTTAGGGGTTCTTGCCATTGGAAATATCCCTCAAAAAGAAGCGCCTTGTTCATACCCTATCGGAAAAATATAAGCAGGCGCTAACGTTAAAGAAGGCAGCTTCCATAAAGCTGCCTGTTAAAACCATTTATTGCGGCAGGTATTCGACCGGATTGACCGGGCGATCATTATGACGCACTTCAAAGAGCAAATTCACGCTGTCGCTGTCACTATTGCCCATCTTGGCGATAACTTGACCGTTTGTGACATTATCGCCACGTTTAACAAGCAGTTCACTGTTGTGGCCATATACGGTAACAGCACCGGGACCGTGCGTGATGATAATCAACTTACCATAACCGCTCACGTTTTCACCGGTATAGAGAACTCGACCGGCTGCGGCGGCGCGGACATCGTCTCCCATGTTGCCGGCAATTTCAATACCCTTGCTGTTTTCGTCACTGAATTGACGCAAAATCTGTCCGCGAGCAACCGGCCATGACAAACGGGTATTGCCCAAAAGCTTTTGAGAATCCGCTACCGCTGGTAGCGTACCGGTCAAGGTCACACTGTCACCAACGGGCTGAGCCGTCGTGGTTTGAGCACCGATGGTCACTTCAGAGGTTGACGGCATCGGGGCGTCAACAGCAAGATCGCTCACTGGTTGCGTGCGAGCTGAGGTCAAGCGTAACACCGTTCCGGGAGCCAATAACGTAGGATCTGTAATGCCATTGGCTTGAGCCAATTCGGTCGGGTTGCAACCGTTACGAGTGGCAATGCTGTAAAGCGTGTCGCCGGGTTGAACTGTATAAGTATCGCCAGTCACGCTGACAGCGCCCGTCGTTCCGATACCTGTTGAACCTGTACGGTTATAAATCGGCGCGCCCACATCCTGAAGAGCACAACCGGCCAACAGGCCCCCTGCCATCATAGCCACGAGCAAAGCACGAAATTTCATATCTACTAACCTCAACTACTTGCGCATTGATGCGCCAATTAAATCATTATTCACGGGCAGTCAACCACTCGCCGACTGAACGAACGGCGGAATAATTGGTCAAATCCACCTGCAACGGTGTCACCGAAACGGCATTGTGCTCAACAGCCCAGAAGTCCGTCCCTTCCGCGCGATCCTTTGGCTTGCCGGCCGCGCCAACCCAATAAATCGGAAAACCACGGGGGCTAACCTCTTTAATCACGCTTTCGGCGTGATGTCTTCTTCCCAAACGCGTTGCCACCACCCCCTGCAATTGAGACAGCGGTAAATTAGGAATATTGACATTCAAAAGCTGTGGCTCACCGTCCTTTTTCCTTTCGAGAAAGCGCTCGACAATACCTTGAGCCATAGCCGCGGCATCCTCTAAATGAGTCCAGCCACGCTCAATTTGAGAAAAAGCGATGGAATCGATTCCGAAAAGGTAGCCTTCAATTGCTGCGGCCACGGTCCCGGAATACATGGTGTCTTCTCCCATATTCTGACCACAATTAATGCCGGAGAGCACCAAATCGGGCAATTCATCCAAAAGCCCAGTAAGTGCCAGGTGCACGCTGTCACTGGGCGTACCGTTTACTGCAAAAACACCCGGCTCCACTTCCTGTACCTGCAGCGGCCGGGTCAGAGTTAACGCATTGCTCGTACCACTTTGATTAAATTCCGGCGCCACCACCGTCACGTACCCGAAACGTCTCATAGCTTTTGCCAAAGCTCGGATACCCGGAGCGGAATAACCGTCATCATTGGAAATCAAAATTCTCATGTAAATCCTTATCTATGCGGTCTGTTTTTATTCATTTTTACAGCCCACAATAACTTTCTGAATCATATCGCATCAGGGCTTGTATTGCGATGCAATTTTGTTAGAAAAGTTGAGCAAATCCAAAGGCTAAGGCTACATAACGGGCAGCCTTGCCGATAAGAATAAATAAAAAACTTTTTAACCAGGAAATGCGAAGCCAACCGGCGGCCAATGGCAAGGTATCACCCACTATAGGCAGCCATGCGAAAAGAAGAGCCCAAACGCCCCAACGAGTCAGCCAATCTATCGCCTTACCGGAGACTTTTTTTGGGAAAAGACGACCGATGAGGTAACTGGTCATGGAACCGAGCGTGTTGCCGATCGTTGCGACAGCTACAGCGGCCGTGATTTCATCCGGCCAAGCGTGAACGAGCGCAAGCAAAACAGCTTCGCTAGCGCCCGGAAATAATGTCGCAGAAACAAAGGCGGAAGTAAAGAGCCCCGCCAATGCCTCATACAGAGTCAGCTCCGGCATCAATCTTCTTCTGGCAAGATGCCTTCAATGACAAGAGGCTCTCCGATCGTGTAGAAGTGACCACCTGCCACGTAGTGAAGTGTCCGAAGTTCAGCCGGAGCGCTTTCAAAATGCCAATGGCCGTTTGAAAACACACGCGTATCAGACCAAGCCGCCACGCACTCACCAATAAAAAGATCGTATTGGTTTTGATTGTGAGGTTCAGACAAAATCTTAAATATCATCCAAGCGGCGCACCCTTCAACAAGCGGCATGTCGTATCCGGGCATCGTAAAAAGCTTGGCTCCGCTTTTTTCAACTTTATCCGGTCTATCAAATTTACTGACCGCGCCCAGGCGCATTGTTTCTTTCACAATCGCCGCCGTCGGCAACTGAAGTGAAAAATAACCGCTTTTTTCCATTAGGGGACGCGTAAAGTGTGAACTGTCAATAACCACCGTCGCTTTGGTAGGCGCTAAATCCAATGCGCAAGCCCACGTAGCTGGCATAATGTCCGAAACTCCGTCATAAGCTGCCGACACCAAAGTTGTGCCTCCAACATTTAAGAGACGATACGCTTTGTTCAAATCCACTTCTGCCATGAACTTAAGCATTTTTATTTCTCCTCGAAAACCAGACAAAGCTATGGTTAAGTTTAAGCGTATTTCTTAATTTGGAATACCTTCAAAATATCGTTTTTTTGCTTAAATTTAGAATTCAAATGAATATAAAACATCGAGTGCCTGATTAACACCTGATGCCGCTTCGATATATAAATTAGGAATCACACGATAACGAAGAGTTAATGTTGCAAGTGAATCAAATAAGCCCACAGAATATTTCACTTTAACACCCGGCAAAATATATCCGCTTACCGCCACTTTAGAACTATCCCCTACTCCTTCGGTATCAACGCCCAAACCACTAATACCAACCGCATCACCCAAACTTTCAATCACTCGACCTCCTTGGCTTAAACCTAAACCAATAAGAGCGGAAGTTATCATCGAATTATCATCTTCACCTGTCGGATCTAAACCTTCTCCTCGTATCAGATAACTTAACGATTCCGTCTGGCTTTTATTCGGTTCTGTGAAAATCGTTACTTCAGGATTATCTGCTTGTCCCGTCACGCGAATGCCTGCAACAACATCATCAGCCGTTTTTTCAGGATTACGAATGGCTTCTAAATTAATTAGTGGATTGTTAACTGCCCCGGCGAACATCAATTCACCACGTCGGACAATTAAATCCTGACCATACGCTTTAAATTGACCGTGTGGAATAATAACTTGACCTGTCAAACCCATCTTTCCGTTATTCTGCACAACATGCAACTTTCCCATTACTTGTGCCTTCAAACCCATCGCATCAATTTTGACATCATCACCAATGTTAACCAACAATTTGCTCTCAATCGGAATCGTCTTACCATTGTCCGCTTTTTTTACCCTTGGACGGTCTAGCCGAACAGTGTCATCACTCACATCAATCGCCGATGCCGGCAAGTTGTACACCTTCACACGAGCCCAAGGCAGATCTATAACTCCATCCAACACAATTTTTTCTGCACTTGCTTCACATCTCACGTCAGTCGTTAAGTCAAACTCAACAATTGGCGGCATTGTCACTCGCAATTTCGTACTTTTTGCAACAACATGAGCATGAGGTTGCGACAAAGTTTCCCAATCAGCTTCGCCTTCCAAAAACAACGCTCCTTTTGGTGTCTTAAGTTCTCCTTCCAAAGTACTTTTACTACCATTAAAGATCAACACAAAGGTACTTGGTAGCATTTCAAAGGGAAATTTTGTACTGTCAATGCGCATATCGCGTATCCCGGCTTGACCGTACAAAAGGGGTTCATTCAGATTTCCTCCTAGCCTCAAATCTCCATAGACCGTCCCTTGAGCTGTTTCCCCCAGGGATAAAATTGGATTAACAATTGAAGCTGATAAATGATCAATCTTAAGAGTTCCCTGCATCTGTCTTGATTTCATCGGATCAACAATATCCACATCCCCCGTTAGTTTTCCGTTTTTTGTTAACTGTACTGACCATTTGGAATTGATTTTTTTACCATCATGATTAACAGCAAGCTCAATTTTGTCAAAACCCAAAATAACGTCACTTTCTTCCAAGATATACCGAGTTGAAAGTCCTTGACTGTTGACCGTAAGCGTACCTGTTGGTAGGCCAGCAAATCCTTGAGGGATCACAAAGTCCGCTTGGGCCTGCATGATTCCGTTGGTTTCAAACTTCCCCGAGATGTAACGCTTGAGAAGTCCTAAATCGAATTTCTCGAGAGCTACTTTTACCTCAAAAGGTGACTTGGTTAACAGGTCCACTGCAAGGTCATTGTTCAAACAAACTTTCGTTCCGGGATGTGTTAAACAAAAATGACCTACGTTTAAGAGGAGCCTGTTGGTATCGAAGGCCAGCATCATTGGATCGGTAAGAGTCACGGGACCATAGTCCGTTTGTACCTCCAATTTTTTGAGCGCCCCATTCCAAGCATCCATTGTGTCATTGAGCGCTCCAGCCAACGTGGCATTGAGTTTAAAAAGCGCAGAGTCCGAGATAATCCTTAACTCATGCGCTGTTTGCGTTCCCTGTAAATCTGCGTTAATCCGATCAATGAATAGGCCGGGTAAAGCAATACCGGATACGTTAAGTTTGACTCCTCCGGAAATATTTTCCTCTGTACTAACTCCCCCGGTTAAGCGAATACTCTTGACCGAAATTTCTTGGGATACCCAATCATTGACCGAAAGATCCGCATTAATCAACGGCATCAGTATAGGTCCCCTAACCTGCAATCTTCCTTTAGCGCTTCCCTGGAGACCGTCAACTATTTCTGAAAAATTTGGAGCATTGATGTTGAAGGCCAAGTCAAGGTTCGGTACGGTTGCATGAAAACGCACATCCCCCTTCACTTCAACTTTATTTTTACCTAAACGTAAGGCTATGTCCGATAAGTGCAACAGTTTCCCATCCTGCCGGGTGTTTAAAGTACCTTCTAATGTCAACGGGTAACTTCGCCAAGAACCGTTCAGATCCATCAAGGGTACATCAATGCCGTCGGATGACCAATGAAATGCACTTTGCAACTGATGAATTAAGAGTTTTTGGCCATCCGCATCAACTAAAATGTCACTTAGCGCAATGCGTTCAATGTGTATCGGAAGTGACGAGCGTAGATTGCGCACCCCTAATGTACCAATTTCTTGCGTTTCTTGATCTGTTTCTGGAGCGGTTGGAGGCATTGCAGCAGTATCAACATTGACCTGGGTTTGACTAACGTAAAAATCATCCAATACCACCTCACCCGAAAGCAGTCGCTTGAAATTCAAATGCCAACCAAAATTTCCCTTGAAAACGACACCAGGTTGTTCCCACACGACATTTTTTGCATCAAGCTTTAACACGCTGCCATTAAAGCTACCCGAAGTTAACTGAGGCACATATCGGTTAGCCTGTCCCACCAAAAAATTTAGACCTATTGTTGTATTCAGCAAGAAAACCGTCATGCCGACTAGTGCCAAAAGCAGTCCAACCAGACTCAACAAAACAATTTTGACAATTCTCATAGCTCGGGTCCTAAACTAATATAGAACTGCACGCCGTTTTTGCTCGGATCACCTACAGGCATTGCAATATCCAACTTAATCGGACCAAGAGGTGATTGCCACCTCACACCAACGCCGGCACCTTTTTTGAGGTCCTGATCATCGAAATCATGCACTGCCTGACCAACATCAAAGAAGACCGCTCCCCACCAATTGCCGGTCACTCTGTATTGATATTCGGCACTCAATGTAATAAGCTTTTCGGCACCAGTTAAATCTCCGTTTTCATCTTCTGGCGAAATAGATTCGTACTTATAGCCTCGCACACTTCTGTCACCACCGGCAAAGAAACGTAGATCAGGCGGCACTTTGTCGAAATCATTTGTTTCAATCCAACCGACTCGTGAGCGAAAAACAAAACGGTGACATTCAGCAAAAGTTTTGATTAACGCATGTTGTGCCTCAAATACCATGAATTCGACATCTGAACCCCACATCTTATTAGACCAATCAACCGTATATCGTTGTGACCAACCCCAGGTCGGCATTAACCCTCCCACCGTTGTCGTTTTGGAAAAAGCCACCCCTGGATAGACTAACATGGTCGTATCACTTGTCGTACCTTGATCGAAGCTATCGTAAGACCAGCGCAAATGAATGTCCCGTTGCCACCCATGATACGGAGCCCAATTCCGTGAAATCACCATGGAAGTAGAACTGGACTTCGTATCATTTAAATTTTCTTTTTTTACACCGGCCTGAATTAACCAGTAATGCTCAAGAGCATTTCTTTCCAAAGGGATCTTGTAACTGACATCAGCTGTTTGCTCTTTTGAGGACACCTTTGTAGAGGCCTCCAAACTGTGACCAGAGTCATTCAACCAAGGTTTACGCCATGCCATTGATCCACGAGGCCCCACATCTGTTGAGAATCCCAAACCAATTTCAAGGGCATTTTTCTTCTTGGGAGTGACATTGGTATGTATGGGCAAAAACTTATCTGCACTGTTGCGTCCCTGCAATATGTCGGGCGATATGATCACAGAGTTAAACCAACCTGTTGAAGAGAGACGGCTATTTAATTTCACAATATCATCGGATGTATATGGATCCCCCTTTTCAAAAGGGAGAAGGTTCAACAAAATAGACTCTCGAATCTGACTACCTGAAAAATCAATGTCGCCGAATCGATATCGGCTTTTAGAATCGTAATCTAGTGTCCAATAGGCTTCATTTTTAACAGCATCTACCCCCAATTCGCTTGTTAAAAATTCTCCGTCAAAATACCCATGTCGAACAGCTGCACGTTCGATTGATGACTTAAAGCTTTGATACTCTCCGTGGTTGAGTTGCTTTCCTTTTTTGGGTAGTTGTTTTTTCAGTTCATCGAAAATTTCATCATTATTTGCATCACCTCGGACAGTCAAGGATGTTCCCGCAATGCGAACCGGCTTTCCCAAGTGAACTCTGGCAACCAATGTGGCAGGACTTTTATTCTTAGGTTCAATCCATGAATACGTGATAATCGCTTGATAGTAACCCAAAGCCTCAACTGCCCGTTTGACAGCACGATCGACTTGAGCCCTATAGGTCTGACGAACTTCCGTGAAATTATTTTCTCTTACAGGTTCCAAAAGCGCCTCAATGTTGGCAAGTACATCCCCGCTTACTCCTTGAATTTTTACCTCAAAGGCTTGAGATAACGGGGAAAGCGTACCAAGTAACATCAATATGATAGTTAGTTGTTTGAGATGCATAAAACACAACTTGCGGCGATCAACTTTCTTGATTCTAAACAAAGTAGGCCTGCTTTGAGATACTGAAAAAGCCATTTTCCCTAAGTATTCTCAAAGAAGCTTACAATCGCACGATATCAGAGGACTTTTCTCTCAAAACATATGGAAATTAAAACACTCAAAGGCGTAACCCTTGCTTCCATTGCCGGTATCTGCTGGGGATCTATGGGGGTAGCGGCACAGTACTTAATGACTATGTGTCAATTCACGGTTCTGGATCTGACTTCCATCCGATTGTTGGGAGCTGGATCACTTTTGATTTTACTAGACTTCATTTGGAATCGGACCCAACACATCAGGGGTGTTTTTCAAAAAGACAATCTCAAGGACATCGTAATCTATGGCATTGCACTTCTTTGTTCGCAATCAACATTTTTCATGTCCATCTCAACTTCAAACGCCGCTACTGCAACGATTATGCTGCTCACCTCTCCTCTTTTCATCATCGCTTACCTGGCAATTGTCCATCACAGACGAGTTAAAGTATTAGAAATGATTTGTCTTGTTTTGGCTATGCTCGGAGTCCTGCTCATCATCACAAAAGGAAATTGGGACACCATGGAGTTTTCTGTTGCGGGCGTTGCTTGGGGGCTGGCATCTGCCATGTCAGGAGCGTTCGGTACAATTCAACCCGGCCGCGTTGTGAAAAAACTAAGCGTATTCCCCGTCATCGGATGGGCGATGACCTTCAGCGGCATCGCTGCCTGTTTTTATAACAATCCCCTCGAAACCAACGTAATCTGGAACACAATGGGTGTTATCTGTTATCTGCACATTGTACTCTGCGGGACTATTGTTTCTTTTGGCTGTTTTCTCAAAAGCATGGAATTTATTGCTCCGCCGATCGCTTCTATGCTCACATGTTTTGAGCCGCTTTCTGCCGTAATCCTTTCTGTTATCCTTCTTGGGGCAACTTTCAGTTTTAGCGAGGCAGTTGGGGCAAGCTGTATCCTGATAACGGTTTTTTTACTGGCTCGTTCAAAATCAGGAAATTAACTAAACTTTCCATTTAAGACCCTCCCGCTAAATCAGTTTGATCAACACCTCATTAGCGGGAGTAATTTTATGAGTTATCTATGCTATTCCGAATTTGGGCAATAAACTTACAGAACTCCTGCCCTCATTAAATCATGAATATTTAGAGCTCCTATCAGCACATAGTCTTTATCCACAACCAACAATTGATTGCACGACATATCTGACATGATTTTAGCAGCAGACACCGCCAATTCATCTTTCGATATGGTCTTAGGTGTTGGAGTCATAACATCCTTAATAACAAGCGTCCTTATATCGCCAACCCGACTGATTGTTCGCCTTAAATCTCCTTCTGTAAAAATACCCAAAACATGATCTTGCTCATCAACGATTGCTGTCATACCCATACTCTTATGCGAAATTTCAGCAATAGCATCTAGGATAGTCGTATTGGGAAAAACTTTTGGGATCTCGCTACCCACATGCATAACATCAGCAACACGAGTCAATAGACGACGTCCCAGAGCTCCTCCTGGATGACTCCTAGCGAAGTCATTTCGAGTAAATCCTCGAGCAGCCAGACACGCCACAGCCAACGCATCGCCCAAAGCCAAAGTAACCGTTGTTGAACTGGTTGGTGCTAAATTTAATGGACACGCTTCTCTATCGACATGACAGTTAATATGAAAATCAGCATACCTAGCCAAAGTAGAGTGATCATTTCCTGTCATCGCGATAAGCTTAGTTCCCTCTCGCTTGATAATAGGAATAACTGCTAACAACTCCGATGATTCTCCTGAATAGGAAATGGCAATTAGAACATCATCTTTGGTGATCATTCCTAAATCACCATGAGCCGCTTCAGCCGCATGAACAAAGAAAGCCGGAGTTCCTGTTGAGGCAAAAGTCGCGGCTAATTTACGAGCGATATGACCAGATTTACCAATACCAGATAATATTAACCGACCTCTACAAGCTAAAATGCACTCTGTGGCTTTATAAAAGGTCTCATTTACAACTTCAGTTGCCTCTAGAACCGATCTTCCCTCTTCTTCTAAAACTGTTTTAGCCAAATCTAAAATTCTTTGAGTATTGTTGTCCATAGTAGATCCTTTTAACAGAAAATACAACTAAACATTATTAATTGCCTAGAATATATTCACTAAAATTTCGCCCCCATCCTTTCAACTAATAATGGCTACTTATAAACCACTGTTCTCTAATGTTCATCAAAACCACCATTCAATAACCCGTATTAAATCTGCGATTTCAAAATATGAAATTTTCGTCTCAATATGCTCTAAATCGAATTTCTTTCTGATCCTTTATGAAACTCCCCTTTGAATAGTTGGCATAATTACCCGAATTTAATAATTGACTTCTAAGGTAAGTAATCATATTGGGAACATCATCTATTTTTTGATTAACGAAACTAGCTAATTTTAGTTTCGGCCAATCTAGTAGAACTAGCTCTCTTCTTGTTTTCTCATCGAACCTAAATCGAATTAACTTAGCAGGAACCCCCCCCCATATTTCATAGGGACCTACATCTTTTGTAACTACACAATTCGCACCAATCACAGCACCTTTACCAATTTTTACACCTCGCCTAATAATAGCGTCTGCTCCAATCCAAACATCGTCCCCAATCTTTGGTGCTTTTCTAGCATTTTTTCTCTCACCCCCAATGCCTAGCGGAATATCATAACCATGTCTAGAACCATAAAAAATAGGATGAGTAGACAAAAAGTCCACATCATGCTCCCCCAGACCTATTTTTACGCCAGGCCCAATAGAACAAAACCTACCTATAGTTGCGCTACCAATAAGACAAGACTGCCCTATATATGAGTAAGCACCTAAGTCCAAATTTCCAATAACGTGAGCGCTTTTATGTATATAACACTCCTCCTCAAAATCAATTCTTGCATTACCAGTCCATGAAAGAATACTCTCAACATCCGTATGTAGCTTTAACATATAAAACTTCCTAATTAATTTCACACAGATTGTAAAGCTTACTCCGACAGAGCACTTATACTCTTTACAGATCCTAGTAAGAACTTTAGTAAGCATCCTTATAAAATATTGATAATTTTTTTATAAATGGATTCTGAGAATCTTGAAAATAAATTCTGGGATTATTACAAAATTTCCTGTACTTATTTGGAGAACTAAATTTCTTCACAACAGAATCAATCACTTGATGAAGCCATCTACTCCTATAACCACACACTTTTGTAGGATTCTGTTCAATTTCTTGATTTAAAGTTGTTTGATTTTTGATAACAACACTCTTTGCTCCTGCGCGTTTCAAATTTGCTTCTGGCCATAAATATTTCGCCTTCTCATCTGGTTTGTCCTCTGTGGAAACAAAACGAGTATTTCTAGCTCCAGAAAATGAATTATCAAATACCAAGTATTTCAACATTTCTAACTCAGTTTGTGTCGGTGAAGACACAAACTGAGAAAAAAGATAAGAAATCAATTCCTTCTCAATCCTAAAAGATAGACCTTCTTTTATCGCATCATCAAAAAATAGTTCAGCTCCTTTATGCAACATATTGACAGTCATTTCATGCTCAGGAGGTAAAGAATCATCAAACGAAACTTTTATTTCATCTTTAGAATCTTTATAAATATTTATAGCCGTGCCTTTGCTTTCATTGATCAGAGTTTCAAATAACAAATTCCTAGAAACAAAGGTATCCCCTTTAGAAAAAGAAAATAGGTTTTCTCGATAGTAAACTTTTGCATTATCTATCGGTGCCCCTCCGTATCCATTACCATATGTCATGAAAAAGTATGGTAGAAGCCCCTTACCAAAAATAGGAGAAAGCTTTCTATGAATAGAACCTTTGTATCCTACATCCACTCCAATTGTTATCTCTTGCAAATTTATACCAAGATTAGTTATATACTTAGCATAACAATTTCTTTTATCCTCATACTTTTGAGATAAAATCTTCCAGTTTTTTAGCACTACTTCGTATATATATTGATACTGAGACTCTATCGGTATATCACAAATCTTCTTTTCCAACTCTTCAGTTAAAATACCTCCCAAGTTGGAATCTGGATCACTATCACTAAATAAGAAACGCTCTTGAAGCAAATTTTTTAGTGTCTTTTGTTTAGAAAAATCATCTATTCTCACAGAAAATACGTCAGTTGGGGTAAATATCTCTATCCCCGTTGAACTCTTTCTCGATACAGGTAAGTAAACGCAACGAATCTTCAAATTATTTTTACTTATAATTCTTTCGGCAGCCAAATAAGCAAGCTTACAATCCCTGGCAAAGAAGACGATTTGCCGTACCCCCTCTGCCTTTGCGTGATTAACAATCCACTTAGCGAAACCATACATCATCGGACCAAGAAGAAGATAACCTAATTCCTGCAATGACGAAACCAACTCAAATTTATTTGAAGAATTTCTTTGAGATTCTAATTTGAAAAAAGTTTCTGCAAAATGGGAAAAAATCCATCTAGCAGAAGCAGAAGAACGAAAAAGATTAAAATCTCTTCCCGAATTTAAAAAAGCCTTCTTAAGAAGTTCTGCATTTGAGATTAATTTCATTGCGCGAATCCCTAACCCCCTAGGTTTCACAACATCTCCAATTTGATTATCTCCAATGTGCAGAATTTGACCGGGCTTAATACCCAAATGGTTCATAACATACTGAAACATCAAACCTGAATGTTTTTTTACTCCGGTCTCGCTAGACACAAAAAACTTATAAATACCCGTATACCCACATTGAAACAAAGCTTTTTTTACAAATTCGGAAGAATGAACAAAATCTGAGACAATGATTATTTTCTTATTTTGTTTTTTAGCATACTTGAAAAGGATCAAACCAGACTTTCGAGATTTTAAATGAGTCAACTCAACCTTTTCTTCTAAATCAATTAATGATTTGATTGGTAAGTCGCACCCAGTTATAAGGGCCATCTTAGAGTAAATTTCCTCAATAAAAATCTCCTCCTTTACCCCTTTATTTCCCTTTTCTAATTGTTGATCCCTCTCAGATCTCAGCATTCTCTCAGCTAACACTCTCAACTTCGCAAAGTTATTGATTACTTTAGGAGGTAAACCTAACTTTGAAAGAACCAACGTATTTTGCTGCATCAACATAAAAATATCTTTTGGATCACCTACGTCTCTCCTTAATAAGGTGTCAAAAACGTCAAAAGATACCACTTCAACAGATTTTGCCTTTATTGACCTTTTGAATACTTCCAAATAATCGCTCCCTCCAATATCAGGATTTATTGCAAAAACTTTTGAAAATGAACGAGACGCTGCTTTGAAATTCGACAGCTCTAAATAATTATCGAATGTTGTTTGTAAAATCGATGCGCTGGGAAGTGAAGCAAAACCTCTTTTACCTTGACTTCGCTTCTCCACTATATCAAGAATAATATTTTTAATATAATCGGGATTGGAAACTGCTTTTTCAAAGAAGAACTGCCCCCTTTCCAATATAGCTGAAATAATTTTTTCTGAGTTCTTCTCATTGAAATATCGTAAATGAGAGCAAGAGGGAGATTGCAGTTTTTTCCCATAAAAAGCCGCTTGTAGTCCCAATGTACTAGAAACGGAAACCACCTTATCAACAAAAGGAATAATAAATTGAGAGATAGAATCTATTTGATTCAGGTCTTCTTTGTAGTACACCTTTCTGACATAATCCGACAAGTATTTTATATTTTCATCTGTTAATGCAATATCAGATACAAAGTTTCCAGTGTATTGAGTTGCAATTATTCCATCTGTTTCAAGAGTCTTACACACTTGTGACAAAAATTCGTATTGATTTTGAAAACCACAATTTAAATAAAAGCCAAAGTAGTTTGTAACTTGCAATGGAACAAGAGCAACTTTTCTGTTTTGCGGAATTTGATAATGATTCCATAATAAGAAATGACAATTCAGCTCATCAAAAAAAGATTGATATTTGCTACGCAAGTCCGACAGGAGAGTTGGACGTTCTAACGATATCGCGTCCACAGCTTCAACTCGAGAGTACCAACAATCTTTATATAAACCCTCTGGATCGATAGAAATCATCTTTGGGTAGGGTGGCCTACTCATAAAGCCAGGCATTAAATCCAATACTGTTGCATCATCAAACAAATCACGAAACAAAACAGACGGAGCTTCCCAAATAAGAATTACATCGGGAGTGTAACCTTCAAAAAGCTCTAATAAAGACCTCTTCCATTTACTTTGCTGGTCCTTAGAAATCCCTTTATAAGTTTGGGTCATAAAACCTTCCATATTATTTTCTGCCAACATTTGGCTACTAACAATGAAAGGTTTATGACTAAAAATTACATTTTTATCTGCAAGTTTGTCAAATAAGTGATCCCGTATCAAAAATCTACACTCAAACCTCCCACTCTTTTCCAACTGTACTGCCAAAGGTAATAAATACTTTTCGTAAGCACCTAATCGAAAAAAGGGATTATTAAGTTCAATATCCAAACTAGACAATAGTAAAACTTTGAGCTTTTTCATACGACTATCCAACCATCACAAATCCACCGCAACTTTTGTAGCAACAGCAATTTGATAAATAATTTGCATTAAATCTTTAGCCAACAACATACCTTTGGTATCCACCTTTGGCAAAACTAGGATTCTATCCCCTTCTTGAATACCAAGATCTGATGCCAATCCTATCTCTCCATTTTGCTTGGCAACCAAAATATTCTTTTCATCCGCTTTTGCAGATACACCTCCCGCGGCAGCTAAATAATCGTCTAATGACATATTAGGGTCAAAAGAAACGGCCTTTGGCATGACGACTTCTCCGCTGATTTGAACTACACTTGACTTTTGAGGAATAACAATTTCATCCCCCTCTTCTAACCAAATATTGGCAATGACTCCACCTCTAGATATAACAATTACACCATCAGGTTCAAGTTGAGAGGCTCTTCTCACAAAATCCTGAATAAGCTCAGCCTCTTTCACACGAATCTGAGCTTCTTCCGGTGTACTAGAGGAAGCAGTAAGTGCATTTTGCTCCAACCGTCTCAAAGAATCTTGCAAAATGATCTTTTGATCTCTTGCCACACTCTGACGCTTCAAATAAATTGCATTTACAGCTGCTAACGACGGTTGAACTTCAATTTGTCTTAAAAGTTGACGTAACTTGACTGTTTTTTGTACCGGATATCGAGAGGCTCCGTCTATAGCTCCCGACACTGCCGTAATAATGGTTTCTCCTTGCTTATCTGCCACAAACTCAACAACATCACCATCTTGAAGATCGCTCTTCGAAAAATCGGACATCGTCATATAAGAATGAAAAGGAGCCCCACGCCTAGTCCCGCTCAGACTCACATGGGAAACATTTTTCAACGGTGAAGCCAATGCCATCAAGTCAGCACCTGTAGTAGCCTTATCTTGAGTGAACTCATAAGCAGCTTTTTCCCGTAAAAGGCCATAAGCAGAAACGGAAAGTCCTTTTTCTCTGACGACAATCGTATCACCATCTTTCAAACGTAATGGCTTCAACACTCCATTAGTGGCAAACTGGTAAAGATCGTAACTCGCGATGACTTTCCCATTTCTAATAACATCGATATCCCGATAGCTACCTCGCTCAGCACTAATGCCACCCGCACGATCAATAAAGGTTAAAACTGAATCAACCGATCCACCTGCATACCGTCCGGGATTATTAACAAATCCCGTCACAAAAACAGCTACCGGCTGAGCACTTTGCAAATTGACATAAACCTGAACATTATCCGTAAAAACTCTTCCTAGAGCAGACTTCACAGAATTTTGCAATTGAGAGTGTTTTAATCCCCCTACTGCAACCGGTCCCACTTCGGGGATAAAAAGATTTCCTTGTTGATCTACAATCAAAACATCATCATAGGTTCTGGCTCCCCACACTCGAATAACTACTCGATCACCAGGGGCCATTACATAATCTGGGCTCACACCATCGCTAAACGTAGAAGCAAAGCGGCCGCTAAATAAATTGGCAGCAAAAGGAAGAAGTCGGATTGAAGTTGGATTTTGGTAGGCGGTCTGCGCCCAGGCAGCAGGTGCAACATCGGACTTATCCAACGATTGTGTAATAACTGTTGAAGATGCCACGCTATTTAAGACGCTCCCGTTAGGACCTACGACTGTTGTGCGAGGGTTACTGGCGGGGATGCTTCCCACTCCCCCAAGACTAGCCGGATTAGGGTTCATTGATTGTCCTAATGCGGTTGAACTTTGCAGTTCAACACTTGAAGCGATAACAACCGGCATCCAAAGAGAAGCCAATAATGATATTAAAAGATTTTTTTTCATCTTTTTTCCTTAGAACCCCATATGTTCCTTTATGGATGCGATGATCAGTTTTACCAAAGCGAAAATTAAAAGGGTTCCTAATAAAGTCGTTAATGTAGATATCAAAACTTTTGGATAACGGGACTCATCTGGCAATGTCGGCCTAACAACAGAAACAACGTATCGAGCTTGTGAAATCAAAGAAACTCGAGCTGTTTCGAGCGCCGTCATGGCGGAGATTAATTGTTTTTGAGCAAATTCACTCTCAATAGTCAACGCTTCAAATTCGGAAACCCAACTGTTGAGAGTGTCCCCCTCTTTCTGACCAGCTAAACGAGCCTTTTCCACATTTAACTGAGACTCAATAGCTTTCAGCTTTCCTTGCAAACTCTTTAACTGCGGAGCCGCCGGTTTCATGTAACCGGATAACTCTGCAATTTGAGCCTTAACTGCCGATCGTTGTCCTTCTAATTCCAATACTAAAGACTGCAATCCTGAGGCCGTTGCTTTGGGATCTAAATCCGCGTGAGTATCTCTAAAAGCCTTCAAATTATCCTGAGCTCTTGCTAAACGAACCTGAGCACGTTTAACTTCCTGTTCGGCTAAAACCAAAGAGTCTTGCCGAGCCCTTTCATTCATCTCGTTAACCAACTCTTCGCCTTGCCTTAAAACCCCCGCTGAGATCGCCTGAGCCATTTCCGGCGTATAGGCACGAACAGAGAATTTTAAGATTCCCGTATCCGGATCCAGCACCGGTGTAGCAACACAATCCCAATAAGCCTGCTTGTCATAAAGAGTTGGGTTCTTAGTTAAGCGAGAAATAAAATCATGTTTCCGATCGCTGTAGTGTTCCACCAACTTTAATGATTTATCCAGTCGATCAAAAGCATCAGGAGAACGAATAAATGCATTGATGACTTGAGCATCTTGTAAAGTTGAATTGGCAGTCTTGAAAATTTGTGATGCGAAATCCACACTCGTCGACTGATCTGAAGACGCACGTATAGCAAATTGCACCTCAGAAATGTACATCGGAGAAGCAAATATTCCACTATACAAAAACACAGCCAGCGTTGGAATTCCTACAAAACAAGTTAATTGCTGTTGCAACCGAGTCATCGACTTCCATCTCAACTTAAGCTTTTGCAACCAACCTAACTTAGGCTTAAGACTATTTTCGTTGCTTTGCATGACAAATTTCCGTGTAATGTTTGATCGCATCCTCTAACTGAGGATAATAAGTTAATTGACCTTGATAGAGCACCGCACCACAGACGCAATTACGTCGAACTGAAGCCATGCTGTGAGAAACAAATATTAGTGTCGAATTTCTTGTCCTTTGCTCTAGTGCAGCTTCTGCCTTAGCTCGAAAAGTCGCGTCTCCTACAGAATAAGCCTCATCAATCAGATAAAAATCAAAACCAATAGCCATCGATAAACCAAAGGCTAACTTACTTCTCATCCCAGAGGAGTAGGTTTTTACCGGCATATCCATGTACTCGCCTAATTCAGAAAACTCCTCCACATAAGAAGAAACCTCTTTAATGTCTGCGTTGTAGATCCTTGAGACAAACCTCAAATTTTCTCTACCAGTTAAAGAACCGTTAAAACAACCGGAAAATCCAATTGGCCAAGACACTGAAGAAGTTCGAACAACTTCTCCATCATCAGGCATCTCTGCTCCCCCAATGATTCGAATCAACGTGGATTTGCCAGCACCATTAAGTCCCAATATAGCAATATTTTGACCTGGTTCTATGGTTAAGTTGACATCATTGAGTACCGTATGAAAACCGTTTCTGACCGGATACCGTTTATAGATATGCTTTAATTCAATCATTTATCCAGTCTCCGTTTTCGGGTATATCGCTCTAAAAAGCCACCCACCACCAAAAATACTAAAGTAACGGCAACCACATAATAAAAATTTGTTCCAGTTGTTATATAAGAAACATGTAAACCATTCCTTAAGATTTCTATGAGCTGCATCACAGGGTTATAGAGAAGCCACTGAGCGATCTCGTATCGGAACACACTAACAGAAAAAAAGACCCCAGATGCAAAGAATAGAATTTTGAGGGCCATTGGAACGATCTTTTCCAATACTGGCAAAAATACGGTCAATGCGGAAAAAAACATTCCAACCCCGAGCCCCAATAATGGAGTGATTAGTAGAATTACAAGGATTAACAGCCAGGAATTCACCCGAAAGTCAGCCCCTAAAATAATACTAACTGAAATGATGATAGTTGCTGTCACCACCTCTGTTGCCCAAATCACAACCATTCGAGCTATAAAGACATCTAATTCTTTTACTTGGGGAAATGTGAGAAGTGGTTGATTTGCAGAAATCGCATTAATAGACTTACTGACCGTATCGGAAAAAATTCCCCACACCAAAAAACCAGCGGCTAAAAAAATCGGAACCGGCATCCCATGTGGTGCGTGAAAACCCATCACCTCTCTTAAGGCCCAAAATACAGCAACGTTAAAAACTCCTTGGATTAAAACCCACAAGTAACCTAGTCGACTTTTGCCATTAATAGTGTGAATCTCTCTGAGCATCAAAGCCCAAATCACTCGTAGCTGAACGGCTATCGCGTTCACCAAAGCAGATGGCATTATTGTTCTCATAGCAAAGGTTCAACGTAACGCCATTGCCCCTCAGACGTTTTGCAAACAGCCGCCTTTTTGATCATTCGATCTTTTTCAGTTTTCAAATGTAAGCGACGGCACGACTCTCCCAATGCATTGGTATAAAATTCTCTCACTTCGAACAAATACGTTTGATCATCAATTGTTAACTTCACACTTTGACCAACCGGCATATCAGAGACTTCTTCAGACCACTTAACCATTGATGCACTTTGCGGCATATCCAAATTCTCCTGACTAGGCCGAGACGCGTGATGATCGAGCCCCCGAGGAGCCCCACAAGCAGATAAGAGAAGAGTAGAAACAGAAACCATTAATACTAGTTTTAAAACTTTACACATACGAACACCAACGTTTTTTTATATCTCTAAATAAACGACAGAATTTTACCCAAAGCCTAGGCTCAACGAGTTCACCTCGAACAAAAAGTTCACAAACGTCCTCCGGTCGGCAAAACTGATGACTTCGCCAATCCCAATACCGAGGATATAAGATCAAAGCCCCAGCTACCAATGCCGCTATTGTAAGGTTTTTCTTACGAGTTGGAAAGCTTTCAAAATCGTGGGTTAAGCCCCATCCAGCATAAAAAGGCTTGCCATAGGTATAAACTGCGACACCTCTAATCAATGCTTCAAACCCTGACAGAGATGTTAGGGTATGAAGTTCATCAATCACTCTCAACCAAGAATCCAAGCTCCCTTTTTCTGCGACATAATCGACATACGCCCTGAGTGTTTCTTTATTGAGACTTCCAGGACGATTTTTCGCCTGAACATCCGGGTGGGGTTTGTATACAATGTAGGCGTTAGGGTTATTTTTTCTAACTACCCTAACCAAGTCTAAATTAGATTGGATCTTCCCGCCCCCATTGACAACAGAAGCATCCCCTTCAACCTGTCCCGGAATTAAAATAACTTTCCTTCCCCCGACCTTCTGATTCCACTGAATATCCTCTTCCAGGTTGTACTTGCTTAGCCTATTTTTAATTAAGAAATCTCTCAACCATTCCGCCCTCTGCACTAGACGATTAAAATCTTTTCGATCTGTAATTCCCAGTAGTAAATGTTCTAATTCAGACGGTTGACGTGGATCATAATAAATACCACTGCAATCTAAAACTAGGGAGTATGGCGTATTAAAATCCGAGCCTAAACCAGCCGATCTTAAAAAGCCATCCTCCATGCGCCAGACTTTAACGCCTTTTTTCTTGGCTTTTTCTAAAAAATTGGGATGACAACGTGATGACCAAACAACTAAATCTCCACCATGGTCGATTGCATGCCTCAATGCCAAATCTTCGTTTTGGACAAACTCTACTTTACCGTTCGTTGAAGCCATGAATGCCCGAACATGTTCATGTTTCCAACGTCGAAAACCCATTGCAATATGTAAACCACGATTTCTTTCATTACACTGTCGCTGAGTATTTAAAAAGTCAATAGCCTCCTCCAATTGAAGAGACTCTCCCGTAACTGGACTCACATAACGACTCAAACGAATATATGCAGCCGCAAAAAGCGTCTCAAGAGAATGTTTTTTACCTCGTCGAAAGGTTACTGCTCCTCGATCTTCCGTTAATCCCCAACCTGCATAAAAAGGGCATCCATAAACCAAAACCTCTTTTTTGAGCATCAGTGCTTCAAAACCCATTTGCGAGGTCACCGTATAAATCCGATCAAATTCACGGAGAAAACTCAAAGAGGCCCATGCTTGATCGATAACAGTAACATTCTCCGGCAACGATTGCTTAGTTAAAAAGCCTTCTTTTTTCCCTGCTAAGACATCTGGGTGAACTTTGACAAAAATCTTTGCCTCAGGGTTTTCATTGATAGCGTCTTGTAGCATTCTGTAAAAACTATCATGACTAGCCAAACCTAACTCTACACTTGCATCACCCACTGTCTGATCAACCAACAATACGCAACGCTGTGTGTCAGAAACGCCCCATTGTTTTCTGAATTCACCTTTTTTTAAACTGGCAGAGACATTGTATTTTGAAAGATCATACTCAATCAATAGACGAATGGCTTCATGAGCCCGCTTAAAAAGTTTAGGAGTCATCCACTCGTCTGCACTATTGAGCCAAAGTTCAATCTGAGATGGTCCAGTCGCATCATAGTAAGCACCAACAGTATCAACAGTTAAACCGATGGGAGAACTTCCATTGACTCCAAGATTAAGCGACCTTAAAAAACCATCCTCTAAAGCAATGTAAGGCAATTTTTTTTCTTTTGCGAAAACTCTTGCATGATGAGCTGTTGGCTTATGTCCCCAGCCGATAACGGCTTCTACGTTCGGAGAGCAATAACGAGACATCTCCTCATTCAAAAAAGAGGATAAGTGTTTGATTTTTTTTATTCCAGGAGAAAAAATTTTAATCATAAACGCAAGACCCTCTCACGAATCAATTCTCTGAGGGTTTCTGGTTTTAAATTAACTTTACCTTCTTCAATATCTTTACCGAAGTATAACCATGGAGTTGAACTATCGAAGGTTTCCCTATTCTGTCTAAGTATTTCTAATCCAGGTAAATGGTCTCCGTAAATCACCACATCGATTGGAAGATCCTCTTTTTGAATTTTATCCAAAACATTACCTAACCCACGATCAAAACTCTTTAAGTGCTCCTCATAACGTTCTTCTTCTGTTAACAATTGTGCACCTTCAAACCGATCTCTAAGCCACGGACCATGAGCTTCCATCGTAATTAAAAATAAAAAAGTAGGCTGTTTTGGGTGACTCAAATAATTTACTGCTTCGGTCAATAGTGCTTCATCGCTGACATACCTCCCCATCCTGCGTAGTGAGCTTAGTTCAGATAATTCAACAAACTTTTCAAAACCTAAATGAGGTAAGACAATGTTCCGCTCAAAAAAACGTCCATCATTCGGATGCCAAGCAACAGTATTAAATCCCCTTTGAACCAAATCCCATGCCAAACTATTCATACATTGTTGTCTAGCCAATTGATAAGGATCAAAAGCATAAGTTTGAAGGGCTTTCGGAGCTACTCCCGTTAACACAGCAAACTCAGTTCGCATCGTGTAGGCCCCTGTCCAATCCAATCGCAATTTTCCCGACAAAGTCCTGTCCCATAAAGCGTCAAAGACGGGAGTCACACTTTTTCTTTCAGTGAGCTTGGAGAGCTGACAAAATGACTCTGCTTGAATGAGCAATAAATGTCGACACTGTTCGCAATTAAAACTTTTTTTCTGACTTTGTAAGTGAATGGAATTTTTCAACAGGCTCCTAAACTGTCCGTGCCACAGACAATGCAATAAAGACATTCCCATTGGAGTAAAAGACTGTGCATCTTGATTGGCTAAAAAAGTTAAGGGGAGAGATTTAAGCTTTTCCCTAAACGACTTTGACCATGTTAAACGGGAAATAACAGTAATGAACAGTGGTACTAAGGTTATTAATAGCAAAAGAGAACGTAAAATAAGGTCGTACTGAATGAATTCTTCGAAAGAAACTCCGACTACCAAAAGAAAAATAACCAGTATCAAAATTGGCCAAATCCAAACAGGAGCATACATGAAATAAAGACGCGGATACCTTATTGCATAACCAGCTAAAAAAATATCGGAAAATACCAACGGTTCATTCAAAATCCGGACTTTAAGTTGATTACCCGCAAATAATAAGCCAAGCAAAAAAACGCAAATAATCAATGTGGCATAAGGACGCGATAACAGTAACAAAATCGTACTATAAAGCCAAACACCGGCACTGAAGGCTACGACATCCCCAAACAAGCGATACGAACAAACCTTATCTTGACAAGGAATACTCAACCGATTGAGCAACAATGCTAAAGCTCCTACCATTAGAGCAAAAAAAAGCTCAAGCATAAGTCATTTGCTCCTAATTTTTAGGGTTTAGAATCAGCATCTGGAATTACAGTAAATTTAAAAAACTCTAAGAAAAAATTCTGCCAACTCACCGGTAAATAATCCAGAAGAGAAATACCCCAATACAGTAAAAGCGGAAAATATACCGTACTTTTTCCCCTATCAATTGCGCTAACAATTTTTCTGGCAGCTAAATCAGCAGATATCATCCAAGGTTTTGAGCCAATGTACCGATCGCTCATAGCCGACTTAATAAATCCCGGTAATACGGTTGTTACTGCAATATTTTGATCTTTAACCAAACGACGCAGAGCTTGAGCATAGGTAACCAAAGAAGCCTTCGAAGCACTATAGCCTGGTGAACTGGGTAATCCGGTTTTGGCCGCTAAGGAACTGATAAAGACAATTCTTAAAAGCAAAGAACGCTTCCGAGTCAAAATCTCTCGAACCAAGGCATTGGCGCAAAGCATAGGAGCAATAGCATTAATTTCTAACTCTCTGAGCAAGTCAGTATTCTTTTCTGGCAAACATCGTTGATCAAAAAATTCAACAGAGGCTGAAACACCCGCGCATAAAATAAGCAAATTCAAATTTTGATCAAGAGAGATTTTTTTGATCCAATTGAGCATTGACTTATGATCCCTTAAATCAATTGCGTCAACTTCTACATCTGATCCTCGATCAATACAACGCTTAGCTAACTGATCCAATATTGGTTGTTTTCGCCCTGTTAAATAGAGATAATTACCCTTTTTTGCGTATTGTAAGGCCAGTGAACAACCAATTGCACCCGTAGCCCCGATGATAGCAATCGAAGGCATTATCCACTCCTAAAATGATTTGACTAGAATCTTACCACACTGGGGATGACGATCCTTTAACGAACCTTCGACCGTAATGTCTTTATAGAGTATAAATCCATGTTTTTGGTAAAATTTTAAAGCCCTTAAATTATCAGACCAACAATGCAGGGCAACCTTTCTAAAATTTTGCTCCTTCGCTAAACGGAAAACACACTGCATTAACATCGTTGAAACGTATTGGCCTCGATAGATCGGACTTACCCAAAACGTGTTCACCCAATAGGCATCAGCAACACTAGCCAATAAAAGCTCTTTCAGATCCTCTAATACATGTTTCGGCAAAAAAGATCTCATTAACGGTGTAATCGTTTGAAATTTTGAGTCATATCCCAAAAAAAGACCTGCGATCTTTTGATCGACCATTAAAATCACAACATTTTTGAGGTCATAAGGACTTGATCCTTGGCGAAAGACGAGTTCTAACACCTTGTTGGAGGTGATACCTAAAGATAAATTACTAAATAGTGTCTCAATAACTCCTTCAGAAACCTCAGTCATCACTTGAACAACTTCCGAAATATCCTCCTCGGAAGCGTATCGGAGACTAACCTTTGGTGATGTCGTACTCATATCGACGAGGCTCCTTAAACCTCGAAAGTGAATCATTTACTGCAACTTCAATCCCTTTATATGAATAGAAGTTACCTCTGACTAACGCTTGGTTTTGCAAAATTAATTTGAACTCTTTAAATAATTGAGAATCAGGAATTAAAGGATTATTCCAAAAATTATCTAAACTATCCAAAGGTAAACTCTGTGTGAGACCCTGAATGTTATAAACGCTTTGACCTAAGCAATAAACCGGTTTACCGACTTCCAACGCCATCAATCCAACCGTACTATTAACAAGCACAACACCTTTACAGCTTTGGATCATTTTTGAAGTTGAACCGTCCTCAACAAAAGTTACTCTATCTAAAAGTCCTAGTTCGGTTGCAAAACTTTTTATAAATGTCTCGTAGTCTAATAGACCATTATCAAGCGGATGGTTTTTAATTAGTAAGCGAGTACCTCTTGGAGCATATAAAGCAAAAGAGGTCATTACACTCGCCAAGGCTTCTTGTATCCTAGTGTAAGGAGAATATAACTGGATCTGACTATCGCTATTGAGTTGCAAGGGGAAAAAATAATAGGGAGAATCGTCCCCATAGAACGCTTCAAGCCGTTTCTCTGACTCTCTATGCCGTTTATGGCGAGTTAAGTAACGAGGCAAAATACCCATTAACTCAAAAGCAATATTCGTTGGACGGTGGGTCCTATAATGACGGAAAAAGGGCCACAACAAAAAATTACCAACATGATGCCGAATGGCTCCATTCACTTTATCTCGTATATCGTTAACAGTCTCTATTGGTTCCAGCTCTTGCAATTCTCTAGCCATTTCATGTATTCGATGAGCAGTTCTCGGCAGTAATGAGCGTCCATTAACTCCAAATTCCTCTAACGTTGAATAACCATTTCTTATGTAGCCCTCTTCGTAAACCCAGACACGAATTGATAACAGTTTGGCTAAACGAACCGCCTCCCAATGCAGAGGGCGCCAATCTCCATACAAACATAAATCTGTGATCTGATATTTTCTGAATACTTGTCCAATCCATTCCGGCCAATGATAGACATCATTTCTGTAAAGAAAGGCATTTTTTAATCCCCAAAGGAAAACATCCCCACCACAAAAATTCACTTTAAAAACGCTTGCCCCTTCTCTAGTTAAGGCTTGCGACAAACAATGGAAAAAACTACTCTGAGGCCCTTGCAATAGCAGGAACCGATGCGAAGATAAGTTTGACTCTGTTACTCTTTGCATAGACAATTAATGGGTGAGTTCAGCGACTTCTTGTTGAGCCAACGGCAATTCTTCACACAAAATATCGATCGCTTGCCGAACATGTTCTGAACGATGAGCCGCCGATAAGAAAAATCTCAATCGCGCTCCCCCCTCTTCTACAACAGGGTAAATAATCGGCATTACATTAATGTGACGTGCGAATAGTCGTGTCGCAAGCTTACCTGCCAGTAAAGAACTTCCCAACATAATAGGCACAACTGCGTACCCCTCCGCCTTACCAGTATCTAAACCACAAGATTTCGCATAATCGACAAATTCACGGCTAATCTTTTGAAGTTTATGAACTCTCCAAGGTTCTTGCTTCATAATTTCAAGTGCTTGGTTAGACGCAGAGGCAAGCACCGGCGACATACCGACACTATAGACAAAACCTGGTGACGTGAATTTTAACAGTTCAATCAGCTCCCGACTTCCTGCAATGTACCCACCACATCCACAACAGGTCTTCGACAACGTCCCCATCCAAATGTCGACATTTTTTGGATCTATCGAAAAATGCTCCGCAACACCTCGCCCACCAGCCCCTAAAACTCCAAGAGAGTGGGCTTCATCTACCATTAGAAATGCTCCATACAATTTCTTAAGACGAACAAGATTGGGAAGATCCGCAACATTTCCATCCATCGAAAAAACACCCTCGGTTACGATCAAAGCTCGTTGATATTTAAACCGATGTTCTTTCAACAAGAATTCAAGAGCACGACAATCATTATGTGGATAACTGATTCTTTTTGCTCCTGAAACCAAAGCACCCATCACAATCGAATTGTGAGATAGTGCATCGTGAAAAATAACGTCATTCTGTCCAAACAACTTTCCAATTGTAGAAACATTCGTAGCATGACCACTAACATAAATAACACAGTCTTCCGCGTCATATAAACTGGCGATATTTTTTTCTAATAAACGATGCGGAGGTCTTTCTCCTGAAACCAATCGTGATGCCGAGGCTGATGTTCCCCATTTTTCCATAGCTTGAATCGCAGCCTCTTTAATTTTGGGGTGTCCATTTAAATCCAGATAATCGTAGGTCGAAAAATTTAAATATTCGACACCCTCAATGAGCGCCGTCGCCTTAGCCATGCGATCGTGGCATTTAAAAAATGGATTCAAAATGCCAGTATTTTTTGCCACCTCTTTTTCAATGCACAACTGTTTATAAGCTGAACTAGCCGCAAAAGACAAATACCTCTCATCCACTTTAGGAATTTCTTCCGTTATTTCCCGCCCTCGCACAACACTGTGCGATTTTTTCAAGGTATCAAATAATGCCAATTGCTCCTCTTCACTTAACCCGAATAAAGTCTCAGACATCATGAATCCTTAATTTCAACGTTACGAATCACTTTCTCTTTTAAATCATCGCGTAAAACTACACCATGTTGAGCCTGAAGGATATCCACCATTTGATTATCATCCTCTTTGGACACCGTATGTTTATAAAAACGTTCTGCAATCGTTCGTATTGTAGCCCCTCCAGACAAAGAGACTGCCGGCACTTTAATACCTAACCGCTCTTCTAACGCTATTGACAACTCGACCATCATCAAAGAATCCATACCAATCTCGGCAATCGGTTGATGTTCACTGAGCTCAGAGGCTGCCACTCCCATAATATTCGCAATCGCAAGGCGAACTTCTTGAGATAAAAAGTCAATTGCCTCCTGAGGTGTTTTTTTCGAAAGCTCCTCTAGTAAGGACAAAGTCAGAGTCGAACTCCTTTCACGTAATTTCATCATTGATTTCAGCCTTAAAGACGAACCTATCGGTAAGTGTCTTATCTCTTCCCAATCAATGGCACAATAGTGGGCTAAGCCCCAATGATTATTAAGAGCTTGTTTTATTGCCTTTAAAACCTCCGAGACAGTCAAAGCTCGAGCTCCCAACAACTTTTCCAAAGACTGTCGAGCTTGGTCATTTTGACGCAACATACCAACATCTCCAACAGGCCCCCATCCGATCAAGGTACCTGGTTCACCAGAACGAATTCGATCTTCTACGATAGCTTCCATTGCGAGATTCGCCGCCACATAATTACTTTGTCCTGGGTTCCCCAATAACGTCGTTGCTGAAGAAAATACCAAGAAGAAGTCTAAATTATCTCCATGTAAACGGGTATAGTGATCCAAATTAGCTAACCCCTCCACCTTAGGTGCCCATACTTTTTCAAAACTTTCTACCGTTTGATTTTTCAACATTGCATCAGAAAGCATTCCTGCTGCGTGTATAACTCCACCCAAAGGAGGCAAATTAACAAGCAACTCATCTAATTTATTTTCAAAATGTTCAGAACTAACATCCTCGTGAAAGACATAAACTGACGTACCTTCCCTTTGCATTTGTTTAATCGCTTGTTCTTGCAAACAAGTCAATTGTTGCCGCCTAGATACCAAAACTATCGTTTTAGCACCATCTTTGGACAAATCTTGAGCTACTGCCAAACCAAGTCCCCCGAGGCCTCCTGTGATTAGATATGTACGATCTGACCGTAAAGCAAGTTGTTCTGTCTCTCTTTGATTCGAATTATGAAAACTATCCTCATAAGTAATCACAATTTTTCCGATGTGTTGAGATGCTTGCATTGCTTGAAAGGCTTTGACAACATCTTCTGCCTGATAAACTGAATACGGTAATGGCCTTAATGTCTTGTTTTTAAAATGCTCCAACATTTCAGTAAAGAGCTCTTTTGCTAATTCAGGTTGCTGAACCAAAAGCTGATCCAGATCAATACCAAAGTAACTGAGATTTTGGCTGAAAGGTCTTAAAAACAGTGGATTATCTTCAAAGAAATCCCTCTTACCTAGTTCCAAAAAACGTCCAAAGGGAGCCAAAACTGCCAACGATTTTTCTGCGCCTTGTCCCGCCAAAGAGTTCAAAATTAAATCAACCCCCTTACCTTGGGTATCCGCCAAAATATGATCGGCAAAAGCAAGTGATCGAGAGTCATAAATATGTTGAACCCCTAAAGCTTTTAATAAGTTTCTTTTAACGTCGGAACCCGCGGTTGCAAACACTTCCAGCCCCAATAGAGATGCTATTTGTAGTGCCGCCAAACCTACACCTCCCATAGCGCCATGAATTAAAATTTTCTCTGCTTTTTTGGCACGAGCCAAGTATTTAATTGCATACCACGCAGTAAAAAAGGCTACAGGAATTGAAGCGGCCTGCTCAAAACTTAAGTGAGAAGGTTTCACATAAACAGCTGTTTTGTTCGTCACGACATGTGTGCTAAAACAACTGGGGGCAAAAGCAATAACCTCGTCGCCAACCTTCACCTCCGAAACATTAGCTCCCACTGATTCAACAACACCACTACACTCTAATCCTAATGATGGTCCTGAAAAACCATTTTCCAAGGCCTCTTCTGGCAACAATCCCATGGTCCACATGACATCTCGGAAATTCAACCCTGTTGCTTTAACTCGAATGCATACTTCATCCTTACCTAATACCGGTAATTCAATATCTCGCCATAACAACCTATCTAATTTTCCAGGTGCATCAAAAATTAATCGTTTAACCTTCAAAGAGCTTGATGGTAACTCAAGCCGGTATGTCTTCATCGTTTCTACATTCTTTTTATGTATGCGGTATTCCTGACAAGATAGTCTCTCTTGCAACAGGATATCCAACGCCTGAGTTAAAGAAACGTCATCAATATCCACAAGTTGCACATATGAAAACCTAATATGTGAAGCTTCGTTACCAGCCACACGTACCAAACCTTGAACAGCCTTAGCTTTCAACTTCTGAGATTCCAGACACAAACAGGCGACATCCGCAGAATCGACAGTGTTGGCGAGATGTTTTAACAAAGAAAACGTTGATAATGGAGCCTGTTTATTATTCACAAAAAGATCCAATAAGCTCAACCAACGCGTAACCTGTAATGAGTTTTCATATTGATGAGTTACAAACACATTGATACCACGAACTTGAGCCATGGCGACAAGCTTATCAGCCAAATACTTTTGAGACTGATTTCCTTGATCAATAAGAATACCTAACGATGCAATAGAGGGTTCACTGGGAGGCAATGCTATTTGATTTTTTTGACGCCGGGCAGTAATCAACAGACGTTGATTCATCCAAACTTGTTCAAAAACATTAACATGTTCAAAACCTGCTACTTTCAAAACACGCATCCAGCCATCAGAATCAATCAAGGAAGATACACAAACCTGCTCTTTCGAATGTCTCCACCAATCTGGTTGCGTTCCACATACAAAATCTGACACTCCCTGCGGACTAGACTGAATCATCAACAACTCTCCATCGTTGTATAGCTGCGAAAAAACGGCCTTGATGAAGTCCTCAAAATTTTCAACCTGTGTGAGATCTTCTGTTATCAAAATTAAATCTTGTCTACCTAGCTCCTCAATGTTTTGCATTTGGGAGCCAATATCAACAATTCTTAGACCTCTTTGCTCAGAGAATTCCTGACGAATACGTTCTAGTGTTATTGGATCGGAAACTCCTAAAGTTAAGTCAATTTGATCTGAAAAGCGGCTAAGCTGCCACGCCAACTCACTGAAATTGTTAATGAGAAGTGCAACTCTCAGACACTTCGTTGTTTTATTTAACAAAGTGATTGCTTTTCGCAAAATGTTTACAAAAACCCGCTGAAGACGAATCTCAGAAGGAGTTTGTCGAATTTGTTGCCATAATACAGACTTTGTAAGCGCCAACTCTATTTCTGTGGAAACGCTATCTGTGAACAACTTGGAAAAATGATGAGCCGCCTCACTAAGCATCACTGTTTCAGTCCAATACTCAGGATAATTGGCAATCATCGTACGAATAATCGTATCTGAGCTAGGGATGGCTTGCTCAGAATTAACTCGATATAAATTATCTTCTCTCTCAGCTAAACCGTAACTTAATAAAATTTCCGCTAGATATTGGCAGAAATTTTCATGTTCCGTAGATAAGGCTTGGGTAAACAAATAATCAGCCGTTGTCCAATTATTAAAGTCACGTACCGCTTCAAAAACCAAACTGGCTTTCAGAAGGTCTACCAATTTTAGCCACTTAATATCTACCGAATTAGAGGAAGGAAGCTCTGTCTCACTTGAAACGAACTTCTCCAACTCATCCCAATCTTTTGAAGAAAGATAGCTATCTAATCGATATTGAGATAATGCTGACCATTTTTCTTCGTAGAAGCAAGGGGTGATCTCCCGTTTCCCATGGCGAACTCGACGAAAACGAACCTCTTTCAAACTTGCCAAAACTTCACCAGCTTGATCGTAAATTTCAAAATCGGCAACTAATGAAAATTCTGAGCATTTAACAAGTCTTACAACACCATACGAGGGCCGACCAAAGCGCCAAATTTGCACGTTGCCGAACGTCGTCGGCAAATAAGCATGAGCCGTATTGTCTTCCTCTTTGAGTAAGAAAAATAACCCTTGTAAAATGCCATCCACCAAGGCTGGAGATAGCTTCATTCCTTCATCTGCAACTGGATCTTTCGATTCAACTTTAACAATGTATGAATGCCCTAAGTCGCAGGCTTTCTGTAGTGCACGAAAGGCTCCTTTGTAACAAAGCCCCAACTTTGCAACTCGCTCATAAAGATGAGAAGCTTCAATTTTTTCATCGTCGCTGGAAAAAACACTCAGATCCAACCTTGATAGACAGGGAGCATCAGAGGGAGCAATACGTGCTTTGACATGAACAACCCAACCATGTTCATTTAACGGATCCTTTGAGGATATTGATAATATTCCTTGATCAGAAATCTCCGTTCTAATCAAAACCAAAGAATCTTCTTGCAGAGGTAATGGTTTCAATATTTGAAAGTTTTTGATTTCAAAGTTACGTTTAGAATCTACAAAAAATCTTGCTGCCTGCGTGGCCAACTCTAAAAAACAAGCGGCAGGAAATAGCACAGTTTCATCAATTTCATGGCCTGACAACCAGGGATGCGTAGCTAAATCAAGCTCATTCTCCCATGTCCACTGTGCGTGAGTCACAGCCCTACCAAGTAACGGATGCTTCCCCTTTGAGTCGAAAAGGCGATATGACAATGCTGTTGGTTCTGGCCAACATATTTTTTTATTCCAAGAATAATGAGGCAAAGATACCGTATGATCTACCTTTTCCTCTGCTTGAGATAAAGAATATGTTGCTAAATATGCTCTTCTACAATTTTTGATAAATATATCCCCGTGATCCCCTCTTTTCATTAAGGGATATACTTCAGTACCAATTCCTTGTTGTTTACCAATCTGCTTAACATAACCAGATAAGATGCTATGCGGTCCAACCTCAATAAAATTATGGTAACCCTCCTCTAGCATCTGAACAATCGCTTTTTCAAAACAGACAGGTTGACGAATATTCTTCCACCAATAATCGCACTGTAGTTCAGAAAATCTGACCTTATCCCCCGTTACAGTCGAGAAGAAAATAACCGAAGTATCCTCTTTGGGTTTCAATTGTGCTAATGACTGACAAATTTCATCCTTTAGCGATTGCATTTTTGAGCTATGGAATGAATATGCTAAATCTAGTTTTTTAAACAATCCCCCTATTTCCTTAACCATTTGCCCTAATGATAAAATTTCAGGTTCTTCCCCAGTAACAGTAAAGCTATCGGCCGTATTAAATCCTGCAATTTCAACATGAGGGACTAACTCTAGTAAACGATCTAATTTTTCTCGCTCTATCTTAACGGCTGCCATTACCCCACTTCCATAGGTCTTAGCTTGTGCCTTAGAACGCTCATAGATAATTCTTACCGCTTGCGGTAAATCAAATGCACCAGAAGCAAAACTCGCTGCAACCTCCCCCACACTGTGTCCAACCACTGCATCAAAAGTAACACCTTCTTGCCTCATCAGCTTAAACATGGCGACCTGTAGAGCAAATAAAAGCGGCTGAGCATATTCAGTGTGATTCAAGTCCCACAGAGACTCACTTTGTTGAAGGTACTGAGCAATCCGCCAATGTGCTAAGGGATAAAAATACTGATCTATTTCATTAATGGTTTGCCTAAAAAGGGCATTATTACGGTATAAATCCGCCCCCATTAACCTCCATTGACTACCGTTTCCTGAAAAAACCAGAGCTGTCTTTCCTGGGACTGACGATACCTTAGAATACGTTACAAGGGGCCCCGCGGCATCTAAACCATTTTGCGCAACATTGATAAGTTCATTAATAACCTCTTCGCGGGTCGATGCTTTGATAAGCAATCTACAACCAAAAAGTTCTCGCTGTTGCAATACAGCCGTAACGATCCTGTTATATTCCCTATTGTCAACTCCTTTTAACAGTTGCGCATACTGCTTGACGGCTGTAAGTAAACTTACTTCTGAACGAGCTGACAATATTAGCGGTTTAATAAATTCATCTGTTTCTTCGATTTGCTCTTTTTTCCCAATGTATTCTTTCAAAACGACATGAGCATTTGTTCCACCAAAACCAAAAGAATTAACTCCCACCATGACCGGTTTATCTAAAGGTAAGGGGATCTCATCGGTCGGTACTTTTATACCTAACTCAGCAAAGTTGATCTCTTTGTTAGGATTTTCAAAGTGAAGATTCTTCGGGATAGTTCGATGACGGATTACCAATAGCGCCTTAGCCAAGCCCGCCATACCGGACCCCGTTTCCAAATGACCCAGATTACTTTTTACACTACCCACCCACAAAGGATCCTCTCCAGATGAACGCCCCAATATAGAACCAATACTTTTAGCCTCGATCGGATCACCTGCCGCAGTTCCTGTACCGTGCGCTTCTATATAAGACAAATCCTTTACTTTAATTCCAGCACGAGAGTAAACCGACTTTAATAGTGCTTTTTGAGCATGTTCATTAGGTAGAGCTATGCCATTCGTCCTACCGTCTGAATTAATACCAATCCCTTCAATAACAGCATAAATCTTATCGTGATGAGCAATGGCTTCCTCTAATGATTTAACTAAAATAACCGCCCCGCCTTCTGCTCTTACGTAACCATCTCCCTCTTGATCAAAAACTCGACAGCGACCGTGTGGTGACAGCATATGAGCTTTTGAAAAACCGATAAATGGAACCGGCGACAAAAGAACATTAACACCACCCACAATGGCCATTGATAACGAGTCAGATTCTATAGATCTGCATGCTTCATTTAACGCCACCAAACTTGAAGAGCAGGCTGTATCAATCGTCATACTTGGCCCCTTCAAGTCAAATATGTACGATATTCTATTTGATATAATAGAGAGGGAGGTCCCTGTCATTGAGTAAGGGCCTGTCAATGCCAAGTCATCTGAATGAACCAACCCCATATCAGTTGATGCCGCCCCAACAAAGACACCTACATCAGCCCCTGCCACCGACGAAGGCCTGATCCCTGCATCTTCAAAGGCCTCCCATGTCATCTCTAACATTAATCGTTGCTGAGGATCAAGTGCTTCCGCCTCTTTAAGAGACATTCCCCAAAAAGAGTGATCAAATTCTTTAATATCAGGGATGACCCCCGCGCTTATTGTACAAGTTCTCGCTGGTTGTTTTCGATCTGGGTGATAGTAACGTTGTTTGTCAAAACGGTCCGATGGAACTTCAGTCACCATGTCCTGTCCATTTAGTAAAACAGACCAAAGCTCATCCAAGGATTTAATTCCTCCCGGAAATCGACAACCGATACCTATAATCGCAAATTTTTTAGATGAATTCATTTTAGATCCTGTGTTTCACACTCAAAAAAATATATGTGAACTTGTATAAAAACATTTTAGGAGAACAACACCAAAATATTTTTGATGATTATAAAAAGAACCTTACCTAACGTAGAACTCGCAATAATATGTCAGACAATTCTCGAATAGCCCCATGTCCCCACACCGTTTCAAACGCTAATCACACACATCATCCAAGCAATGATGGGCATCGGTAAGGACAACCGAAAATCCGACCTATTTCATTAATACTTGATCTGGATAGTTATCCTCGATATAAACAATTTCCTTGAATGTTACAGCTTCTTTCTTTTTGAAATCCCCAAATGAGGTCTGTTTATCAATCTGTCCTTTATAAACAAAATCAACTCCTAACTCCTTGGCACGCTTTTCCACAATTATGGATTTACGACCAGAAATGGTACCAAGAACGAAACCAGCTTTTTTCAATGAGATGATGTCATAACCATCTTTCACATCAAACCGTTTAAATAATTCATGTTGATACTACCATCCGTTAATACTCCATCAACATCAAAAATTACAGCTTTTATAGAACTTGAATTCAAAAATTCGAATACTTGATCAATAGTTTAAAATTTACTCACAACTTAAAACGATTCTTCAATAAAGAAAGTAGATTTCACCACCTGATCCAATTGTTACAGTGGGCTAAAAATTCTTTCATCATTGACAAAGGTGACATTTTAAGCCCAACACTTTTAGTTAATGCAGGAGCGGGGTATGAACAAATTCCCATAACCAAACATAGTTCCTCGCCCACACAACATAAAGAAATCTTCACTTAAGCCAACTTCTAAGACCACCAAAAGTGCCTTGGCTACAACACGTCTAGCGACAAAAATTGTCCTTTTTTGACATTCACAACACTCCCTGACCGTGCACAAACTCGAATAAAATCTGCTTGACGACACAAAAAAACAAATGGTTGTAAAACATTGACTATATCTTTGATAATACTAACCTGCTCTTCTTGTCTACGAACATATTGTCAATATCGGTAAAGCAGTTTTCGACTTCACATTATCAAGAATCTCCACCCCTTAATCAATCCCTGACCCACGGGAAAAAGCTAGCTTTAAAAATATAATGGTAAATACCCAAAGAGTCACAAATCTCTTTCATGTATTGAGCTATGTCCTCACTATCGATAAAGTAAGGCCCCGCTATAACAATTGAACCCACGTTAAAACCACATAAATTCATTAAGCAAAAAGGCCCGTCTTGAATCACTTCAACAACGGACCTAATACCTAAACTAGAAAAAATTAAAACGAGTGCTTTAAACCAGCGACAACCTGCACCATCGCGGGATTAGCATTATCAACGGAGTCTCTTACATAACCCGCTGCAGTATATAACCCCGTCCGTTTGGAAAGAGGATACTCATAGCCTATCCCAGCAAGCGCTCTTGAAACCTCTTTGTTAGCGCGATCACTTTCAGCCTTCATGTAACCCAAAGAAAACTTGGCCACACCACCTGCTAACGGGATATCAACACCAGAGATCACTCCATAACCAGTCAAATCGCCATACGATTTTCCAGAAACCCCATTGGGCAACTTAAACCCATAATCCGAACCGCCAACTTCATCAACATCACTAAAATATTGAGCTCCCAGGTACGAGACAGCTCCAGGACATGTGTAGTTCACTCCTGCTGTCACCGTTATAGCGTCATCTCCGTGACGAACTCTCGAGCTATCTTTGTCAAGATAGTCTACGACAAACACAGCCTCCAAGTTTTCTTGCTGGTAAGTCAACCCCAAAGCGGAATACCTTCCATTTTCAGCATAGCTCTTATTCTCATCACTGTCACCCATGGCGTATTGAGCATAGAAGTTAATGCCTACAAATGTTGGCGAGACATATGTAACAGTATTATCACGACGCCCTGCCTCCGTAGCAAAAACCATCGTTTGACTACCAACATTCGACCAACCAGAAGCAAATGGACTCAAATTAGCAGTTAACCCAAAAGAACCGTTATCAGATACGAGTGTCCCAACACGCCCCATAGACAGCGTGCCAAATTGAGTCTTTACAAATAACTGCGATTCCCGATTAAAAAAGCGATCATCGTCTGTTAGAGAACCCGTATCAGAGTCAAAACCATTTTCAAGAACAAATCCAACAATCACTCCATCCCCGATCTCTTCGCTCCCCCTCAAACCAAACCTAGAGGACGAATTAATCCCAGACTCGATAGAAAAAGAATCCCCACCTTTGTTTTTGTAGGCAGAAGCCCCATCCCAATCAATACTCTTATAACTTAATCCTGTATCTACTACCCCATATAACGTCAAATCCCCTGCACTAGCTACACAAGTGAATGCACCTGCTACTGCCAAAGATAACAAAACCTTTCTCATAAGCAACTCCTAAAACTTATACTTAAAACCATAACTATTATGATTTATGAATTCGTAAAACGGACTGAAAGAGCTAGTCCCTTTAGGAAAATAATACACCTGCAAAAAAATCGCTTCAATAAACTATGTCACCACAACAAATCTCTTTTCTCGCAATTGCCATTGACGACATCCAGTTTACAGAACTAACTTTTCAAGAATTTGAAAAATAACGTTTCCCCACATCTAATCACCGTTTTCCTAAATAATTACTCATTGTTTTAACTCGCACACATTCCCGCCAACATCTTTACTTCTCACACAAATCCCGTCTCGTTTATTTCTTAAATTAATCTAAAAAGTAAAGTAACTTAAAATAGCTACACCAATAATAAAGACGGGCAGAATCCTGCCCATCTTTATCGTCTACTGATGTTCTTGAATTACTTGCGCAATTCTTTCAAGAGCTATTTTAATTGTGGAACGATTTGGACCATAAGAAAAACGAACCCAATGACGATAGGGTTCATTGGTCGGACGTACGCGGAAAGGTCTTACATCAAAGAAGTGACCAGGAACTGTGATGACTTTCTTTTGCAAACAAGCATGGAAGAAGTAATCTGCGTCAGATAATTTCCCTGGCAGATTTTCAATACTTGCCCACAGATAGAAGGTACCTAATGGCTGATTGGCAGGCGTATGAATACCCAACTCTGCCAAGCCTTCCATCATCATCTTGCGTTTAACCGCAAATTCCTTACGCGTGGCTAATAATTCTGCCTCAGCGTGTCCCTCAGCCAACTCTTCAATGACCCCGCGTTGAACCATCGTGGACGGCCCGCCGTCAACAGCGCTAGCGGCGCGATTAATCATTTCGATCAAGTACTTCGGACCGATTGCCCAGCCTGCGCGCCAACCCGGGTAACGGAATCCTTTTGTTAAACCGTCAAAAACAATAACCGGGTCACGATTAATGTCCTTCACATAGGGTAAGGCAGAAACAGCTTTTTCAGCGGGAGACCCATCTTCGTTATAAGAGAAGGTCGCGTAGAATTCGTCTGCGCCCAACAAACAATTTTCTTTTCTGGCTGCGTTGATATAGCGATCCATCGCTTCATCTTTAATCACCTGACCAGTCGGGTTGCAGGGATTTGAGAAAACAAAAGCGTTGGGACGCACGTCATGCATAAAGTTTTCAAAACGCTCCACCGGCACGGTAAAACCATCTTTTTCTTCTGCACGCAACTCAATCAGTTCACAGTTGTGGCGAAGAGGATAGAGATAATCCTCATAAGCGGTATAGTCCGGATTTTTATAGGCAATTCGGGCGCCGTCTTTGAAGATACTGTAAAGACGCGTTAAAGCCAGGCGGCCGCCGCAGGCAAAACTCACGTTTTCAGCCGTGTATTGACTCATGCCTTTACGATAGGTGCGGTTAACCCAATCGGCAATGGCTTCCCTGACCTCCGGCGTTCCACCAACAGGACCGTAGGCCGCATCACTCGGTTGGAGTTTTAAGCTTTCGATACGATCAGGAGCGCCGTCAATGGTGCCTACTTCCGGCTGACCTTGACCTACGTTGCACCAATCCGGATGGCCGTTATAAAAGCCCAATTTAGAGGCTTCGTTGACTGTCCAAATCACCCCCATATACGGTACGTATCGCACCATCGGGAAATCCTTGCTGCCATATTCTTCCATGATCATTTCTCCTAATGCGTTTGGTTTTGACAATTGTAGAAGGGACTAGCCAAAAAGAGAATGACAGATCTTTAAACTATAATTGTCAAAAAGACAATTAATGCAAAAATTATGAAAAAAGTTGACAATCTTTTGGCGTGGAAAGTTTTGCTCACGATCGCCGATTTAGGTTCTCTTAAACAGGCGGCCGGAAAGCTTTGGATTGATCCTCCATTGGCTTCCCGAATGTTGGCAAACTTAGAAGATGAGCTCGGTATTTTTCTTCTTGACCGTCGCTCACGCCCCGCCGTTTTAACGAAGGAAGCGCAGGAAATTCTGCCTTCTGTCAGTCAATTGATCCAAAGTCATGAAGCGCTTCTTTCTTTAACGCAAAATTTGCGAAAAGATCAAAATCTCCAAACTCGTCGGACACTGCGCATATCGCTACCCGTCAATATGGACCGAACGCCTATTCTTTCCGCCTTGCTTGATTACGAATCGTTGCTCCCTGGTGTTCATTTTGAAATTTTGGCTGACCGCGGTCTGAAGGCTCTTATAAACCGACAAACCGATCTGTCCTTTTGTTTTTATTCGTCCGATCAGCCGGAATTACACGGGACGTTCGTGGATGAGTTTTACACCTTCTTATTAGCCAAGCGCTCTTATTTAGAGAAACATCACACCCCCAAAACACCCAAGGATTTAATTCATCACCCCATCCTTCTGCGCTACCCTTATAGCCCCTACCACGCTGACTTCATTGAAAACGGAGAAACACAATTCAAATTGCGCCATTGTCAGAAGATTAATTACGGCGATGCAACTGCCTGTAAAGAAATGCTACTTGCGGGAGCGGGCATTGCCATTGATCTCAACCTCGGCATGGTGCGATCTCAACTACAAGATCAATCCGTTGTTGTCGTCATGCCAAAGTGGCATCGTCCCGTGGCTCGAGCCCATGTGTACTGCCGCTCTGAAAACAAAAACAGCCCTCTGTACCAAGAGGTATTGAAATTAATCGTTGAAAACGGTAACTCGGACCTCACCAGCCCGTGGCGACAGTTCGGGAAACAATTTTAGGCAACAAAAAAGCAACCCTGAAGGTTGCTCATTGGAAAAGTGGCGTCCCCACGGGGATTCGA
>UMHS01055045.1_pt1 | contig 95931 bp, 81 predicted proteins | sample 1965611 | NCBI WGS metagenome assembly UMHS01 (sample SAMEA4836106, study PRJEB28245) | human gut metagenome | biome: gut microbiome; material: fecal sample | place: Denmark | collected 2008
AATAATAATGTTAGTTCTAATAAAGTTAAGCCTAAATCAAGTAAAACTAATATTATTCCCGAAGTAAATGTAGTAGGTTCTCGTATCCCTAAAATGATTAAGGATAATACATTTGTTCCAGGTCAGTATTCAAGTAATAATAATAATGTTACTGTTCCTAGAGAATCTACTTCTGTTTCTTTATATAAAGGAATCAAAAGTATATTAGGCGTTCCTGAACGTCGTAGAAAAAAATTAGGCGGTCTTTCTCGTAGTAAAGATTATGGTTCTGATAAGAAACCATATCCTAGTGTTAAGTCTAAAGATTTTGCAGGTGGTGGACGTAGTTATCCGATTCCAACTAAAGCCGATGCTCGTGATGCTCTTAGATTAGCAGGTTTACATGGTCGCTCTGATGTAAAAGCTAAAGTATATAAGAAATATCCTGAATTAAAAAATAAGAAAGCTCTATTAGGACTTGGTGCTAATCGTAGATTATTAGCTCTTAATCAAAATGTTCCTTCTGCCGGTATTACTGCTGGGGCAAAGATTATTAATCCTAGTGCTTCTAGTATTAAGCCGATGAATGTATCTGCTAATAGTGGAAGTAAAGGTTTTAATCTATTTAAAGGAATAGATAAAGGAGAAGCTATTAGTTCAGGAATTGGAGCTGCTGGAACTTTAATTAGTGGACTACTTAATAAAGGTAGTATAAATAAAACTTCTGCTCCACAAGTTCCAACTCCTCAATTAGTTGCTCCTGCTAAACTTAAAACTAGTATTAATATAAATCCTCAATTATCAGATGTAAGAGAATCTGAACTTAGGCAAAATAAACTAGTTGAAGGAAATACTGCTAGTTCAGTAGCTAGTGTTGCTAGACAACAAAGAATATCTAATAATGCTTTAAGTCAAAGAAGTAGATTAAGAGGTGAGAAAGAAAATCTTGAAACTCAATTGCAAAATCAAGATGCAATGAATCGTCAACAAGTAGCTTCTGCAAATGCTCAACAAATAAATGAAGCTAATAGATTTAATGCTATTTCTAAAGTTCAAACTGCTAATGATAAAATTCAAGCTAACGCTAATAATCGTACTAATATAATCGAAGGACTTACTAGTGGAGTTAGAGATTATCAATTAGGTGTAGATAAGAGACGTTCAGAAGAAAATGCTATTGCTGCTATGATGAGTGCTAATCCTGAACAAATGGAATTGTTCTTAAAACTAATGGAAAAGAATAAAGGTAGACTAGGTAATATACGAAGTACTTTATTCAGATGTGGTGGTAAGAAAAAGATTGCTTAATTATAAATACTATAACTATGCCGATAGATATTAAAACAGCAGGTTATCAAAAGAGGGAGCGGGTTGCCGCTCCTTTAGATGTTTACAATAGTACGTTAAATACTCTTCAACAGAAACATGATACTGCTATTGAAACTAGTAATCAGATTAAAACATTTCTTGCTAATAAGCAATTAAATGAAGCTGAAAATGAATGGCTCGATAACTATTCGAGAGATATTAATGCTCAAATAGAAGCTAGTGCACAAGATGGAAGTTATGCTACTGCTTTAACTGCTGCTAAAAGGTTAGCAGGAGAAGTAGCTAGTAATCCCGGTCTTATTGGTCGTGAACGTTATCAACAAGAGTTTAAAAAGTTCCAAGATGAAGTTACTAATAGTAATGCTTATGACGGTGATGTTAAAGCATACACATTAGAACAAAATAAATATAATTATCAAGACCAAATAGATGAAACAGGTAAAGTAATAGGTGGTAATCAATTCCAACCTAATTATCGTCCTGTTGAACAAGTAGATTATAATACTTTATATCAGAAAGTATTATCTACTGTTGGTGTTGATTCTAGTTCTGGCGAACAACTAGTATGGGGAGATGCAGAAGGTAATCTTAAAGACGGTCAAGGTAATATTGCTGCTGGTGATGTTCCTTATCTTAAAACAGCTAGTGGTGTTCAACAACTATCAGCAGATAAGATTCGTGCTGCATTTGAATCTGCTTTAAATGAAACTCCGGGTGCTCGTGCTTCTCTAGAACAAGACTATAAAGTAAATGTTTGGAAAGCTAATAAAGGTAATAAGAATAATCTTGTTACTAAGCCTGACGGAACTATTATGTCACAGAGAGAATTTGAAGAGAACCTATTTGCTCCTAGATATGCTGCTTCTGCTTATCGTAGAGTTAAAAGTAGAATTAATCCTGAATTAGGATTTAATCTATTAGCTGCTGCTCGTAAAAATTCTGCTAAACCTAAAACTGGTAAAGAACCTGATTTACTTCCTTCTTTAGCTACTATTGGTGGTAAAGAAAAAGTAGAACCTGATACTCCTGCTAAAGTACAATCTCAATTAAATACTTTTAATGGTCAGTTATCTAATATGTTTTCTTCTTATGGAATATCTAAATCTCTTCCTTTAGATGAAGCATATAGTAAACTACGTTCAGGTATTGCTAATAATGTTACTTTATCCGATGCTGCTAAGAAACAATTATTAGATGAAGCTAATACCTATTATAGAGGTATAGCTAATGCTAATAATCGTTTAGATGCAATGAAAGGACATCTTACACAAGAAGAACAATATGCTTCGGAGTTCTTAGGTAAGAGATTGAGTAATGGAGATATGGCTGATACTAATAATCCTATGCAACTAGAATATGCTAATAGAATGAATAAGTTATTTACTGATTCTAAAGGCAATAGCTTCGATACAGTTTTAGTAAATCCTCTTAACGATAGTAGCAAAGCTGCTATTATATCTAAACTTAGAACAGATATGGGATTGACTAATCAAGATGTGTCGTTTAGTAAAATAGGAGATAAAGAATATATTCGTATTAGTAAAGATGCTTATATTCGTTTGGCTCCTGAAATAGCAGATGTTCTTAAACTTAGTCCCGTAGGATTTACTACTGGTAATAATGCTCCTGAAAAATTTACTAGAAACGATGAAGTTTTCTATGGAAATAAAGTATATGGTAGTTTAACTACTATGGGTATTGCAGGTTTTAGAGCAATAGGACGAGGTGAAATAACTACTGCTAAGAGTACTAAAGATTCTCCTGCTTACGTATATGAAAAAGCTGCACAAATGTCTAATGCTGCAACTAAACGTATATCTAAATCATTACCACCTAGTTATGTTGATGTTAATGTATTTGACTTACCACCTCATGTAGTTGCTACTGGTCAAGGATTCGAAGACGACCAATTAAAGAACTACAATGAAAGAGTAATGAATATGATTAGTATTGCTAATCCCGGAAGTATTGTTATTAAGAAACGTAATGCCGAAGGAGTTCTTGAACCTGTTGAAGATAGTAGAGAACGTGATGCTATTATGCAAACTATTCAAGCACAAGTTAAGAAGAAAAACATTAATAATGGTTGGTGCTCATCTTCTTCTACTGGTGAATATGGAGTATTCTTAAACATTCCTTATACTCCTAAAACTGGAAAGAATAGTGCTAAGAATCCTGATTCTGAAATGGAAGAAAGAATACAAAATGCAGTAGCCGGAGACTATATGATTACAGGTGCTATCATTAATGATGAAATAGAAAGATTCAAATCTCTACCTGCTGTTAAAGCAATGGACACTCTTAATTCTATTAAGTATAATAACGCACTTAAAAGAAATTATCGTTTATCTGATGCTGAATTTGGAGATGGAACATATTCTGCTGTTACCGATGGTGGTAGTTTTTATCAGATATTAGACGCTAATGATGAACCGGTAATTAAGATTACAGAAGGTGAGTTATTTCAACGTATGTTTCAGAATAATCAAGCTAATGCTATTCTTGCTCCTGTTAAAGAGGATATAAATCTTATTAGTGCAAGAAATGGTTCTATTGCAAATTCCCCCATAGAGGAACAGCAAGTTATTGCTCGTCCTCTTATGCAGAAAGCTATGATTATGGCAGGTGCTACTGGTAATCTTAGAGAACTAGATATTGATACTAAGAGACAAGTATTCCAGTTCTTTAATAGAATGTATTCAGGACTTACTGGTGAATCCCCTAGTCAAGTGATACTTAATCAAATGAACGATTTAATGAACTAAGTTATGCCAAATATATTTGATGATATATCAGTAGAAAAAGCTCCACTAGACAGTGGGGCTAATTCTGTTAATATGGCTAAAGAAGCTCCTACTGTTACTAAATACAAACCTGATGTAGCTGCACAAGGCGACTTCATGTTTCGTAATCTTAGTGGTAAAGAAGTCTTTACTGGAACAGAGGAAGATTATCATTCTTTAGCTAAGTATGGTGCTGAACCTAATCGTTATCAAAGTAGAGAAGAATTAGAAATTCTTCGTGCTAAGAACCAATCGGCTTGGAAACAAGCAGGTAACGCATTAGGTCAAACTATTGGAACAGTTATAGGAGATACTGTTGGTGGTATGGGTATGTTAGTAGATTTAGCTACTGCTGGATTATGGGACGATAAACCATTTAGTAATCCTATTACTAGAGCAGGCGATGCTATATCTGACTATGTTCGTGATGATTTATTTCCTATATATCGTGAGAATCCTGATAAAGCATTTGATATGAATGACTTTTCAGGTTGGTTCTTTAGTCAAGTTCCAAGTATTGCTAGTTCTCTATCTTTAATGATTCCTGGTACTTTATTAACTAAAGGAGTTGGAGCTGTTGGTAAAGGTGTTGCAGCATTAGGACGTAATAGTTCTAAAGTAAGTCGTGCAATGAATTGGGCTAAGAAAGCTACTAAATTAGATAATGTATATCGTGCTAATAAGTTAAAACTTATCGCTAAAGATGGTATTACTGCTATTGGTATGCGTCTTGGTGAGAACTATCAAGAAGCTCGTGGAGTTGCGGAACAAATAGAAGGAGAAGCATTGTCGTTATTTACAGGAATGTCTGATGAAGAATTTCAAACTTGGTTAGATAATAATCCTGATATTGCTAATGAAGCTAAAGAAAGAACTAAAGAAGAAGCCGCTCTTATAGTTGCAGATAAAGCAGCTATGCGAAACTTTGGATATAATGCAGGTAATGTGTTCTTTGATTATATGCAATTACGTGCAGTTAATAAAGCATTAGGTCAAGTTAATCGTGCTATTACTCCTCGTATTCGTTATTCGCAGAATCAAGCTCTTGATAGAATAGCTTCTACTGGTGTTGAATCTGCTAGTCAAACTTTAGGTCAAGCGGCAAAAGGTACTATTAAAGATTTTGCAGGTAAAATAAATCGCTTTATTAATTCTAGTGAGAATCTATTATTATCTGAATTATCCGAAGGTATTGAAGAAGCTGTTAACTATATAGGTCAAGAAGAAGGTACTTTATATGGTCGTTATTTATTAGGTCAAGCTGAACAATATAATGGTGCTATATCTATGGATAGAATAGAGAAGTACTTACAGAATCCTCAACTATATAATGCTGCATTATGGGGAGTTATTGGCGGTGTTACTTTTGGCGGTACTATGTCAGCTATTAATAATCGTAAAGGTGGTAATGTAGAAGAAAAGCAACGTATTGCTGAAATCAATGGTCGTGAACAAGTATTCAATGAATACGCTCGTCAGATGAAGATTATTGAAAATGGTGAGAATCCATTTCAGATAGAACGCGATGCTAAAGGTAATCCTATTACCTATCTTGATGATGGAACTGTTAGCCAAGACCCAACAATAGGTACTACTCGTTATAGTAAGGTTAGTCCCGAAGAACAAGAAGATTTGCGTGCTGCTGCTAAAGAGAAGTTCACAACTACTCTTACTTTAAATGCTATTCGTTCCGGTAACTATGAATTACTCGAAGATTATATCGAAGACCCTAGACTAAAGAAAAAGCTAGTAGATGCAGGTCTTGCTGATGAAGCAGAATATGATAGAGATACTCAATCTATAAAAAAGACTATGCGTAATGTTCTTGATAGATATATTAACTATTCTAGTGCATTACGTAGTGCTAATATAGACGATGCTCTATTAGATGTGGCTATATCAGAGAATATAGTTAATGCACAAGAAGCTGACTTACTAAATAAACGAGTAGAAAGACTTAATACTATTCAATCTCAATTAGAGAATACTATCCCTGCTATTAATGAGATTCTTGACCCAATGGCTAAAAATCGTATGCAGTTAGGTATATTAGAACAGTATCGTCGTGAAGTAATGTCTACTTACAATAGTCTAAAGAATAGTAATAATCCTTTGGATAAAGCACAAGCTAGTCAGTACTTAGATATATCTAAGATAATAGAATCTAAAGTTAATGACTTACGTAGAGGTTTAAGTCCTATGGAAAGTCTATTCTTAGATAATGTTCGTAGTGTAGAAAATATAGCTCTTGGGATAGAAGGTAGTCAAGAACAGAATGACCTTATTAAGAAACAGATAGAAGAACTAGATGAAAATGATGTAGCTCTATTTAAACAAGCAGGTAAAGACTTTAGTCTAGGTACTCTATCTAAACAAGTTCGTGCTATTAATTCAGAGTACATGGATAATATGGGACAGATACTTCTCGATGAAATTCGTAGAGATAACTATCGTTCTAATATTATTACTACTAATGAACAAGCTAAAGAGTTTGAAGATGCTCGTAAGAAAGAGTTCGAAGAAGCGGCTAAGAAGTTAGTTAAGTCTGCAAAGAAGAATCTTAATGATTTCGTTAATGTTGCTACCGAAGAAGAACTTGCTAAGTTAGATAAAGCGTTAGATAATGCTTTTACAGAAGAGGAATCTCAAGATACTAGTAATAAGAGTTTATCTAATGCTGTTAGTATTCTATCTAATTCAGAGAATGGTAAGAAAGATATAGCATCTTTAAGAGAAGCTATTACTAAGAGAAGAAATAGTCTTGCTGCACAAAGTCAGACACAGCAACAGACTGTGGATAATCAGCAACAAGACTCCTCTACGGGGGAAACGAGGAGCGAAGCGACGAGGCAAGAAGAACCAGCGGTTAAGTCTACTCCAAAACCTAAACCAAAGACTGCTAAAGAGAAGAAGCTAAAAGAGACATTAGATAAAGTAGTATCTAAAGCCAATTCAGGTGTTGTAAATAAAGCTAATATTAATAACTTAGAATTTACAATAGTAAAGCCTTTTGCTAGTCTAGGAGATGTTAGTAGAAAACCGGTTAAAGTAAGTGCAATAGATGTACGTGTTAGCAAGTTTGGTAATGTCAGTATTGATGGAATGGATGCTAAAGGTAATATCATTGCTGATGTTACTATTGATGAATTAAATGCTGCTATTGCTATCGGAGATGTTACTTACGTAGATACTAGTAAATCTGATGAATCTGCTCCTACTGATACTAATGTTCTTGAATCAGCTATATCTGATAATGACTTAGAAGGTCAACGTCAACGTATAGAAGAGATAAATCTAATTATAGATTTATATAATCAAATACAAGGCAATCAGATAGAAGGTAAGACATTTACTAGTCTTAATGATATGATGGTTTATCTACAACAGCTAAATCCTAGAGCTGTTAGTTTGTATAATGATATTAAGATTTTAGCCAATCGTCAAATAGTAGACGGTAAGATAGTTAATGTTGACGAAGAGATTAAAACTCCTTCTGATATTATACAAGAAGCTAGTAAGACTTTAGATAAAGCTGTTGCAGAAGATAAACAAAATAGTAAAGACAATGGTTACTTCTTCAATCTAGTTAATTTAAATGATAGTAAAGTTTATTCTCGTATCGGTCAATTAAAGACTAATGATACAGTAAGTGTAGAACTAGATGAAAATGGTAATCTTATTGTTAAGTCTCGTGGAATTAAGATAGGTGAGTTCCCTAAGATTGGTTATAATAATGGTAATGTTGAAGTTATGAATCAAGGTTGGAGATATACTGTTAAGAACGATAGTATAGATTTCATAACTCAACTTCAATCTATTATTGCTAGCGAAGAACCTGCTGCCAAAGAGTTTGTACAATTACTTAATAATATACGTCGTCTATATCGTGTTCGTAATAATCCCGAAGTTGAAGGAACATTCGGACATCAACTTAATGCTCTACAAGAGAATGTTCATTGGAAGAACTTAACTAGTTTATTTGGTGATACACAAACTAATCTATTAGATAGGATTAAACATCTTAATAATATCATATTCTTTAATAATGCTCTTAATGTTAATCAATCTAACTTTAGTATCATTGTTAATGAATCGTTGACTAATTGGATGAATAAACTCAAGAAGTCTTATACTGACATTAATAACTTAAAGTCCTCTATTAGTAATACTAAGTCTAAGAAGAAACGTCTAGTTGTTGGTCGTACAAGTTCAGGTAGTGTTATTTATGCTAGAGATAAACAAGGTAATCCTATATATCGTAAGTTTGGAGACGTAGCTACTAGCGAAGCTACTGACGGTTATCGTCTAGTAGTAGGAGTTGACGGAGGAGTTGCTGATATTAAATCTAATAGTATTATTGCCGCTAGTCGTATTCCTAGAGGTGTGGTTGGTATGACTATTAAAGATTCAGAAGGTAGACTTATCGCTGTTACTAGTCGTGAGAATACTATGAGTAATAGTGAAACAGAAGCTACTGAATATACTAAAAGGTTTAACGAAGGATTAGATAAGTTGTTCCATTCATTAGTAGATGCTACTCTACAAGGAAATACTGATTTACATCAGCAATTATTAGATGAAATATCTAAGTATGTAGGTAAGCAAAAAGCTCTTTATGGTTATGAAGTTGTAGGTCGTGCATTTCGTCCTCTTAACAAGATTGGAGCTACTATTTACTTTAATGTTGCTGATAGAAATGTAGCATTTGCTATACCTGGTGAAACTAAACCTAGAAGACTTATGGCTCGTATGCCTAATGGTTTTGTTCCTACTAATAATCATGGTAACTTTAGTACTATGATGGAAGGAGTATATGCTACGCTTACCCGTAATGTTATTAATTCAGCTATTCGTGGTGAATCTAATTTGTTTAGAATGGTAGATGGTAAACTACAAGCTAAGATACCTAATATACTTCAAGATGAATGGATGGACACAGGTTATAGTAGTTATGAAGAATTTGTAGCTAAAGACGGAGTACTAGTTACTGACTTAGGTAATGTTACTGATAGTAAAGGTAATATCATTAGTAACTTTAATTATATAGGAGATGTATATAATCGTAATATTACTCTTATGAATCCTAGTCGTAGTGCTGGTCGTACTAATGCGGCTAACGCCGCTATTTCCCCCGTAAAGGAGCAACAAATTGTATCTCCTGTTGCTACTCCTGACCCACTTGCTAGTCAAGATAGTGCTCCACAAGTAGGTACTCTTATGGAAGTTGCACAAGCTAATACTACTAATCCTAATCTACTATCTGTTATTTCAGCATTAGAATCTGCTGGTATTGCTCTTAATCCTGATATTGAAATAGTAGGTGAAAAAGGTAGATTTGCAGGAATAGTTGCTGGTGGTAATACTATTACTCTTACTAATAGATTCGATACTCTTGAACCTGAACGTAGAGTACTTACTCTTATACATGAGGGAGTTCATTATCTACTTAATGATGAACGTGCTAATATAGAGCAATCATTTGGAGACCTATATGATAAGTTTAGTAGTTTCATTAATCAGGATTCTGCTTTAGTAGAAGAATACGGAAGATTCTTAAATAGTGATAAACCTAGAAGTGTAGCTATTGAGGAGTTTGTAGTTGAAGCTATTACTAATCGTACATTTGCTAGATTACTTGTTAGAATTAAATATGATTCTAAAACTAGTACTGAATCTAATAATCTATTTACTAAGATTATTGATGCTTTAGTAGAGATTATAGGTAAAGTTGGTAATATAGATAATACGTTACTTGGTGAAGTTCGTAATCGGTTATCTACTATTGGATTAGAAACATCTGATACAGCTAGTACTACAAGTACTGTTCACGATGATGTATTTGATAGAGCAGAAGAAGATACAGGAGTTCCTACTGATGATGCTTTTGATATTCCTGATATAGACCTAGACTTAGATAGTGCTATAAGTGATAACTACCGACAAGTCGATAACTTCGATAGTTTAGTGGAAGGTTTGAATAACCGTCAGAAGGCTATTGTGAGCCATTTGTTTGACACTGGTGAGCTTAGTTTTGTATGTAGCTAACTAAGATAAGCCTAGAGACGAAAGTCCCGTAGAAAGCCTAAGAATGAGCCATTCTAAAGCCGCCTACGGGACTTTTCTGTTTTTCCTATCTTACTATCGAGACGCTATATAAAATGCGAATTTCGGCAGGATTTTGCGGTCTACGGGCGTCCGTCAACCTTCGGAACGTGTAGTTTCGGACTATTCGATAAATATATTTGATAGTGTTGATAATAATGCTATCTTTGATACTGTTAGTAATTACTTAATTAATAATATAAAGTATATGAGTTGTACTCCTAGTAATCCTAAATTAGATAAGCTATTAGAGCTTACTAATAATGATGTTAGAAAGTCTACTGAATATCTTGCCACTATCGAAGATACTAGTTTTCGTGAGTGGTATCAAGAAAAGACCGGTAGAGATTTCAATGAAGAGAGTATTGATGCAAACACTGTTAATGCTGTTATAGCATATAATAACAGAGAGACGATTAATACTCAAGATTATGTTCAGAATGTTCGTACTTCACGAACCGGTGTATTTGGTAATGATATAGCAAAGGAAGACCATGCTATTAATATTCTTAGTACTATTTATCTAAAGAGCCAAGGAAGTATTCGTAAAGCTCTTGCTAATAGAAAACGTAAAGGTGAGAAAGAAGTCCTAAAGGATAAAGCTGGTAATGAGTTAAGTCCTCAAGCTGCTGTAAAGTTAACTATGATTACTTATCTCAATCGACATCTTAAAGAGAATGATAAGAAACTTACGCAAGAACAAAAGGCTTATATCGGTACTATTATTCGTAATCTTTACGATGGTGGTAATTATAACCGTAATGAGTTATTTGATATTGTTATTAATTCACCCGAAGTTATTAGTCTTAGCAAAGAGTTTGGCATAGACACTAACGAGGATTATGAAACTAATGATGATGCTAAAGAAGATAGTGAACAAGGTAGTCGTCAAGAAGACCCTGAAACTATTGCTTCTTTACGTGCTGATTGGTCTGAACTAGCTGACCAACGTAAAGACATTGATAAGAATGTTAGTAAAGAAGTAAAAGAATGGTTTGCTCGTTTACCTAAAACTAATAGCAATTCATTTATTAATGAAAAACCTGATACAGCTAGTGATACTTATTCAGGTATAGCTGAAAGTGCTGGATTTTCTAGTTCTTTTAAAGCATTGAATAACTATGGCAACTTCTCTAGCGTTGAAGCTATGGTAGAGAGTTTTCATACTATTGCTGAAAGATTTGAAGAAGTATCTCATTTAGAATATGCCGCTCGTCTATTAGAAGATAAAGCTAATGTTCAGATAAGAAATAAGATATTTACTCAACTAAAACAATCTATTTGGGAACGTAATGAAGTAATTCAAAGTGCAGACGGTTCTAATGTAGTGACTAAGAATCGTAATACTTTCCCTAAACTTAATCTGCAAAATAAGATACTTAATAGTTTTGATTCTCTTGTTCATAATCCTTCTATTATGAATGGAGATGTTGCAGTATTAGAAGAACTTAAAAATAGATTATCCACATTAAACAATTCAAATACAAATGAAATACAAGAAATCTCGGAAGAGCTTGCGGCAATCTTTAATAAATATAACTTCGGCATCAATAGGCAGGGTGTTGTTAACTACATTCGTAGCTTCGGTGATAGTCAACTTTCTAATATCACTAGTCTTATCAACGATTTGCTAGAATTTAATAAAGTTGTAGCTAATGCCTCTAATATATTAAAGATAGATAATGAAGCACAACGTATATATTATGCAGGCGAATATAGCAAAGCTAAGAATGATGAAGAATATACAATAGTTCCGTTTGATAAGTCTCAACTACAATATAAAGGCGGTTATGCTAATAATATAGCTAATCGTATATCTGATAAATTTAAAGACTATCAAATAGTAAATTCTGAATTTAATAGTATTAATGCAGAGAACAATCTAGTTAGTGATATTCTAAAGAATAATTATATTAGTAAGTTCTTTGAAAGAATTAACGATAATCGTTATAATGATAATCCAACTGCTAATGCTGAACTTCGTGACTATCTAGTTAAGTTTACTAATATTCCTCAATATCAATATAGTAATATACTTATTGAAAAGACTTTATCTAATGGTAAAGTAATTCCCGGTCTACTTCGTCTTACTGATACTGGTTACGAACTTACTGAATATTATCGTGAATTTGGTGCACAATTGTATAATGGTGTTAGTAATGAAGTTACAGGAAAGGCTAAGTCTTATAAAGATATTAATGCTCTTGAATGGGATATTATTACTCTAAATGAATACGCTAACAACGGAGATAACTATGAGATGGCTAAAGGAGTTAAGAAATCTAAGTTCTTTACCCAAACACCTTCTGATGCTCCAAAGACTTTCGTATTTAATAGTTATAAACTAGATTATGCCGGACTATTTAATGCTAATGGTACTATTTATAGAGGACATCCTATCTATGTATCTTATGCTAATATCTATGCTAAAGAGTTAGCAGAAATGGCACAAGCTATTAACTTCTTATTCGAGACAACTGTTGAAAATGGAGTAGTAACTATTGTGTCAGATGAAAACGGTAAACCTAAGATAAAAGAAGAGTTTAAAGATTTACGTAAATCAGAAGCTAGACTTAATTATCATTATCGTAAAAGTATTCTTGATAGAAATGGCAATCCTACTGGTAATGTATTTAAGTTTAGAAGTTTACTTATTGATAAAGTTAAGAACCTTAATAAGTATAATAGTGAGACAGTTAAAAGAGTAGATATGAATTGGCTGTTCGAGGAAGGCAACATATTCTCACTCCTTTACGGGGGAAAGAATAGTGAAATATCGCTAATACAAGACGAGAATGGAGAATATAATATTAGGCTTACTGGTGGACTTCGTAATTCAGTTTATAATTATATAGATAATTATATTAATTATAGAATACAAGAAGCTGTTGCTAAATACAGTTCTGATAAAGAGTTTGTAGATAAGTATAAGAATGCTAGTCAAGAATCATTTAATTCCTTCATTGCTGAAATGGTTCTTAACTATGAGATTCAATATAATAATCTAAATGATATGTTCTTCGGAGATGAAGCATATTATAAAGATTCTCGTGATACTATTAAACGTAACAAAGAATATCAAGCCGGAGGATTAGCTTATGCAGGATATGATTTATATAATGTACAAAAGCATTTGGGAGATATAACAGTAGCTCCTAATAAGACTATTAGTATAGATAGTAGTTTCAAATATATTACTCTTGAAGATGTTCAAAGTAGCGGTAAAGTTCTCGATGATTTAAAGAAGCAATTAGATATAGCTAATGTATCTAAAGAAACTAGAGCTTTTATACTTAAACAGTTCTCTAAAGATAAGTCAGAAGTAACAGATGCTCAATCGTTTATTACTCTTGATGAATTTGTTCGTAGAACGTATCTACGTGGAGAGTATGATAGTTATAAAGATTTAATCGAAGCTCTTTATGATGAAACTAAACCTATCGACAATGTTAAGTTAGGAGAATTATCTAAGAAGATACAAGTTCAGAAGAACTTCTATTATGATTTAGAAATAGATAATGATGCTAAGTTAGCTAATCCTATTCAGATTAAAAACGCAGAATTTATACTCATACCTAGATTCTTAGGCAATAGTGAACTTGCTGCTTTGGCTAAATATATGACTGATAATAATATAGGTCAGGTTAACTTTACTACTACTGAAAAAGCTACTACTAATAGAGTACTAGAGTTTTGGGATTCTCATGGGAAATTCCCCTCTAAAGAGAAGTTGAAACAATTTAACTTGGATATTCAAACTAAGTATAAAACTGGTTGGTATTCTAATCTTTATACACAACAAGATATTCCTCAACACATGGATGGTGAGAATAAGGCAGGATTGCAGATTGTTAAGAAACTAATAGATAATATTGGTAATACTCCTGAAGGTCAATCTCTTATTAAAGATTTCTTTGATAACTTTACTGCTAATATTCAAGATAGTTTTAAAGATGCTGCTTCTCGTATTGGTGTAGAGATTGATGCTAAAGGTAATGTAGTATACGAAGGTAATCAAGCTAAGATTGATAATAACAAGTTCATATCTCTTATTAAAGACGAGTTAACTCGTAGAGGATTAGACAGTAATTATCGTAAGTATGCTGAAATAAATCCTGAAACTGGATTGCCTTATATGCCTGCTTGGACTAATCTAGTTCGTAGCAAGATAGAAAATATTGTAAATAGTATATTTACTAATCGTGTTACTCGACAAGTACTTCCAGGATTTCATGCTAGTCAAGTTTCAGATATTGGTATGACCGAACTATCAGGTCGTAGTGATTTAAGAGATTTGATGCAATCTAGAGTAGAAGAGAAACACGGTTATTCTCTTGGTCGTAAACTAACTTATCATAAAGATGGTAGTCAGATAGTAGAAATACTGTTACCTAAATGGATGGTAAAGGCTTATAATACTTATGATGCAGAAGGTAATCTAATTAAAGAAGTTACTCTTGAAGATTTACAGTCTGCTGGACTCGATACTATGATTGGTTATCGTATTCCAACAGAAGGTAAACAATCAGTAGCAGTAATGAAAGTTGTAGGTTTATTAGATGAATCTCAAGGTTCTACTATTGTTGTTCCTGATGAATGGGTATTACAGACTGGTGCTGACTTTGATATTGATAGTATCTATGGTATTTATCATACTGCTACATTTGATAAGAATGGTAAACCACAGAAAGTTGAATATATAGAAGGAGAAGATGATGCAGCAGTAAATAGAAGATATAATAATTATCTATTTAATAATCTAAGCAGAGAGAATATTCAAGATGCTAGAGATATTGCAATAGATTTAAGTCAAGAAGGACTTAGTTATGCAGAAGCCTATGAATCAGCTATTACTAAATATGCTGAACAAGGCGGACTTTATTCTAAAGAAGAATTTAGTAAACTAACAGTAGCTCAACAGAATACTCGTGATGCTCGTAACAATAAGATAGTAGATACATTTATTAAGATAATGAATCTACCAGTATCTATTGGTGAAAACTTATCTTCTAGTAACTTTGAAGATATTAAAGCTGCAAAAGCTAATATCTTTGAAGGTTTATCAGAGACTTATCGTAATATTAATTCAGTAATTGCTCAAAATTGGTATCGTGATGCTAATATGTCCGGTGCGCGTCTTAAAGCTATTTCTGTTAATCGTGACAACTTCGCCTCTATTAGTAACAAAGCTAAAACTATTATTGACGGTGCACACGGTGGTTTTAGGTTTACTTATACATATAGCACAGAGAAAGAAGCAAAAGACGCACAAAGTAAACTAAGAAAACGTTTTAGAGATGTAACTAGAAAAGATAAAGAAGTAACAGTAGACCATAATCAGTTAGGTTGGAGTTATGATAATCTTAATATAGACAATCGTTTGATTACTCCTTATTCTTCTGAAACCACTGCTCTTATTCTTGATGGTGTAAAAGAAGGCGGTGTTCCTAATGTAGATTTATATACTTTTGATGTATATAAATCTATTGTAGATTGTGGTGCTAATTATGAAACATCTATTCTATTTATTAATCAACCAGTAATAACTGAACTTATTGCTAGACAAAATGCTAACGATAATGTATTTGGAGAAACTGGATTTAATCCTCTTATTGGATTAAGACGAGATATGTATATAAGATTAGCTAAAGCTGTTGGTATTCCTGCTAATAGTATTACTAAAAAGACTCGTCTTAAAGATGTTAAGAAAATGCTTGAGAGCAGAGGAATAGAGATTAATGAAGATGAACTTCTTGAAGAAGGAATAAAAATAACTGAACTAAGAGAACATCTTAGAGACAATGTAGAGAATATTAATTCTTCTAATACCGAGAATCTTATATATCAGATTAAAGCGTTAAGAGCATTTGAATATTTCAAAGAGATAGGCGACCAAATCAATTCTAATATGATGGTTATCACTAGTGATAAGTTTGGTGCTGGTAAATCTGCTAATGAAATAGATAATGTTATTAATCGTATTAATGATATTAAGGAGAATAATGTCGGTCGTATAAAGAAAGGTCAACCTGTTCTTAAAGCAGTTACAGAAGAAGGTAACAAGTATCTAATAGATGCTGTTTATCCTAAGACTAATTTCAATACTATTAATGATATTAATCAGGATGAACTAGAATCTGCATATCCTTCTTTATATTATCAATTAAAGTATAGTTGTATAGCTACTGAAAAGATTATTCGTGATAGTGAGATATTCAAAACTCAAACACCACAGTTCCGTGAACTAGTAAATAAGTTTGGTGTTCGTAATCTTCAAACTATTCAGCAGTTAGAGAGTTTCATTATTAATATGAGCCAAGCACAATCTAGCTTTGTTAATACTAATAGATTCATAACTAGAAGTGATAACGAGTTTATACCTAGCTATAATCTAAATCTTATTAGTAGTCAACAAGATACTCGTGCTAGATTATATGGATATACTGATATAGTAGGTAGTTTCAATATGTCTGATATGTCTGAAAAGAATATAGAAGCATTTATGAAATTATCTCCTGCTAATAAAGTAGCATTGATTCAAAGATATACTTCTGACAATAATCTATTTAAGAACCTAAACGTCGAATATAAAGGTCTTCGTAATAGTTATGATAAAATAACTATTACTGATAGTACTATATCTACTGAATCTCAATATCAAATGTTCCGTAATGCTTGGCATAATAATAACCCATTTATTAAACTTGCTACTATGGACTTGATAAGGTATTCTATGGTAGTAGAAGGTTATAAATTTAAAGGTGGTACAGTTAGTAAAATTATTCCTGTTGAATTATTATATGGACAAGATACTGGTATTGATTCTGATAATGGAGTTTCTTCAGCTACTAATATTATTAACGATTCAGATAGGGCTATTAATAGCATGATTCAATATGGTAGTGAGATAGGAACTTATGAAAGAGCTAGCAATGATACAGCTACTATTGAGAAGTTACGTGACTTATTCTTTAGAACTAATCCTAATAATCCTGATGTATTAGTATTTGAGAATAAAAAATATAAAGAATCTAATAAGATAATATTTAATAGATTAGGTGTTGGTGAACTTAGCTTTAAAGAAGCGCAAGAACGTGGAATGATTACTGGTAGTGAAAATAATCGTAGATACCGTCATTATGCTAAAACTAATGATAATAACAAAACTCTACGGTTATATAAACTAGTATATTATAATGATACTGTTTATATGCTACCTACTAATCCATTAGAACAAAACGAAATTGGAGAAGTAAGCGTTAATCCTGATAATAATAGAATGTTTCTTCCATTAGATATACTAGAAGATGTTTCTATTAATCAGTATGATGCTGCATTTATTAGTTCTGTAAATATAGGTATTACTTCTGATACTCGTAAGTTTATGGTTCTTCCTACTGTATTTGAAAGAAGAGCTGATACATTAATCGAAGAAGTATTTCCTAATAGTACTGTCTTGACTTCCCCCATAAAGGGGCAACAAATTGATACTTCTCGCAAGTATATCGTGGCAATTACTGATAACAACGCTCTATTGGAAACTATTGAATATCTTGATGCTGCTGGTGTTCATGATTATGTCGTTGCTGCTCCTAATATGAATTATAATAATATTCGTAGGATTATTAATGAACGCAATAATGCAGATATTGCAGCTAAGAGATTACAAGCAGCTATGACTAAGTTAGATGCTAATGAAGTTCAACTTAGAAAGAAGAAATCAGATAATTCTGAATCTCCTTATTATGCTCAACTTAAAGCTAGTATTAATCAAACTATTAATGATGTTAATATTAATGGTATTGGATTTGTTCCTGTTTTACAAACAGTAATAGATAATACTGGTTTTAGACCTAATGGATATTTCAGATATGAAAAAGAAGGTAATGTTTATATCGTTACTAACTTAGGACGTATAACTACTAAGTCAGTTAATCTTACTCCTGATTATTCATATAGTAAAAAGACTGTTATCAATAGTATATCTCAATTAGAATTTCCTAGACGTAATGCTTTAACTCAAGTAGTTAAAGAAAATGCTAGATTAGATAAGTTCGCTAATAATAATATTATTCGAGTTCAGACAGAAGAAAACTTTATTAACGAAGATGTACTTGAATCAGCATTAGTAGATAATGATAGAGAAATTAACGAATATATTTCTCGTGTAATTGAAAGTGTTGAAAGAAGTAATGCTAATGTTGAAGAAGCAGCTCTTAATGATGCTTTTCGTTCATTTGCTGCTATTGATTTACGTTCTAATACAGCTACTAAGTTGAATGATAACTTACGTGAACAAGCACTGAAAATTATTAATGGTTATACTAATAGACGTATTGATGATTTCTTATTTGATATTCATAACTTTTATACTACTTATGTTACTAATTCTGATGGTACTTATCAGTTAGACGAAAACGGTAATAAGATAGTAAAGGAGAAATGGAGTATAACTAATAAGAAGTTATTCGACCGTATGTTAGAAGATGAAACATTACGTACTCGCTATGAAATGTTCCTAGATGACATTAATAGATTCGTAGAAGATTATTCTATTATTGAAGCTATTCAACCTTACGATATTGATGAAGCTCATAGTGTAAGCGAAACAGAAGAAGAAATAGAAGGTTTACGTAGAACTAATGATATGCTTAAACAAATCAAAGATAAGTTCAAACGTATTAAAGACTTAAATAATGTAGTTAAACGTAGTACTAAGATGTACTTCGATAGTTATATTACTAGTCTTTCTAGTGACCCTCGTGTTCAATCTAATATGCTTAGTATTACAGAAGCATTTGAAGATGAGAACTTCTTCCAGTTTTGGCTAGCCGATAGTCAAGAGACACATATTCCAATAGTTCAGATAGTTCTAAAACAAATGATGAATCAGTTAAGAGCTAGTGAGATTAGTGCTCGTGATAAGAAGATAGCCTTTACTACCGCTATTTCAACGATTATCGAAGACGCAAAAAACAACGGTATAAACGTGTCTCTGAACGATATTTTAGACGAAAATGGCAATCTTTTGCTGCCGTATAATGAATCGTTCACCGACAAATTAAGGTCGCTAAAAGAGGCTGTAAAGCTGGCTCAAATCGACGACTCGAACGGTCGGGACGGTCTTATATATAAGAAAGCTAAAGACGAATTAGAGAAGTTCTTAATAGATAATGTAGAACGTGAGTACAATAAAGAGTTCTATCAAGACTATTATGATATGAACCAAATACTTAATAAATATCCTCAAACTTATGTTAAGTTAATGAAGATATTACATGAGGAAGGGGATATATTAAGTACGATGATTGATAATGATTATAGTACTCTTACTGTTCAGAACGCAAGAAGACTTGAAGAGCTTAGAGATGAGTTAGCAGAAATGCGAGCTACTATTGATATGGACGGTAATTATAAAGAGAATTATCAAGAAGCTAATGCTGTTAATAATTACTTATCACGTAGACGTCAGTTAAATAATAAGTATAAAGAAAGTAAACCTAAAGATGCTTTTACTATTCGTTATAAACAAGCTATTGAAGGTTTACAATATCCTGAAACTTCTGAAACTTATAGAGAATCAGTAGAATGGTTAAAAGCTAATACTGATTATAAGTTAAAAGGAGAGTTCTTAGATGAACTAAAGAAGGCTTATATGGATACTCGCCTAGGTAATCCTTTTGATAGTTTCGTTCGTACTATGGCTTATGGTAAATATGATTCAGAAGGAGTTATTGATGGTACTAAGTTTACCGATGTTCAAATAGCTAATCTAAAGAAACATCAGGAGCAAATGTTTGCTGCTGCCGTTGGTCGTGTTAAGCCAAATGAACAGAAAGCTCAAGAATGGTTAGATAACCATGTTAGTTATATCAATACTGTTTACTATGAAGCTATGTATGTAGCTATGAATAAGATGGGTAAAGAAGTATTTGATAAATGGTATATTGATAATCATGTTGTTAATCCTATTACTAAAGAATATGAACCGTTGCCTATTTGGAGACAAATGGTAGTTAAGGATGAAGCTAACAACATGGAATATAGTGCTAAATACAAATGGTTAGAAACTAAAGTTAAAGAGCAGTATAAGAATCCTAACTACGATGAAGTTAAATTACAACCTTCTACTAATAAATATCGTAATGATAAGTATTATGGAATGAATAATTATCAGCAACAGTTATATAACGAAGTAGATTCTCTTCTTAATGAACTTGTTAAAGATAAACGTAGTCGTGCTTATATTAATCGTGGTTATTTACCTAATCAAGCTATTGAACAACCTAGTCAAGGTTTTGCTGACTATTGGCAAGACTTTAAACGTAGTCATGGTTGGTATGATACTCCTAATAAGTCTGATATAGAACTTAATCTATATAAGAGATTTAGTAATGCCCCTATGCTTCATAGTTTATCGGAAGTTAAGTTACTTCCTATTCGTGAACAACAAGAAGGGGAAACTAAAGAAGAGTATTTAACTTATGTTCGTGAAACTCAAGCTAAGAATAATGAGTTACGTAAACAAAGAGCACAGGAAAATGCAGAACGTAATAATCCTAATGTTCTTGAAAGACTTAATTCATTTATAGATAGTATGTATAACTTTAATACTCGTAATGATATAGCTAGATTAGCTAAGATTACTAGTAATCAATTACGTAATATGGATATTATTAAGAGAAATCCTAATGATAAACTTATGGATAATAGATTACTTAGTAGAATTACTGGTAAACAAGAAATACGTACTACTAAGAGTGATGATTCAAATATAGTTAAACACTTCGAGAATCAAGTTCGTAAGTTAGTATTTAATGAATTTGAAATGGATGAAGGTACTCGTTCTAAAGTATCTCGTGTTATGCGTAATATGGTATCTAGTAAGTTTATGATGTTAAATATTACTGGTGGTATTGCTAACGTTCTATACGGTAAGACACAGATACAAATGGAAATGGCTGCCGGACAATTCTTTAAATACAAAGATTTCCGTAAAGGTGAGAATGAATGGATGCAGAATGTAGGTAGTTATCTAGCAGATGCCTATAATGAAACTACTAATAATGAAACTAATGCTGTTATTAGATTATTCAATGTTATTGAATCTGATATGGTAACAGAACGTTATGGTAAAGGTAGTAATCCAATGGGTAAACTAGAAAATCTATTGTTTATCCAACAGACAGCAGGTGAGCATTATATGCAGAATACTACATTATTAGCTATGCTTCATTCTCATAGAGTAGTCAATGTTAATGGCAAGAATAAGATAATGTCATTTGAACAATATGCTATGAATCTTAGAGAAGAAGCATTACTTAAAGTTCTTCGTAAGAATAATCCCGAACTAGTTTCTAAGTATGAAACCTTTAAAGATAAAGTACTTGAATTTTATGTTGAGAAAGAACGTTATGTTAAGTTTAAAGCTGATATAATAACTGATTTCTTACGTTCGATTCCTAAAGAACTAAGACAAGAGTTTAAAACTACTTATAAGGAAGATACTAAAGAAGAACGAATTAAGTTTGAACAACATCCTTCATTTAGAGAAAGTCTTATATTGAAGAATGGTGTTGCTACTCTAAAGAAAGATAGTGGTCTTACTAATGATGATATTGCAGCTTTCCGTAATAAGGTTATATCAGTTAATCATCAGATACATGGTATCTATGATAAGATTGGTGCTAATCAGCTACAACAATCATGGTGGGGAGCTTTACTAATGCAGTTCCATAAACACTTAGTTCCTGGTTATCAAAAACGTTTTGGTTATCGTTTGGGTCACTTTGACGGTATATATAATGAAACTCGAGAATCTATTAGTAAAGGAACTTATGTTAGTTTAGGAGAGTTTATAGCAATGCCATTTAAGAAGTACTACGAACTTAATGATAGTAACGAACTTCAAGCTGTTCGTACTCTTCAAGGTATTGCTAAAGGTTATGCAGATTTTGTAGCTAATCTTACTACTTATTATAATATTCTTCCTGAATATGATAAAGCTAATATTCGTAGATGCTTAGGTGAATGGATAGCTATTACTAAAGCAGTAGCATTGTTCGTAGTTGGTAAATTGATGCTTGATGATGATGATGATTCTACACAAGTGGCTGACTATATCCTATATAGTGCTGACCGTCTAATGTCTGAAACTATTCAATATACTCCTTGGGGATTAGCTAATGAAGGTAAGAAACTATATAGCCAACCTGTTGCTGCATTAAGTATTGCTTCTGATAATCTTAAATTACTAGAAGCTCTTTGTAGCTATATTATTACTGGTAATCCTGATGATTTATATTATAATTCAGGAAGCTATTCAGGTGAAAATAAACTTGCAGTAAATTTCTTTAAACAAGTACCATTAGTTAATCAAATTATAAAACATGAAAGACTAGGTGCTAATAATAGTTATTATAAAGTACGTAGTAGTCCATTTAGTGGTCTAGGTCAAGTTGTTGCTAATATGATTACTGATGAAGATGAAGAATAACTAACTACTTAATATTACAACTCATAGGAAAGCCCGAACTGCTCGTGAGAGTAATTCGGGCTAATTTTATATAAGTTGATTTATAGGTTATTTTCTAATTTCTAATTTTATAGTTTTTTTAATAGCTAAATTAGAAAGTTCTGATTTAATATCTTCTATTTTATCTCTATCTTTATCAGAATCAAAACCTATAAATGTAGCTATTATTTTACCTCCAACTTTATTTTCTATATTAACCTTTTTTTTAGTAATTGGTTTCTCCTTTCCTTTTCTAATAGTTATCTCGGTTATATAAATTCTTCCAGCAATAGCCTCATTCTTAATAGTTTCATTTACACTTTCTATCGCCTTTATCAAACTTCCTGTATAATTAAGAGTAATATAGTCACCAGTATTGCTTGGTAATAATATAGTTTTCATAATTTCTTTTTATTTAAATTTAAACTAATTTCAATAGTAAATACATCAGGAGCATCAATATAAATAACTTTCTCCATATCTTTATATAACACATTGGCTCCTTTACAATAATTATCTAAAGCTTGTTCAACTTCTTCATCTAAATAATACAATAGAGTAATCATCTTATTATTAACCCTATCTCGATATATAGCAAGTTTCTTATCCATAATTATTTCTTTTTATCTATTATTATTGTATTATCTTCTATTCTTATATCATACTTTTCTCTATATTCATTTTGAATAGTACAAAACTTTAAAGGACTGAATCTATATATGTATTTATGATTAACTACATACTTTCCCTTTATTTGAGTTTTAAATAATAAATTAAAGTCTAATAAAGAATCGATTGCTTTATATGCACTAGGTTTACTAATAGAACATTCGCTTACTATATTTTCAATAGTTAATCTAATAACATTAGTATTACTAGATTCAGCACATCCTAGATATCTTTGAATATAGTTTACAAGTTTTCTAGTAGGTTCATTAATATCTTTACTAGTTATATCATCGTATAAACGATTAGTAACAACAGTGTAATATCCGAAAGAAACACCTAAAATTTTAATTTCTCTACCTTCTTCTGAAACAGCATCGAGCTTAATAGCTTTACCTTCTACTAATTCTGGCACAGGATATATAGTTAGATAATCTAACCCAAGAGAATCAATAGTACGCTTTCTATCTCGATATTTAGTTCTATCACTAACAGAATTACTATTTCTTAATTTGTTCATATTTTTTAATTATTGATTGTCCACAAATATAATAAAACTATATAAAATTACCAAATATATGACAGTTTATATAGATGAATTAACAAAAAGTTGTCCTAGGGAGAATAAAAGGTTTTCTAGCAACCCTTTTTGACAGGTTAAAACATTGATAATCAAGTAGTTAAGTGGACATAATATATACTATATATTATAGTCATTGTTGTTATTTATTACTATATCGTCTGTATCCTTTCTATCCCGCTCGCCTATCGGCTCGCTTTCTTCCCCCATAGAGGAGTTGGGTTTACCGATAATTCCACTCCTTTACGGGGGATTTTAGCGAGCTTTGCGAGCGTAGGCAAGTCCAGCAACACAATTATCATTAATACGTTGATTTTATCCAAGTACAACATAAAAAAAAGAACTATCAACAGTATTACTACTATCAATAGTTCTAGTCTATTATGAAGTTTCTATGGAAGATTTCGTTAAAAACAATATGATTATTATTACTATAAATAATAAATATCCCCATAACTTCTTTTCAGTTGATTCTTTTACAATACAATAGATTAACATTCCAAATGGTATTGATGCAAATATTAATCCTCCTATAATTATTCCAACAGTTTCTAGTGTCATATTATTCTTTCTTTAATATCTTTTTTAGCTCTTTTGTATCCTTTCATATAACCTTCTACATAGGCTTTAGTACATAGATTTGATTGTATTGGAGTACAAGGTCTATAAATACAATTCTTACAAGCTCTACTAAATCCATTAGATTGATAAGCTTTTACTTTAACACTTATTCTTTTTGTCATAATATTATAAAATAAGAGTACCAGTATTTCTACTAGTACTCTTAATAATGTATAACTAAAATGATTATTACTTATTCGTTCTTATATTTCTTCTCTACTTCTTGTAGTTTCAGATAAATACTATTACGAGCTTTAAGTTTTGGCAGACTAGCCGCATATCGCATAGCTTTACGAATTTGATTACGCATGAACTTCTTCTCCGACTTCATCATTTACTTCTTTAGGTTCAACATAAGGATTCCAAGTATTCATAAACTGATTAAGTTCAACCACAACTTTTTCTCGGTTATAAATATCATTATTAGCATCGGGAGTTATATCTTCAAAAACAACATGAAGAGTATTACCACCGTTCTTGTCTTGCATACGAGCTAGACTATTACACTGATATACCTTATGTGGTATTTTAGGATTTACTACTTTAGAATTATTTCCATAAGTTTCTATGAATAACACATTATTTAATTTAAGCATACTTTTTAGTTTTAAATAAGTTCTTTGAAATCAACGCCAGCTCTTGTAAGACGAGAAAGAAGAGTATCAGAATAGTTTCTCATAGACGTAAGCTGACAAGCCATATCATTTCTTTCTTCTGCATCAAGTTTCTTAAAGAAAGGATTGGTATTAATAAATTTATTAAGTTTACCAATCTTATCGTTAAGCTCTTCATATTCTGTAATTACTCTTTAAATATGAGGAGGATATTTACTTTCTTTAGGTTTAACATTAATGCCGTATTTAGCCCATTGAAGAACAAAACCAAGATGTGCCCAAAGGTCATTAACAACTTCTTCCATAGCATATTGTTTGCCAAGTTCCTCACTATAATTCTTTGGGTCAACACAAGAAGAATGACGAACAGTATCGAAACCACTGCGAGTATGAGCATTAACAACAGTAGTCTTTTCTCCTATTGTTGTAACATCTACATCAGTAATAAAATTCTCAACATCTTCTTTTAGAATCTTAGTACCGTCATTATTCTCTGAAAGAGGATAATACGCAGCATCAGCTACATCTTTAGGTGACCAACTTTTATATCCATCTGGATAAGTAACTTCATAACCCATATCATCAGGATGAGCATTACCTATTTTATAACCAGTTGATAGAGCCATACTAGCTCTCATTGGTTGAAGTTCAACCATTTTAATTCCAATTGCTTTCATAATTTAATTATTTATTGTTTAAAATTAGTAATTAGTTTATTTTCCAGTACTACCAAATCCTTCTGTACCTCTTTTAGTAGTACCAAGTTCTTCGAGAGTTTCAACTTCATCCCAAGTAATCTTTTCACGACGACGAACAAGAAGTTGACAAACACGGTCACCTGTTTTATAAGGAAAACCATTCATAACTTGTTCAAGTTCTTTTATACAATCGTTTGTTACTTCTTCGATTCTATTAGTAAAATGTTTTAGTTGACGAATAGCCATAAGACTATCTTCTACACAACGAGACAAATGAATGTTAGTACGATTCTTAAAGATAACAAGAAGCTCGCCTCTATAACCCCAATCAAGAGTACCGGGACTATTAGGCATATAAACGTCTGTTTTAGTATTGCTACTACGAGGACGAAGTACCATTTCATATTCATCAAGAAGAGCAAAGTGCAATCCTGTATGAATAATAAATCTATCTTTGTCTGCATCATATTCTATACTCTTAGCATAGACATCACAACAAGCATCACCTTCTTTACCATAAGTAGGTAATGGAACAGATTTATCTTCACGCCAAACTTTAACAGATACATTATCGATATCTTGTTCTAGTTTAGCATATAGTTCATCTTGTGTTAATAAACCAGCATCAAACTCAATAATAGCATTAGCTATTGCTTTACTTAATTTACTCATTATAATTATTGTTTTTAAATTTATGATAAGGACAATCAGTAGGATTACTAGGTCTTCTCCAAGTAATAAAATTATCCGCATCTTCGTTCACACATACATAAGCTCGGTAATAATACCGTTTTTTATCTCTTATTTCTAAATAAGCACAGTTACCATAAGTCCTTACTTTATTCTTCTTTTCCATATAGATATTTTAATAAATGAACAAACCTGATTATAAATATTACAAATAGAACATGACCTAATATTGGAACAAAGAATAAAGCGCAGTTAAGAGTAACTGTGCTTATTACTTCATCGTCTAACCTTTCATTAGTAATCTTTAGTGCTATCCCAGTTATTATAATCTGAATAAAACATTCTATAATAGGGACATCTAATAAGATTGTTTTTAATACGGTTTTTAACTCCATTCTTTACCACAATTAATACACTTAAAAGCAATTGGGTCACTTTCTTCTTCACGTGGAACTTCTTCTAGTTTAGCACCACAATTAGGACAACGTGGAACAGTAAATAACCCAATTAGTTTCTTAATAAAATTCTTTATTCCCATACACCAGCTAAAGCATAATTGAGAGCTTTAAGACTAGTATTATAGTCACCCTCAAATACAGTATTCTTTAAACGAAGCTCTTCTGTCTTATAGTCTTTAACATTAGAGAAGTAGCCAGTAACAGCATTATAAGCACCATAAGCTGTACCTGCTATTTGTCTTTGTCCGACACCTTCTTGATAATACTCGAAAGTATCACAAAGAGTATTTAGTTTCTGCATAGATATTTCAGCAGCTTCAAAAGCAGAATTGTTTCTTCGGAATAAACCGTTATATAGATTCAATTCATCTACTCTTTCAAATTCTTCCCCTGTAAGGAAAGTTGCCGACAGATACTTCTTTACTTCTTCATCCGATACTTTTGTCTTAAACAACACTTTGTACATGTCTTCTTCTTCTTCTATCTTACGTTCAGTAAGACCGAGTATTTCAGGAACAGTAAGTATCTTACTATTAACACCTTTATTATGTCTGAAAGATATATAACTTTCAGCAGATATTTTAGCAGAATGAAGAGCGTTCATACAAATAACTCTTACAGGAGTAATCATCATTTGTACAGCACTACCGCCATCATGGCTATTAGTAAAGACAAAGTAATGTTGAATAGTATCATTAACACCACCAATATTAATATCCTTGTCAAAACTAGCTGACATGAATATCTTTTGTCCATAACCAAAGTAACCTGCTCTATCAAGTTTAACTCTACCACCAAGAGCATCATCGAAAAATCCGAAAGCCATTTGATTTTGTACTATTTCATAACGAGACTTTACTTTCCCAAGAGGAATGTTAGAATCTGTACGATAAGTTGCAAATTCACCAGGAACATCAACAAATTCAAACCCATTAACTACATTAGGAAATATGGAACCGTCACGACTAGCACCATTATCGTGTGCTGGCATTTTAGCAGATAGCTGACATTTAGCAACTGTATAATCGAGTTTAGCTTTTACAATAGCTTCTTCTGTTGTCTTACAATCGCTAATGTCTACACCTATTTTACCTCTCCAAGCAATTCCTTTTGCTTTGAATTTACTTCTATAACTTGAATCTCTAAAGTTAAATTCCATAATTATATGTATTTACTGATTTCTATCATAGCTTGTTCACGAGTACATCCAAAGGCATTCATTATTCTTTGAATAAGTTCTTCTACCCAATCTTCTACTTCAAACATATTACTTAATTATTAATGATGTATTACTTTCTTGTTTAGCAATAGTAAGGTCAGTATCCATACTCAAATTAGCTGCGATAATAGACTTACTAGTACAAGACTTAAATTCTACCTTATGAGGATTTTGTCCAATCCATTGAGCAAGATTAAAGTTAGTAACATTTGCAAGTTCTGATAAACGAATATGAATTGATATTTCAGTATCAATAGAGAACACATCGTCAACAGTAACATTTACAAATGAAGATTGTTCAGATTCCAGCTCCTCTATGGGGGAACTTTCAGCTTTCATGTGAGCACTGATAATACGAGATAGATACTCAATACTAAGACTTTCTTTAATTTCAGTACTCGCAAGATATTCAGTAACTATATCCATAAAGTGTCTGATAATATCAGCAATACGAACATCGTCTAACTTAGTAACAGTAGTATTACGAGAATAGACCTTATAAGTACTACCTTCAATTACTTTGTTACCGGACTTACCAGTAGAACCAAACATTATAACTGCTTCAAGAACCGCATCTTTAAGACGTTCAAGAGTATTATTTCTTGTTTTCTTAATTTGGTTAACACGAGCAACTTCGTCACTACATTCTTTAACGTCACATTGATAATGTTTAATTACTTGAAGATAATCTCCAATCTTATCTTTAAGATTATCTTCTGTAATACCTAGTTTAGCAATAACTTCTTCTGTTGCTTCACCTTCTTCGAGTTGCAAGATAATATCCTGCAACTCTGCTTTAATACTAAATAGACTACTTCCCATTATGTTTTGGTTTAAAAAACGGTTTATTTTCAGTACTATAACAATAGAAACTATTAGGACATCTCATACTTCCATACTTTTCACAGTTAGAACATGAACGAGTAACTTCTTTATTCTTTATCTTTAATAGTTTCTTTGCTAGTTTCTTTAGGTTTTTCATATTCTTCTCTAATTAATTTATTCTGTTCTTTAATAGCTTTCATAATAAGCTCACGAGAATCCCAAAGACTTTCAGAACCAACACTTAGATAATAATGTTCAAGCACTTTTTCATTAGACATCTTTTGGAAGTCTATAATATGAGGAGTAGCTTTAATAACATCATCAAACTTATTGGTAACATCGTTCAACAGATTATATAGTTTACTACGAATAACTACATTATCTGTATTGTTCTGTCTTATTCTAGCAATAAGAGCAGGAATTATCTCACTATTATGCATTATCTAATGATTTAATATATTCAATAGCTTCATCACGAGAATCACACAGCTTATCTAATTCGATATTGCGTTTCCAACCATCTCCTTCATTAGTAATAACAGTAACACCATATTTACCTTTGAAGGTAATACCATTAATATCTTTATTATAGAATCCGTGTCGGTCACCTTTTTCAGAACAACTTAGCTCTATAATATGATTACCAATAGTATGATAACTATCAACAATAGGAGTAAAGAAATTACTTCCTTTAACTACACTTTGAAATATTTCAGCTCTTTCCATATTACTTAGCTAATAATTCATCAAGATAAGCATCTAGATTCTCGATAATCATATCTAATAATTCTAATTGCTTTTTCCATATTATTAGATTAAAATGACCGAGAAAGTTATCAGTTCTACGAGTATAAGAAGCGTTATAATCTTCATAATTACTTTTAGCTTCTATACGAGTATTCTTTAAATCTTTTATAAGACTAGTAAGAATGAATACTTGTCTTTTCTTATCCTTCTTACTTATTTCAGATATTATATCAGAAATGCTGTTATTAATATTAAGCTCCATATTTACTTCCGGTTTGATTACGACACCATTCAAGATTAGACCAATGATTATTAGCACTATTACCGTCTTTGTATCTAACATATTTATATACATTAGGTTTAGGATTAGTAACAAATGCTTTAGCAACGAGAGTAGCTATAAATAGCTTAGAACTATTACCATTGTGAAACAATGTAACATGAGGTCTTTCACAACCTTTACCACGATACCATTTAAGATAACGTTTACGATTATCAGACCAAACTCTTCCGTCTTCTCCTACACAATAGTTAGGGAATTCTGAAATAGTAACAAATCTGACTGTTGTTTTATTTTCTTCCATACTTTCTATTTAAATAATATGCATGACGTTTAGCTTCTTTAAAGGAATAAATCTTCCTATGCTTAATAATATGATTAAACAAGTCAATAGGAGCATAAACATCAGGAGTTCTTTTAATCTTACCGTTAAGATAATCATCAATCTTCTTATGTAATTCTTCATAGGTTATTACTATATGAATAATTCTAAGACCATGACAATAAGCGTTATTATCGTTAGGTTGTCTAACAACAACATATCTACCTTTATCTTCTTCTTCTTTCATTATCGGTTTTACAAATATAATTAATCTTACTAATAGACCAAAGAAAATCTTACTGTTTTTAAACATACGTGATTAGTGATTCTAAGGCTCACTGTTGAACGCAAGGCAAAAATAATATAGTTGTTCAGGTAAGTATAGTAAATCGTACAGAGACGAAATATCGGGTATTCTCGTTGATTTCCCCCATAAAGGAGTGTCGTTACTGTATACTTCCGACAGTCCTCTTTGAGTATAAGCTAACGATTTATCTCACAATCAGAGTATACAATAGAAACACTAGCTTTACAAGGGAACAACAAAAAACCCTACTGCCAATCTCTCGACTAACAATAGGGCAAGGTATCAAACCATGACTTACTTTAACAACTTATATACTATAAGGGTATCATCCTCTTCTTCTTTTTCTAACTTAACGTTAGTATCAGATGTAACACGAAGGCTTCGTATTATATCAGAAGCATTAACAGAATAATAACCATAATCTGAAACAGATACATTTCGGCATTGACCTTGAACATCTTCTGTAAGAAAACCTAGATATATTGATTCTTGTCCTTCCACTGGGTCGAACTTAATCATTAATAACATCTTTAGTTTATCTTTCAGATGTATATCTTTTATTATCAGTTTCTTCTTCTTATAGTCTATATAAGATTTATTATAATTAACTTTCTTCTTCGATATTATTTGGTAATCCAGTAGGCTCATTATTAAGTATTTTTAAAACATTCCCATGACTCGGGACATTCTTCACTCCTGACCTACATCTATATTCGACAAACGCTGTCTTACCAATAAGTTTATCTTTATTAAGAAGATAACTTTCACGAGTAGAAGCATCACCAATCGGCATACATTCAAAGGTTTCACCATTAACATCATTACGAAGAACGAATTTACTAAACTTAGGTCGTTTAGCTCCTTCGGGAATAATATCAATAATCTTGAATTTACCATCTAGTATTGGTTTACTTTTGTACATAGTAGAATTACGTTTGCCAAATTGATATGTAGCATAAGGATTACGAAGAATAGCTCCCTCGAACTTAGCTTCAACAAAGAGGTCTCGATATTTAATAATATCTTCATCTCCATTAAGATTATCGTAAGTATGAATAAGTACGAAACGTTTCTTATTATTCATGTGATAATCAAGAATAGCTTTAGCATTAACGTAATTAGGCATCTTAAATTTACCAAACTCTGATTTCAATAATGATATACGACTAGTTTGAATCATATCATCAATAGCTAAGTCGTAACACCAAAATTGAAGAAAGCGATTATATGGACTTTTAAGATTCTCGGCAGCACTTAGAATATCATTTAGTTCAAGACCGGGAATATATAACTCTCCATCTAATACTAAATTATCTTCTAACATACGATTGAACTGTCTATCTGTAAGTACTTCATCCAATATCACATTCTCTAATACTGGACACTTATATTCAAGTCCTTTACGACTACGAAATACAAGTCCTTTAGTTTTAAAGAATCCTTCACCACGCATAACAGCAGATATATTACAACGAACACCATTAATCTTCATTTGAGCTAATAGTCCCTGTTCGTTATTATATTCATATATCTTAGCTAACATAGGAAGAACAAAACCTTCATTATTAGTATTGTACTTAGGAAGATAACAATCAAGATAATTAAATAAATCATCTTCATTTGTTATTTCAGCAGGAGTATTATCATATAATTCTCCTAATTCAGTACCACCTTCTCTACGTTTAGCAGCAACAATAGTTTTCCATTCTTTCTCAACACCTCTAGGCGGAATATATTCAGATGTAGTACCTGTCTTACCAACAATACCATACTTTAGAATTATCTTATGACCTAGTATTTCTGCTGACCAAAAGATAGGTTTACCTTGTGCATTACGCTTATAAAGAGTAATATTTTTCGATTCACTCATACTTCTTCAATTCTATATTTATTAGGTTGTTCACGCATAAGACCAATAGCAACCTCTCTATCTATTATCATAGACTTATTAGTATCTATAACAATAATCCTAACTTTAGGATTAGGAGAGGAAGATGTAACAGATTTCCGCTCCTTTATGGGGGAAGATTTGGTAATCCGTTTACTAGTCTTATTACTTTCCTTTTTCTTTTCGTAAACAATAGGAGGATTAACTTCTTCATATTTAAGATTAGCTTCATGAATCTTTTCAAGAGATTCTTTATCATAACCTAAATATATAAGAGCTGCCATTATCCATCTATATCTAAAATGAATAGTTTGAATATAAGGATAATTAGGTAAATCTAATTCATGAAGATAACTAGCAATAGTATTGGAAGTACCATTAACTTTAAGATTGTGTTGAATCATCCTTATATCAGAAGCATCTAACTGATAACTAAACGGATTTACGTTGTTTAACTTCATTTGCTGTAAGTCTTACAATTATATACTTTTTAGGTTTACCTATTCTCGCATGATAGAACTTGAAACACTTTAGATAATCAGTACTTTCAGTCCACTGTATAAAGTTTCCTTTAGATACAGATGTATTAGCTTCATAATTAAACTCTCTTGGAATCTTATGACTACTATACATATCTTTATCTAAGTAATTCTTAATGATAGCTAAGTGTTCAGGATTATCAAACTCAAAGTTACCATAAATCTTTATCTTAGAAAAGTCAATTGGTGTACCATCAGAAAGAGAGATACGAGTTAAAGTATTAGGATTATCAACCATTTGTTGCTTAATATGATTAAGATACTTCTCTTCTTCATCTGTTAAAGGATACATAAAATAATAGCTATGAACATTTCCGCTATTACCGAAACTGTTTATAGCTATTCTCTTTAATGGAGCAAATGAATTAAAATCAATTACTCTACGTTCTTCTTGTGCTTTTGGAAGCGGCACATACTCTTCTTCTCTACTCATATTCAAATAATGATTCAGTTTGTTCTATAAACGAATTAATAGTTTCTCTTGAATACATACTAACTAACTCCGAGAAATCTTTAGCACCATAACTTCTTGGAATAACAATAGGTATAATACCATATTCTTTTCGTAACCTACGAGCACCACGTACTCCTGTCAGGTCACAATCAAAAAAAGAAATAAGTATTCCATTATCATTTAGCTTAGATTGAAGCCAGTTATATTCGTAATCTTTGAGAACATAGCTCTCCGAAGTAACATTAATTACTCCTATTTGAGACTCTGACAAATTCCCCCGTAAAGGATAGGAATGTAACCAGTAACTTAATGCTAGATTGTCCTTATATGATTTAGTAATAATAATTATATCATATTTAGGTTTATCGAGATTAAGTATTCCAACAAGACCATTATGATTAGTTATAAACTTGATTTCTCCTTTACTTCTATCTCGAAGAGGAAAATAACATTCGATATTATAAATACCATTACTATCAAGTCCAGTAACATAAGCATAACAAGGGTCTGATTCCTTATATGTATATTTAGGACTAGGTTGACAATACCTATTAATATACATTTGGTCAACAGGATAGACAAAATGAGTATTAAGCCAATGTAGACTAACTCCCCATTGTCTCCAAATATTCTTATCGTTATTAGTCCAAGTTCTAGTAGCTATTTCAATAATTGGTTTACTAGCTTTGATTTTAGATATTACTTGTTTAAGTAAGATTTCATTCTCTTCATCTACTTCTCCGTCATATATTATTTTACGGAAAGTATAAGCTATATGCTTTAATATATAATAGAAATCTGCCTTATTAGCAACATTTATATGACGACCAGTTTTAAAACTTAGTACATAAGCTACTAGGTCGAAACAATCGCCAAACAGTACACCTGAAAAATCTCTAATTTTTAGCTTATGTTTATTATTGAAAGCAAAGCCTAAAGTAGGATGTCTATCATTTCTAAAAGGAGAACATATAAGAGTGTTTAATTCAATACATTCATTTATAGTTTCAAGAGGTATATTACTATATTTAGCCATAATCATTTCTTGACTAACCTTAGATAATATAAATTCTTTAGTCAAGTCATTTTTGATTCCTCTTTTCATCTATAAAAATATAATATATTGTAGAATCGTTTTCTCTTACTTCTTTTAGTCTTTTTATTTCATCGAGTGTAGGACTTTTCCATTTAAAACCTCCACACATAGAATTTACACCTGTTCTAGCTTTAGATATAGCACTATGATTACAACCTGTATAAATACTAGCATATTGATTATTAAGAAATACTCTAATTCTATTTCCTTCTAAATCACATTGTACAATAGGATTAAAATAATCTTTTATCTTTTGATTTCTAGTACCATAATTAGAATTGTATTTTGGAGTACACCACTCTAAATTGGACACATTGTTATTAAGAGGATTTTCATCTTTATGATTAACTTGTGTAAATTCAATAGGATTAGGATTATCTAAAAAATATTTAGCAACTATTCTATGGATTTCTTTAGTTTTACTAACACCTTGTTTTTTATCACGTAATACTACAAAGGCATAACCTTTAGAATTAACATTGACATCGAGAAGTTTATTAGAATGAACACTGAATATCTCACCTTTATTATTGATAAGATATGATGGAAATTCATCTATAACTTTCCATTCACTTTTTATAATATCTTTTAGTTCCATATCTTTAAATTTTTTATTAATCGAAATAAAGATAAAAGAAATTCCCGTAGAATCCAAAAATTCTACGGGAATTATTACAACATTATTAACGAAATATATTTGGATTACTTAGAATGGAAGTCCACCATTATCTTCTGTTTCAGGAGCAAAAGCAGAACTTTCAGTAGGAACAAATCCACCTGCTACACCACCTGCAAAACCGCCCATAGGCATAGATGGATTAACAATTCCTGCACCCATAGGAATACCGCCAATACCAGCAGCAGTTCCAAGATTAGGAGCTTTTCTTTGTTTAGATTGTACACCTTCCATAGGAGCAATACGTTCCTTAGTAATATCAAACATAAGACTAGGTTCTTTGAAATGGTTAGCATCAAGCATGAACTGTTCTTCAAAGATTCCTTGACCTACAATATTCGGGAATACCAAATCGCCTTCTTCTGAACCTTGACCGGAGAAAGCCCAATCACCTTTGTTCTTATAATAGCGATTAAGTCTGAACCAAAATTGTCTAGGTTTACCTGTCTTATCAAGTAATGCAGATTTACCATTTTCTCCACCTGTTTCAACAAGTTTAACTACATTGTCAAACAGAACTCCCCAAGCCTTGATAACATCTTCTACTTCAACTGGTTCATACTGACCATTATCGTCATAATCAACATAACCAAGTTCAAGCATTTCAGCTTCTTCGTCAGTCATTTCACGACCTTTGAATACAACCACATCAAGGAAGTGTTTTATCCAAGCAAAGTCCATATTAATAAACTTCTCTTTAGCACCGCCAGGAATATAGTCAACATTACTTTCATAGGGCCAAAATGTCTTACTAGCAACACGAACATCAGCAGGATTAGTATGAAGAGAAGTAGCTTCAATAACAAGCTGTGGAATAGCTTTTCCTGCAAATGCTGGACGCATATTGTTATCTTCCTTCATAGTTACCCAAGCAACACGAGCATGAAGATGTCCAACAAATAACCAAAGATTATTAATAGCATCTTTATGAGAGAACTTCTTACGAGCAGTAGTTCTTGTCTCATTACTAATACCTCTACGACGCTTCTTAGTTGCAGTAGTTGCAGCATTATTAGCTGATTGATTAACTACTGGTTCTTCTACTTTAGCACTTTCTTCTTTTTGAGTACTCATAAAATTTGTTTTTATAAAGATTAATACTAACAACAACAAGTTGTACAGGCTTGTTGTTTATTGCAAAGTTTCCAAATATAATAATTTTTTAAATCATAGCCAAATAAAAAAGAGCTAAATTCAATTAAGAATTTAGCTCTTTATAATCTAGCTTTTTATCTAACCGGAAGAAGTTCTTATTTAGAAGATTGACGAGCAATCGGTTCTTCATCGGCTTTGAAAGAAATCTTATAAGCGTTAACTTCAACAGTTTCTTTTTCATCACCAATAACTTTACCAGTTTCAACAGCAACTACGAACGGTTCGTTCAAGTTAACTTCAAATACACGGTTAAACTTCTCTGCTTCGTCACCGAGATTTTCTTTCAATTCCGACCACATTGAAGAATCGGAGAAAGTCAACGGCAAACCAAGACCAGTAAGATTGGAAGAAGTAGAAGTACGAGCACCGGAGTAAGCACGAGTAGTAGGATTGTAGTCATCAATAGTAACTTCTTCTACTGACTTACCAACTTCTTCTGCGATTCTTTCTTTGTTAAGTTCAAATGCAGCCGCTTTCTGTTCAGCAGTCATACGAACACCTGCAAGTTTGATTTCTCCGTTCTTCTCGAACAAAGGTACACCTTTACAAATACCATATTCACCGAAGTTCTGAATAAGAGCAGCACGAGCAGCTTCTGTACCAAACTCAACATTGTTCTCTTCGCACCATGCCATTACTTCGGCATCACGTTCAGCAATAGCTGCATCAATATCAGCAATATTACTAACAAACTGTACGTTATCACCGGGAACAAGACCCATGATACGAGTTACTGCACCTGCCAAGCTAAACTTAGCTTTAGTACTGTTAGCAGTCAATGTAGGTTCGTTACTAGCTTGCATTACTCTCTTACCGCTTTGAACAGCGCTCATGCCAAATTGAAGTCCCATAATTGTAAAAATTTTAAAAGTTAATAATTATTAATACTAGGCTTAAAGCCTATTGTTATCTTAGTTTTTGTCTTATTTCGTATCTATTGATTAGTAATAGTTAGACTTCTATTACTATCAAATCTCTACAATATCAGCATCGCTGATATTCATATTGTTTACTATCTTAGCTTCTGTTGTTTCCATACAACCAAGTATAACATCAGCAGCTATATCACGAGCAGCTAGTGTAAACGCTCTATGTCCAATGAGAGTTCTCATATATTTAGTATATGTATCTTTACTAGTAAGTCCAGCAGTTACAGCATCACTATAACTAAAATGTCCTATACTAGTAATAACTCTGTTATCTACCACACGAGTAAGTTTATATTCAGTAATATAATCACAAGGAACATTAGGTATTCGGAAGATTGGAACTAATCCCTTAGCTGCAATATCTTTAGCTTGTTGTTGATTAGCTGCAACCCCGAACTTATTATTTAGCTGATATTCCTTATATATAGTACCATTATAATCTTGATAATTCCTAACTGGATAAATACCAATTTCGTCATTATCAGAACTAGCATTAAATTCATCAGCTTCTTTCTTGCTTTTGAATCTCCTACAATACTCTGGTATCTTACTATCAATATAAACATTATTACCGTCTGTATATTCATACAGAGCTATATAATCTTTAGTGCATTCCCATGTTATAGCTGCCTTCAATAATAACGCTTTAATTAAGTGAACATCTAATGTAGTTTTACCATTAATAACTCCTAGATGTTCAATACAACTAGTAAATGGTAAACCTAGTTCTTTAGCACGACTATATATTGCAAGACCATCTTGAATAGTCTTAATACCGCACTTATCACTAGACATTACTGATTTCAGATACAACTCTAACTTACTCCTATCATCGGGATTGTAAATGTCTAGGGTATTCAGAGCAGAAGCCATAACCATATTATTATTAGTAGCAGGTTTTGCTTTTGGTTCTGTCTTAGCTAGAGTTTTTTCATTCTCTGTCTTTACTTCTTCCATTATTTCAAAGGTCGCTTATTGATTACTCTACAAAGATACTAATTTCTTTTATAACTCCAAAGATTAGCATCTATTATTCTCCTATTATGAAATCATTTTCACTATCTTTAACTATTTCATAGTCTTTTCCTCCTTTCGTTTCTGCTAGCTTCTTTTCTTCATTCGTACCTTTACAGTATACCTTATATATTATATTAGGTACGGAACTAAAAGATAGATTAGGTATTCGATATTTTAAGTCTCGTATTGAGCTGCAAAGAGGTGAAGTGAAAATCACTATATCTACAACTCCTATAAAGCTCGTATCAATAGAATTATTTGCCGACAGTACTTTCATATAGTCGTCATTAAATAGCTCCAAATTTCGCGTTCTCTGCGCTCTTGCTTGCATGATTACTGGCTGTCCGATTTTAGCTCCCGTCTTATATACTTTCGGTTTACCTTTCTTATCATAAGCCTGTATTCCTTCCATATCATTGTGATAGTTTCCGCAATAGTCATATTGTAGAATACTAATTCCAGTTTGGAATATCTCACCATTAGTCATAATAGATTTACCTTCGTATTTTATATTAGCATTTAGGTACTCTGTTATCTTTCCGGCAAACACTCCATTCTTTGAAATAATAAGTATTCTTTTGCCTATATTTTCCTTAACTATATCAAGTATTACATCTAGCTTAACAATATTATCAGTAACTACTTTAGTACGTTCTCTAATAATATTATAAGTTTGAGTAACTCTCTCAACTAAAGCACTAGGATTATATAGTTCATCGATCTTACGGCACATTGCATCGGTCATATCCATTTTAGCAGACCAACCATTACTTTCTGCTACTTGTAATCTACAAGTTTCAGCAGCAATATTAAGTCTAGTATTACCAACACGACATTCTTCTAACTTTTCAAAAGTGCCAAATATAGTAACACTTTCATTAATATATTGGCTACATTTATCATAATAGATTCTATCTGCATCAGTTAGAATAACACCCTTTTGGTACTCCTTTATGGGGGAATGAATAGAACGATTAATTAAGTGGGCATAATTAATTTCATATACTTTAGGAGCATACTTATACATAAGTACAGCATTATCAGCAACACTATCAATAGCATTAGTAGCAAGTAGTTTAAACTTAAAATAGTTACCACTATATTTCTCTGCAATCTTTCTGAACTTCTTTACATTAATAGTAATAAGTACATCTTTATGACTACTAGGACTAGGTTTATACGGAGAACGCTCAACATAATCACGAGTGAGTATAAGACATCGCTTATCAGTTATTAATTGTTTATGAATCTCTTTAAATTCAGAAGTATTATCAAGATAATAATTAATGTTAGCCCTATCTTCCATAGTCTCTGTTATAATAAGAGACGTTAAATCAGGAGTTTTAGCTACCATTTTATCTAACACCATTGTAACAAAGTTCATTACACTTAGTGGTTCAGATAGAATAACACTACCCACGCCTTTGTTAGCAGACCATTTATTAGCAGCTTCATTATAAATATCAGTTACATCATTCATTTTAATCAAATAAAGTATTTCTCATTCCATAGTATTTCTTAACTAAACGTTTACCTTTACCTTTATTATTACGACTTTGCTCTATTGGTTCTATAATAGCCATAGCTTCATTATAATAATATAAGTAATTAACATTTAATTCAGATATATCAGTATCATCAACAGTATTACATATAGAAACACGTTGACCTGCACATAGAGAACTTTTCTTAACTTGTTCTTCGTTACGCTCATTCCAGCCCATACTCTCAACTTTCATCAATGTTCCCCCCGTAGAGGAGATGTAAAACCTTGTATTCCTCTGCACTACATCCGTTCTTATCTTTCCGTCTACGACATGAGTAAACTCTAGTCTATACTTATGATTAACATTTTGAGTACGACAGAAATCAAGAATAGATTTAGCATTTCTAAGAGTTTCCATTACAGGAGTTCCATTAATAAAGTATTCAGTAACACATTTAGCTACAATAGGAGAATTATATCCTTTAGACAAATCCTCTAAGAACATCTTAGGATTCATTCTGCCTTTGAACTTACTACTACCTCCCCGTTTAACAGTAAGATAACTATTAACACCTTCAGTTACATATTTTGTATAATATGTAAATTCTAGCTCTAATCCTAGATGTTTCTCCCACCAATGACAAATATCATCAGCAGTTTGTTCTAACTCTCTAGGAACAATAGTTACAATACCATCAGTATTAGCACTTATAACATGAATACCTGCAAGTTCAAGTTTCTCTATTAACATCAATAAGAATAACTGACCATTAATAGTTACTTGATACATTGCTTTCTTGTCACATAAGAATGACTTCTCACTTCCCATTTTACCAAATATACCAGCATTTGCTACAATCTTTAGACAAGCAGCAGCAGTAGCATGTTTATCTCTCTCCATAACATCAAGAGATTTATCTTTGGCTAAATGTTTATGTTCTAGTCGTTCATCAACAATAGTATCGGCTATGCGAAACCATGCTTTAGGAATAAGGTGTTTCTGACATACTTTAAGACTACGTATCATATTAGGATAATAACTTGCAACATCTCTGTCAACAATGATACTATCAGAATTTTCAACATATACAGCCGGAATTTCATTTGAATGTAGACCCCCAGTTGCGATGGTATAGGACGTGCCCATAAAGGTAAATTCTCGGTCAAATTCGCCCTTTTTTCCCTTCAAGGTAAGGGAACGTATGTCTGACAAAATATCGTTCAATTCAGGGGTCGAAAATGCGATTTTATCTGACAAGATTTCGGAAACCAAGATTTTCCTACGTATTGTCTTAGTATCAATAAAGGCTTTAGGATGTAGACCAGTAAACTTACTATATAGTTTAACAATAACTTTATCAGCTATTGTACTTCTACTAGCAGAATACACATCTACATTATATTCCTCACTAATACGATACCTTAAAAGAATTTCTTCTTGATTCATTCTAATTAGCTCGGCAACAATATATACATCATTGTCATTATAATCAGCCATTTCTTGAAGATATTCTCTAGGTATGAATCGTTCAAATACATTACGATAATGGATATTAAGTTCTCTATCTGTCATTCCCTTAGCTTCAGGAAGTCTCTCGTGATAATAATGTCTATCTAAATCACCAATAGGTGGCATAGTATACTCTTTTAGATTATACCATTTAATATTAATAGAAGTCTGTTTAAGACTTTTATGATAATGGTCTAGCCTAAAGATTTGGAATAAATCTAAGTCTCGAAATGCCACGTTATTACGAAGTATAAGAGAAGTAAAATTATCAGTCCAAAGAGTATCATTATTAGAACTACGAATAACTCTCTGTGATGTTTCATATAAGAATGTGATTAACTTACTAGGCTTATCAAATTGATTATAATACATAAGTAATGCACTTAACATTAAGCGGTCGTACTTTTTGTTATTGTAGCCGAAATAGTCTGCTTTCTGTTGTAACCAATATAATAAACTGAATAAATCAGTATCATCATCTTCATATAAAACAAAACGTTTCTTAGGTATTGTTTCTAAACGTTGTTTTATCTCTGCAATAGTAAGTTTATCAACAAGAGGAATAGCTTTTCCATAATTATCGACACAATCACTAAATATTTTGAGATAACTACGTAAATCAACAAATACTACCGAGAAGTAATTTCTAGTTACTTCGACATCATAACACATAGAGTTCATACTTATACTTTATTTATTGTCCATAACACAAATATAAACGATTTTTACATCTACTACAAGCTGTATATAATCTACGAAGGGTTTCATCTATATTTCCCCAAGGATTACCAGTTCTAGTATCAAATACAATATCATTTATGTCTACATACACATCAGCATAAGTACTTCCTTGTGCTTTATTTGCAGTAAGAGCAAAACCATAATCTAAATCACGACTGAATTTTATCTTATTAGTAGCTTTATCTAATAGATTAACTAATAATAAGTTTCTTTCCCTAAATTCATAGTATTCTTTCCAACGTTTAGTTCTATTATATTTATCAGCATTAATAGCATTATAAATATAAGATTCACCTAACTTATAATAAAGCATAGCATTATTAAAATCAGAATGGTCTACTACAAATAAAGGTTTAGTTCTATTACCACCATTAACTCGTATGAAGGTTACATTAAATCCATGAATATTATCTCTATTAGTAAAGTTCTTAATATCATGTATTATATAATCTTCGGAATTAATAATAATAGGTTCTTTAAAATCATCAATAAAAGTATTATAAGACATTACTAAATCATTCTTAGTTAGAATTGCTTTACCACTATCTTCAATAATATTCTTACGAATGAATTTATTCCAGTCAGACACAGATTTATTAGTATAAGTAACGAGACGACAAGTATCAACATCTCTAGTAAATTCTTCATTATAAAATCCGTCTATTACAAGAGATTGAAACTCAAATGCACCACAAGTATAATATCCTTTAGTTTGAGTAGAATCAAAAGCATACCGATTTCTATTGATAAACTCTAGGAACTTCCAAGTTCTATTATCAATATCCTTTCTCAATATCCTTAATAATTCACTAACAGGATTACTTTCTTCTTGTCTTACAATCTGTCTAAGAGTATAAAACTTAATATTATCGAAACAACGTGAGCGAGTTTCTTTAACTGGCTGGAGCTGGTGCGCATCACCCATGTAAATCAACATGCACTTAAACTGTTCACATTCTCTTTCTATCAGAGTTTTAAGATTAATACCAATCATAGATGCTTCATCAACAATATATAGCTTATATTGTTTAATCTTCTTTTCAGCTAAAGGGTCAAAAGGAGGATTATTAACATCAAAATCAGTAACATCTGTATTAAGTCTTAAACCTAAGTCACTAGCAACAGTAGATGTAGCATATCCAGTAGACAAACGAAGAACACGAGCAGCTTTATGAGTAGGAGCAGCAAGTCCAATAACAGATTTAGCTAAACCACATCTCTTTATTACTTCACGTATCATATATGTTTTTCCAGTACCCGCAGAACCAATAAGAGCACGTTTATAATCGCCTTCAACATAACCTTTTTCTATAAAGGCTACAAGATTCTCATAAGCAATCTTTTGGTCACGAGTAAAACTATTCAAGACACTATCATCTTTTTTAGCATCATCAAACTTTTCAAAATTCATTGCATTTCAATAAAAATTTATCAATATTATCACGACATTTAAGAATATAACCTTTAACTGGTAATCCTATCTTAAATGGAATATAACAACTAGGCATAGTACAATAAGCATCAGTACATCTAACAATCTTAGTAGGTCTACCATGACTATCCAATGCACGAGTATATATTGTCTTAAAGCCTTTACATGAGTATGAACGTTCAGATAATGTAATAAGTTCATCAGTACCTTTAGGATTGAACTTATATTCATTGTTATGTAGAACAATAGTACCTACAACAATTTGCATTATTACTTTCTCACAAGGAATCTTCTTTTCCTCATTTACAGCAGATAGTTTAAAACTTAGTCCCATATTACTAAGATTTAACAATTTGATTAGGAAGATATTGTATACAACACGCTCCTTTACGGGGGAATATCTTATACTTATCAGTATTCATAATTCTAGGTAACGGAATAATTTCACAACATCTATCATCATGAACATCTATAATAATGCAATGATAAGCATTAACATCTGCATCATGAGATATAACAGCTTTAAGTCCTTCAAAATATACATCAAACGTACTATCAGGATTAACACATTGTTTTAAATCTACAACCATATTAATTAGCTTTAGTTTTATATATTTCGTATAGCTTATTAAATTCATCAGAGGGCATACATACAATAGGAACATTTGTATGCATTTGGTCTTTAGGAACAATACAATTTCTAGCAGTAACTATTCTATCATCTTCAACAAACATAGTTTCAAGAACTAAACAATTACCACCGTCTAGTATTTCCTTACACTTAGGACAGATATATAAATCATCTGTACCAAATACAATAAGCTCATCACCACAAACTAGACATTTACCAGTTGTGATAATGAGCTTACCATTATTTTGTTTAAACTCGTTTAACTTCGGCATAACTAGGTATACGTCTCCTTTCTTCCATCTTAACAAATTTAACACTAGTACTTTCAAGTACATTAAGAGTAAAAGCTACTAACTTATAGCTTCTCTCATGCTTTCCGAATTTAATTTTCTTCTTAATCATTACGTTTAGTATTTAATTATTATTATTTAATAGGAGCATCTGACCGCTCCGCTTCGCTCCGCTTTTCTCCCCCATAAAGGAGTAGTGATTCTGTTACTTTCTTCTTTATTTCATTTAGAGTTCTACTATTAACAATAGTATTATTGTTTCTTACTTCATCACTACACAAAGAAGTACTATATAAAGTCTTACTATATAGTTCTTTGACATTGTTTTCACTATCATAAATGAATAAATAGAAACCAACATAAGTAGTAGGTTTAGCTCTACCAAGAGCTATATCAATAGATAGATATTCTTCACCTAATACTTTTAACTGCAAAAGTTGCAGTTTTCTAACTAGTTTAATAAATTCTCTTTCATTCATGTCGGTATATAGTTTTAATTAATTAATAATCATAGAAAAAGGAGCAGACGCTTCTGCTCCAAGCTAAATAATTAATATTTATAAAAGTCCTAATTCTATCTCACGACAGTAATTTAATTAGGGGTAAAAATTAAATTAAGTTCTGTTCTATCTCACGACAGTAATTAATAAACTTGTATTAAACACAAATACTATGTATTTATAGCTGACATTTTACGAAGAGGATTTCCCTTACTTCAACCATTTGGTCAATGTTTCAACTTAGATTAGTCATCATCAGAGCTATCAAGAAAAGAAATAGTGCGATTCTCACGAACAGCACTATTATAATTCCATAAAACCAATAAATACTATTCTCACGAATAATAGATATTACAATACGACAAATTTAATTTTAGTTTAACTAAAACAGACAAACAAAATATCAATCTTTATATATCTTACGATAATCTACAAAATAATATTTAGGATTAGTTATAATAAAGTTTTCAACAATATCCGCTGCTTCATTAGGATTATTTCCTTTATAAATATTAATAGGATTTTTTCCTGTAAAAGCATTTCTAAATATATTATATTTATCAAGAAAAACTAAATTATCATCAGAAGAATAAAATACAGTATATACATTATTTTCTTTCTCGTGATACTTCTTACAAAGATTATCATAACCTTCCATTGTTTTATTACGAAGTTCTTCCATATATTTGACGTAATTAGTCATTATATCATCCCATTGTTCAATAGCTTTAATTTTATCTTCAATAGGATAATCTGCTTCAAGAATATCATTAAGAAGCTCATTTAATCCTTTGACATTAATAGATTCTATATCTTCTTTAATTTTATTATTATATTCTCCGGAAATAAAACTTCTACGATAATCTTCTTTAATTTTATCAATAGCTTTGGAATCAGAACACATAGCGGCAGCAATAATAGCTTCAATAATTTCTTTCATTATAATAAGTTTTTAAATTAGACAATAAAAAACTCTACTAATATTACCCTAGTCTCACGACCTGAATAATCTTAATAGAGTGGAAACCGACATTTATTTAACCCTTTTGTCAGATATTAATTAAATAGAGTACGTATCGGCATTATACTAAACGTAAAATCATTGTAATAACAGCACCAAGAGCAATAATAGCTGCAATAACAAAACCAACAGTATTATACTGTCTCTTAGCTTTAAGCTCTTCATAATCTTTGTTAGCTTTATCTAACTTAGATTCGAGAAATTTAATGCCGTCTTTAAGAGCTTTATTATTAGCTTCCAATTGATTATTAGCAGCACTTAATTTAGAAGACATATTACGAAGAGCTTTATCTTCATTACAAATATTCTCATACATAGCCTTATAATGATTAAGACCAGCATCAGACTTTTCATTAGATTTACGTAGACGAATAACTTCTGTCTTTAATTCGTTAACTGTTGGACGTTTCTTACTAAGAACATCGACTTCTTTCTTTTCATTCATAACTATTAGTATTTAATTAATCTTCAATATGAGTTATATCTAAGTCGAGGTCTATGTTATCCTCGCTTAGAGTATTTCCAGTATTCCAATTATTAGCCATTTCACAGTCGAGATAGTCTATATCAGCTACCAAACCACAAATAGGAAATTCTACACCTTCGTCATACATAATCTTAAATTTTGTAATACGGATGCAAGTATAGCAATAAATAATGGAAATACCAAACAATAATGATAATATTTAATGAGTATTGCTATAAGCTATATCATCTTTGAATTTATCCATTATATCATAAACTGATATATTAGAACAATTCAATAGAGTATTAATAGTATTAGAAGTACGTTGGTCTTTACAAGTAATATTAAAATTATCATAATTGAACTTACAAACAACATTAGGACTAGCTTTATGAATATAATAAATATCCATAGCAGAGACATTGAAGTCTACAATATCATTTTCGTATTTATCTAATACGTCTTTAAGAGATATGTAATATCTACAATCACCAATAGCTCTAGCAGCACTAGCAGTATCTTTAAATCGAATAAAGAAACCGGAATCAATAGAATTACGAATAGTTAGCCATTCAAAATCTAGTTCGTATTCTTTATATGGTTGAACATAAAGTCTTAAATCATAAAGAGCTTGTCTAAAAACTCTTAAAGCATGAGTTCTTTCAGCTAATCTAGAAGTCTTTTCTTCCAATTGTTTATCGAGTTTATCAATATCTTCTTTAGAACGGCTTAATTGAGTATTGAGTTTCTCATTAACTTTAACAGTAGCATTAAGAGTATCTTCGATATTCTCTAACTTAATAAGACTATTAGTTTTCTCTTCAATAATCTTATTTAATTGAGCAATACGTTCTCCACGAAGATTAAGTTCATTATTAAGACCATTAATTTGATTACGTAATTCAGTAATTCTATTATCACTATTAACAAGTTGATTTTCAAGAAACTTAATACGTTCAGTTAACTCATTATTATCAGATTTAAGAGATTCAATCTCATCACAATCTTTAATAGTATAAGTATTACCAAAATCAGCAAGTTCAAAAATAGAACCAAGTGATTGAAAATCTAAATCAATAATACAACCACTAGCTTCAACAATAGTAACTCCATTTGTATGAGATACAAGAGTTATATGCTTTTTATCATTTACAATAGCTTTCATAAATACAAGTATTAATTATTAAGAATTTAATTTTAAAAGTAGAATCCATACTATAACAGTATAGTACGATATAGTAGACGAATAAAACTAATAACTATTATATAAGTTATTATAGTTTGAACTAAAGAACGAATGATAATAACCTTCTTATAAGAAAGGTAATTAAACATTAAATAACATAGGCATATAACTATCCCAATTAAAGATAGAAATATATGGAACTGATAATCTGTCATGGTGAAGCAATATCAAATAATATTAAGAATATACATAAAGTAGACGCAACTATTATTAAAGCGAATAACATAGTAAGAAGAGTAATCTTAGTGTTAATAAGAAACTCACTGCATTTAATAAGTGCGATAATAAATAGTAATGCTAAGACAATAATATCGTAGTTAGACATAATAGTATAAGTTAATAAGTGGATAAGATAAAGAGCAAAAGAAGTACAGTAACGTCACCCCTTTATGGGGGAAGACAGCGAGCTTTGCGAGCGGGACAAGCCAAACTACACAACAATACAATTATTAATAATAGTATTACTAATAGTACTATTCCCGTTATCAGTTGTAATACATAGTATCGTTATTATCGGAATCGTCCGAACTACTATTGTCAAAGACAATGGTAGTGACGCTCTAATAATAACAACTATAATATAATAGTAGACAATATAGTAGTATTATTATTAAGACTATCAATCCGATATAATAGTGAAACTATTATAGAGGACTAATAACAAAGACAATTACAATAATAACGACCATAATTCTAACGACCATAATTCTAATACTAAGGACTAATATCATAGATATTAGGAACTTAGAACTAACAATAACAACCAATAATTAGGACTATAATAATATCTAATAGTAGAATTATAGAATAGGATTCAAATCCTAACTATTAATATAATAGAAACAACAGTATAGATTAATAGTATAGATTAATAGTATGATAATAAAATAGGATTCAAATCTCAACTCCATAAACGAAGAGGTTTAGGTAGTAGTCGCAACATTGTAGGTTAGAGTAGTGAGTTAGAATGAGGGAGTGGAGGTGAGAGAGGGAGTAGTCCCCACTACTTAACCAACTCATCTCTCTTATCTACATCTTCTAACTATTCTTACTCCACTACTATTATCTCACTCTATTGTCTATTCTACTATCTAGCTTAACGAGGAGCCTTAGCGACCCTTCCGAGCATTGATGTTGTCAATACTAGTAATAGTCTTGATACTATTGATACTATTGATACTATTTGTTGTTGTTGGGTGTGATTGTGTGAGCTTGCTCCTATTGTCTACGACAATAGTCACCGACCTTGCGGACGGTCTTTTCGACCCCTATATATATATATATTATAATTATATACTAAAGTATATAATATATATATATATAATATAGACGCATCGGATTCTGCATCGGATTTTCTAACTCCGCTATTAGTCCATTACTCTTGGCTAACGTGGAGCTGCTGCGACCCTTAGGGTTTGCAAGGGTTTTAGCTTGCTAACTAGTCAATCTTTGATAATATGTCTAATAGTCTTTTAATATCGGCTTTTAGCTTAGATATGTATTCAGTTATATCATTAGGATGAATCATTTGAGTTGTATGATTATCATATGTGATTTCAAGAGTATCAACAGCTATAACATCTATGTTTATTATAGTTTTCTTTTCATTTATCTTCATAATACTTTTGTTATTTAAATTGGTTTATGATTTTAGCTTATCAGTTGATTAGCTTCGCTTATCAGTTGTAGCATTTCGCTTATCAGGTGACTAGGGTTGTTCCCAATCCCAGTTAGCGAACACACGTCGAGAGTATTGTCGAACACGTGCCGAATGGTGTATTCTTAGTTTAGTAGGAGAGGTTTCCCTCTCCTACGTAACTGGTTAAGCTGCACCCTCTGCATCAGGTTGGTATTTAGCCAACATGTCTGCCATGAGCATTTCGTCCGCAAGGGACAACGTACGCATACTAAGTTCGTACGGGAAATACTCGTAACGGTCGTGTTCATTAACACGTTCTTCACGAGACATTTTAGCAGCATACGGATTAACGAATACTTCACCTTGCGCAAGCACGTGTCCAAGCACACTAATACGTGCCTTCTTGAAGATAACGTGCAACACTGACAACGGAGCTGTCATAACAGCGTTGGCGAGCATTGGTTCGCCTTGACCTTTGAGAATGGCTGCAAGCTGAATACGACTAGTAAATATATTACGAGTCGTAGACTCGACATAAGTACCACTAGCAGCATCTTTCACAAACTGTGGAATGTTGCGATTAACAACCACAGTAAGTGCACCTGCATAACGACTGCTATTATCAATGATATTAGTAATCATTAAGCTGTCGTGATTCTCAAAATCAGGACGGTCAAGCAAGAGACGAGTAATATCGTCTGCTTCCTGTCCATGATACTCGGATAGGTCAACTATACGAGCGTCAGCAGCTTCATCAGCAGTAGCATCGGTAGCAACTGTTTCAGCGTTAGCACTTGCTGCATCAGCAGCTTCTTTTGCAGCTTTTGCAGCTGCTTCGGCTGCCTTTCTAGCAGCATCATTAACTCTTGTTCCCATAATAAAACGAATTAAATGTTATAAATCAGTCGGCAACTGTTCAACCAATATGTATCCCGACTACACACACAATGGCAATATGTTTAAAGTCATTTGGTTTGATAGTAACTGCAATATGTTTAAAGTCATTTGGTTTGATTAAGCCAATAGTTCTTTAACAACATCGTTAGCATCTAGTATCAATACTAACACTACTAATAGTATTAGAAAGCTATTCACATAGTTATCGTACAACTTAATGTAACTTAGATGTATGAATACTGGCACACCTAGCATACTTAATGCTAAGTGTGCCACTTTTAGTTTATCACTAATATTTATACGTATCTAGTATAATAACGTGAACAAAACTTGTCGTAGGTTTCACCTGCACGACCGTACTTTCTCCAATCCCGTCTCTGTTTATTAACCATAGACAGATAAGTAGCAGTAGTCATAGCTACTGCTATTGATAGTAACAATAGGAATATCATAAGCATAAGTATTTAATTAAACATTTATATTAATAGCAATATGTTTAAAGTCATTTGGTCTTGACGGGGGTATTGGAATTGGTTTGAAGTAGGGGGCGGTGTTGGGTAGGAGCTTCGTCTCGATAAAAATATACTCACGAAAAATATTATTTTGTGGAGTAGAGTCAACAGTAGCATTTCTAATTCTCTTTCTTCTAATAGTTCCAACAGTAGTCCTAACAGTATTTTTAAGTCTCTACACATCATTAGTCCCAGTCTTAATCCTAAGTTCATTATAAGTCTTACTTCTAAGTCCCTACACATTAGTATTTCCTAATCCTTTCTTTCTAATGTTTCCTTTATGTCTTTTATTTCCTATTCGTTGCTTGTTGTTGTTAGTAGTCCAAAGTCTATCTTCGATATACTTAGTCCTATTAGTTTAATCAATTCCTTTAAGTCCTTAATTAGTCTTATTTATATTATATGGTATTAGTTGTCTACTGGGTCTTATTGTGTAAGTCCTTTCTCCTCTTCTATCGAAGAGTTCGAAGATTTAGCATCAGGATTGTAAAAATAGAATGGTAAGATTTAGTCGATATTTTAGTTAAGTAGTGGACTTGTATTAGAGTGTGCACTAATGTGAACTAGTGTGAATGGATGTGAATTATACAGCGAATACAATTCTAAAGGTTTTTTAACGAGTTAGATATTGATAGTACGAATATTATTCGTATACTTGTACTATTAATGACTGGTGCATATATTACTCTTAGTAATGCTAGTCAACTTAATTAATAGTATTAACAATCTAATTAAAGTAATCATGTTACATTTAGAGAACAAAACTAAAGGAGAAACTTTCCTAGTTCCTCAACACATTGCAGAAATTGATTTCCAATATGTTTCTGATAGAGTTAAGAATATTAATCCTTTCAAACATTTTGGTATTGTTGCTATTGTTCAGACTGCCAAACTTCGTGAGATTATTAATCCTGACTTGAAAGGTACTGGTAATACTAAGTTCATATTAGTTAAAGCTAATTATGGTGACGATGTTAAAGAGATAGATAGAGCTTTTCTTAATCGTTTCTTATATGTTGCTCCGTCTGATGTATTTACCGGTATAGATTGTAATCCTCGTAGTAATGAACTTACTCCTTATAATCTTGCTGAATTTATTCGTAGTGACCAAGATTTAAATCTTAGTATTGCTCGTGGCGAGATATTCCGTAAAGTTGGGAGTGGTTCAGTTATTAGTCTACTTGGTAATGATGTTACTCCTGCTACCGTTGAAAAGAAAGGAGATAATGGTAAGTTGATTACTACTATTGCTGAAACAGTGGTTTGTATTGGTTATAAGATTGTTCGTCTTTCTGATATTCAAGGACAGAATACTATTGAAGGTCTTCCTGTTAGCGGTAAACCGCAGAAATTTATAGTAGCTACTAATTTACTAAATATATAAACTAGATGCCTTCTATTGATTTAAAAGAGAAAAAGGAGTTATTAGTAACTCGTCCTGATATTATTGGTTTATTAGGTGTTACACCTCTTGAAGCTGAAATAATAGATGATATTATAGATAATATTGAAGACCAAATTGTTGATAGAATTAAAAGTCTACAACGAGTTTCAATTCCTTTTATTGGTGGATTTATTGTTAATGAAGCCAAGTTAGATGCAATAGAACATCACCCTGTAATGAAGGCTAAAAGGCAAGAACTTACTAATGAAGAATATTGGAAATTTAAAAAGAGTATAGTTGCTACTCGAATGGCTCAACGTAGTAAATTTAGAAGTAGAACTTCGATAATATCTCGAACTGTTAGACTTAATCGTAAATTAGCTGCAAGGAAACTTAGAGAGTTTAATCAAGATGAAAGGTCTTTTAAATTATATATGTACTTCTTTAGTAAGATGAAGCCAGTTAATGATTCTGATTACTATATTGAACTAAGAAATAATAAAGGTTATGATTACGAAGATTGCCCCTTTGGATTTAACAGGTATGATTAGCGTTGACGAGCAAGGTTATCCTTTTGCTCCTAACGTTTATCAGATACAGGATAAAGATGTAAGAGAGTTATATCTTCGTGATACTAGTGAAGATAAACTTCGGTATCTTAAAGAAGCTGGAGTTATTTTCTACCTAGCTGACCCTAAATCTCCACCTAATCAAATGGGATATAGTCGTCCCGAAGCCTTAGCATCTGCTAGAGCTAATTACGCTCTTCCTAATGATTGGCAGCCCGATGCTCTTATTCTTCGTCTTGTTGATAGATACCATGAAGATAAGATGGGTGTCGCAGGTGAAGCTCTTGAAACTATTCTTAGAGCAGTTCATAATAGTTCTCGTGCAGCTAATATACTTAGTGAACAACTTACTAATAAACTTAATGCAGGTATACAAGCCGAAGATACTTTACCAGTTATTGATTTGATAACTAAGTTAAATGGTATTATTAATATCATTCCTAATCAGATTAAATCTTTAGGTGAAGCTAAACAAGCTGCTGCTCTTGAAATAGAACAGAAGAAAGCTCGTGGCGGTAAAGTAGTTACTAGTTCTATGTCTGCTAAAGACGCTAGTGATTTGGAAGCTCAAGTAGAAGCTCAAAAGAGAGAACTAGGATTGATAAGTGATAGTATTGTTAACACTCCTTTACGGGGGAAATACGAAAGTACAAAATGATACCAGTTAAACCTGAATATAAGCAAACTAAGTTATACTTTGACGAACCTACTCATAAGTATACCGATAATTGTGGTAATTCTTATATTAGTGCTACTACTATTATTCATTCGTATGTTCCTAAGTTTGATTCTAATTATTGGGCTAAGTACAAAGCTAAAGAAGAAAATACTTCTATTAAAGATATAAAGAATCAATGGGATAGTATACGAGATAAAGCCTGTGATATGGGTAATGTCTATCATAATAGTTTTGAAGATGGTATTCGTCAGAATAGTAAGTTCTTTAATGCTATTAAATATCTGAATAAACAAGAAAGTAAACAAATGGTTACTGTTGCTGATTTAGATGTTGTTGATAGTCATGTAAGACTTCTCGATGTCGATGCTTTTATTGAACATACTGAAAATAAATATCCTGAAATATATAAAGTATTCAAGTTCTATACTGAACGAGACTATAAGATATATTCAGAGATAGGAGCATTTCTTCCTAAGTATCTTCTTAGTGGAACTATTGATATACTTCCTATTCGTGAAGATGGTTTTGTTATTCTTGATTGGAAAACTAATCGTACAGGTCTTAGATTTCAAGCAGGATACTATAAGAAAGATAAAACTGTTCGTCCAGTACAAGAAACAGATGAATGGGTTCATAAGCCCGAAGATGTTCTACTTCCACCGTTTGGTGGTCTACCTAATTGTAATGGTACTACTTATGCCTTGCAGTTAAATCTATATGCTAAAATGGTTCATCTTATTACTGGTTTGCCTTGTCGTGGTTTAGCTCTTTGTCATATTGAAGTTCCATTTGTTCTTAACCAGTATGGTAGACCTCAAAGATTCAAAGACGGTTTCCATATTGATGAAAGTAAAAGTGAAACAGCTAAATGGTATAAGATTCCTAGATTAGAACCTGAAATAGATACCATACTTAATATCCGTTATCAAACTGTTAATGGAAGTCAGAAACAACAAATGAATTTATTTGTATAATATAAATGTAATATCATGTCTAAATATAATAATTTATTAATAGATAGGTGTCGTACTGTTGATTGGAGAAAGACACTAGAGAATAAAGGTTATTCTTACTTTGATAAAGGTAAGTATAATCTTAATCTTATTGGTGTTCGTTCCAAAGAACATGGTAATGAGTTCAATGATGTTTTTATAATTGATTACTGGACAGCTAACGGTAAGAGATATACTCCTATATATCCTTGTACTACTGACCCTGGTTATAAAAGTCTTACTAATCCTGTTAATATTAAAGGTTGTGCAATTCTAGTTCCTGGTCAGTATCGTGGTTGTTTTAAGAAAGGTTATCATAAGGGACAGTATCTTGCTCTTGTTCAACATAAACCTGTCAAAGTATTCCGTGATACTAATAAAGACTTTTATCTTGATTGTGATGAATCAACAATAGAAGAAGGAATGTTTGGTATCAATATTCATAAAGCAGGTGAATCAAGTATTGTTGTTGATGGTTGGTCTGCTGGTTGCCAAGTTCTAGCTAGAAGTATGGATTTTAGAGAACTTATGAATATAGTTAACCTAGCAATTCCTTTATGGGGCGACATATTTACTTATACGTTGTTAGAAGAAAAAGACTTAATAATATGAAACTAAAGAGTATTGGAATAGGACTATTAATAGTAGTAATCCCGTTTGTTATAATTGGAGTATTAAACAATTTTGTTTTTAATAAGGAAAATGTAGAAGTCCCGCTTATCGTTCCTGATACTATATATCAGGAAATAAAAACAAAAAGAGATAGTTTACAACTAGTAATAGATTCTATTCTCAATACTCTTAATAATACTAATCAGTATGAGAAAGAATTTGATAAAGCAATTAGTGATACTGATAGTATTGCTATTCTCGAACGCTTCATATATCTTGTGTCAAAACCAATCGGAGTTGAGAATCCAAAGGTTGGAGACGAAGGTAGATAGTTTACAGCAATCCTACTCCTTTATGGGGGATGGCGGAGCGAAGCGACGCCTAGATAAAGAAGTATTAAGAATAGCCAATGCAAAGTTAATACTTTCAGAAGAGTATAAAAGTCAATATGAATCCTACAAGAAGTTATACGAACTAAAAGTTAGAGATAGCTACTTGCAGGATTCTATTATATCTAAGCAACGTGAAGAAATAAAGAGAATAACAATAGTAGGTAATCAAGCTATTGTTAATCTTAATAAGGAATATAATAAGTCTAAAAAGTATAAGAAGCAACGTAATGGATTCATAGCTAGTACAGGTGTGCTAGCTATTCTTGTTGTTATACTATTAAAATAACTAATTGTAAGTATGGAACTTAGTGAATATCCATTCTTCGTTTATTATAATGAAGAAGATAAAGGAAAGAAATATAAGCACGCAAGAGACTGTGGATATAAAGACCCATTCGACCATTTCTTAATAGGAGAAAGCGGAGGGTTCTTAATGAATATTGACCCGTATAAACGTTTTGTTAATACAGACCTTCTACGTCCTGCTGCTGTTACTTATGAAAAAGAAGGAGTTTATACTAAGTTTGCAGTAGATAGTATGCCTCATATAAACTTTCGTAAACAGGAAACTCTACGTAGACTTGTTGGTTTTAAAGCTCCTTGTCTTATGGATACTAGAACTGGTGAGATAGAAGATGTCTATATTACTGGTGAACATTATAATTTTATTAATTATGGACGTATTCTTAAACTAGATACTAAAACACTTCGAGTAGAAGAAGGTAAAGTTACTGGTCGTAAGATAAGAGGATTCCCTAGATTCATTGATTGTCAGTGGTGGTACTTCTTAATCAAACAGTTCTGTCGAGAAAATGGTATGTTTCTTATCAACGATAAGACAAGACGTGGTGGATTTAGTTATATGGAAGCTATTGGTTCTGCTAACTTTATCAATCTTACTCCTAACCGTGCTGTTATTCATGCGGCTAGTGATAATAAGTTTTTGGTTCAATCAGGAGGTCTATCTGACTTTATGAAGAAGCAAATTATCTTCTATGAATCTAATACTCCTTTTGCTAGAGGTATAGCTAAGATTGATGCTAGTGATTTTATCTTAGGTTATAAAGACCCTAGTACAGCTATTATAGATGATAACAGTTGGAATAGTGCTTGTATATCTGTATCTACTAAGAACAATCCTTCTGCTGCTGTTGGTAAAGATGCCGGAGAAATCAAGTGTGAGGAAATGTCAGAGTTTGAGAACTTCGATGATTTCATGGATGTAACTGAACCTACTCTAAAGACTGGTTCTGTTACTACTGGTTTTCTTAATGCTTGGGGTACTGCTGGTAAAGCTAATGCAGGTTGGGTAACATTTGAGCAAAACTTCTATGACCCTAGAGGTAGAAACTTTATGGCATTTGAAAATGTATGGGATAAAGATAGTAGAGCAGAAGTATGTGGTTACTTTAAACCTTATTGTTGGGGACTTGAAGGTTATAAGATTGGCGATGATAATCAAATCGCTACTCTTACTTCTCTTGATGATGATGGTAATTCTGATATAGCTCTTGGTTTTCAAATAGCAGAAGAAGAACGTGCTGCTGAAAAAGCTAAGAGTAAATCATTCGCTAAATTTATTAGTTATTGTGGGCAGTATGCTAATATGCCTAGTGAATCATTTAGTTCTGTAAGTGAGAATATATTTAGTAGTGAGATATTAGATGAATGGGAGCAAGAACTAAAGATGTCTAATAAATATAACTTCTATATAGATGGCAAGTTTGTAGAATATGATTCGGATAACTTCGAGTTTATTCCTAATGAACGTATTGCTGCTACTGGTGGTGTATTTAAGAAGGATTACTTTGATTATATTAAGAATGTTCCTCGTCACTCTAATGAAGACCCTGAAGGTTGTATTCGTAAATGGTTTAATCCAATTAAAGTAGAATACATAGATAAAAAGACAGGTCAGCTAACTAAAGGTACTCCTCCGGGAATATATAGTATTAGTTATGACCCTGTTGGTATTGATAAGGATAAGAAAGAACTTACTAATAAACATTCACATAATAGTATTAAAGTTTGGATGAATCCTTGTATATATAATGGTTATCGTCCTAGATTATGTGCTGTGTATTATGGTCGTCCTGATGAACTAGAGAAAGCAGATAGAATCTGTTATTACTTTGCAATTACTTATAATTGTCTTGGTACAACTAATGTCGAGATTAATCGTGGTGAAACAGTTAGTAATTTTAAAAAGTGGAAAGCTGTTAGATACTTAGGTTATCACCCAGTTCATTTATGGGATACTAATATTAATACTAAGAAGATTAATACTATTGGTTATGATATTAGTAGTGAAACAGTTAAACTCGATGGTCTGCGAATGTTAAAGGAAATGTTGTATTCCCCCATAGGGAAGTTCGAGGATGGTCGTGATATGCTTGTTCTTCATACTATATATGATTATCAGTCTATACTAGAGTTGAAGAAATGGTCTAATACTGGTAACTTTGACCGTGTATCTGAAATGATTGTTCGTGGTATTGAATGGGCTGCTAATGATAAGTTTGCTAAAAAGCAGCTAGAACATAGACAGAGAGTGCAAACAGAGAAAGAAAACTTTTGGAATCGTAAACGTTATTAATTATGAGTTGGTTAACAGAAAGCAACAGGTTAAAACATTTCCTCTACGCAATCCCATGTGGATTACTAGGAATAATGTTAGTAGTAGGCTTAGCCGTAGGCATGGAATTTAAAGATAAAATGTATGGCGGTAAGTTTGATTTCTTAGATATTTTAGCTACATTGCTTGGCGGAATGATAGGATTCGTATTAATGCTAGTTATAGTAATAAGTACGGGTGCTATTGATTGGTACATTAATATACTTATTAAACTAAGCGAATTGTTATGATTGATGCTAAGCTAAATGCTCGACTTGGGGACATGCCTAAACAGCGTGTCCCTAATTCTGAAAAGGATGAATACTGGGCTGGTAGAACAATAGATTATTGTATTGCTGCCGGACTAGCGTGTAATGATAGAACTAAGACAGAACAACTTCTTGAAATACTTCATGGAGAAATGCCTGACGAGTTCTATCGTAAAACACTTAATCCTTATAATGCTACGAAGGAGAACTTTAAAAGGTTTCCTGCTACTCTAAGGAATCTTGATATTATTAATGATGTAGTTCGTCGTTATTTATCAGAATACGTTAAATCTCAACATGAATTTATTGTTGGTGCTAATAATCCTGAAATCATTATGGCTCGTGATGCTGCTATTCGAGAAGATATAGTTAAGCGAGCTATGTTAGCATTTCAACAAGAACTTCAAAGAAGAATACAGCAACAACAAGCTGAAAATGCTCAACTAGAAGCTCAAGGACAACCAATACAAGAGGTTGACCCTGAACAATTAGCAGCTGATGCAGAAGAGTTTGAAAAGAACTTTATTGATAATTATATAGATGAAATAAGTGCACAAGCTCAACAACTATTAGAAGTTATTGATGATGTTCTTAATAATGAGACAATAGTTCCAGTTGAGTACTTTAACTATATCGTTACAGGGGAAGTTTATAGTTTCCATACTGTTCGTGGCAAAAAGCTAGTTAAAGAGTGGGTTCCAACTACTGATATGTTTCCTGTTCCTAATGGAGAACAAATGGTATCTAAGTATGATATTGTAGCTCGTAGAATGTTAATGAGTTACAATCAGGTAATAGACCAATTCTCCGATGAATTATCAGATGAACAACTAGAGTTTATAACTAAATATTATAATCCTAGTACAGTTGGTGCTACTCGTACACTTAGTCTTAATGCTTATACTTATTATTTCCCTGAAAAATGTAAAAGCTATGAGAACGATAATAGAGAGATATTCCCTTCTGATGGTTATGATTTAAGATTAAAGAACGGAGAACTACTTGAAGTATGGCATGTTAATTGGAGAGGTTATACACAAGTTAAGATATTGAAATATGTTAATGAGGTAGGATTAGTTGATGAAATGATTGTTTCTGATGATTTTGAATTTAATCCTGAACTTGGACATATTGAGATAACTTCTGTATATAAACCACAAGTTTATGAAGGTTATCGTATAGGAGGTCAACGTTTTGGTATATATCCCGGTGGTGCTAAACCTATTCCTTTCCAATTAGATGATGATGTTAGATTGCAGTATTGTGGACTTCAAGAAGTACTTCCTCAAATGGGAAGATTCTCTATTGTAGAAATACTTACTCCATTTCAAATATTAATCAATATCTTCTCTTATCATAGAGAGATGATGATAGCTAAGAACAAGATGTTTATTCTTGTTGCAGCTAAATCTTTATTTGGAGAAGATGCAGAAGAAGCTATTTATAATATAGCAGCAGAAGGTATATTCCCGTATGATGATGCAGAAGATATTAATAGTACTAAAGCACAATCTATTAAAATGCTTGACGCTAATATCTCCGGCTATATTACTGAAATATCTAATCTTATTGAATCTATTAAAGCCAGTGCTCGTGAAATGGTAGATATGACACCACAACGTTACGGACAGATAGCTACTAGTGCTGGTAAAGGTACAACAGAAGAAGCTATTATTCGTGGTTCAATGGGTACAGTTATTATTAACTATATGTTCGATAAGTTCCGTGAGGACGAATATCTAATAGATTTAAATAATTCTAAGTTAGCTTGGATAGATGGATTAGATACTTCTTATTATGATAAGTCAGATAGAAAGCAATATATATCTCTTAATGTAGATAATCATACTCTTGGACAATATGTAATCAAAGCTAAAAACTCTGATAGAGAAACAGAGAAGTTTGAACAACTTAAAGAGTGGGCTTTCAATGCTAGTCAAAATGGAGATTTAATGTCTGCTGTTGCTGCTATTACTTCCGGTAATATATCTAGTCTTAAACTAGCTATTAATCGTTATCAAGAGATTCGTCAGAAGAATGAAGAATCACTTAGACAATTAGACCAACAGTTAGAAGAAGCTAAGAATAAAGCAACTCTTGAACAGATAGCTGCTAAGGGGGAACAAGATGCTAGGCTAGCAGAAATCAAAGGTTATTATGATTTACTTGCTAAAGGAATGGATACAGAAGCTGCTATGGCTGCTTTAGCTAATCAACCTGCACAAGCTGCTCCACAAGATAATTCTGCCGAACTATCATTGAAACAAGCTGAACTAAATGAAAAGAAACGAGCTAAGGATTTAGATATGATTAACTCTGCATTAGATAGAGATAATGAACTAAAGATAGCTAAAGAGAATAAGAATAAATATGATAGTCCTAAGTCTAAATCTAGTTCTACTAAGAAGTAAACACTAAGTTATAATTAGCTATATACCATTCTCTATGATTCAGACGTGCCCTACGGAACTTTCCGTAGGGTTTTTCGTATCCATAAAATCGACGTAGATAGCGTTTCCTTTGCCTCTGTTGCATTTACCCTATCGAATGGATGAACTGTAAAGGAAAGCATTAAAATGCCGTGACGGGTCTTAAAATGGCTCATTCTTTTGCCCTGTATCGAACGCAAAGTTTCTGCTGATAAGATTAACTCTAGTAATACTTAAATACAAATACGGGCAATTCTAAACCTAATAATAAGAGTATTCAGACTAGTAAGAGTTTGCTTTCTCATATTATTAGATTACATTTGAGTGAAAGTAATAATCAAAACATATTTATTATGGGAACTTTTAGTAGTAATAATGATTTAGATTTAAGTACTGGTAGTATTGATAATGGCGATACTACTAATACTGGAGGTCAAGGTACTGGCTCTGATGCTAACGGCAATCCTGCCGGACAGGGACAACAAGGTGCTGGACAAGAAGGACAACAAGGACAAGGCGAAGGTGCTAATACTGGTACTGTTGATAATGGTGGTGAAAACCAAGAAGGACAACAGGGACAAGGAGAAGGACAGCAAGGAAGCTCCTCTACGGGGGAAGAAGTGGTATTATCAGAAGGTGATACTGTAAATGTTGATGGTGTAGATTATACTATTGATGCTAACGGTAATGCTCTTGCTGCCGATGGAACTGTATTTCGTACTGCTGCTGAACTTGCTGAACTTATATCTCAAAATGGTTCTGAACCAAGTGTTCTTGAACAATTACAAACTCGTTTTGGTTCTGATTTTAAAGATGAAAATGGTAATCCTATTGTATTTGATAATAATACAGAAGGTGTTGCTGCTTATGTTGATACAGTAATTCAGAATAGAATTGTAGAAGCTCAAATTGCTGCTCTTAACAATCTGTTTGAAACTTATCCACAAGTAGAACAAGTTATCAATCATCTTGAACTTAACGGTACTCTTGAAGACTTCGTAGAAATTCCTGATAGAAGTCAGATTACTGTTAGTAAAGATAACGAAGAACAACAAGCTACTTTCATTCGTGAAGAATGGAAACTTAGTGGTAAAAAAGGAGATGTAAATAAATTCATTGACTATTGTAAGAACGCCGGTATTCTTTATGATACTGCTGTTGAATCTAAAGAAGCTGTTGATAGCATTTATGAATCTCGACTTGCTGAACAGGAAGCACAAGTAGAAGCTAAAGAAGCTGCTGCTGCTGCCGAAGAGAAAGCATATTGGGATAATGTAGAAAAGACTATTAGTAAAGGCGAACTATTAGGTTATAGTATTCCTGAACAAATTCAGTGTAACAAAGACGGAAAGAAGGTAATGCTTAGTCGCAAAGACTTCTTGAAGTATGTGTCTACTCCTATTGACAATGAAGGTAATACAGCCTATATGTTAGACGAAGCTAAAGTTGATTCTAATGCTCGTATGCAGGATGATTTACTTAAAGCATTTCTTAGGTTTACTGGTGGCGATTATGCTAGTCTTGTCGGTATGGCTGTTAACAAGCAGAAAGTTCTATCTATTAGAACTACCGCAGCACAAACTACTGGTAAAAGGACTGTTATTATCAATAGTAAAGGTAATAATTCTAAGACAGTTGATAATGACCAACTAGTCTTGAACTAACTAAATTAAAACGAATATGTACAAATTAAGAGAAGTCGAAAGAGGTAGATATGATGATAGAGGTTACTCTAATGAGCAATCTCTTGCTGCCTTAATGATTCAAAAACCGGAAGAGATTAACAACTTCCTGACTTATACTTATGGTATGGAAGATGACCGATTCCCGCTAACTTTCCTTACAGAAGGACAAGGTGCTGCTGGTGTTCGTGATATTACTACTGTTGAGTGGACTTGGAAGACAATGGGTCGTCAGAGATTCAATGATTACATTGTTTGGGCTGATACTAATGATACTACTCCGGGTATTGGTGGTAAACCTATTAAGGTTGAGTTTGCTACTGGTCTTATTATCGAACAGTACGGTTTACTTGCTCCTGACGGTAAAACTGCTGTTCGTGTAATGCGAGACCATGGTGCTGGTAGTCATGGTGGACATCTGTATTCTTTGCAGCTAAAGAATCCTGATAAAAGTGCTTATGTTGACCCTACTAATCTTGAAAAAGGTAAGTATTGGTGTATGTTAGCTCCGTCTATTCCTGAATCTTATTCTAAGGGTAACAAGACTAATGTAATGGGACCTGGTGTTATGAAATCCCAGCTAGGATTCAAGCGTTATAGCAAGGAAATTGCAGGTAACATTAGTAATGTTGTTGTTAGTTATGCTTTCAAGACTAAAGGCGGTGGTACTGATACTCGTTGGATTAATGAAGAAATGCGCCAGTTCGATGTTCAGATGCGTATCTCTAACGAGATTGACTTATGGACATCTCGTTACAATCGTACTGTTAATGGTACTATTGATATGAAGGATTGGGATAATGACCAACCAATTCCTGAAACTGCTGGTATGTTTGAAATCCTTGAAGAATCTAACTACGATACTTATGGTGAATACTTGCCTCTTAGTAAGCTAAAAAGAACTATTGGTGACGTAGTTGATAAAGATACCGATACTGGTTCTATGGAGATTACTCTGTATGCAGGTAAAGGTGGTATCGAAGATTTCGATATGGCTATCCGTGAAGATGTTAAGTCCGAAGGATTCATTACTCCACTTGGAGAGAAAATGATTGGTGAAGAAGCAGGTGGTCTTACTTATGGTAAATACTTCCGTAAGTATAAGACTATTGACGGACATACTGTTACTTGTATTCATCTTCCTTTCTTGGATAAATCTCCTATTGCTGAAACAGCAAAAGCTAATGGACTTATTCATCCTCGTACTGGCTTGCCTATGACATCTCACAAACTGATGTTCATTGACAACTCTGTATATAACGGAAATCGTAATGTTCGTATGGTACGTATGAAAGGTCAGTCTTACCTTGTTGGTGTATTGAAAGGTCTTACTCCTATTCCACCGTCTTGGGGAGCTGTTCCTAGCAACTCTATCTCTACGGACATTGATAAGTCTCAATATGAAGTTAAGATGTCTCGCGGTTTGCAAGTAGATAGACAAGAGAAGATGTTCATGTTGGAGTGCGTACTCTAAGTTAAACAATTAAAATTGAAATTATAATGGAAGGACAAGCACCAAAAGCCGGAACATTCGGCAGTAGTCTAAATAATCCAACTAATAGCCCTAGTGCTACTACACAGGCTAAAGCTCCGGAAACTCCTAGAGAAACCTATGAACAACTTCTTAAAAAAGAAGATGGTTTAGATAGAGACTTCTTAGAAGAAAGATATATTACAATAGCTCTTGCTACTGATATTACTATTAATTCTGTTTATCGTCAAGTTAATGCTAGATATATCGTTGACCGTCACGATAGCATTGGTGGTAGTATTAATTCAGCTAGAATCTTAACTAGCAACTATAAAGAAATGGAAGCATACATGCCTTCCCTTGTTGGTTGCTCCGTTAACTCACAGGAATATATTACTCGCGTTCAACGTTGGTTTAATAGTATATCTATTCCTGTTGATGGTGAAGGAAAGAAACTTAATTGTTCTTTCCAATGGAATAAGAAAAGAGATTATCTGAACTATAAGATAGATGAAACAGAGATTATCGAAGAATATGATAATGCTGAAAAGTCTAATCCTAAACAGTTGAAAGATGCTATTGCTAAGTATGTAACTAAGATTAATGCTCTTGAAGCAACTCGTTATCAATACGGACATCCTATTAAGGTAGATGATTACTTAGCATATCGTCATTGTTTACTTTATCCGATTGTAGCTAAAGACGTAGCTATTATTAGCTTCGACCCTCGTGTTAAATTCTATATTAAAGATGAACAACGAGAAAGTAATCGTCTTAAACGTAATCGTATTCAAGCTAACAAGGCAAGACGTAATTATCTTGACGCTATTGATAATGATGCTAAGTTTAAAGCTATTTTCGTATGTTACTCTGCTAGTAACAAACAGGATGTATTATCTAACTTGTTACTTGATAGAACTATCCAAGAAAAGATGCTTGACGACTTTGCAATTAAAGAGCCGGAGAAATTCAACAAACTGTTTAACAATTCACAAATTGAGCTTCAAGCGTTCATTGAAGAAGCTATCGCCAAAGGTGAGCTAGTTCGTTCTGATGTTAATCAAACTGTTCTTACTCCCGAAGGTGGATTTATCGGAGCTAACATGAAAGAAGCATTGGCTTATTTCAGTAACTCCGAAAATGCTGATTATAAAAGAGCACTTGAAACTAAACTAAAATTATAATAACTATTTATTATGAAAGTAGCAGAGATACATAACGAGTTCATGCTTCTAGCTCAACAAATGGGCATGAAAACTGTGCGAGCAATACTTCCCGAACAGGTAGACGAAATAATCAATTTAGAGACTATCGAATATGTGAAAGATGTTTTCTCTCGTAAAGGTAATCGTGAACTCGATGGTATCTCTGATAACGTTATAAGATTGACAGAACTTAGTCCTCTTCATACTAGTATTAAGATTGACGCTAAACAAGGAGATATAATGTTTGGTACTGGTTATAAGGTAGAGTTGAACGACTATCCGACACCCATGTTCTACACATCTGTCTACTCCTTTAAGGGGGATAAGTCTTATCGTTGCAGATTGATAGACTTAGACTTAGTGAGTGAAACGATGAACGATTATCATTCAAAGTCTATTGTTATAAGTCCTATATGTTATAAGACTGAATCTAATATTGAAGTAATAGCAACATTCGAGATAGAGAAGTTCTTAGTTAATTATATTAAGTATCCTACTCTAATTAGTATTGCAACCGATACTACGAATGAACTATCAGATGTTGCTATGCACGAAGTTATTAAGAGAGCTGTTAATACCTTTAATGCTATCTCTAATAATAATAGTTATGAAAAAGTTTCAAATGAATTATCTAAATTAGAATAAAATGGAAAGACTGTTATTTGCAGGTAATGTTGCATTAGCTACTACTCCCGCTACTCTAGCTGCTGTTAATGCAGCAGGTATTACAGAGGGTGCTGTTGCTCTTTACGACAATGAAGGTGCAATCATCTCGAAAGCTCTTACTAAGAACATTCCGATGTTTACCTTGTTTGTTGGTGGTGGAGCATTTGCTAATAAGAGCAAGTATACCAATATTGTATCTGATATTGATACTAGACGTTTCTCTTATGTTAAGAGTGTCTATGCTGCCGGAACTAAATTTAGTGCGGAAATTACTGTTCCTACCCCCGTAGAAGGAAAGGATTATACGTTAACTATGGCTAAAGCTCATACTGTTCTTAATGAACGTTATAAGTGGTCGGCTAGTGAACGTGCTCGTGAAGGTGATACTGCTGCTATTATTGCTAAGAAGTTAAGTACTCAACTTAATTCTCTTGGTAAGAATGAAGGATTTACTGCTAGTGTTGCTGCTGCTAAAATTACCGTAACTGGTACTGATTATGAAGCATGGAATCTTATTGCAGGAGATTCATTATTTGGAACAGAAGTAACTACTACAAAAGCTGTGAAACCAATTAATGATGATGCTGCTCTTAAAGAATTGCAGATTCGTTGTATTGGTGGTGAAGGTATTAATTCTACTAGCAACGATGCTCGTAAGTTATATACTTTGCCGGAGTTCTCTAATGCTGGTGGTTGGACAGTGTTTACACTAACTTTCTATCCGCATCGTGACCTTCGTAGTGGTAGTACCGAAAATGTTAAGACTATTATTCATCTTGCTATTCCGGCAGGAGCTGCTCAAATAGCTACTCTTGAAAAAATATTTGCATCTATTAATACTCCGGCAGCAGCAGGAGCTTAAAGAAAATATTGTAAATATAACTCGTAATAGTTTAATAAAGGGGTTGCTATTAATGTTAAAATTAGTAGTAATCCCTTTAATCATAAATAGGGATGAAGGAAATTATCGAATTTGCTCTTAATCAAGGCTTGAGTTCCTTGATAACTATTTCTATTTTCCTACTATTATATAAATGGTTGGATAATAAGAAGAAGACTGAAAGCGAAAAGTTTGTTAGTTCTATTAGTAGTACTCTTGATGAAGTATCTAAATCATTGCTACAAGTCTCAACGTTTATCACTGATATTACAAAGAATATCATAGATAAAGATAAAGACAAGTGTAAGACTGCAATAGAAGATTCTATGTTCGCTTCGGCAATGAGATTGACTATATTCGTTACTAATACTGTTATTAATAACCACGTCCATACTAATAAAGATAATATATTCGCTAATATCCATAATATAGTTAATGCAGAGTTTTACAGTGTATTCTCTAGCTTAGCTTTATATAAGATTAATGGAGTAAAGGCTAGTGATAATATGAAAAAGGATTGGATGCCGTCAGTGGAGAAGTCTATAATAGAGATAGTGTTTAATGACAATCTTAGTAAAGAAGATAAAATATCTAGTTTTAATAATAAAATAAACTTGAAGTTTCAGTCTTACATAACTTATATAACAAATAATACATTAAAGTAATGGACATAAACTTCGATAATGTAAAAAGCAAATTGGTTGATAGAGGTGTACAAGTTGTACACCTCTCCAACATTGGATTCATTCTTACTGATGAAGATATATGTAGATATAATGCTATGATTATTCTTAGTAATATGTCTAATGTAGAATCTAAACTTAGTGAAGAACAACAGCAAAATCTAATTGCAATGTATAACGAATTAATAGTAATGCAATGAGAAAGAACGAAGATGGAATGTATACTTATCTTGATGTTCCAAGTAAGTATAATTGTGTTTATAAAAAACTACTTATTAAGTTAAGTGACTTAGGAGTAGATATGATTAAAGATTGTACTTCTACTTGTAAAGGTATCAATCGTCAAGTAATTAACTGTTGGAATATGTTTCAATCTGCTTGTGCAGCTTATACTCTAGGGTATTGGAAACAAGCAGATTTACTTATTAATTACATTAATAGTTCTCTACAATTCGGTTGTGATGAATATACTACTGATGAGAAGCCTGTATTTATGACATTTGAACTTAATATTCCTATGTCAATTACTGGTGCTCAACAGATAAAATATAATGAAGCTACGTTTGTTATCGCTAATAAAGAATATGTAGTTAAAGATACTCTTACTATATATCAAGTTATTAACGAAAGAGAGAATATTATAGCTTCGGGATTATCTATTGATAGTCCGGCTAAGTTTAATGAACTAACGCTTAACGCTCAAGTAGGACAAGTTTATATATTTAGAGCTAGTGTAGAAGGAGAAGACGGTGAAACATATTATTCTAATGACTTTATTGTAGAATGTAAGTCTGTTCCTAAAATGAACGTTATGTATTACGGACATACAGATATTGCACCGCAGACATTTCAAAATATGTCTGTTAGTGATATTATGGCATTAGAAGGTAATACTCCTAGAACTATTACAGGAGATAAGAATAATACATTTACTATTCATCAAGAAAAGAAGATTCATTATCTTCTTATACCTGATACACTTATGACGCTTATTAAAGCTGAATATGGTACTATTTTTGTTACTACTCTTTGGGACGGTTCAGACGGTGCTTATAAGACTAATAATCCTGGTGGTACTGTTGATGATATACATTATAAAGTATTCTTCTTATATTCTCCTTCTGTATTTGATGATGCTATTCGTATAACCTGTAAAAACAAGTAATATGAGAAAAGGAATAAGTATAGGTCAACCTATTATTAATAACAGCGTAGATGATAACTATAATCCTCTACCTGATATTGATGCTAAGTATGGACCTTATAATAGTATTGCAGAAGCTATGAAAGAATTGCCTCCTGAATTACGTTCAGTAGGTCTTACAGTAGGTATTAAACAAAATAATATTATTAACGAGTATTGGTTTAATGGAGGTATTGAAAACAAAAATCTTGTAGTTAAGCAACAAGGTGGTGGAGATGAACCAGTTCAAACTGTTTATATACAAGACAATCCTCCTGCTAATACAAATTCTCTTTGGGTAGATACTTCTGGATTAGGAGCAGCTCTTGAAGAAGATGAAAAGCTAGCTCCTATAATTCAATCTATTCAAGTGATACAAAAGTATCTTGATACTATTGTCCATCAGAGAGATTTAATTATAAATCCTGGTCATGTTAGTAATACTTTTACTAAGTCTATATTAAAAGAATATACTCCTATTGACCCTAATACTGGACAATTAGCAATTAGAGTTGCTGCTGTTGGTGAAAGTCTTGAACCTGAAACAGATGAATATGAACCAAATACTAAAGCGGTTCGTGGGCATTATGGTACTCTTAAAGAAATTCAAGATAACTTTAATAATTTCGTAGATTACGAACTTCTAATTGCTACTGATGTAAAACGTCTATATACTAAGATTAATGGAGAACCTGTTAATCTTACTGGTACTAGTTCAGGCGGTGGCGGCAGTATTGATTATGAAGCATTAGATAAATTAGATACTATTGGTTTCGTTGCCCCTAATGGACAAGTATATCGTGTTAAGGTTAATAATAACGGACAGCTAGTAGTATATAAGAAAGAGTTAGATACACCACAAGCAGAACCTACTGGTGGACAAGAAGAACCCGGAACTGGTTGGGTATATGTAACTACTCTATATTTACAAAAGTTATATATTAACTCTTTGTATTGTGGTGGTATTACTAGTGATGAATATAGTTATAATCCATGCTCTCATAACTTCGTTGAACTTAGTAATCTTACGGGTAAAGATGTGTCTCTTAATGGACTATCATTACAGTATGGTACAGAAGGTGGAAATTGGGAAGTACTTCCTTTATGGGGGAATATCAAAGCAGGTTCGACATTCTTAATTAGAGGTGCTCAATGTTCAGTAATGAATACTAATACTACTCGTATTAAAGTTGAGACTTATGATATGGAGTGGTATGCTAGTGATGGTAATCTTATTAAGTTTGATAATAAGAAAGCTAAATTTTTCTTGACTTGGGGAACGTCACCTAGTTCTGTTGCGAATCCTTATAATAACACGACTTCCCCTATAAGGGTATCTAAAGGTTATATTGATTTAGTTGGACTTCAAATCTTAAATGCTGGTGATGCTGATAAAGTTGATGCTGCTGAAAATACTGCTTATGGTTATCTTACTAGTAAGTATTTATTTACTAAGTACTATACTATGGACAATGTTAAGCAAGCTACTAAAGCTCTTAGTGCTAGAAATAACGCTAATGATATGTACTTTGTTAATCTCGAAGCAAACATAATACCTAGAGTAGATTCTTATACTCCACGTGCTAGCTTTGAGAACAAGAATATATTCTTTAATAAGACTTTACTAGACCATACTAAACCTAATAAGGTTACTATGACTTTAGGTAGAAAGGCTTGTTATACTTTTAATGAATCTAATGAACCTAATGATGATGCTAGTAGGTGTTTCAATTGGGTGTCAGTAGGTTACTATGATGAGTATTTATGGTATCGTGCATATAGAAGTGACAGTAGTTATACTAATTGGACTAAAGTAGAATCATTTAAAAATGAGACTGGTGTTCGTAAATATTATAATCGTATTCGTGCAATAACTACTGATGGTACTCCTTTTACTACTCATAAAGTAATACTTACTCATTTAGGAGAACAATATGATACTCATACAAGGGATAAGAATATTTATTACGAATATTATGTAGGTAGAGACGAAACTTATAAGAGCGATATTCGTAGATTTGTAGTTATGAGCGAAAATGCAGGGAGCGAAGTTCTTAACTTTGTTCAGACTTCCGACCAACAAGGCTTTAATTGGGATGAATATAATGTATGGAGAATAACTGCCGGACAAATAAAGAAGGACTTTAATAGATATGAAAATAGTAACATATCTGTGTGCTACTTTATGATTAATACTGGCGATATGACACAGAATGGTAATCGTATTAATGAATGGTTAGATTATGAAGCAGGAAGAGAACCACTATACGATATTGCTGAAATGGTAACTGTTGGTAACAATGATTTAACTCCGGCTAATGTATATGTTCTTGGTGACGGTGGAGATGATTCTAAAATTAATGCTACTAACATTCGTTTCTTCTATTGTTATGAAATGGATGAAGATAATCCTCCTGTATTTACTGTTGAAGGAAAAGAAATATTCGTTGAATCATTATATTCATTCGATGTTGGTCATACCCATTTCTTATGTGTTAATAGTGAGATAAGTTCTAATACTGAACGAAGTGTTTATGGACTTTCTACTACCGGAGTAATGTATGACTTAATAAGACAATGGTGTGAAAGAGATGATGCAAAAGCTATTAATGCTAAAGCTAAGATAGCTTATTGTCATGAAATGCCTTTTACTATTATTACTCAAAATCTTATTAATTCATTTTATTGGAATAATGAAGAAAACACTAGTGTTGAGAGAAGTGGTAGTAGATTGAATTTCAATACCACTAAAGCTAACGCTTATTGGTTCTCAAAGTTCTTACAGACCCACAATTACCGTTTATGTCTTGGCGGACACAAACATACGTACAGTTGCAGTTATCCGATTTTAGAGAACGAAAACAGCTCTATGAAGCCTATCATACAGGTCACTGCGGACGTTTTAAAGAAGGATTTTAATTCTGATGAATTATATACGGAAACTGCCGAAGGTGCGTTAAAAGGGCAATCTTTCCCTAAATCTTGGGAAAATAATACTAACTTTGATATGCTGAAACACTTGTGTACATTTCAATTAGTAGATGAAATAACTGCTCCTGTATATCTTATGTGTCAGGCTAGTGGATATAAACATACTAGTAATAAAGAACTTCCTAGTCCTAATATTCCGTGGTTAAGGTATTTCTTTCCTGCTAGTATTACTATTAATAGTAGAGACGATGTTACGGCTAAAGTTAATGCAGGTCAACGTTATCCTTTCTATATTAAGTATTTCTTAAAGCTAGGCAAGGTAGATGATTTACATTATTACCCTAATTTACAAGCTACTGTTAAGAAGCTATCTAATGTATTTAATAATTCCGGTAAGTATAATGTTAATCTTCAAGGATTAAATCCAGCTTATGGAGTTATTGGTGGTAATGGAGAAACTAATAATGGTAATGATATAATTAACGTGAAATTTCCAACTTATAATATTAGTTGATTATGGCAGATAATATTAAAAGGTATAATCCTAAAACTGGTAATTGGGATATAAGTTCTTCTGGAAAAGCTACTGGTATTGTTGTCGAAGACCCTCGTCTTATCGACCCTGAAGTAGCAGAAGAAGGTGTTACTGGTGAAAGTCTTAATGATGTTCTTGTTCGTCATGAAAAAGAATTAAAGAAACATGGTGGATATATTGCTTGGCTTGCCGAACATGGTGGTGGAGGAAGCGGTGGCGGTGGTGGAACTACTGGTGATAAGATTACTCTTACTAACGGTAATATAGTAAAAGAAGGTAATATTAATTATCTTTATTCTACTGTTACTACCAATATTAAATTAGAGTATCTTATTACTTCTAGTAAGAAAAATAAGAGATATTTTATTACTGTTACTCTTGATGGTAATAATATTATCGAAGGAAAAGAAGGTTGGACTAATACTCCCGGAGTTCTTACTATTCCACAGTTAGATAAATTCTCTGCTAATAGTAATCACTCTGTTGTGATTACAGCTAGCGATACAGATGGATTTTCTGCTGAATCTTATCTACTTAATATAGTAGAAGCTAGTATTAAACTTACTAGTACTGTATCAGGTAATACTGCTACTGTTGGTCTTGATTACTTCTTTACTTATAGTATTACTAGTAAAATTATTGGTTCAGATGTTAATCTTGTTGTAACAAATGTAACTAATGGTGCTACTAAAACTATTGAATTAGGTAAGACAACTTCTACTGCTCCTAAACAAGTTAATGTTAACTTATGGGAACTAGGTAATATTATAGCAGGTAGTTCTTATACTATACAAGCACAAGCATTTACTTCAATGAATGAAGCTATTGTTCAATCTGATAAAGTAACAAATCGTGTAGTTGTAGAAGATGGTGTTAATCTTGTTGTTCTAGTAGAAGGTATTACTAGTAAAGCAGAAGTAGATGCCGGAGTTGAGAGAACTAAGTTCTCTCAAAGCGGTAATGTATCTTTTGCATTTACTCCATATCTTGCAGGAGTTAGTCTTATTTATTATGCAGTTAGAATCGAACATAATGGTATTACTAAAGATATAGGTTACTTTGATGAAGGAAACTATAATGATAATCAATATGTTCAACGTGGTAAACAACAAGTATTTAGTTACGCTATTCCGACAGAAGGAGATGTTATTGGTAATTGGGATATTACACTTCGTTGTTGGTCTGAAAAAGGAGACCCTGTAACTGATACAGTTCTTGCTTGTGAAGTAGTATCTAGTTCCAAAGCTCTTATTGCAGACCAAAATCCTAATAATAGTAGGTATGCTAGTTGGCACGTTCGTCAAGAAAGTTTCCCTCAAGTATCTACTGCTAAAGTTTGGACTAGTAATGAACCAACATTTACTGCACCTGGCTCTATTACTCCTAGTGGTGCTGTAACCAATCTTAATGTATATAATACAAACGGAGTACTATCGGGCTTCTTAACAGAGAACGGACAATCTATGTTACGTATATCAGGAGAAGCCTATGGTGTTATTGATGTACAACCATTTAAAGATGATACTACTACTCTTAATAACTGGTCAAGACAAGGCTTTGGTATATCGTGTACATTCAAGTCAGATAGACATCCTTTCTCAAATAGAACAGTCTTCTTTATAGGGGATTACAATACAGATGAGCAATTCTCGGAAGGTATTAAAATAGGTCTTGAAGATATTACTTGGTCTTATACTGACGGTAATATTAAAGAGACTATGAGTTGTAAGATACAACAAGATGTTATTAATACTGTTGATTTTATAGTTAATAAGAATCCAGGAAAGATGGTTGTTGCTATCTTTATCAATGGTATACTTAATGCTGCTCGTGAAATAAAGACTGACTTTACTTGGAAGACTAATTCTAAGATATATCTTGGTTGCGATGTTAGTAATTCAGGACAGATTCAAAACTTTGCTGATGTTAACTTCTATGATATTAAGTTGTTCCGTGTTCCTGCTAATGATAAAGAAATTGTTATTAATGCAATGAACTCTAGAGCTAGAGCAACTCTTTTATCTGATGGTAGTGTAGACTTTACTGAATACAATAGAATGAAGTTAAAGAACTTCTTCTCCACTTCTGATTCAGAACCTCATTCTACTCTATGGGACGATATTAACCAAACTTATGCAAGTGTCAATTTCAATAGTCTTATCTCTGATACTACTAGAGTATTACCAGTCGATATAATGTTGATTAATTGTGCTAATACTGGTTTTACTCGTGCTATATTTGAAGAGATTGGAGGTCAGAATAATAATTGGTATAGTGGTTGTACTATGAGTTACTTTAGTCCAACTTCGGGAAAGTCTGGCTCTGAATATACTACTGATGTTTCTGTTTCTAAGCAAGGTACTTCTACTTTGAACAACCTTATTAAGAACTTAGAGATAAGATTCGATAAGATTCTTAAAGATGATGATGGTGGTAATCTTGATTACGAGTTATTCCAACCTAGAGAAACATGGTTTCCTGAAAGACAATTTACGCTTAAAGCTGACGTTGTTGACAGTGCTCATGCTAATAATGCTTCTATTGGTAAATGGATTAATGATAACTCGGATTTCTTATTCGAGAAAACTCCGCCTATGGAACAACTTGAATCTCATCGTCCAGTAGATACTCGTGATAGAACTGTAAAAGATAAGGTCACTATTAAACAAACTCTTGAAGGTTTTCCTATAATACTTCTTATTCAGTTTGATGGAGAAGAAACTCAAACTATGCTTGGTATATATAGTTTTAACTTAGGTCGTGGAGCTTATTATAATATGGGATTCCGATTTATGAAAGACTTTACTACTAAGATAAAGAATACAGCAGGTGAGTATGTTGATAATAAACTTCCTGCTTTTGTTACTTCTTATCATACTTATGCACAAGATGAACTATTCGGAAACATAGACCAAAGAAAAGTTTATTCTTATGAGTTTGGAGAAAATGCGAATGTAATTGTAGATGGAGAAAAGACATTACCATTAGCATTGTTTATGCAAGATGATTTATCTATTATCAAGCATGTAGGTGAATTTAAATATAATGGTGGTAATTGGCTAGAGCCTAGTGCACCTGTTACTGACGATAATGTTTGGAGAGCATTACAAGAGTTATTCTCTATCTTTGCTCAAATGACTTCATCAACAGTTAAGAAATACATTTGGAATGAGACTTCCGGCGATTATGAAGAAACTGCTGGTGAATATCCTGCACAGTCTAGTTGGTCTACACTTGCTGCTGAACTAGATACTAAGTTCTCGATTAAGAACGCTTACTCTTATTTATTGACGTGTGTAAAGTATGGACTTGTAGATTCATTAGGTAAGAACTTAACTTTAGTTTGTTATAATGTTGGTGGGACTAATAAGTGGTTTATTAGATTCTATGATATGGATACTGCTAATGGTCTCGATAACGTAGCTCTTGAATCTGTTGCTAAAACTGCTTGGTTAGATACATTTAGTAATAATAATAAGAATGATGTTAACTCATTAGTTATTACTAAAAATGCTGCTGATGGTGGATATGATACTTATAGTTCTCGTATGTGGGATGTATTAAGAGATACTATTTTTGCCAATACTGGAGTATTCGATAGTTCTCTTGAAACTCTTTGGGACTTATGGAGAAATAATGCTACTATTTGTAAAGATATTAATGATTATATAGATAATTATTTTGCTGCTCAAATTAAAGATTGCGGAGAGCTTCTATTTAATTATGACTATCATGTTAAATATCTTACTGCTTACGTTGGTGAATCAGGCGGACAACCTTCTTATGCTAATATTGAGTTTCTACATGGTACTCGTGTTGAGTATGTTAGAGACTGGATGAAGAAGAGAGTTTGGTTCTTTGATGGAGTATTTAAATATAGTAATGCTGCTAATATTCAACCTTATAATAATAAGGGTACATTTTCCGCAGGTGGTGCAGAAGCTACTAATCCTAAACTTATTATTACATCTAATTGTCCTGCAATATTTGTAGTTAATATTGGCAATACTACCGATACTAGATATTTCTTAGAAGAAGGTAAGCCTACTGAAATCAGATTATCTCCTATTGGTTCTTTCAATACACAAATTACTATTAATAATACTCCTCAAATTAATGATATTGAAGGATTAGGCGGAATGAGATTCCAACGATTTATGTCTACTATGAAACTTCCTAGTTTCTCTAAGTTAGACTTGTCTTCTGTTGATACTCTTAGTGATTCTCCTATTCCATTTGAAACAGTATTTGTTAATGATAAAGGTTATTCTGATGTAAGACATATTGATTTAAGTAATACTAAGTTTTGGAGTGGTAATATTGGACAAAGTACGTTTACGGTTAATATAGAAAAGTATACCAAGTTGAAAGATTTGAATATATCTAGTTCTATTGTAACTTCTATATCTTTGCCTAATGCTTCTCTTGCATTACTGAATATTACTAATTCAGCTGTTGAAGGTATTAGTTTAGTTAATCAACCGTTCTTGGATAAATTAGATTTCTCTGGTTGTAAACGGTTAAAAACTGTTACTATTGATTCTTGTGATAAGATTACTGAATTAAACCTTAGTAATCTAGGAGACTTACATACTATAAGAATTACTTCGTGTCCTAACTTAAAATCTATAATTTGTACTAACAACGTTAATTTAACTACATTTAATGTATCCAATTGTAATAATGTTGAAATCATTAATGTATCTCAATGTACTAATGAATCATTGACTGTTTATATAGTAGGTGTTCCTAATATTAAAGAATTAAATATATCTAGTACTAATACACCTAATGATATTCAAGTAGCTTCAAGTTTACCTAATCTTAGAACACTTAATATTTCTAATAGTCAGGTATCAGCAATTCAATATGGTAATGCTGCTGTTCCTACCTATAAAGAAAATAAGATATTCGATATTAGTAAACTTAATCTTACTAGTTTATCGGTTCAAAATGCTAAAGGTGTACATTACTTTAAGTTTGATAATAATAGAAATACTCCTTTCAATGTAGGTGGTAGTTTCTTTGTTGGTTGCTCTAATCTTAAAAGAGTATTTGGACATATTAAACTTAATGGTACTTCTATATTTGCTCAATGTGGTAATTTCTATATTCATGAGCCTAAAGAAAAAGTAGAAGGCATTACTCCTGATTATATGGGAGAATGGTTTGGTTCAGATACTAGTACAGAAGAAGGGAAGGCTGCTTGGGATAATAATACTGATTTAGGAACTAATTTTACTATTGGTACTACTAATTGTACTTCTATGTTCAATGCTACTAATTGTACTATATACGATGTTTATTATTTCTTATATAAGTGTGATAATGTAACTACTCTTGATAGTTGTTTTGCTAGTGCTAAGAATATTAAGTGGGATTTGCTAGATAGTCCTAGAAGAAATATGTTTAATCATTGTACTAAAGTAGTTACAATGAACTTTCTATTTTGGGGATTACAAAAACAAGACTTTAAAATATTAACTAGTACTTATGATCATGGTTCTACTGAACATAATGGATTATTTAGTCCTCTTGTTAATTTACAAGCTATGGATTCTATATTTCATTTTGGTGGTACTAGATATACAAGTCCTGCTTTCTTAGCTAAGTTTAAAGGAAATGTTCCTTCTAAACTTAAAAGATTAAGTATTTTTAGTACTGGAACTGTTAAGTTCGTAGATAATATTAATGATTGTCCTAGTGATAGTACTATTGATGAGCATCTTGTTAGTGCTGATTGTGGAACACTTCTTGCTAATCTTCCTGATTTAGAATATTTAAATACTATGTTTAATAATTCTAATATATACTTTAATCAAATAACAGATGAAGATGTAGAAGATGAAGTAAAGTATTGCCCCTTATTCTATAAGAATACTAAACTTAAATATATCCAAGATTCATTTAAAGGACTTGTTAATTCTACTGGTTCTTTATATAATGTATTTGGCGGTACTGTTAAGAATAAGACACAAGTAAGATTCCCGACAGCTTTATATGGTATCTATAATTCATTTAGTTTAGGTTCAGGTTCTAATGTTACTTTTCCAATCCACAACTCAATGTTTAGTAGATTGAAGAACTCATTAAAATATATAACTGGACAACAAGCTATTAATGAAAGTACTTTAGGAAGTTTTCAAGGATTCACTAAACAGTTCATTAAAGAAGGAGAAGAAACATTTCCTTATGATGTATTTACTGGTTGTAGTGCTATTGTTGAAATACCGGGATTCTTTGCTAATCTTGTTCTTCCTACAAATACTGTTGTTGAACTTCCTCTTGATTCATTTAAGACTAATTACAATCTTACTAACATAGCAAACTTATACTTTGATATGAAGAATTGTAAGTATAGTCTTACTGGTAAAGGTTTCTCTAATTGTAAAATAGTTAATGCTTATAGATGTTTCTCTGAAACAGAGAATACTTACGTTAAGAAAGGTTCTGTTCCTTATGGACTATTCTATATGGAAGCTACTAATAATTATAGTTGGAAAGGCTGGAATGAAACCGATGCTTCTACTAATAGTATAAATGAGAACTACGGTATTGATGAACATGGAGAATGGATTCCTGATGAACAAGCACCAATGCCTACTGAAATCACTTATAATAAACAGAGAACTCTTCCTAGAAAGACAATAGTTAATATGTCTTATTGTTTAGAGAGATTCCAAAGTACGGAAGCACAGGCTTATACTATAAATTATGGTAATCTTACTCCAAGTAATTATGGAGATATTATAGTACCTAATGAAAAGTATAATCCAGTTAAGTATATTCTTAATCCTAATTATGACCCTAGAGAATATCTCGATGAAGAACAGACAATGATTAACTATAATAGAGATATTCACAGAGTAATCATAAATAAAGACTATGATAAATATGAATATGCTTGGAATGAATATGCCTACGATGGACTTAGTGGACTTGAAGATATTATATTAAATAGTAGTCTTTATACAGCTGTTTCAAATGGAACAATAAATTGTTCTCCTACTATACCTGATGTGTTTAAAGATGCTGCTGCTTCAATTGCTCCACCTAGTTCTGTTCATGCTAATAGAAAAGTATTAAATTACTTATGTTCGCCTGACTTATTCTATTATTGTACTAATGGAACTAATATGGTTATTAACGGTGTGTTTAGTGGTAGTGGTAGACCTAATGGAGACCCAACATACGATTACTTTAACTATGGTATTCGTGGTCGTATTCCAACTAACTTATTTAAACCAGTTAGTAATGTTACTGATTTATCAATGACATTCCGTCGTTGTCCTTTAATTCTTCCATATAAATGGAATAATTCCACAGGAGATATTGGTGAAATGTTCTCTAAGCAAATGTTCGCAGGATTAACTAAATTAACTAATATATCTTATATGTTCTATTTCTGTGTAATTCCAGCTAATGTTATTGTGCCTGTTGAATTTGTAATTGATTGTATTAACTTACAGGATATATCTTGTTTGTTCTTAGCCGCACAATTTGAATCAACTGCTAGTCAAGCACAACAAGTAGACGATAACATATTCGCTAAGAATATTAATCTAAGGAATATTAGTTATGCTTTTGCTAGTGGACAAAGCCAATTAGACTGGTCAGGTAGAAGTCCTAAGAAGATTAGTTCTACATTGTTTAATGCTAATAAACATAAACAACTTACTAATGTTACTGGTGTGTTCTATAATGCGACTTCTACTACTGGTAGTGTTCCTGAATTTTGGAATTGGCTAAATAGTCTATCCTCTGTTAATAGAGCGAACGTATTCTATGCTATGCGTAAGGCTAATCTTACTAATGGTAATAATGTTCCTAGTGGATGGGATACAGGTATGGTATAACAAAAAGTTGATAATAGTATTGTATAATTAAACAAAATTTAGTTTCTTGTAACGTCCCCCATAAAGGATTGAGTATTAACAGTAATCACGTCTCTTTACGGGGGAATGTTACAAAGACCAATTAATAATCATTTAAAAGTAATTATCATGGATAATCGTATTTATAACAGAGCTAATTCAGCTAATAGTTTACAAATATCTATAATGGGTAAAGTTGAAGCTGTTGCAGAGTTTTCTATTCCTAATGGAATGGGTGGTAAAGAACCTTTCTTATTAAAGAATATAACCGAAGACCCAATACAAGTAGAAGTAGTTCTTGCAGGTATGGAAGAACCTATTACTACAACTATTTATTCCGGTTGGAATGTTGAGTTAGTTAAACAAGTTAATAACGCTGTTGCTGATACGTTACAATATGGGTACTAATACTGGACTTGGTATAGGTATCGGTATTCCTTTTAAGAACAATGCTCTTGGTGGAGATAAGCCTTATTTTCCACCAGAGCTTAAAGCTCGAATGATTGGTGTTTGGACTAATTATGGTAAGAAGAATACTGATACTGATAGGAATATTATTAAGAATAAGATTCCTAATGCTGGCGGAGATTTAGAGATTCTAAATGCTGCATATAAATTAAATAGTGGATTCGGAGAATATAGCGAAGATTTTACTACTTGGACTAAAAGTAGTAAGATAACTTCTGTTGATTCCGAATCTTTTGATTTTGTTACCAATGTTACTTGGAATTTATTATATTATAAATCAAATATTGGAAAAGATATACCTTCTTTTAAAGTTCGTATTAAACTTAAAGGAGAAGGCAAAGTATTTTATAATTATATAACTTCGGAAGGAGTATATACTAATGAGGCTATTACATCAGAAGAATATGTAACTCCTGTTAGTTATAATACTAAATATATTGGCAAAACTCCTGTAAATTGCGGATTCTCTGTTACCAATATTACTAGCGAATGTAGTGGAACTATAACTCAAATTCCAAACTTTGAAGACGCTTTTGTTAGTGACGGTATAAATGATATGATTGTTAGTCAAAAAACTCTTCAAGAAATGGGAGTTACTAAAGGACTTACTATTGTTAGTATGATTCATCAAATTAATACTAATGAAGGGAATTTTATTACTACAAATAATCTTAGAAATGCCGATAAAGTTGTAGGAAGAAATATAGTTACTAATATAGATAAGACTGGAATATATGGATGGTATAAAGAAAACATTGAAAAAGAAAATATTGGTGTAATAAATAATATATTAGGAGATAAAGCCGATTATGTAACAAATAGTAGTCCTAGTACTAATACAAATCCAATTACTAATTCTAGGTTCTATGTAACAGGTTATGCTGTTGAAAATAGTTTTACTGAACTATCTTCTGTTGCTCATTATTGGACTTTTGCTGTATTAGGTAAAGCTACCGAAGATGAGATTAATCTTATCATTGGTAACTATAATCTTGACCGTAGTCTTAAACCTGATATATTATGTAATATAGGTAAACAAGGTATTACTAATGAAAATCATGCAGAGTTTAATGATAAACTTATAGATTATAGTGGTAATGGAAGAGATGTTCAAATGAATAATCTAGCTTGGAAAGGCGGTAGTGGTATTGCAGCTAAGAAGTTTGAAACGATTAAAGATTATAGTATTATTCCTGATGAAGGATTACAAGAATTAACTATCTATAATGAATTTAGTTTTAAAATTAAATCTATTAGATACGCAGATAGATATTGGGCTGTACAATCTTTAAATAAAACAGATATGTCTTATCCAGTAACAATTATTACAGATAAAGATATTATTTGGAGAAATGCTTTAAATTATACTGATGCAGATGGTGTAAAAGGTAGTGTAAAAAAAGGAACAAATGTTCCTGCTAATACTCCTACGCAAGTATTTATTTATGGATTCAATGACTTTGACATATCAGATGATTATACTAAAGTAAATTGTGTTGCTTATGCTACTAGAAAAGATATAACCGAATTTACAGTTACTTTTATTCCTAGTTATAAAGGAGGATTATTACTTGACGGAGTAAATGACTTCGGTAAGGTGACAGGGATGCCGATTTACAAGGATTATACTGTTATTGCTGATTATGAAAGATTTTATTTAGAACCAATTACAGGAGGTCGAGCATCTATTCTTTCTAAATCTTCTAAAGTTGGAGATGGTTCTTTTATTTTTAATTTAGAAAACCAAGACGGAGGTAAAGCGTGTTATACATTTGGAGAAGCTAATGGTAATATATCCGACGATATAACAAGAATTATTCGTTATCAAAGTAAGTATTATAATACTAAAACCTTAAGTATTGGTACAGCAGAAGATAATGATTTTATGGTTCTTGGAAAAGTTCGTGAAGTAGATAGTCGTTATTTTTGCGGAGCCATCTACTCTCTCATGTCCTTCCCCTATAGTATGTCCGAGTTCTTGATAGAGCGCCAGTTGAAGAAGCACAAGCTGGGTACGTTGTATCCGGATATGGTGGAATGGAGACCTGTTATTAAAGCTAATGCTAATTATAAGATAACATATTATCAAACAGATAGTACTAATACTTGGAAGTCAATAAAGGTAGGTGATTACATTGTTATCGGAGCAAAATTAGCTTTTCAAATTACTTTTGATAATGATGCTAGTGAACTTAAAGAAGTTGTAAGCCCTCAATTATCAGGTATAATTGTTGAGAAAAGACCGTCAAATCCGGGATATAATATATATAGTTATATAACTTCTAAATCCCCTCAAAAGATAAACATCACAATTGACGAATACATCAGATTCGAAGATATTGTGCAGCCATATCCAGTTCTATTGAGATTCAAGGATGAGAATGGTAATGAAGTATCTTGGGGAGGTAAGTTCAAAGTGGGTTCTACTATTACTAGAATAGGTAGTATTGATGACCCTGAAAGAAATCTATTAAATGGATTATATTCTATTTCAGGATTGTCTTTAAATGGTAAAGCTGTTACTAGCAGTACTAGTATCGTTGAAAAGCAAATGGTATTTAGAACTACTGCAACTTATCTTCTTGATGATAATGAACCTAAATGTATTCTATCTCCTAGACTACTACGTATTCCAAATTCTAGCTATAAGATATTGGGTTATATTCCTGATATATCAGGTCACGGTAATCATGGTAAGATAAACAATTCTGCTTATGCGGAAGGAAGTGGTGTTAATGAAGATGGTTCATATCAATTTGATGGCGTAGACGACTTTATTACTATTCCTACTACGGTCGGTGGCAAACAGGTGTTGATGAAGGTGAATTGGAATACCATTAATAGTATTATATACGACCAAAGAACAAATGGAGGTTTTGCTATATTTAATAGCGATTTTGATACTAAGGAAAATAAAGTGCCAGCATATAGGGCAAGAAATATAGGAGGTAGTACTTATATTGATGGAATACTTAATAAGTATATTTATGCTAGTGAATTAAAAAATATAACTCACAATATTGTTGAATTACATGACCCTAAATTGAATACAGGAACGCTTAACCCAAAAATAGGTAGTTCTTACTTAAATTCTAATTACGCTCAAATGGCTCTCTATGACTTCATGCTCTTCGATGAAATCTCAACTGACGATAAAATAGAAGAACTTAATAAGTATATTGGTATTGAAGCTAAAGTAGAACTTCCACCTTATTATTGGGATACTTATGGTAAGACTAACTCTGACGCTGATAGAGATACCATTCAACAGAGAGGTATAGCCGTAGGTGATTATGATTTAATTAATTATAATCATGCTTACGAAGGTATGAGTGGATATAATGGTTATCCTGTTGTATTTGGTGAAAGTAAAACTTGGGAAGCTCAAGGTACTAAAGATGATGATAAATATTATATTTATACTAGTAATGCTAATAAGTTTAATATTACACAAATTAAAATTAGTAGTTCTTTATTTTATACTTATATAAAAAGAAATGGAGAGTTAGCTAGTGGTAATAAAGATATACCCTCTTTTAACCTTAAAGTAACTGGATTAGATTATGATAAATTTTATTTAGCTTATTATTATTTAAAATCAGCAGATGTAGAAGTTAGAAATGTTATTAATATTACTTCTGATGGAATTTATGAATTACCTAAATCGTTTGCTAGTGATGGAAGTTTAACTGAAACTAATTCATATATAGGATTAAGTTTTATTAAAAAATCAAGTGAGATTCCTGATATAATACAAAATGTAAATGTAACTATTGAAGTTCTCCCTGAATATGAAAATGGTCTAGTATATGATGAAGTAGAAGATTATAGCAAGAATGTTAATATTCCTGCGTTAACGGAGTATACTTATATTTATAAAAGAACTATTATAAACGTCCCAACTAATGCAGCAACTTTGTTAAAGGGTGCTGATAAAACTAATGGTGGTGCATTTATTGCTGATTATGAAAATAAATGGCAATTTAATTTTGGTCAATATAATACTATTCAAAGTATAGTTGATGGAATAAATTGGCAAACTGTCAATAGCTTTAATGGGACTTCTATTAATAAGGGGAAGAATACTGATGATAGTGGAATTACAGTAGCTAAATTTAGTAATGGATATAGCAGTATGGTATTCTATAAACTAATCCTCTATCCGAAAACCATATCGTTATTAGAAATTAATTTCTTAAAGAACTTAATGGAAAAAGATGAAATAATTGATTTAACTAACCCAATATTTATAAAAGATGAATAAATGAAAATAATGCCTTATAAACTACTTAAAATAGTTTATATAATACTTGCTATAATTGCAGTAGTTATGTATACATTAAGTTTAATATTTAATATTTAAAGATTATGATTGATTACATTGTATTTCCTGTTGCTGATATAGATGAAGAGAAGTCAGCAAAGATTGATGAACTTAGTTTAGTTCCTCGTAGTAATGTTAGTAAAGACAAAGTATTGATGAAGTGCCAACATTATAAAGAAGTGTTTCCTGAAAAAGTAACTAGAACAGTTACTACTGATGAAGAAGGATTGGAAATTATTAGTATTGAATATCCTTATGAAACTTATTCTAATGAAGCACTTGCTATTTTATTGTCAAGTCCTGAATGGAATTTTAAAGAAGATGAGGTAATAGAAGATTCCCCCATAGAGGAATGACATTACTTTTATTGCTTAACTCTAAGCCCTGCTTATAACAAGTAGGGCTTTTATTTTGTTCATACAATACCTAACTTTTAATAAAATTATTGTTTATAGCTAAAATAGATTAATGGTCGAATTTCTTATATTGTTCTTTGTTATGAGTGTATAGTAGCTGCTATAAGATATTCTTAATTTATTAATCTAAACCTTATTTATTATGCAAGTAATTGAAAAAGTTAAAGTCGTTCCCGAAGGTTATAATGGTGCAGGGATGGACGGTTATGGTCGCCGTGATGTTAACGGTAAAGCTAATGCAGGTCTTACGCTTGGTATTATCGGTACTGCTCTTGGAGCTTGGGCTTTATTTGGTAATCGTCGTTCTGCTGGTGTTCTCGGAACTGGTGCAGGTCTTATGGGAGACGGTTCTACAAATATTAATGTAGTTGGTGCAGGAATGGGAAGTACCAGTGCTCCTACTGCTTTCCAAGCATGGAGTAAATCTTGTGAAGATACTCTTGCTTTGCAGGGTGGTTTGTATCAGTGGGCTTTAACTCAACAGAGCCAACGTTTCCAAGACCGTCAGGTAATAGACAGCGAAATGTTCGGTTTGTATAAGTCACAGATTGATGCAGACTTCTTACTGTACAAGGGAAACCGTGATAACTACGATTCTCTTAAAGCAGAGATTAGCGACCTTAAAACGCAAGTTGCTGTTAGTGCTGCTATCCGTCCTTATCAGGATAAACTTATCCAGTGCGAAATCGAAAGAGCGTTCACCGCAGGTATCAATTATGTCGATAAAAAGACTTGTAATGTTATCTATGGTGTTACTTGTCTACCTAATGAGCCTACTACAACAGGTCTTGTTGGTAGAAATGCCAATGGTTGTCTACCGTGCGGATTTACTCAAACTGCTAGTACTCCTGCTACATAATATTACTAATCAATTAAAGAATAAGTTATGTTACCTATTAATCAAGTTATACTGGGCGGAACAGACCCTTTATTAAATACTGGAAGTCTTACCGACCAAATCCAATATTTAGAAGAACAGAAGCGACTTATTGAAGCTAGACAAAAACAGATTCAACAAGCTGCTAATGGACAACAAACTTTACAACAAGTTAGTCCTCAACAAACTGCTAAAGTAAGTGTTTGGGACTTGATTGATGCAGAGATTGAACCTCTTACTAATGAGCAAAGAAATATGCTTGCTACTAATGAAGAATATGTAGCTAACTATAATAATCTTCAATCTATGGTTCAAGCAGAAGTTCTTAATCTAGTAAGAGCTAATATTGAGAACAGTCCGGAAGGTAAAGCTTTGTTAGATAATCAACTAAAGTTAGTTAAGAATCTAAAGACTAGTATAATCGAGATGTCACAAAGAGAGATGCAATTGTTCAATGCTTTTAAAGAAGCTAGTGCAAAGAATCCTTCTCTTACTTATGATGAATTTATTAAAACTATGAAGTAATGATAGAGGTAAGTGTAGTAAAACAAAAGCTGCAAGATTACATTGTTAATCAGATAGATATTCTTGGCGAATCTAATCCAGCTATTAAGTTAGTTAAGCCTTTGGCTAAACGTGCAATTATTAATAACATTGATAGTTTTGATAAGTTTATCAATACTATTGCTAAAGACGGAAAGATTGATATTGAAGGTATAGTTGATGAGGAGATTGAAATAATCAAATCTATTCCTAACTTTGATTTTAATATTCCAGTTCTAGGTAATGGTAACATCTCTAATGGTAACATAACTCTTTCTATTCCTTTTATTAATAAAGGAATTATGTTTAACCAGTCTGATTTGGAAACATTCAGACAACTATTAACTAAGTAATATTATTATGAGAGAAGTACCATACGAGACAGACCATGATGTTCGTGCTCGTTCTCGGAGAGACGAAATATACGAACGAATTAATGATTTCCTTGCTCGTGGCGGTCGCGGAAGAAGTGGTCGTGGCGGACGTGGAAGAGGAATGATGAATCGTATTGGATATAAGACTTACGACAACTACGACAGGGATGAACAAAGAGGTTACGGTGAACGTCATAGATATGATGAAAGTCGAGGTTATGACGGAAGTCATGGATACGATGAAGAAGAACGTATGCTTCTTATGCAAATGCTTGGAGTAGATGGAAATGAACGTTATAATGATTATGGTGATGAACATTTTAATAAGCAGGAAGCTAAACGTACTGTTGATGAAATGTACCATGTCAAAGACGGTAAGAAATATATCGGTGAGAAATACGATATGCAGAAAGCTCACGAAGTTTGTAGTAAATTCAAAGATAAACTAGAAGATGAAGTAGAAGTTGCTGATGTTTATGTAGCTATTAATGCTCAATATCACGACTACTGCGAACTATTCGAGAAGTGGTTCGGAAAAGGAAACTTTGACGATATGATATTCGAAAGTGCTATCAGCTTTTGGTTTGATGATGTAGACTTCGGAGAAGATAAACTCTGGAAATACTTTAATGAATTGAAGTAATACAAGTTCTGTTATATTCCTAAAGAGAGATTACTAAATAATAGTAGTCTCTCTTTTCTTTTTAAAATAAAGTTTTATATTTGCGCCTGTAATATAAAACTTAATGCTTATGGGAATATTTGTTAAAGTATTGTTTGTAACTATAATAGCTATTACTATTATAGTATTCGCATGGAAAGAGATTACTAATATCCTTCCTGTGAAGGTTGTGTCTTATGTAAAGATAACAGGTGTGCTATTAAGTGTTATTTTAGGTACTCTATTATTCTTATTGTAATATGGACTTCGGGAATATACTTAATGAAATTCTACGTACTACTGCTACTAGTTTCGATTTTGCATTTGTTATTTGTGTTAATGTACTAGCGTATTTAGTAATTAAACTAGTTGACAAACTTAATGGAGATAAAGTAGTAAGTACTTGGAATAAAAGAGTGATAACTCTTGTGTGTGCTGTATTAATGGGAGTAATATACTTCTCGTTAAAGTTAGGTGATGTTAAAGTAGTACTTAATTCTATTATTCTTAGTTTTATATTTTGGAGTTGGATTCTAAAACCAATATTCGCCTTCTTCAAGATAGATTATAAGAAGTTTATAATAGAAGATGATGAACCTAATCAATATCCAAAGTAAGTACTATTAGTAAGAGTAGTAAATGAGAGTCGGCTAGCAATGGTCGGCTCTCATAGTATACACATCTCTTTATGGGGGAATAAAAACTACGTCCCACGCTCCTACGCTTTCACAGAAGCCCACCATTGCATTTTAGTGTCTAACCTTAACTTACTATTATCCGATAGACTTGCGTGTCTCTATGAGCCTTAAAATGCGTCATGTGTATAAAAATGTTTACAATGCGAATAACTGTAAGCTAGATAGTAAGCTAGATAATAGTGCTGAATCAAAATTATTAATAAAAGTCTTGTTAATACCAATATAATAACTATATTTGTTATAATACTAATTCAAAAACAAAAGTAATATGGCTTCATTAAATCAAATTGTATCTGAAATAGCTCATGCTATTCATCAGCCTAATAACTTTACTACGAGACAAACTATTCGTAGTGCGGTTATTCATACATTCAATGAACAGATAAGACAGACTTATGAGCGTCATGCTAATGTCGATAAGATATTAATGCAGAGATATAGGATAAGTCTTATTAATGTTCCTGACGGAGATATATTTCAAAGTCTTGTAAGTACTAAGTATAAAGTTAAAAGAAGCAAGACTAGAATACCTAGACCGGTTCGTCTTGATAATAATCTTCCTTTTGTTAGTGTTCGTACTGTTGGTTATGATAATATGGCTATTCCGTTTATTAAAGAAGCAAATGCTCAATTTTATAAAGCATTACCAGGAATGTGTACTAGTCTAAGTTATGATTATATCAATGGTTATCTATATGTTAATAGCAATGGTAATCCTTTGATTGAACCGCTAGGACATATTGTTATTGAATCGCCTTTTGAAATACCTACTGAAATTCCTGTTGAAACAACAGAAGGAGTTGAATCTAACTTCGATAATGATGATGAGTTTATCATTCCCGAAGATATGGTAGAACGAATCAAAGATGTAATCTATAAACGTAATCTACTTAATGTAGAGAGAGTAACTAATGAAGTCCCAGTTAAGGATGATATAAATAAACAACAAATAGAAGTATAATTATGGCTAGCGGTGAAAGATACGACCACAGAAATATGTATACTAGTTTTATAAAGACAGCCGAAGAGGATTATGTTCTCGTGTCTGAAAAGATAGCTAGATACAAATCTTTATTATATAAAATCAAATATTCTATTGAACAGAATAGAAATGCTATTGAAGCTATATTTGATGTATGTGTCTATAACTATTGGGAATGGAATACTGACGAACTAGATATTGATAGAAAGATGGAGACAGCAATAGATGCTAAGTTCGTCAAATTCGATTCTTCTAAACAATTAAGATACGGTAATATATATCGTAACTTAAAACAATACTTTAGAGTACTTCGTAAAATAAAAGAATATGAGATAAGACAGCAGAGAATTAAACATCGTAAGAACATTACTCGTCCTCAATACGAAGCCTATTGCAAGTTATTCTTTAGAGAAGTATCTAAAGAAGTTCTAAGAGGAAAAGTTTATAAGTTTGAAAAGAGACTTGGTTGTCTTATAATAGAAAGAGTTATAGTTAGAGATAGTTTTACCACTGCTGATGGAAAAGTTGTTAAGTTCAAAAAAGTAATTGACTATTATAAAACAGAACTAAACAAAAGAAATCTTCTTGCACAAGGGCTTATTCCTTATAATAAGAAAGACCATGCAGCAGCCTTACTAAGAGGTGAGAAATACGAAGGAGTTAAATATGTGGAGTATCTTGATAATCCTTATTATTGTAAGTTACTTATGATTGATGGTACAATTAAGAATAGACCATTGTTTAAATTCTATGGAACTAATCTTCACATGAAGCGTAGTAACGACGATATACTATCTGAATGTAAGACTGTTGAAGATATTATTAATGTCGATACTGATATTAATAATCGTCTTTCTTTAATTAATAAGTTTGACCCAAGTTACACTATAAAATATATTAGAAATAATGAACAAAGAGCTATTTTCCGTAGAAACTATTATCGCAAGACTTGATAATGATTTCAATATTATGAATAGCGATTATATACCTAGAGTGGGTGCTTGGTGTATAGATGCTATGAATGAGATGGGTATTCTTCAATATGAAGAAAAAGAAACTACTATTGATGTTGTTGATAGAGTTGCTTATTTCCCATGTTGTATGAATGCTTTTAAAGTTTATGTTGAGGGTTGCGAGATTTCCCCCTTAAAGAAGGGTAAATGCTCTTGCTCTTCCGGTACTACTGAACATTTCGTTCAAGATAGAGAAAGAGCTAGAGAACGTGAAAGTAAACGTACTGTTGAGATTGACCTCGAAGGTTACGAAGGAAAGAATTATGTATATCTTCGAGATGCTAATGCTATTCAATTAAACTTTGATACAGATGTTGTTAAAGTATCCTATCTTACAGTTAAGACTGTATATAGTGATACTTTTCATTGTAATATTCCTGTTATACCTGATAACGGAAAACTTATCGAAGCTCTTGAATGGTTTTGTATGTGGAAGTTACTAAGTAGAGGACTTAAACATCAAGTATATTCTCTACAAGGTGCTATGCCAGTTAATCCATATTTGTTATGGAGAGATTCTCGTGACAGAGCTAGAGCTTCTGTTATTAATGAAAACCAAGATGTTAACGCTTATAAAGGTTGGGCGTCATTCTTTTATAATTCAACATTTAGACCTAGAGACTAATGGAAATAGTTAAAGAATTAAATAAAGATGATGGGTTAGAATTTATAAAGAATGGTTCTATAACTCATGCTTCTAATATAGTAGTTTCTAAAGATGGCAATTCTATCCAGAATGAAAAGTCTTTAGAAACTATTGCTACGTTTGATAATACCATTGTTGGTATTGTGCCTTGTGCTACTGAACTTGTTATCTTTACTAATGCCAATGAAATATTTAGATATAATGAGTTTACTGGTGAGACTATTAAAGTAGCTGCTTCATGGGAATGGTACGGTGGAGAAGTATTTGGAACTTATACGTATAATGTTCGTGGAGACTTAATCATAGCTATTAGTGAACGTAATCCTAGAGAAGATGTGCCACTAAAAGTTATAAATCTTAATAATGCTGATTTAGGTTCAGATAATATCTTTACTCTTAATCCTAATATTCCGCAAGTTACTGTAACTGATTACGGACAGATGGCTGGTGGAAGAATGAGAATGGGAACTTACTTGTTATTTATTAGATATGAAATAACAGATAATGAATATACTAGTTGGAGAGATTTAGGAGTTGTAATTTATCTATCTAATGAATTAAGTAAAGAGATTGTGTCTTCTGTAACTATTGAAGGAGTTAAAGTGCCAGCAATGGTTTCTGTACCTACTCATATTACAGCTACTTACGAACTATATGATTATTCAAGGGAAGATACTGATTACGCACAGTCTTATATCTATGCTAAGTTAGAGATGGTTAATAAGACTACTAATAAGTTTAAATCTTTTCAGATAGCTTATGTTTGTACTTATAAAGATGGAACAGAAGCCTATAACTTAGGTAGTTACCAATTCAACGAAGAAAACAAATATGATATATATGGTATTCGTTCTGGTAAGACTCAAATGTCTGTTGATGAAGTATTAGTGTCTGCTAACAACTTTAATCTTTATAATATCAAAACAATGTGTAACTATAATAATAGATTATATGTTGCTAATTATAAAGAAGAAAGTAGAAAGCTAGATATTGATAGTTTCGATACTAGTGGAATTAAAGTTGGTGTTTGGAATGAAACAGACAATCATGGAAATAAATTAAAAGATGATTCTGGAAAAGAAACTGTTATAGGTGTTCCAAAACCTATTGAAGATGAAGTTTATAGATTCTATATTCATTATGTTTATCCTGATGGAAGTTATACTGATGGTATTCTTATAGAAAATAACAATTATCGTCATAAAGATACTAATAATGGTTTTTGGGTAAAAGACCCAGTACAAATTGTTATAGGTAGATATTATAATACTTCGATTAATAAAGATGTCGATATTATGATGGATTGTTATGATGATACTAAAGTGTCTGATGTAAAGGCTGCTATTGAACAAGCTAAAAAGGATTATCCAGGATGGTATGAGACTACTATTATGGATAAACTTAGTCTTATTCAAATGGCAGAAGAGGCTAAGATAGATTACTATTGGTTTAATCTTGACCCACGGTTTATGGATGGAAGTACTGCTAGTGCTAGTCCATACTACGGAATGAAGTTCTTATGTCCATTTACTAATAACAAAGGAGATAGATTATTCAGAACTCCACATCAAGTAAAAGGAAACTTTACTTTTAAGAACATACCTATGTATGAAGGATTCGTAGGTTACTTTATTAGCTATGAAGAAATAGATAGTATTCTTATTTGCGATGGTATAGTAGACCAACATAGAGATGAAGGTTTTAGCAATGATGTTCTTAGAGAATCTAGTTTTAATAATCTAGCTGTATACTCTAGTAGTTATCAATTCTATTCAGACGATATATATGTTCTAAAAAAGAGTGGAACTCCAAATGTATTTGTTAGTCTTGGAACTCTTAGTTTTCAAACTAGAGATGAACAAACAGCTAATAATAGAGATACTATTAATGCTTATATAGTTAAAGATTGTGCTAATAATTCTATTAGAGAATATAGTCATGTAAATAGCTCTGATTTTTATGCAGCTAATAGTACACCACAAATTGGAATAACTTCTAAGATTGTTGCAAATAATGCTGGTCAGTATTTTAAAATTGGAATTCCTTATAGTAGTGCAGGACAATTAATCTCTACTATTATACTTACAGAAGGAACAACCACTACTAAATTACTTACTAGAGGTAGACTTCTTTATATTAATCAAGAAATATATACTAAGAAAGAAGGAGTTAAACTAATACGTCTAGGGCAGAACAAATATGTAGATGGCGAACCTCTTCCATTAGTAGGTTACGAGTATGGCGAAAATGGAATGAGACAAAATGTTACTGGATATATTAGTATGGATTCTGCTATTATAATATTTGATAATGCAGGAGTTACTTATTCAGGAGATTGGCAACCTGTATATGGTTCGGTAGATAGAAAGTTCTACGGTATATATAGAACAGCAGTAGGACTAGAAACTATTGATAATGCTATTAGAGATATAATGCACATTAATGCAGTCAGATGTTATAAACAACTTACTTACTTACCAAGTGCTAAGATTAAAGTAGGAAAGATAGAAGATACTTACTTTACTTATGCTAGAGGAGATGCTGGTAACTTTGTGAATATATCTAATAGACAATTAACTGCGTCTATTCTCTATGGGTTATACGAAGTATCTAGTATATATGTTGATTATGCGAGACCTAATATAAATGCTTATAATCCTAATGCGGTAGCTAATCAAGTAGAAGTCTACGGCAACTTTATTCGTAGAAGTAATGTTCTTCAATCTGAATCTACTAATAATGCTTGGAGACAGTTTCCTGCTGATGGATATAAGATAATTAGCGAGAACAAAGGTAACATCATTAATATACTAGGAACTGGTGTTTATCTTATTGCTCATTGTGAACATTCAATGTTTATCTTTAATCGTGATTCTACTCTTGCTACTAAAGACAAAGATGTACAGATGTATATGCCAGATGCTTTCGATACTGAATATCAAGAAGTATTTACTAGTGAGAAAGGATATGGTGGACTACAAGACTTTGGAGCATTTACTTGTAATGAAGTTGGTTACGTATTCTTTGATAAGAGCAAACGTAAGTTATATAGATTCGATGATAAACAACTAAATGATATTACTATTGGTATTCAGAGTGTATTAGATAAATACGTTAATAAGAATACTATTGTTAATATAGGAATGGACAAAGAATCTAATCGGCTTATCTGCTCCTTTACGGGGGAGGAAAAGGTCTTCACATTCTCCTATTCTTTAGCTGCTAATAATTGGATAAGTACTCATAATTATTCTGGTAAGTACTTCAATACTAAGACAGAACTATATCAAATACCAGATAGTACTCCAAAAGTAATATATAAGAATGGTAGTCCTAAAATAAATGGAGAACTATTATATCCATATCTTAATTACGAGTATTGTACAATAGATGATAACAAGAATCCATTTTATATTAGTGAAGCTGTTGGTTGTGCAGTAGTAGATGTAGTATTTAACTTAGAGTTCGATACGATTAAGTTACTTAATTACATAACTTACGACTTAAAAAAGACAAACAATATTAATTATAGTGGGAATAAAATTCTTATATTTACGAACACAGGTATCTCAACTGAATGGGACGTTTCAACAACTAGTCGTAATGAAAAGAATATGACTAAGCCATACTACGAGCAAGGTAAATGGAACTTCAATTACTTCCGTAGTTTGATAAAAGGAGTTGAAGAACTAGAACCAATAGATAGAATTACTGGTAATTACAATATTGTAATACTTGACGAGAATCAAGTTAATATAATAACTGCTGGTAAACCATATAAGAAACAAGACAGTCTTATTAATGGTAAGTATATTGGTATTCGCTTCATTATTAAAGAGACTGATGTTGCAGTTACTCTTAGTAATATAGAATGTTTTATTAATAAATACAGAGAATAATGGTACAAAGAATTAATCGAAGACCGAAAGCATTTATCGGTGCTGCCATATCTGTTGGTACTCAACTAATCGGTGGAATACTGAATAGTCAAAAGCAGAAAAGACAAGAAGAAGAACAACGTCGTCTTGTCAAGAAGCAAGAGTATCAACAACGAGCAGCTTATATGACACAGCAAACAGCTGTTGATAACGATACTTATGCCGATATAAGAAACCAACTAATGAGAGTCGGCGGTGATACCCCCCGTAAAGGATTGACACCAATCGTTAGTCGTGGTGGTACAGCTGTGCCTATCAAGAAGAATACGTTTCTTCTTAAAGGTCGTAAGCATGATACTGGTGGTATTGTTATTGGTAAAGGCAAAAACTCTATTGAAGCAGAAGGAGATGAAGTAGTTCAGATTACTCCTAAACAACTTAAAGTATTCAGTGCTCAACCAATACTTAATGGTAATAGTCCTGCTGAACTAGTTCAGAAAGGTGCAGAACCTTCTAAAGTATTTAATGCACAAGAAGAATTTAAGGATAAAAACAATCTTAATGATGATGGTACTAAAAATAACAGTAAGATGAAAAACGGTGGTATTCGTAAAATTTATCCAAGTCTTTTAGGAAGATATTATGGAAAAAATGAAGGAAGAGCTATTCGTAGTTTAAGAGAAGCTCGTAGTAATCCTAATTATCAATACAATGGTAATAATATTCCTTCTATGCCTTCTCTTAATAGTGAATTAAAACCTATTAAAAGAGAAGAACCTGTTAAGAAGGAAGTAAGTAAACCTAAAAAACAATCTTTTAGTTCAGCTTTCGCAGAAGCTCGTAGACAAGGACTTAAAGTATTTGAATGGAACGGTAAAAAGTATGGTACTCAATTAGCTAGCGAAGTAACTAAAAAACAATCTTTTAGTTCAGCTTTCGCAGAAGCTCGTAGACAAGGACTTAAAGTATTTGAATGGAACGGTAAAAAGTATGGTACTCAATTAGCTAGCGAAGTAACTAAAATTGAACCTAAAACTAAAACTAAAGTTCAAACTATTGAAAGAGAGCTTCCCGAAGTAGTTATTATTGCTCCTCGTAAAAAGCAATCTACTTTAAATAATAATGTTAGTTCTAATAAAGTT
>UMHS01020798.1_pt1 | contig 88845 bp, 86 predicted proteins | sample 1965611 | NCBI WGS metagenome assembly UMHS01 (sample SAMEA4836106, study PRJEB28245) | human gut metagenome | biome: gut microbiome; material: fecal sample | place: Denmark | collected 2008
AAAAAGGCGTACAATCAACAATAGTATCATGTACGCCTTTTATATCAGTTATCTAAATAACGGAGAATTATTCAGCAGCAGTTTCGTCGGCAGCAGCTTCTTTCTTAGAAGCGTCTACGTTACGACCACGGGTCGGAGTTTCGTCTTTGTATTTACCAAGCATTGCAACTTTAACTTCAACGTTCTTGCAACCGTCATGATAGATACCAGTACGAAGTTCAGTTACATCTACCTCGAAAGTACGATTAACAGTCTTAGCAGCTTCGCCCAAATCAGCTTTCAGTGTAGCCCAAACAGCAGCATCAGAGAAAGTCAGAGCTACGCCAGTACCGGACAAGTTGGAAGAATTGGCACATTTAGCACCAGAATACTTTTCAACTTCATCGGCATCAATAGTCTTAGCCAGCATTGCGATTTGTTGTTCTTCTGTAATTCCCTCGGCTTGCAGAGAAGCGGCAAAATCGGGGTCGCCATTCTGAATAGCACTTTCAAGGATAGCTGCAAAGTTATTCTTAACATAAAGCAGCTTGTCGGCAGCAGTCATGCGTTCTTTGCACATTACAGGATTACCCTTAGCGTCAAACAACTGAACACCCTTAGCAATACCCCATTCGTCAAATTCAGCATGGATAGCAGCAACACCTTCCGGAGTGTTAATATCAATACCGTTTTCTGCACACAGAGCAACAAGTTCCGGATTACGTTCCGCAATAGCCTTATCAACTTCGGCAACAGTAGAGATAAACATTACATAGTCACCGTTAGCCAGACCTAAAGCACGAGATACAGGCGGAGTGATACGGAATGCACCAACTGTCGGATTAATAACTAATTCGGGTTCACTAACAACACCACGCTTAGCAACGTTAACTGCACCAAGACCAAAACTCAATTTACCATTTGCAAAAGTTTTCATAAGTTCTTTAATTTTAAAATGTTAATAATATAATAAAACAAAAAGGTAATCAATAAATTAATCGACACTTTCAGCACTAATATCGATAATATCTGCATCGTTAAGTTCACGACCACTAACAATTTTCAATTCAGAAGTTTCCATAACTCCGAAAAGAATATCCGAAGCAATATCACGAGCTGCATAAGTAAAAGCCCGATGTCCAATAAGAATACGAGCATATTTTTGATATGTATCTTTCGTGAACATACCTGCTGCTTGAGCTTCTAAATAAGAAAAATGTCCAATAGCGTGAACTTCTTTACCATTAACGATACGGCAAAGGTCATACTCCGTAACAAAGTCAATAGGCTTAGCCGGAATACGAGTTATAGGTATCTTCTTTTGAGCAATAATATTATTAGCATGTTTCTGATTAACAGCTACTTGATGATGTTCAGTAAGCTGATATTCACGATAAGTATTCCCATTAAAATCTTGATACCACTTAACGGGATAAACATATACATGTTCAGTATCAGCTTCTGCTTTCTTAGTAGCTTCATCAGCATTTGTAGCTTTAATACAAAACTCTGGAAGAAGATTTTCAGCATAAACATTAAAGCCATCAGTATATTCATACTGAGGAGTATAATCTTTGATAAGTTCCCAAGTTACTCCTGCCCTTGACAATAATGCTTTAATAATATGAATATCAGTCCCAGTCTTACCATTAATAACATGAATATGTTCAATACATGTACTAAAAGGAAGACCTAAATCTTGTGCCCGCATAAGGATAGCAAGACCGTCATTGACAGACTTAACACCACCTTTTTCACTTCTCATAATCTTAGTGATAAGCATTTCAGCAGCAGCTTGTTGCTTGGCATCAAAAAGATTAATAGAACTAAAACCACGAGCATGATTAACAGGAAGATTTTCATCTTTAGTTGCAGTAGGAACAACATCTGCAACTACTTCTTGTCGTTCATTCGTTTCTTTATTCTCCATTATTTCAAAGACCTAACTTTTTGTTCTTGATTACATTGACAAAGATAGATATTATCTTTAAACTAACAATCATCAGCAACGAAAAAATTTTGTTGATTATCATTTTTAACAATTTCGTGCATCGGGCTGTTTTTCTCCTTATTTAGCTCTTTCTCCTCAATCGTGCCAGCAAGATACAACTTATAAAATACAGCCTTATCTGTATTAAAATGAACACCGTTATAACGATAACGAAACTCATCAATAGTATCGTTAAACGGGGTAGTGAAAATAACTGCGTCTACGCTACATTCCAGCCCCATATAGGAACGATTTTTCATACTCAATACATATAATAAGGTGGACTTCTGAAAGTCGCTTAAATCGCACGAATTGGCGTCAAGATTAAAACGCTCGACATTAAGATTAGAAAGAGCTTGAGCTTTATAAAGACGAATTTCACCTTTATTGTTTCCAGATTTATAACGTACATAATCACCAGTTCTTTCGTCAATAACAGCTTTAGGAGCAGCAGCATCATGATAATCACCACAAGCAATACCATTCTCAAGAAGACATTCAGTTATAGCAGCAGCAAATTCACCACGCTTAGAAACAATAAGAACTTTCTTACCTTTAAGCTGATTATTAAGCAAATCTAAAATAGTATCAAATTTACTATAATTGTCGGTAAGAAGATTCTTGCGTTCTCGCATGATATTATAAGCTGTATTAGCTCGTTCTTCAAGAGAAGTAGGATTAAAATAGGAATCAACTTCTTTATCAAAAGGATTATTCGGGTCGAGTTTATCACTCCAACCATTATAAGCAGCAATACCAAGACGAACTTGTTCAGCACTTTCTCCAGTATATTTGTTACCATTACGAGCAAACTCCATAGTTTCAAAACTACCAAAGATATTAATACAGCCAGTAATATAATCAGTATATTCCTCATACTTCTCTTTATCACCAGCTTTAGTAAAACCAAGCATGATACGATGTTCCTCTACGGGGGAGATAACAGATGTAATGTCTGTAATCTTAGCATTATTCATTGGCGGAAAAAGCTTATAAATTTCAGCTTTATCAGCAGCAGAATATTTATCATTACCAATAGCATTATTCATAATAAACAAACCATACTTTGTTCGAGAAGCAACAGCACGAACCCCAGCAACAGTTTTAAGATTTACATAAATAGCAATATTGTAACGATAGTTAACATCATGTCGAATATAATCGACACTTAAAGCAGTATAATTAGTAGTAGGAATATTATTCTTATTAAGAGTATTAACTACCGCAGAACGAGTAGCATAACAATCAACAACAATAATAATTTTAGTAGCAGGATTTTTAGCAATACTCCTTTGACAAATTTCAAGACAAAGAAGAGTTATGTCCTCGTCAAGAGTATAAATATAAGTTCCATTGGCATTAAATTCACTAACCCAACGAGTAGCAATATCGTAATAGTTATTAGGTATCTTCATAGTCATCTTCATCAAAGAGAGAATTATACATTCCAGCTTTTTTCTTAATCTTAGTCTTACCTTTTCCTTTAGGAGATATACCAAGCTTTACAGGATTGATAATCTTATACGCTTCATCATAATAATATTTATAATTAATATCACGAAGAGCAATATCAACATCATCAAGGCTGTTACAAACTTTAACTTGAACTCCAGCAGCCATACGTTGACGAGCACCGCTAATATTATGAACTTTCTCAATCATATATCCATTATTAGCTACATAAAAACGAACATAACGTTGAGAAACGTGAACGGTATATTTACCGTCAACAACTTTGGTTTCTTCAACATGGAACTGTTTCCCAATGTTTTGGCTCATACAGAAGTCAAGAATATTAGTTGCAGCTTTAAGTGTATCCATGACAGGAACATGATTGATAAAGTAATCATAAACAGCTTTACTAACAATAGGCATACTATAACCTTTTTGAAGGTCATTAAGATACATAAGAGGATTAAACGTTCCTTTAAGTTCATCTTCAAGTTTAAGCTTGCCAGTTTTCTTATCTTTAACTCGAAATTGAGCAATATAATTATTCACATCACGAGCTATAAGACAATGAAGAACATCACTATCAGCGCTCATACCAGTTCTTTTTTGCCAATCTTTAGAAATAGCATTAAAAGTTTCTATTTGGTCTTCATAAACCTTAACCATAATACCATCAGTATTAGCAGAAATAATACGAATACCGTTAGCTTCAAGTTCTTCACAAAGCATAAGCATCATTAATTGCCCATTTATAGTAACTTGAAGAGTTGCAAGACGGTCATATAGAGGCCCGTTTTCAAAACCAAATTTACCATAAATAGAATTAATAACTATCTTAAGAACAAGCGCAAGAACATCACGAGGAATACTGTCTACAATAGCTTCATCAGAATGTTTAACTGTAACACGAGTATCTTTCATCCATTGAATAAGATTACGAAAAGCACTCTTAACCATGTGAGCTGGAGCAACTCCATAATAAGCCATGATTGAAGGATAATATGAAGCAATATCGAAATGAAGAATTGTATAAAGACGTGAATCTACGGGCTTACCAATTATCTCCCCCGTAGAGGAACGATAAACTCCATTCCATTCAGTAGTACTCCATATTTCCATAGGAATATCTTTGCTATGAAGACCACCCGTAGCCAAATTATAAACCGTTTTACCAATAACAATCTCTTCTTGAAGAGAATCTTTATTAACTCGATAAACAACAGTCTTTCTAAGTTTAGCAAGTAATTCTTGAAGTTGAGGATTTTTAAATCTAACACAATCAAAAATAATCTTACCAATACTCATGGCTTTACGTTCGGTTCTTCCGTCTTTCCAACGGTCATAAGGAATACCACTAAATTTAGTATAGAATTTCTGAAAAAGAACATCAGCCATATTACTACGGCTACTATTAAGCACATCTACTTGATAACTTGCACTAACAGCATAACGAGATTTAATTTCGTCAGGTTTAAGACGAACTATTTCGGCAACAATAAAAACATCGTTAAGATTATAATGAAGCATATCAGGAATATATTCATCAAGAATATACCTATCCCACTTATCAATAGTGTTATTAAGTTCTTCAAGACTATATCCTTTGTACTTTACATCTTTACGATAATATTCTGCTTCTTTCTCATTTATAGGCGGAAGTTCATATTCAAGAAGTTCATACCATTGAAGATTAATAGAAGTTTGTTTAAGACCCTTAGGAATATATTTCTTTTCTCCTGTTTGACTATCATTATATGAACCAGCTTTGTTAAGAGCAAAGATTTTCATAACATCAACTCCAACAAAAGGAAGTTTAAACTTATTAAGACTACGAAGAAAGAAATCATTTTTACCAGCTTCCTTATCATTCTGAAGTTCAATAATACGTTTACTTGTTTGACAAAGTTTAGTTATAAGTTCTTTGGTAGTATCAAACTGATTAAAATACATAAGAAAAGCAGCAACCATAAGATTATCATAACTTTTACTATTATATCCATATAAGTCTGTACGAGCAGGAATACCATTACTGTCAATAGCAAATTTATAAATATAATCAACCATACTAAATAGTTGACTGTCATCAGTAGCAGTAATGTAAAACTTTTTGTTTTTAATTCGACTAAGCCTATCTTTAATAGCTCCAACTGTTAGTTTCTGAATAAGAGGAATTTTCTTTCCTTTATCATTAACACAATCTTCAAAAGTTTTAAGATAGTCAGCCAAATCAACAAAAGTAATAGAAAAGAAATTAGGAAGTACTTCGACATCGAAACATTCTATTCGGAGCATAACATTAAGTTCTCATATATCTATATTTATTAAAATGTTGAATAGCTTTAGCAAGTTTGCTTTTTACAGCTTTAATATGCTCGGCATCACCAAGTTTGGTTAAATTAAGAGGAATATAAAGAATATGATAACCATTAGAATAAAAACTTTTAAAAGTACTATTTCCCGGAAGAACAGTATTCCAAGCACGTCCAAAGATTATCATAAACTTATATTTAATAGGAGCAAGTTCTCGACACATAATTCGATTACAATGAATATTAGCATCTTTAGTAACGTTATAAGACGGATAACGAGGACACTTAATATCATAAGTAACATAACATTGTTCAAGTAGTTCGTAATTAGTTATATCAAGCCACATAGATTTTAATATACCAATGAATCTATCTCTATTTTCCTTGCCATAAGCACGAGGAATAACAAGAACAGTATCAGAAGTAATACAACCAATTCCTACTTCAATGTTACGACCGGCATTAAATAACCGATTAGGACAAGAAGAACAATAAGCACATGTATCAACAGTCATATAGAAAATCATTCTTCTATCATAACACATCTATCATAACAATAACCTCTAAACATTGGAGAATGAACAAGGACAACATCATCACTTTCAGTAATATCATAATTAAAATGTTCATCACAATACATCATCCAAGAATATTCAGTTTCTTCTAATAGAGCAACAATAAAAAGATTAAATACTATTGTATAACCAATAATAATAGCTTTATTTCCACGACTGGTAATACAATTCTTACCAATATATTTGCCAAAATTAGAAACTTTATGTAATTCAACTTCCTTTTTAGCCATAGTTTAAAACTAAGAAATCAGAAGCACGAGAACAAGCAACATAAAGACGTCGAAGCAAATCATCAGCATTTGTATAAGGATGTCCATTCTTATCAAATACCATATCATTTATATCAACGAATACATTCTTATATGTACTGCCTTGCAAATTAATCTTATATCTTTCAATATAAGCCAGACTATATCTTAAACATTATTTTCATAAATCCAATCATAACCATTAGAATGAGCAACCTCTTTTGTTTTAAGAGAACGAGTAATATTACCGGCAGCATATTTATCTTTTAAAAATTCATTAATTTCAAATCTATAATAAAACTTGCCAATAACATCATTATTATCATAACAAAGAATAGGATATTCTAAACGTTTTGCAGCAGGATTTTTAACACCACGTTTAGCTAAACTCATATTAATGGTTGTGCTTTTCTTTTTACCTTTAATGGCAGCAGATATTTTTTCTCCAATAGTACGAAGTTCTTCTTTTGTTTTGTTTTTATAAACATTTCCGCCGATTCCGCCATCAGCTTCATTTAATAAATTAGAATTTATCTTTCTATATTTATCAATATAAAACTTCTCATAAAAATTAGAAAGATTAAAACCATTAGCGGGAACGACTTCTTTAAGAAGAATAATCTCTACTTTATTAGGTAATAGATTGTCTAAAAAATGAAATAACTTAGTCCAATTACGTTCACCACGTTTAACTTCATTAAGTTTCCAATAATGACCGTTAAGACGTTTAGTTAATTCATCTTTAGTTTGCCCGACATATATAACTTCTTTTGTATCGGGATGAATAAGAGCATAAATATTAGTTTTCATATAAACAATGATTAATAATTACATCATCAAATATATAAATAAATTTATACTCCAAAGATTTATGCAATGTTTCTCTCCGTTTCCTACAAATTTTATGATTTGTAGTACTCCCTTTCGGGATAGTCGTTGAGCCTTACTGTTATCTTGATTCGCATCAAAATGAGCAGTCTTGGTTGCTGATTGTCATATATTAATAACTTTTCAAGCATTCACACTTAGATTTTCATCTTATGTTGTAGCGTTATTAACTTCACGAGGTTCCAGCAGTTAGAAGAGTTTTACAAGACCCAAGTTAAGCCTTGTGTGAGGTAAGAGCAAATCCATAGTCAATATCTCGTGTAAACATAATACGTCCAAGAGTATCTCGAACATCACAAAGAAGAAGATATTTACGCTTAAATTCAAAATACTTTTTCCATTTGGAACTTCTATCATAAGATTGAGCAGCTTTAGCAGTTTCAATAAGATAGTTTAGTTCTTGGCAATAAGTATTAAAAGTGTAAGCATCTCTATGGTCTATAACAAACAAAGGTTTAGTAATTCCACCGCCATGAATAGCTTGAAACTTAACCATAAAACCTTTAAAGCCGTAATCTTGGTCAACAAAATTAAGAATATCACGAATAATATAATCTTCGCTATTATTAATAATAATATCATTGAACTCGTCAACTATTGTAGTATAACTCATAATCAAATCATTATTGTTAAGAATAGACCTGTCAGCATTTTTAATCGTAACATTCCTAATATGATTATTCCAACCAGTAACAGCTTTGTTTGTATAAGCAACAAGACGATATAAGTCTACATTCTTTTCAAAATCTTTATCAACGAAACCACGATTAATAAGTTGTTTAAATTCAGCATTACCAACAACTATATAACCTTTTCCGCCAACAACATCCTTACGATGATTACAAATATAAGAAAGAAAATTATAACTTCTATTCTTAATATCTATACGAAGAATGTCAAGAAGCTCTCGAATAGGATTAGTATCTTCTTGTCGAACAATTTCGGTAAGACGATTAATTTTACTCGCTACTTTAAAAGCATAAGAAACAGTTTCCTTAACAGGAGCAAGCTGACTATCATCTCCAATGAAAATAACTTTAATTTCTTGTTTTCTACAATAAGCAAGTATATAATTAACAAGAGCACGATTAAGCATCGAACTTTCATCAATTATAAGAACTCGTGTAGTATCGCCATTAAACTTAACACTACCAACAGGTTTGAAAGCTGGATTATTTGGGTCAAAGTCTTCAATATCAACATCAAGACGAAAACCAAATAGTTTTTGAATAGTATCAACTTTCATTTTAGTAGCATTAGCAAGAACACGACAAGCTTTATGTGTAGGCGCAGCGCAGATAATCATAGACCTTGTATAACGACAATGTTCAATAACATATTTCATAACAAAAGTCTTACCAACACCACCAGCTCCACATAAAGCTTGTATATTACTACCTTTAGAAAACGGAGAAGCGATAAAATCAATAAGAGCATCAACAGCCTTTTGTTGCCCTTTATTAAGAGTAACAGTTTCTTGATTTCTTTTACTTGGGACAAACTCCATTATCTGTATTTACTTCTTTTTCTTTATTAATATATTCTTCATATTCTTTATAAGCATCAGATATTTCTCTTACATCAGAAGGATTGTAACGAACAATAACATGAAAACGAATAATGCCAAGAGCATCCTTAATCAAATTACCTCGTACAATAAGACCATCAGCAATAGCAGAATAGAATTTCTTATTCATACTAATTCGACTTTCTTTATCTCGAATAATCTTAATACGATGTCCATATTTATCTTTACCACGAAAATAAACAGTTTTACGTTTAAACGTTTTATGACTGTCAGGGTCAAAGAAATAAGAACCATTAAGCCCAAGATAAGGATTGTTGATATAGCATTTAAGAACTCCATCAACAGTAATAACTTTACCTGTTACATCTCTTGCTATTACATCATCTTTCTTAACAGGAGAACGCTTTTTAGGTTGAAGCGCAGATAAAGAGAAATTAAACTTAACCATGACTTTAACGTTTACGAGTCATAATCTTGTTTACTTTAGCAGCAAGAATGTCTTTAGGTTTGTGCTTGATATTTACATCAGCAGCGGCATCAACATCATCTTTCTTCTCTCCTTTACGGGGTGGGACATTATCTTTATAGATTTTCTTATACCCACAATAATTGCAAAGAAAATCCAGTTTGCCGTTAGTACTGTTACCAAGAGGAATACCATTAGTAACAGTAATAACTTTGACACGAGTATCAATACTGATACCAGACATTCTTTTAAGAACGTTAACAACTCCAACTTCGTCGTATTTTCCCATAACTTTACATTGGTTAAATTAAACATATATAAATAATAAATAAGCCGCAATTACGGCAATAATAATCCAAATACTTTGAGTGTCATACTTGTTATGAAATACATATTCGTTTACAAGACAAATATTAAGACAAACAAGAATAACAATAATATCAGTAACAATATCCATAGTATCACGATTTAACTCCCCCGTAGAGGATGTAAACAACATCAAACCATCTTATCTGCAAGCAGAACGGCAATACTAACAGCACTCCAAATAATAGCTGCAAGAACAATAATAATTATAATTGCAGCTTTAATCCAGAACTTTACTTGCTACCTCATACTTTACGAACGTCAAAAGAAATAATAGTAGATTCTTCTTCAACAGAATAAGTAGACTTAACAAGGTCAATAGGAACAGCAGCACCTTTAATATGATTGTTAACAAAATAGCGAGTAGCAGCTTTTTGGCAATTTTCTTCTGTTTTACCAAGAACAATAATAACAACGCTCGCATCATTTGTAGAGGAATATAGTTTCATCATAATATTAAAAATTTAAAGATTCAACAAGAGCAGGAAAATCACAATCAATTTTAGTAAGATGATAATTATCAAATCTATCTTTCATTCTAACGTTAATGCTATTAGCTGTACACTTAATACATTTTATAGCCTTAACATAAAAAGAATTATTATCGACAATTTTATAAGCATCATCAGGAGTAAAAGCACAGAGATAATAAATATAAGCAAGAATAATCTTAATTCCATTTATTAAAGCATTCTCTTTAGTAATATAATAAACACCATTAACTACTATATTTTCAATTTCTTTATCTCCTGAAATATGAATAACAAGATTATAATAATTATCTCTTTTATCAGCATGACACCAAATACCAAAATTACCATGAAAGAAAGCAACAATTTTCTCTATATCATCTATAAGGATAATAACAACAAATATTTGGATAATAATCAGCGGCAACAATTATCTGATAATGAGAACGTAGTTTATCAATAATATCAACAACTGTAACTTCTTCATTTGCAGGAACGTTAAACAAAGCCATAGCAGCAATATTAACAAAACGTTCTCTATCTGGATTTGTATAATTAATCATAACAAAATAATTTTATTATATAATAAGAAAATAACGCATTTACAGCCTCGTCACACGACTTTTATTCGAAAACGATAGATTAATCATTTCGATATAGAAAATCGCATGACGGGCAAAAGAAGCCTATCTACGAAGATGTGGCGGTCTGCTTAAGCACTTCTCCGAAATGCAGCTTATCACTAACTGGGGAGCAGTACGAATACGATAAAAAACTTTATTAGTATCTTTAGCAAGACTACGGTCTTCGACAATTCCAAAACGTTTTTCGGGTATTACCCAAACAACATCGCCGACTTTATAAGCAGCCATATCTTCAACAGCTTTATCTCTAACATCAGCATCAATAATTTCTTCAATATTATCCATAGTTATTTAGATTTTTGTTCAGGAGTTTTACGAAGATTTTCATTATCTTTGATAAGTTTATTGTTAAACTCGATAATATCCTTACCGTTAGCAACAATCTTAACCATTAAACTACGGTCTTCTTCTTGCCATTTCTTAAGTTGTTCAATATGCTGATAAGCAATCTCTAAACAATATTTAAGATGAGCAACAACTTTACATAAATAACGTATAAACGTAAACGCAATCATAGTCAAAAATAGCAATATTACTATTAATGACAATAAGAATTTGGGATTAGAAATAGTTTGTTCCATAAGTATATTTATTAAGTAAATAATAATTAGCAATAACAAAAAAGCCAGCACTATTCTCACGAACGGTACTGGCACTATAACAAAACAGATTTGTAAACATAGATTTACATTCAACACAAGTAGCATTGTTATAACTAACCTTTTAAACTCTAAGACAATGAACTAAATAAAGATTAACAAGAACCTATTTAGCCGCAATCACACCCCGTAGAGGATGGAAAGCTTCATTGTTTCGGCTTCAATTCGCCATCATCAGTTAGAGAAAGAATAATAGCACTATTCTCACGAACCGTACCATTGTCAAGACAAATAATTAAGTTTAATAAAACAGATAACTAAAATTGCAGACGCTTCTGCACTATGACAAACATTAATAAAAACAAACACTATCTAACTAAATGCACAAAATAAATAGAACTATTGCTATTCTCACGAACTGCAATAGTAAGTCAATCATTTAGAAATTAAGTTTTACGAGCATTACTATTCTCACGAACAATAAGGCAACAAATCCATGTAGAAATATATGTACGAACAGATTGTCATTTATTGGCTCTACGAGCAAGTTCTTTTTCCAAATCTTCTTTAGAAATACCGGAAAGGTCAACAGTTGTATTGGTTCTTTCTTTATTTTCTTCAATAGCAATAAATCTGTCCCAATAAATATTATTAAGAACTTTCAAATCATCTTCAACAATATGATTAATATTATCATTCCAATTCTTGATAAGTTTATGATAGATATTGAAAGCATCGAGAAGATTTTTAAGAGCGCCGAGTTCAATATCTCTGGCTAACTCAAGAACACCATGAATAGCAAGAACTCGTTCAAGAACATCGAAATGTTTACCTTTGTCAAAGATAAGTTTTCTTTGCTCGGCAAGAGTAGTTTCTTTGAAAGATTTAGCAAGTTCAAGACAATCAGCAGCTTTATCATTAAGTTTATTGATAAGCTCTTGACGTTTCTTTTCAGCATCTTCTTTATCACAATTATCACAATCACCATTGCAGCCAATCATTTCACAAGCAATAGCAAAAGCAAGTTTCTTAGCATCTTCTTCTTTTTTCATAATAATATAATTTTTAATTTAATCATAAAAACCAAAATCGTTACTATAAGGAGTATCATCTGGCATAATTCCATTATATTCAGAACTGTTATCTAAATCAGTATTAACAAGTTCAGCATCAATAGTAACACCAGCGACATTATTATCTTCTTTTTGAGGTGGAATATAAACTATTTCCATATATAGAAGCAATTAGAGTACTGCCCCGATAAAGAATAACATTGTCAAATTGAAAATGAAATAAAGCAGGTTATTTATCTTGTGTTATCCTCTACGGGGCAGGTGAACAAACTATTCGTTATTATTGGTATTGGCAAGAACATCTTCTCCGTGAATATCATTGTCAACAAAGAAGTTTTCAAGAACAACGCCAGCATCACGAGCAATATCTTCAAAACTCTTAAAGAATGCACGGATAAAGAAATATTCAGTATAAAGAAATTCTTTATTAAGACTATTTTCTTTAAGCTGGAATTTATTCCAAAGGAAATTCACATAGCATTTGCTATCTTGTTTAACAAGACCGCTTTCTTTTGCAGCTGCGATAATATTCTTAGCAGTATGCCGACGAATATCGCAATTGAAATTAAGAAAAGCAGCAATCTTAGCAGTGCTTTCAGGAACACCTTTAGGAATAACAGTTTTTCTGTCTTGTTTGTTACTTGGTTGATTAACAGGAGCAGCGGCTGTAACAACAGCAGCTTCATTGGTAGGAACATTTTCTTCCATAACAGTAAAATTTAAAAGATTAATATTATTGTTGGTTTTATTATCATGGCAACAAATATAGAAACTATATTTATACGACCAAAACAATATAGAAAATTATTTATTAAATTGTTACCAGTATTGGTAATAGTATTAGCGACAATGATACAAATGCTTAGTATCAGTAGAATAAATCTTATTCGTAGCAAGACTACAAAAATTATAATAACAAAGATAAATATAACGATGTTAATCATAATCTTATAGCGAATGCTATTAATGAAGATAATAAAACTGATAAAGCTAATCTTATTGAAGCTGATAATAAGGCTCGATGAGGCTCTTATTGAGGCTAAGCCCAATCAAGATGAACGTAATGAAGCTAATAAAGCTATATTTAATGCCAATAGCAGCTCGTAGTGCGCCTAATAATGGACGAGTTAAAGAAGCTAAGGTTAGCTCTTGTACACGAGGTACAGGTAAGGCGCTTAATGGGAATAGGCAAGCTAAAAGAAAAGATGAGAATAAGAATATAAAAGGAGAAATAAGAAAAGGTAGAAGAGAGGATAAGTTTGGTGATAAAGATAAGGCTACAATAGAGAATAAGAATAAAGATAAAAGAGGAGATAATATAAGAGTAGAAAGGAGTATAACTTTAGGTTATGGGAGATAACTGGAAGTTATAAGGCGGTGGAATGGGGAAGTACAGCCAGACCAACAGCCACAATTACATCCTTAATGTTCCAAATTTCATCAACAACTATACAATCACATCCAAATACATCATTCTTATGTTCCAAATTTAATACTCTTAATCGGCATCATAATCTCAATAAAGCTCATCAGGAGCATCATTATTAACACCTATAAGCTCAAATATTCTTCCATTAGCATCCTTTCTAAACACTCTTCTATCACTCTTATGTTCCAAATTTAATACTCTTCTATCACTCTTATCCTTACCTTTACCCGCAGCATCAACATTAACTATATAATTAGCATCAGCATTAGCTACACTATCGGCATCATCATCAAGCTTATGAACAGTTTTAGCGCTCCAAATATAATCTTCAATATCAATTATTTTTCCAGCAGTAACAAGTTTAATAATATCATCAGCAGCTTTGATACAATCTGTTTTACCATGAACAGCATCAGTTATAATATCAATAGCAGCTATACGAAGAGCTTTATATCTTTTAGCAAGAGCTTCCTCAACAGCAAGACTACGTTTAATAGTAGTTTCTTTATCAGTCTTAGGTTGAACATCTTGACGAGGAACATTAATAACAGTATCAATAACTTTAGCAACAGCATCTGTGTCTGCATTAGCAGCAAGAGCTTTATTTAATATATCTTTCATATTTATTAATTTAAAGGATTATACGACCACGACCATCAACAGCAACTTCCATGTCACCATAAATATCATTATAAAGTTCACAAAATCTATTAAAATTACCAAGAAAAATATCATTATGATTAATAACAATAATATGTTTTTTATTGGTAAGTCTAATAAGATTATGTTTCTCAAGTTCAACAACACCTCGATAATAATTACGAGAATTAGATACAGCATATTTATTATTGCTAATATCAACAAGATTACTATTGGCTTTAAGATTATCAAGAATGCTGCCAACTATACAAAGAGCTTGAGCACTTATATTTATTAAACAATAATTCCAATGATAAGAAGTTTGAATAAAACTTTTTTCTCTTTTAATTTTATCAAAAGTAATAGTTGTACGATTAAGATAATCAACAATAATATCTTTTTGAACATGTTCTTTGTTAACAGCAAAAGCAGTAGGAACAATATTACAAATGATTTCTTCATTCTTTTTAATACTGCGAACATTAGCTTCTTTATAAGCAGCTTTACGGGTCTTAGTGAAATTAACTTTAGGCATTTGACTTAAATTTTGCATTAAACATACATATTTGAAATAACAATGCAAATATGAGATATGTTTGCGTCAATCTTGCTATTATTGACAATATTATTATTGATATGTATATATATATTATATATAAAGATTCTACTTACAATTTATAATATGCTATATATCAACAATTTAACCGCAAATCGAGTGACGTGGATAAGTCACTATAAGCATACTGCATGCTCTCCTGGTGACGTATCTAAGTCACTACATTTGCATCAATAATGACTTCTTTAGCTTAAGCATTATCTGCAACTTGCATCCAAGTATTATTATGCCATTCAAATGTAGCATCATTAACATCAAGACGATAGTTAAGACGATTGTCATCAGTCACATGATGATAAACAGCGTTATCATCAACTTCATGATACTCGGTATGACCGTCAAGATAGATAAATGTTTCTTTGTTTATTGTAGTAAGAGCTTAATGATTAGTAATATTAAGCTTATCAGATTGTTCACAATCATCTGAATGCAGAGCATGAAGATAATGGACATGCTTATCAGATAGGTCACAATCGTTTGCCAAGATATTTAGCTGCTGATGAATGAGAGTTCCCAGCCTGCATAGCTCGCCCATGCTCACGAGGAGCACGAACAAACAAGTTATTGTATTTCTTTTCTGCAAACTTCCATAAAATAAGAAGCAATAAAGAAAATAGCCGAAACAATAAAAGCAACGATAATCTGCATAAGGTTTAATATTGGCAGATTTTCAGCAAGAAATACAAGCGAACCAATACCACAAGTAACAAAAATAATAGCAAGAATATAACAAACTGCTTTGCGAATAGTATTCATAACAATAAGATTAAAAAGGTAAATAATAAAAAAGGGGGAGCGAACTCCCCCAATACATTAAAACGGATTTTCACTACTGGGAGCAATCGAAGCAAGTAACGAAGCCCGTTGTGCTTTGGCAGCTTTGGCGGCTTTGATTTCGTCAAGCATCATTTTACGGAGTTCTATTGCCATAGCTCTGTATTCCTCTAATAACATGGCGTCGGTCGGCTCGTAAACCTCGATAACATGATAAATATATCTATCATAATCTTTAACGCCGTATTCGTTGGAATTACGAGTAAACGGATTAGAGGCAACAGCACCAGCGGGAACAAACTCCGCTAATATTTGTATTTCCATTCCGCAGAAGAACGGCTCAGGCATGCCTGCTGCAATTGCGTTTTCTACCATGCTAACAAAGCGCCCGTAGAACGGATGCCTGCGCATCAATGCCGTTAGTTGGTATTCGGACATTTGCAGCGACTGCGTAAAGCCCATTTGTCGGCTTCCGTCTTTCTGTAAAATACTTGCTTTCACTGGCTTGTTGAGGAGCAACATTAAGTTGTTGTACTCGTGTCCATTCTCCGCAACACGTTCAGCAACGTTAATTCCGTTGATAGTAACACGAATAACAAAATTAGCGTCGTTAGCTTTCATTTCGGCAATGATTTGTTCACGTGTTTTTGCACCCGTAGTATTACTACCACCGTTTTTAGCTTCTTCGGCTGCTTTTCTTGCTTCTTCTGCTGCTTTCTTTGCAGCTTCTTCGGCTTGTTTAGCCGCAATTTCTTTTGCATTCATAAGGCAAATAAGATTTGTTAAATTAAGCCCTCTAATATTGGCAAACGCAGTGAGGACTGATAGCCTGCGCTTGTCGACATCAAATCTTTTGTTCAATGTCGAGATATTTAGATGCTGATGAATGAGAACTCGGAGCTTAGGAGTTTTGTTAGTTGTAGTAAAAACTTCTCTAAAAATATAATCAACAAGTCTATCAAGAATAATATAGTCCCAATAAACAATGACGGGGGTGTCAAGTCGAAGCGCAAGCACCGGGGGTTCATACCCAGTACCTTCGGCGTGACAGTTACTTGCATAAAATTTTCACTTTATATTAAGAAGCTCATTCCCACTTATACTCTCTTTAAAATCTTTATTACTTCTCTTATTATCAGCAAAACTCTCATTCTCTTTTTCGTCCTTATTTGTATCTCCTATCTCGTCGTCCCTTATAGCCTTATGCGCATTCTAATTCAAATCTCCAACAGCAGCCTTATAAACATTAGCTTTAGTAGCTCCTTTATTTCCTTTATTTATATAAGCTTTATTAGCTTTATTAGCTTTACCAGCTTCACTGGTTTATTCATATCAGATAACACAGTTATAACGATATAGGCATTGCCGCCAATCTTGACGTTATTGCGGTTATCTTTATATTCACACCCCGTAAAGGATAGAGCTATGACTTGCTCTTGATAATAAAGCTGCTCTTGTTTCTAAAGATAATAAAGCTGCTAAAGCTCTTATTGCTCTTGTTATTAGAGCTGCGTTAAGCATTATATGGCTGAATCCTCTACGGGGTGTGAATGCGCCTGTATCTGCTACTCCGTTTCTTGTTCCTGTTATTGTTATACCTCTTGCTCTTATTATTGATAATAAAGCTGCTTAGCACGTGCGCTTGTTGGAGCGATTTCGGGCGTAAGGAGAACGGGTTGATAATAGCCTGCTACGCTTTCAGATTTGCCCGTCACGGCACGATAATTTGAAAAATAAGCTATCCTATTATTTTGATAAAGAATCGCTTAATGAGGCTGGAAATAGGCTTAGAAAAAATTGTTAAAAATAGTTTAATAAATGGCTCTTATTAAAGATAATGTTTATACTTGCAGAAACAAAATAAGTATGGATAATATTGTTGATAAGATTAAGGCTATTAGACGAGATGAATATAAAGCCGACTATGTTCCCGGTTCTCGTAATAATAAAAAGCCTGTTAATAAGAAAAGTAAAATGAAAGTCGGTGACGCTGGTATTGATTGTTTAACTAAATAAATTATTTATGATACGAATTAAAAGCGATTTAAAACCGTATGCTATTGAAGTTCCTACTGCTATTTCTGAAATTGATGAAAGATACTTTAAGGCTCTTCTTAACGATGTAAAGATACCTAACAATTATGCCGTTATTGCTATCTGTTACAAAGATAGACTTTTCAGTATTCTTTCTGATTTCAAGAACGGTAACAATGGAACTAAAGAAGTTGTTCCTCTTATTGCTAAAGTTCAAGACAATGAATCTAAAGTTCCGTTTGCTGTTGCTGATATTGCTGTTGTTGATGCTTCTTCTATTGAACGTGGAACTCATTTATCACTTCGTAATAACGCTATTTGTTTTGGTGCTATTTGCGAATATTGTCTTAACGATAGCGAGCTTTCTAAAGCTATTATGAATGGTTCTTTCTTTAATGGCGGAAAATCTCTTGGCGCACATGAAGCTAAAATGTCTGCTCCTGATGTTTTCTTTGTTGAATTTAAGATTGTTCCTCTTTGCGACATTAAAGCTTCTTATTCACAAGATGCTAATATTGCTTGTACTAAAGTTGAACACGACAAGAATAATCTTAATTAAACCTTTTTCCTGCGTTTAAATAAATCCCAAGCCGCTAACAGATATTGTTTTTGATATTCTTGTTGGCGGCTTTATTTTTTTTTATCTCACTAAAGTTAATAATATGATTGAAGAAAAACTTGATAATATTCTTGACGGAGTTGATTTAGGTGAGGATTATGTTTTAGTTTATAAAGATTACGAGAACGTTCTTAAAGATATTGATTTTGCCAATGATGAAGAAAGACTTCTTACTCGTGCTATTATTAAAAATTTAGAGCATGAAGCATCTAAACAATTTCTTAAAGAATTAGCTGTTGATATTCCTTATATTGGAGTTGCACAACGTAATCTTCTTCGTAAAAGTATTGTTGCTTCTTACCATGAACTAAAAGAAGCTCGTGAAACTCTTCCCGAAGAAGAATATAAAGAGTTTCGTGACAATCTTATTAAACAGAAGAAATTTGAGATTAATAATACCGAACTTCAACGTCGTATTGAAAAAGAAAATAGAAACAAGAATTATAAACTTTGGGTTAAGCTTGCTAAAAAGCATGGAGTGTCTTATGCTAATTTTTATATTTATCTTCATAAAGACCTTCATGTTGTAGAGTTTAATCAAGAACTTAATGATGCTTATGTCGAAGCCTATTCTGATTGACCAGTTACTTACTATTGATAAGACAGGAATGCCTGCTGCTCCAAGCATTACTCAACTTCTTGATAAAGATGTACGTCTTCTTTTTGTTAGAGATACTTCTAAGAATAAAGAAATGTATATTAAAGAAGTTGGTGTTATTTATTATCTTGCTGACCCTAAAGGCCCTTGTCTTAGTCAAGGTCTTAGTCGTAGTGAAGCTCTTCAACGTGCTCGTGAAAATTTTGACCTTCCTACTACTTATACACCTGACCTTTTAGTTGAGAAGCTTATTAAGCGTTATCATTCCCAACGATGTGGTATTGCTGGCGAAGCTGTTGAATCTCTTCAAAAAGCTATTCGTAATATCACTGTTTCGTCCAATATAATTAATGAACAGCTTAACGATAAACTTCAAAGTGGATTATCTGCCGAAGATGCTGGTATATTTATTGATTATATGGATAAGATAAATAAACGTATAACTGATTTGCCGAATCTTATTACTGCTCTTAAGAAAGCAGAAGAAGAAGCTGCTTATGAAGAAGAAACTCGAACAGCACGTGGTGGTGTTAAAGTTGTTAGCAGTATGGTTGAAGAAGATTAACATGATATTATGAAGATTGATAAACGTTATAATGGTATTAAACTTATTTTTCATGAAGAAGAGCATAAATATAATGATACTCTTGGTAATGATTATATAAGTACTACTACTATATTGCATCTTTATAAACCTGAGTTCGATAAGGCTTATTGGCTTCGCCGTAAATCTAAAGAACTTGGTATTAGTGAAGCTAAGCTTAAAGAACAATGGGATACTATTACTAAAGAAGCCTGTGAACGAGGAAGTAATGTTCATAATGGACTTGAAGACGGTATTAAAGGAGCAAGTAAATTTAAACAAGCTATACAATATCTTAATCGTGACGGTGACGGAGAAATGATTACTGTTGCTGATTTGAGTTCTATTAATGCTAATTATAAACTTCTTAATATAGAAGAATTTAAAGAAGCTACTGATTATAAATATGACAATCTTTATGAAGTCTTCGACAAATATGTTAGTCTTGGTTATAAAATTTATGCTGAGATTGGAATGTTCTTGATAGACTATTTGATAAGCGGAACAATTGATGTTCTTCTTGTAAATGAATGGGAGAATAAAGCTGTAATTGGAGATTGGAAAAGCAATCGGTCAGGGCTTCTATTCACGTCTGGTTATTATCGTAAAGATAAGAAACAGAAACCTGCTCAAATGACTAACGAATGGGTAGAGAAAAAAGAAACTCTTCTTCCGCCAGTTAATAATCTTCCTCATTGTAATGGAAGTATTTATAATCTTCAATTAAGTATGTATGCTAAAGCTGTTAATCTTATAACAGGTCTTGAAATTCGAGGACTTTGGCTTGCTCATATTGATTGTGATTTTGAACTTAACGAGTATGGAATGCCTAAACGTTTTCCTGATGGACTTTATCATATTAAAGAGAATCCAACAGAGAAGATAACTTTCTATACTCTTCCTTATAGAGAAAAAGAAATTGAACTTATTTTAGCTGATAGAAAAGCTAAACTTAAAGCTCAAGATGTTAAACGTAATTTTACTCTTGGATTATGAAAAATACTATTATTGGTTTAGTTATTGGTATTATACTTGGTGTACTTTCTGGAGCTGCTCTTTATGATAAAAATCCAGAGCCTATTATCAAGTACATTCCTCTACGGGGGAGTTCCACAGATAGTATAACTATTGTTAATCTTACCGAACAACTTCGTAGAACTCAAGACAGTCTTAATGCTTATAAAGCTGATACTGCTATTAGTGCTGAACTTTTTGTTGCTAAATACAAGCTGGAACGTATTCGTCATTATAATGAAATTGCAGCTAAAGGTAACAATATTAAATATCTTAGAGGTTGGCTTAATCGTGTACTTAATGAATAAGATAATATTATGCAAATTATTAAGAATATTGGAGAATATCGTGTTATTTATGACGATAAGCTTATTAGAACCAAAGATGGTTATAATTTAGAATATGGATTTCATGTTCAAAAACTTATTACTATCGGTATTAGCTTTTATATTACTATTAAAAGTTTTGTTGCTGATGGAGAAGATATTGATGAACTTCATTATTTAAAAAATGAAGCTATTGACTTATTTAATAAAATTGTTTATCCCGATAAATATTTTGTTACTAATGCCGTATGTGAATAAACAAGGAACTTCAACTAAAATTATTCGTATAAGTATTTACGATGAAAATAAAGTTGATATTTTTCGTAGTCTTTTTGAATGTAATCAAGTGTGTGGAACTGTAAATAGTCAAATACTTACTTGTTGTAGACGAAATGCTAAAGCTGGTCGTTTGCAGTTTAGAGTTAAAGATTGGTATTTTACTTTTCCCGATAATAAATTACCTTAAATTATGGCTGATTTTAAAACTGCTTATAAAAAGATTGAAGCTGCTGAGGGCGGCTATTGTTTCGACCCAGATGATGCTGGCGGTGAAACTTATAAAGGAATATCTCGTAAAGCTAATCCTAATTGGGACGGCTGGATTTCTATTGATGCTATTAAGAAATCTCATCCTACTACTTTTAAAAGTATTCTTAAAAAGACTCCCGAACTTGAAAAGAAAGTTCAAGACCTTTATAAAGACAAGTATTGGGATTGTTTTGAACTCGATGATGTTCCAAGTCAACTTGTTGCTGAGCAAATGTTTGATACCGCTGTTAATCAAGGTCAGACTGCTGCTATTAAATTTGCTCAACGTGTGCTTGACCTTAGAGAAACTGGTAAATGGTCACTTGACCTTTTAAATAAACTTGTAGCTATTAAATAATAAATTCAACGGAGTTATGAAGAAGCTTGTAATAATCGTATTAATTATAGCGTTAATTAATTTATTAATAACAATTTTGTTGTTTAATAAGTCAGGTGCAGAGAGTTCGTTTCAGCTAATAAATGGTTTCCCTGATACTGTTGTTAATAAGGTTCGGATTGACTCCGTTGAACTTTCTATTAAACATCTTGATAGTACAATTATAAATTATAATACTTATGAAAAGGAAGTTATTGATGATGTTCTCAATCTTGATGATAGTGCAACTGTTGCTAAATTCTACGAGCTTATTGGCTCATCCTCTACGGGGGGTTGAAGCAAGGGATAGTGTTAGAATAGCTATTGATGATTTACGTACTGCGAATGCCATAATGACTAAGGCTAAAATTGATGCTGCTGTTATAGTTCTCAAAGACAGTATGATTAATCTTAAAGATAAGAAAATAGATATTCTTAGTAATAGTTATGAAGAAATGAAGCGATATGCTTCTGCTTCTGAAACTGCAAGACAAAATTTAGAACGTAATCTTGATAAGTCTAAGAAAAAGATTAAGATTATTGGTGGTGTAGCTGGTGCTTTTGCATCAGCTTTTCTTGTATTGTTATTAGTCAAATAAAGATATGGCTGCTGAAAAATATCCTTTTAAAGCATTTATAGAAGAAGATAAAAGCCGTTATCCGCTTGCTTCTGAAAAAGGTTATTATGACCCTTATAATCATTTTCGTATTGGCGACAGTGGTGGTTTTATTATGAATATTAAGCCGGGTAAGTTTGTTAACGTTCATCTACTTACCGAAATGGCTGATTTCTTTGAAGCCAATGGAAATAAATATACTAATTTTAAAGAAGATAGTATTCCTTATAGACAACTTCGTAAGCGTGAAGCAGACCGTAGAAAGAATGGTTTTAGTGCTCCTATATGGCAAAATCCAGACGGTTCTATTGAAGATGTTCATATAAGTGGTGACTATTATAATTTTCTTAATTATACTCGTATGGAACGTACAGACGATGCGAGTATTAATGCTTCTGGTCGTATAGCTACTGGTGAAAAGAAGTTTGCCTTTCCTCGTTTTGTTGATGCTCAATTTTGGACACATGCTGTTTATGAGTTTGCTAAGAATAATGGTTTTCATCTTATTATTGTAAAGACTCGTCGTGGTGGTTTTTCTTATATGAATGCTGCACGTGCTGCTAATGCTATAAATCTTCGTAAACATAAAGTATTTATTAACGTTGCTGCTGATAATAAATATCTGATTAAGAAAGGTGGTCTTACCGACTTTGCTCTTAATACTCTTCGTTTCTATGAAGAAAAGACTATGTTTAAACGTGGTATTTATAGTAGTAGCGCTGAAGACTTTCGTCTTGGATTTAGACTTCCTAATGGAGTAGAATCTGAAGATAGTTGGCAGAGTTCTCTTATTTCTGTTTCTGCTAATAATAATCCTGACTGTGCTATTGGTAAAGATGCTGTTGGTATTAACGTAGAAGAGCTTTCCACAATGCAGAATTTCAATGAATTTATGACTGTGACTGAACCTGCTATGACAGTTGGTGATATTACTACTGGTTTTCTTGTTGCTTGGGGAACAGCTACTGCTACTAATATGCAAGTCTTTGAAGAAAACTTTTATGCTCCCGGTGAATTTGGTTTTATGCCTTTTGAAAATGTTTGGGATAAAGATGCTCGTAATGAGATTTGTGGTTTCTTTAAATCTTATTGTTGGGGTCTTGAGGGAAGTATAGACGGTATTCCTGCTGTTGATGAAAATGGTAATAGCAATCTTGATATTGGTCTTAAAGTTTCTATGCGTGCTCGTGAAGCTATGAAAGCTAAAACTAAGACTTTTGCTAAGTTTATTAATTATTGCGGTCAACGTGCTCTTTTTCCTGCTGAAAGTTTTAGCAGTGCTACTGAAAATCTCTTTACAAGCGAAGAACTTGTTAACTATGAAGAACGTCTTCGTACAGATAGTGTTTATAATTTCTATGTTGACGGTCAATTTGAAGAGAAAGGTAACAGTCTTATTTTTAAATCTAATAAACGTATTAAGGAAGAAAATCCTGATGCTGTTGTTTATGATTGGATACAAGGCGTACCTCGTAAAGGAAACGAACATCCTCATGGTTGTATTCGTATTTGGTTTCATCCTCAATATGATATTAAATATGTTAATGATGTTGAAGTTAAAGAAATTCCAGAGGGGACTTATGCTGTTACTTATGACCCAGTTGGCATTAATAAAGATGCTAAAGAAATTACCGATAAACATTCTCATAACAGTATTCATGTTTGGGAAATGCCGTCTGCAAGAAATGGTTATAAACTAAAATGTTGTGCTGCTTATTATGGACGTCCTAATAAACTTGAAGAAGCAGATAGAATTTTTTATCAACTTTGCCGTTATTATAATTGTGTAAGAACTGGTATTGTTGAGGTTAACCGTGGTGAAACTGTTTCCAATTTTAGTAAATGGAAAGCTACTCGTTATCTTGCTTTTGAACCTCTTTTTGTATGGGACACCAGTTTAAAAGGTGCTGTTAGTAAGTCTTATGGTTATAATATTACAGACGGACAAAAGAAACTCGATGCTCTTCGTTTGTTTAAGGAGTTTCTTTATACAGAAATAGGTAAAGATGAAGAGGGCAAACCTATTTATCTTTTTACTCGTATTCCTTGTTATCAAGATATTCTTGAACTTAAAAAATGGAATCCTGTTGGCAACTTTGACCGTGTTTCTGAAATGCTTCTTATAGCTATTTATAGTAAATCTCTTGATATTAAAGCTCAAGGTGAGAATAGTAATAGAAAGAAACTTCTTGAAAGTCAAGATGCAGCAGAAAAGTTTTGGAAGCGTAATTGGTATTAATATGAAAGAACTTACTACTTATCTTTTTTGTAATGAATATTTTTGTATTCGTCTTGAGTGTTTAACTAATACTCTTTATATTTATAGTAGATACGCTGCTTATTGTTAAATTAAACCTTATATAAATATGTATTTTAGTAACAATTTTAATTTTCCTAAGCAGCGTGTTAGTGCTGCCGAACGGAATAAATTTGAATACTATGCTAATTGCTGCGATTATGTTATTGCTGCTGGTAAAAGTATTGCTCGTGATGATGAAGTTGAACAAAAATATGCTTTCCTTAAAGGGGAGATTAATCCTGAATTTTATAAGAAAACTCTTAATCCCTATAATGCTGAGAAAAAAGAATATACTCGTTTTCCAGCTACTATGCGCAATTACGATATTGTTAACGGAGTTATTCGTAGATATGTTGGAGAATATATTCAAAATCCGCATGACTTTATTGTAGGGGCTAATAATCCCGAAGTAGTTCTTTCTCGTGATGCCAAGCTTCGTCAAGAACTTATGCAGATTGTTCAAGTTAAGATAGCTGAACGTATTCAACAGAATTATCAAGCATTTGTACAACAAGGTGGACAACCCGAACAATTTAATCCTCAAGATAATTTTGATATTGAAGCTTTTGTTAAGAAGTTCAATGAAGATTATATTGATGATATGTCTGCCCAAGGACAAGAGATTCTTGCCGTTATTGATGATTTGACTGATGCTGCCGCTTTATATGCTCGTGCATATTTTGAATGGGTTGCTTTTGGTAGAGTTTATACTTATACCGAAGTAAAAGGAAATCAAATTATTAAACGGGTTGTTTCTAATAGAGATGCTTTTCCTGTTCCTAACGATAACGTTCTTGTTGAAGATTATGATATGTTTGCCGAACGTCGTATGATGACGCTTCAACAAATTATTGATGAATATTATGATATGCTTGATGATAAAGACAAGGAATATCTTGATACTTATTATATTAATGGTCGTAATATTTCTCAAGACGATAAAGGACTTCTTTATTGGGATAATTATAGACAACGTTATCCAGACCGTTGTGCTAAATTTAGCGACAAGGAACGTGAGTATTTTAAAAGCGAGCCGCTTATGGTTCGTGATTTCAATACCAATCTTATTGAAGTTTGGCATGTAGTTTGGCGTGGACAAGTTAAGAAAGGTATTCTTACATATCAAGCTGGTGGTATTATTGGCGAAAGAGTTGTTGATGAAGATTATAAACTTAATATCGAAGCTGGTGATATTAATATTGAATGGATTTGGGAACCGCAAGTTTTTGAAGCCGATAGAATAGGTACTCGAAACAATGCTGTTTATCCTTATAAATGTCGTCCTATTGCTTACAATCGTAATGGTAAGCTACCTTATAATGGTATTATGGAACTTCTTCCCGGTTTTGGTCGTTTTAGTATTATTGATATAGTTCTTCCTTACCAAGTATTTGGTAATATTGTTGCTTATCATAGAGAAATGGCTATTGCAAAGAACAAGTTGAACGTGCTGATGATTGCTCGTTCTCTTCTTGGTAAAGTTCCTGAGGATACTATTTATCGTATGGCTGCCGACGGTGTTCTTTATATTGATGATGAAGATGACCAGGGAATGCTTAAAGCTCAACAAGTTCGTATGATTAATAGTCAGACTTCTGATTATATTACTCAACTTGGACAACTTCTTGCCGAGAACGAACAAGCTGCTATGAATAAAGTTGATATGACTCCTCAACGTTATGGCGAAATTGCTAATAGTGCTGGTAAAGGAGTTACTGAGCAAGCTATTATTCGTGGTTCTATGGGTAGTGTTATTGTTGAGTTTATGTTTGACCACATGCGTGCCCATGATTATCAACGTGATTTAGATTATTCTAAACTTGCTTGGGTTGACGGTCTACAAACTTCTTATAAAGATAAGAACAATGGACAACTTAAATATTTTAGTCTTGACGTTAATTCTCATCTTTATGCTGATTATGTGATTATGCCTAAACTTTCTGCTAAAGAAAGAGATAAACTTAATCAATATAAACAATTTGCTTTTAGTGCTGCACAGAATGGTGATGCTGCTATGGCAGCTGCGGCTATTGACGGAGATAATACAGCTGAGATTAAAAAGGCTATTAATAAGTTCCAAGAACTTAATCGTCAGCATGAAGAACAAATGAAGCAACTTGATGCTCAGAATGCTCAGGCTTTACAACAATATGAACTTGATAAGATACAAGCTCAAGGAGAGCAAGATAGACAAACTCTTAGTCTTGAAAAATATCTTGATAGCCAGATTGAAGCTGTGAAAGCTATGCTATCCTCTACGGGGGGTGACTCTACTGCATCTCTTGCTGCGACTAATGCCGCCAATGCTGCTAAGAATAATATTGAGCGTGAGAAAGTAATGAATGAACGGCAAAAGATTGCCAATGATGCTAAAGCTCAACAACTTAAAGCAGCTACTGATGTTTATAAAGCTGATACTCAATATAAAATTGCTAAAGAAAATAAGAATCAATACGATAAAAAATAATCTTTTCTAAAATGTGTTTTGTGTCTATGTGCCGTTATTGCTCGTGAGAGTAGTAGCGGCATTTTTGTTTATAATGCTCTTGTTATTAATGAGATAAATCGAATTTGTAAATATTATTTACTAACAGACGCATTTTAAAGCCCAGTATGCCACGCTTCTACGAAAGTGGATAGATTAATCATTTCGGACAAAATCGTTCAATGTGGATAACGGCTGCAAGCGTAGATGCACTTCTAATACGATTTTTTACAGCAGAAATATACCAACCAATCTCCCCCGTAGAGGATACGCCTGCGGAACACCATATTATATATATTATACTTTTGTCTTGTAATATTAATCCAATAAAAGATAAAGTTATGCCTAAGATTGATTTTGGTTTTGGCGGAAGTGGTAGTAATGAACCACAAGAACCAATTACAGATTTAGAAACAGGTAAAGTAGTAGATGACCCTACTGGTCAGACTACTGGTCTTGGAGATGATAAGAAACCTGCTGATAAGCCAGCTGATAAACCAGCGGATAATGCTGAAGATAATCAACCTGTCGACGGTAATAAACCTGGTGATGATAACAATAAACCTGCCGATGATAAATTTGGCGATTTAGTTGCTGGTACTGTTATTTCTATTGGCGAAGAATCTTATACCGTTGATAGCGAGGGCAATCTTGTTGACAAAGATAATAAGATTTTTAAAGAAGCCGCAGAAGTTAAGGAATATCTTGCTCAATTTGAAGTTGATGAGAATAAAGAAACTCCTATTGATGTCGATTCAATTATCAAAGCTGTTGGCGTTGAAGTTACTGATGAAAACGACAAACCGATTACTTTTGATAATACTCCTGAGGGAATTGCTCAATATGTTAATGAAGTTATTGAATTACAAAAGCAAGAAATTGCTCAAGCTGGCGTTCAAACTCTTCTTGATAAATATCCTATTGTTGCCGACTTTCTAAATTACTACGTAGCTAACGGTAACGATGCTCGTGGATTTGGAGAAGTTAAAGACAGAAGTTCTATTACTATTGATGAAAATAATATTGCACAACAAGAAGCTATTATTCGTGAAGCCTACAAAGAAAATAAACGTCACGGTGATGTTGATGCTTACATTAAGTATCTGAAAGACACTAACGCTCTTTTAGATGTTGCTAAAAGTGAATTGGCTGGACTTCAACAAGCAGATGCAGCTCTTAAAGAGCAGCAAGCTAAAGAAGCTCAAGCCAAACTTGAAGCTGAGCGTAAAGCAGAAGCCGATTACTGGAACGGTGTTAAAGCTGTTGTTAATAGTAAAGAGATTGCAGGTTATAAAATACCTGATACTATCATTATTAACAAAAACGGCAAACAAATTGCAGCTACTCCTAATGATTTCTTTAATTATCTTTATCAAGTTGACGATAAAGGTTATAGTCGTTATGAAAGAGATTTAGCTGCTCGTGATGCAAAGGAACAACTTCAAGACGATTTGCTTCGTGCTTATCTTACTTTTACAGGTGGAAGTTATTCTAATCTTGTCGACTTGGCTGTTACTAATAAAGAAACGAAAAATCTTCGTCTTAAAGCAGCCGCTGCAAAACAAACTACTACTGTTAGAGTTACTCCACCGAAACCAAAGAATGTTGCTAATAATATAGCTGCTGCTCTTGGTTATAGTTAATAACTAAATAAAATTATTCATTATGTACACAATGCGAGTTCTTGAAACTGGGCGTTATGACGATAGAGGATATAGCAATGAAGAAAGTATTGCTAATCTTATGCTTCAAAGTCCAGTTGAAATTAATGCGTTTTTGACTTACAACTATGGTCTTGACGACGACCGTTTCCCTCTTACATTTATGACCGAGGGACAAGGCGCAAAAGGTACTGATACTGTTGCTACGGTACAGTGGACTTGGAAGACTATGGGACGCATGAAGTTTATTGATTATGTTACTTATTTCAATACTTCCAATACTAAACCTGGTCTTGGTGGTGCTGAATTTGAAGTACATTTTGCTACTCATTGGTTTATTGAACAGTATGGCGTTATTGCTCCGGACGGAACGCAATATCGTATTCAGAAAGACCTTGGTGAATCTGCTTACGGTTATGCTTATATTCTGGCTCCGGTTAATCCCGACCCGACTGCTTATTGCGACCCTGACAATTTAGCTAAAGGAACTTATTGGTCACTTGCTGCTCCTACCGTTTCAGAATCTTATTCTAAAGGTAATCGTAGTAATGCTATGGGGCCAGGTAAAATGACTTCTCAGCTTGAGTTCTTCCGTTTCTCTAAAGAAGTTGCTGGTAATATTTCTAACGTTGTTACTAAATATCAATTTCAGCAAGGAGAAAGTGGTGGTACTACCAATCTTTGGATTGGCGAGGAAATGCGCCAGTTCGGTTTGAACATGAGAGTAATGAACGAAGAACGGCTGTGGTTATCAACCTACAACAGACTGCCCGACGGTACTATTAAACTTAAAGACCGTGATAATGGTAAACCTATTCCTCGTACTGCTGGTATGCTTGAGATTTGCCGTGAAAGTAACTATGATACTTACGGTGAGTTCTTGACGTTGACGAAGCTGGAAAGAACTGTCGGTGATGTTCTTAACAAAGATACCGATGACGGTACAATGGAGATTGTTCTTATGGCTGGTAAGGGATTTATCCAAGACTTCCAATATGCTATTGAGAACGAAGCTATGAGCAAAGGTTTCATTACTCCTCTTGGTGAAAAGAAGATTATGGATAACGGTAACGGTCTTGCTTACGGTAAGTATTTCAACAAATACATTACTCCGGACGGACATATTATTACCGTTAAACATTGTTCTTTCTTCGATAAGGGTACTATTGCCGAAGCTGCTAAAGCTAATGGACAAATCCATCCTCGTACAGGTCTGCCTATTACTTCTCATCAAGCTTGCTTTATTGACTTCTCTACTTACAAAGGCGAACGTAATGTTCGTATTGTTCGTCAGAAAGGACAAGAATATATCGCTAAGGTTATTGAGGGCATGACGCCGATACCTGCTTCTTGGGGTGTTGCTACTTCTAATCGTGCCGCTACCGAAATTGATATGTCCCGTTACGAGATTAAGGGTAGCATGGGATTGCAGGTGAACAACACGACGAAGATGTTCTTGTTGCAATGTAAATTATAATTAACCGTTAAACAGTAAAAGATATGCCTACAATGCAAAATGCTGGTGGTGCTGCAAATAAACAGGAAAACACCGCTCCTGCTGCTCCTACTGAAACAGTAGATAAAGAGAAACCAACTACCACTATGGTAGAAAGAAAACAAGAAGAAGCTGATGCCGCTTATGTCGATATTCGTTATATGGTTATAGCTCTTGCTTCTCATTATTCTTTGTATCGCAAAGCTAATGATAAAGAGCTTGCTGAACGTAATGAATATATCGGTAGCTGTATTAGAAGTTCCAATGCTCTTTGTGCAAACAAAGGTGAACTTGAAGCTTACTTTCCTAATCTTATTGGTGTTTCTCCTAACGACCAAAATTTCGTTAGACGTGTTAAAGAATATCTGAATAATTTTCAGGTTAAAGTTGACAAGCTTGGTCTTCGTCTTAATCTTACTTTCCATTATAATCATTATAAAGATTATCTTACTTTCAAGAAAAAAGAAGAAGCTATTGAAACCGAATTTGCCCAAGTCAATCGTGGCGATGCTACGGCTCTTAAACGTGCTATTGAGAATAGAATTGTTAAGCTCAATGCTCTTGAGTCTACTAAATGGCAATATGGTAATCCGGAAAATGTAGCCGATTATCTTCTTTATCGTCATTGCTTGTTATATTCTGATGTTGCTAAAGACCACTCTCTTATTAACAAAGAGCATATTCGTTTTTATTTTAAAGACGAACAAAAGGAAAACGAGCTTAAAGCTAAGCACCGTCTTGAACTCAACAATGCTAAGCGTAACTTTGTTACTCTTATCGGTAATGACAAAGCGTTTGAAGATGTTTATGTTCAGTATTGTGTATTGAAGAATAAACCTATCATTCCGTCACTTGCCGAAGACGACCTTGTTAAACAAGAAAATCTTGACTATTTTAGTCAGAAAGAACCTGCTAAGTTTAATGAGCTTTATACCGACCGCAGCATTTCCGTTAAATCTCTGATTGAACGTCTTGTTGCTTACGGTATTCTTATTAGACATCCGCATAGTCAAAACATTATTTCTGCTAATGGTGATTTTATTGGAGCTAATATGAAAGAGGCTACTGCTTGGTTCAAGAACGCTGAAAATGAAGCTACTGTTGCCGCTTACGAAAATCAACTAAAACTTGTTTAAGTTATGGATATAGAACAGATGCACGTCACGTTCAGAGAAGTTGCTCAACGCATGGGGCTGCAAACTGTTCGTGCTATTTTTCCAGAAGATGTTGATATTTGTCTTAATTTTGCCATTATAACCAAAACTCGAAATATCGTTGCAGAGAATGCTCAAACTGTTAATGATTTAATTGTTAGAGCTAACGCTGACATTTCTCAACTTAATGCTCTGCGTAATCTTGCTAAGAAAGGAGAAGTATCAGGCTCATCCCTTACGGGGGGTGGTACTGAGCTTCATCCTTTTCTTGCTAAGGTCGATAATAGCGAAGTAATGTTCTATACTCGTTTTGCTATTGGTTATGCTGGTGACAATGCTCTTTACGATTGCCGTATTATTGAAGCTGAATATCTTCAAAGAACACTTCGAGATTATTGCAATCGTGCTACTAAACAACACCCCGTTTGTGTTGCTGTTTCCATTGACGAGAAACTGAATGTTGAAATATATAATGGTAGTTCTAAGGCTGTTCCTAATATTCTTGTTTACAATTATATTAAGACGCCTAATAAAGTTAGACTTGATGAAGAAAATCCTGCTAACAATGTAAATTGTGATATGCCTGATTATCTTATTCAAGAAATAATTGAACTTGCTGTTCAGTATTATAAACAGACTTTTACTCGTCCTAATGAACAAAAAGTAAATTAAAATATTATTAATTATGAGGCAATTTCTTTTAGGTAAGAGCGTTGCTTATCCTACTGCTCTTACAAGTCTTGCCGTTGGTCAACTTGCTTTCGTAGCTCTTGTTTCTGGAGTTGAAACTCTTGACAGTGACGGTACTAAGATTAAGGACAAAGGTTATATTTATCTTGGTAAATCTGATGCCAAAGGCGGTAAACTTGTTGTTCCTATTTATAAGAATAACTTCTCTTATTCCAAAATGGTTTATGCTGCTTCTACTCAATATACTGGTAATTTTACTATTGCTGATGTTGTAGCAGGAAGCGATTATACCGTTGTTGTTGTAAAGAAAGGAGTTGGTTTTAACGAACGTAACAAATGGACTGCTACTGTCCGTGCAAAAGCTGGCGATACCGTTGACACTATTGCTTCTGCATTAGCTTCGCAGATTACAGCAAATGTTGGTGCTGGCGTTACTGCTGTCGCTTCCGCTGGTAAAGTTACGGTTACTGCCAAAGAAAAAGGCGTTGATTATGAGCTGACACTTGGCGATGATTTGTTCGGAACTGCTGTTACTCAGACACATGCTACTGCCGCTGTTGCAGATGCTAAGTACATTACCGATTTGGCTATCAAGGCTGCTGCCGATGCTGGTATCGAATATACTTACCAAGACGCCGGTGAGCTGATTTATCCGGACTTCCCGCTCAATCCTTTGGCTCAAGATGATTCTGCCGATGCTGGATTTACTGTTTATACAATTCGTTTTGCCGAACCTCGTGAAATGAAGACAGTTGACCAGAGTATTAATCAAATTGTACAAATAGCTGTACCTACTGATACTGCCGCTATTGCGACTATCGACAAAGTATTGGCTGCACTTGCTGCCTAATATAGTTAGCAAATAATTTGTATAATGCGTAAAGCCACTGTTACTATAAGTATTTATGGTAATAGTGGCTTTTATTGTTTAATACCTATGGCCGAACTCACGCCCGTTATGGACTTTGTTAACCAAAGTCTTAAAAACTATTCTGTTACTGCTGTTATAATATCAAGTTGTGTTTTTATTCTTTATACTATTGTTATCAAAGGAATTGATTATTTTCGTCATAAAGACCAACAAAAGCCTATAATCGAAATGGCTAACTCTGTTAAAGAAGTTAGTAATAACGTTGTAAGACTTAATACTATTCTTGATAAACTTTTTCAAGATGCTCTTCATAAAGATGTCGAAAAAAGCAAGATTGTAATCGAGCTTTCGTTTTCCAATTTCCAATCAAGGATTGCTCATCTTTGTAGAAACATTATTATAAACAATAATATCGACCTTAATAAGAACCTTGTTGTTGTCAATATCAAACAAACTATTAATGCCGAATATTATAAAGTTTATCATAATCTTTCTCAATATGATATTGATGGTCGTCCGATTTCTTTATTCCTAAAAGAAGAATGGAAAGAAGATTGTCTTAATAATATACTTGGTATTATTTATAACGGTCAGGAAGAAAAAATTCGTATTAATCAAATATATAATATTCTTTATGTTAAGGTTAATGATTGGATAGTTTATATTAACAATAAATATACCGACCATGAGTAACGATAAAAGGCTCGAACGTATCGGTGATAAACTTCGTAATAATATTAACAATGTTGTTTGTAAAGATGTAGATAAGATAAATCTTGGATTTGTTTCTACCAATCTTTTTGGTAGTTCTTATTTTTATGATGTTATACGTAGTTGTATTGATTACGATATTCTTCTTACCGATAAAGAGAAAGAAAAAATTGATGTAATATTTAATACTTCTGAATATGGAAGATACTGTTTTACATGATATAAAAGTTCCTATTGATTGGGTTTGTACTTATAGACAAATCCAATCTTTGCTTATAGATTATGGAGTATCTGCTATTGCTGGTTGTGATAATGTTTGTAATAACAAAAATAAAGACATTATTCAACTTTGGAACCTTTTTAAAAATGCTGTTTATGTCTATTATCGAGAAGATGTCGATAAAGCAAATCGTATATACGACTTTGTAGTTCGTGGACTTAAAAAGTACACTGATGTCAATGTTGGTACTTCTACTATTCATGTTGAAGATAGTGAAGTTGAAGTTACTTGTACTGGTGATAATTATAAGTTTGCTGATACTAAAACAAGCTATAATTTTCAAGCCAATGATGAAAGCCAATTAGATATTCAAGATGACGGTCTTGGACAAACTCTTTATTTTAATATTAAATCTCAGAAGATTGTTGCTATTGGAACTAAGGAAGAGATTTTCAGTATTGGATATGATTTTGTTCTTGACAATCCTGAAGACGCTACTTGGCTTGGTTATACCAGCGCAAATAATACTCTTATTATTCGTGAAAATAAATCTAAACTTCGTGTTGCTAAATTTAAGTTAGTTCAATACGAAAGTGGTAATATTCTTGAAGGTAAAGTTACTCAAAATGTAAACAATTATACTTATCGTTATACTATTAATGTTGAACCTACTTCTATTGAAATACCTGCCGAGGGTGGTACTAAAGTTTTCACAGTTGAATCTTATAAAGAACTTGTAGATAGCGAAGGTTCTGTAATCGGAGATAAAATTAATGTTCCATATAATGCTTATTCTTCAAGTATTTATTTTAAAGTCAACGGCAATCAAGTAAGTGCCGAAGCTAATACTGAAGAAATTCGTTCTGCTGCTATTATTATCGAGCGTGACGAAGTTGGTGTTTCTGGAAATAAGAAAATTGATTTATATCAAGATAGTCTTAATAAAGAAATTCGATATAGACTTGTTGCTACTGTTGATACTAATACTATTCATTCAGACGGAGTTAATCCTGTTACTTTAACTGTTGAGTCTTATAAAGAAACTTATGTTAATGGAGTTTCTCAAGGAGATAGAACTGATATTCCTTATACAGCTATTTCCGATAAAGGACTTCTTAAAAATAATACTTCTGATAAAACGAAATGGTATATGTCTGCTAATGATACTACTAATGTTCGTACAGATAGTATTATTGTTAGACAAATGGAAAGTAATAAGTCTGAAATCATAGATATTAGACAAAATCCTGCTCAAGAAGAAATTAGTTATGTATTTAGTGTTGACCAAGAAAGTTTAACTCCGCCTTCTACTGGACAGAATGTTATTCTTAATATTCAGTCTTATAAACAATATTATATTAATGGTAAACCTACAACTAAAACTCCTATTGGCTATACCGGTGCTGTTGTTACTGGTAATGATTTTATAACTATTCAAGAGGGTTTGCCAAATAGTATTACTGTTGCTTCTAATAGTGGAGAAAGCGAAAGAAGTGGTAAAATTCTTTATACTCAACAAGATAATTCTGGTAAAACGCTTGAAGTTAGAATTAATCAAACTGGAGCTTCTATTACTTATACTTATCATTTGACTATTGGCGAAAATGAGGTTCCTCTTATTAATACCGCCGATAGTAAGACTATATCTGTTGAGTCTTATCGACAGAAATATGTTAATGGTAGTCCAGAGGGTGGAAGAGAAAATGTTGATTATTATCTTTCTCAAACAAGCGGTAATGCTAATGAAAGTCAATATGGTGGAGTTACTGCAAGTCCTCAAGGTGAATATATTTATATTACTTCTAAACTTAATCAAACTAACGAAACTGTATCTATTCAATATGATGTTATTCAAACTCAAAGTTCCGGAACTCCTAATGTAGAAAAACTTACTATTACTAAAGCTGCTTCTACTGTTGAAGACCAATATTTTATTGAAGCTCAAAATACTTGGATTGATGTTGTTGCTTATCCCAATGGAAGTTATTCTTATTTTAATATAACACGTGCTGAAAAGCGACATGTTATTAACGGTAATGTTTCTTCTGTTGAAGATAATCTTCATTGGGAACCAATTTCTGATAGTAGTTGGCTTCATGTTGGTAATCAAGATGAAACTTATATTCTTTGTGATGAAAATACTGTTGGTTCTTTTAGAACTGGTAAGATAACTGTTAGACTTGTTGCTTCTAATGATACTAAAGTTGAGATTACTGTTAAACAAGCAGAAGCTACTTTTAGAACTCAAAGAGTTGCTTATCTTCAACAACATACGTTTAATCTTTCTCCTAACAATACAAGTGGAGAAACTACTTATAGATTAATGTATGAAGAAATTAGAAATGGTCGTATTATTAACGAAACTGATGAAAGCGACAATTATAAAGGAAATGGTTTATATTGTTATTCTACTACTTCTTGTGGTCAAGCTTGTTCTGATTGGAATTTTACTTCAAATAGTTATATGAAAACCGCTGGAGTTACATTTGTTGGTAGTTGGGGAACGGAAGAACGTTTAGCTGCTACTGGTAATTATCGAACTCGAGACGGTAAATACGAAACATATATTAATGCTACTTTTAGCGTTTATGATACTTTAGCTCTTGCAGAATTTAAAACTGCTCGTGTTAATGATTCTATTTATGACTTCTTCTATCATTATATTCCTAAAGAACTTAAATGTGTTTATACTGATTTAGTTAAAATATTTATTAATGCTCATGGAGATAATTATAAACTTCGTAAAGCTGTTTATAATCTTAATCTTTTCCAATCTCTTATTGCCGCTTATTTCTTTGAAGATACCAAGAAGATTAAGCTCTTCCTTGATTGTATTATTGCTTTTGCTAATAATTACTTTAAAGAGAACGATATTCTTTACGAGTATCGTTTGAATGGTATAGAAGAAAACGGTCATGTTTATCTTGATATTCTTCCTTGTCAAGAGAAAACTGATGTTAAGCTTGAACTTGATGCCAAAACTGGACATCTTCGTGAGATTGATAAATCTGCTAACAAACAAGCTATTGATTTTGAAATTAAAGATAATAATTTAATCGCTGTTAATCATGGATATAGAAGAGAAAGACTTGGGGAAAGCAATAGTAACTGTTGCAAGTCCTGAAATTTATGATGCAACACAGGCTTATGAAAGGCTTACTTATGTTAAGCATAATGGACATGTTTATCTTAGTAAGCAAGATGTGCCTGTTGGTGCTTCTCCTACGGGGGGCGATAACGATGAATATTGGCTTGATTATGAAATAGCTGCTGCTTCTTGTCGGCTTGGTCGAGCTTATCGTCGTATTACTGATTGGAACGTTGTTAGACCTACTGGTGGAAGTTACGACAACCCACACCCCGTAGAGGAAGAATGGACTGCTGAACCTACTTCTGCAAATGGTATTCTTTGGTATTCTGAACGTCTTTTTACAGAAGACGGTCGTAATCAAGATGCTGAATGGAGTATGCCTGCTCAGCTTACTTATACTCTTTATACAGAATTTTATACTTCTAATGTTGAAAAAGAACCCGGTACTCCTGATACTCATCCTCAAAACTGGGTAAAAGGTTATCAAGAAGGTTATATTTGGCTTGCTACACAAGAAGTTTATAATGGTTCTAAACAAGGTTGGGTGGTTAATCTTATTCGTGGAACTAAAATTGAAAGCGTTGAAGCTACTGTTGATGCGGAAGTAGGTACTCCTGCTGTTGTTGTTATCAATAAAGGAACTGAACTTAATCCGAAATTTATATTCCAGTTTACCAATATGAAAGGTGAACATGGAGATAGAGGTAATTATACTTTTATCTTTAATGGAGAAATTAATCCTACTGGAAATAATCAAACTTCTTCTGTTGTAACTCCTACTGGTATTACTCTTGCTGTTGGAGATAATGTTATTGATAATAACGGAGATGTTTATACAGTTCGTGTTATTGGGCCGACTACTTTTGCCGTTATTCAAGATGCTGTTCAAACTATTCGTGGTATTGATACCAAACGTGGAGTTGTTTATATGCGTAGTAATAACGACTCTTCTGTTAAAACTCCGACTGGTGGTTCCTATGATAATCCAGTTCCTACTGAAAGTGCTTGGAGTACTGAGATTCCTGACGGTTCTGCTAAACTTTGGGTTTCTACTCGAATGTTTACCTCTAATGGTAAGAACCAAGAAGAAGCTTGGAGCACTCCTAAGAATTTGACTTATGTTCAATATACTGAAACTTGGTATAGTACTGTTGAAAATAATCCCGGTAATCCTGATGATAATCCGGATAATTGGAGTAAGACAGGTAATAATTTTATTTGGATTGCAGTTCGTACTATTTATAATGGTAGTAAACAAGAATGGAATATAGCTAAAGTTGTTGGTAAGACTGGCGCTACTGGTCCAACTGGTGCTCCAGGTTCTAATGGTTCTGATGGAGCTGATGGTAAATCTGCTTCTATTAAATCTGCTACTGCAACAGTAGATGCGAATGTAGGAATTCCTTCTGTTGATGTTACTGTTGGTGGTACTGAATTTGAACGTACATTTGATTTTGCTTTTAAAAACCTTAAAGGTCAAAAAGGAGATACAGGCGCAGCTGGTAAGGATGGTAAAAAAGGAGATACAGGCGCAGCTGGTAAGGATGGTAAAAACTTTACTATTCTTGGATATAAAGATAGTCTTGAACAACTTCAAACAGATGTTCCAAGTCCTGCTCAAGGCGACGCTTATGGTGTTGGTACTGTTGAACCTTACGAATTGTATATCTACGATACTACCAAAGGTTGGGTAGCTAATGGAACTATTGGCGGCGGAACTTCTGTTGATGTTGTAGATAATCTTACTACTGGCGATGCAGATAAAGCTTTATCTGCTAATATGGGTAAGAAGCTTAATGAAGATAAGCTTGCCATTGGTGATGTTGTTAATAATTTAACAACCAATGATAGCAAGAAAGCTTTATCTGCTGCTCAAGGTAAAAAACTTCAAGATGAAAAAGTAGAAGATGCTCCCAAAGACGGTAGTCCTTATATGCGCAAAAATGGAGCTTGGAGTGCTTATACTCAGATTGAAGAAGTTTATACTTTTGAACCTGATTTAACAACTGACAAAATAACTCAAGAAGAATATAATAAACTTAAAGCTGCTGTTCAAGCTGGTAAAGTTATTGTTCTTAAGCAACAAGATATTCCTGGTGGATATGTTATGAGCATATCCATATTCATGGAGAATACTATTAATTTAATGTATAGTGCTGGTGATTCATTTACTTTATTAAGTATTACTTCCGATTTAACTATTACTGTTGAGGCTCGATATTGTCTTTTGCCAAATAATACTAAAGAATATGAAGTAACTGGTGATTATAATCCTGCTCATAAAAAATATGTCGACGAAGCTGTTGTTGCTAATTCATATAAAGTTCTTCCCACCGAAGTTCTTGAAATTACTCAGGGTATGGCTTCCGATGATATTTTTGCCAAATTTGGTGGAAAATCCGCATATCTTGATTTTGTTAAGAATACTCCTACTAATTCTATTATACGAGTTGAGGGTGGTGCTCTTTGTGTAGCAAGTATGATTACTTATACTGATGATAATACAAGTACTCTTGATATTCAGACGCTTGGTTTAAATGCTTCACAATATATAAGAGTTACTGTTAGTAGCGGAACTGCTTCTGCTTTAACAGCTAAATATATTTTTGTAAATGAAAGTGATGTTCTTAAAAAGAATAATACTACCGCTTATACTCCTACACAACATTATCATCCTGCTACAAAAGCTTATGCTGATAATATTGGTTATGGTAGAACTATTACTACCACTCTTGATAAATTTTTAAATACTGCAAATCTTAGTGGAGTTGATGCCGAACAACGAGTAATTGATTTATTTGGTAGTCTTGATATTTTTAAGAATGTTGTAGCTAATATTTTAGCTAATCATGTAAGATATTATTTTCATTTTGGTGATAATCCTAATAATAATTGTGTAGAATTAGGTTGTGTAAATGCTTGGAGAGCAAATAATAAAAGTTCTCACGAACTGAATTTTATTATTACTTATTATGATGAAAATAATTTATATACTAATCGTATTTCTATTGTAGTAAGCAATGATACTGCTGCAAGCAAAGTAATTATTGCTTCTCTTGTTAATAGCGATAATGTTGCTACTCTTACTAAGAAAACTTCAACCGAATATTCTAACATTAATCCTAAATTAGATAATACTGCTTATCTTGTAACAGATGATTAAGATGCTTATTATAAAGACAATCGCATTAATCTCGGCAATAATCTTGTCGAGATTAATCTATTTATTAATGTTTAAGAAATAAAGTTATGGATAATCAAAATGATGTAGCTCTTGTAAATACTGTTAATGAGAGGTGGGGGATTAGGGTAGGAGAAGCCAATGTTGGTGCTTTTGTTGGTAGTAATCTTGTTGCTGGTAAAGAATTTGATTGGAGTAAACTTTATTCTAATCTTAGCTATGTAGCTCCTAATTATAGCGGATTTAATTTTCTTTTAGTAATTGCTAATCTTAGTTCTTATAATATAAATCTACATAGACTTACAGAAGATGCAGTTCCAAGTGATACTACTGTTGAAGTTGGGAAGATTGATTGGTTTTCTATTGGTTATTATGAAAACGATACTGCTATGGCTATGCATAATTATAGCGTAGAAGGTATTAAAGGAAATCCAGCTCTTAGATATGTTAGATTTTTTTGCAATAGAAATGACCGAGATTCTGATAATTATTTTAATGTTACTCATGGAACTATTGATGATACTGATTATATTGAACAAGATAATCAATCTTTGCCTTATGAAATTTTACAACATGCAGATGTGATTTTTATTTTTGATAATTAAATAGATATAATATGGCTTACGAAAACAATAATGTTCGTGCTGGCGCTAATGGCGCTGGTGTTTATGTTGGGAATACTGAAATCATGGGGGGGAACGAATATAATTCCTCTTAATCTTTATAGCGATAGTTCTTCTACTGATGTTCTTCTTGCTAATTTAACTGATGCTACTGCTACATTTAAATTTTATATTGATAATTCTTTAATAGATACTATTGTATGTCAACCTTTTGAAGTACAATGTATTGGTAATCTTTCTTCTTCAGTTAATCAATTTAATGTTAGTTGTGGAGATAATACCGATAAATATCAAATCAATAGTTCTATTAGAAAAGTTGCTTCTGGTAAAGATAATTATGGGAATGCTGATTTGCCCGAATTTACTTCGGTTAATAATGCTGATGAACATTTTGTTAACGGAATGGTTTATAATTCTAATATATGGGAATATATTAGTCAATCTACTAACAAACAAGAATCTTTTGCTGGTGGTTGGATAGTTCTAACTATGGATACTTAAATAAAATATTGTATTTTGCTTTTATATTTGATAATTATAAATACATTTGTCTAATCATAATCAAGTTATTGTTAGTCTTGTTGTTTGGCTTATTTATATTATTAATAACAGCGGTTATTATTTGTTTTTGGTTTAGGTTAAAGTTGAACAACAAGCTGCAATAACTTGATTTTTAAATTAATTATTTATCCACTTAAAACTTTTATTATTATGGAAAGAATTAATCTAATGACTTACGGTGTTATTGGTTTTATTTGTGCTCTTATTTTCGGTGTAACTCTTAACGTTGGTTGGGAAGTTATTTTCGTTAATCTGTTTATTGGTTTTGCTACTGCTATTATTAAATGTATGCGGAAAGGCTACGATTTCTATTTTGCTGCTGGTAATTTTGGTTTGCCTGTTTTCGTTGCCGGAATTATTACTTCTATTTGTATAGCTTTATCTATTGCTTAACATGAACTATCTTGATATTGTTATAAGACAAATTCTTGATAACTTTGATTTTGCTTATATGCTTTGTTGTAACATTCTTTGTTTTGTTATGATTAAAGCTCATGATGAATTTAATGGTGCTAAGAAAGTTCCTACTTGGAATAAACGTCTTTATTTGATTGTTTCTATTCTACTTCTTGGTGTTGTTTATTATGATGTAGGTGAAGTTAAAGTTACTGTTCTTGTTAATAGTGCTATACTTGCTCCAGTATTTTGGAGTTGGGTAGCCGCTCCAGTACTTCGTAGATTTGGAGTTAAATATAAGCAAGTAGATGATGCTTTAAAATAAATAATGAACCTGCCCCATAGAGGAATCGAGAGATAGAAGTGATGTTTCTCTTGGTTTGCATCCTCTACGGGGTGTTATTATCGCTATATTTATGATTATTATCCATACTCGTCATTTTCCTTTTGGAAATTATACAACGATTAATCTTTTTGGTATTCTTTTTACTAAGAATAAAAATCTTTCTAAGCGTACTATTAATCACGAACGTATTCATACTAAACAGATGAAAGAGATGTTATACATCTTTTTCTATTTATGGTATGGTCTTGAATATATTATTATTCGTTTATTTCATGCTAAACAAAACGATGCTTATCATGATGTTAGTCTTGAAGAAGAAGCTCATAACAATGACAATAATCAAGACTATCTATTTATTAGAGAGCATTATGCTTGGTTGAAGTATATCCGAATACGTTCTGCGGAATAGAAAAACTGACTGCGACACGCACGAGGATACGATTTTCCTGCCCCGTAGAGGAAGATAATATACGAAATGATTAATCTATCACCAAACGGTTTGCGTAGCGTGGCGAGCCTTAAAACGAGCCGTTTGTATAAAACATATTATTAATAAACATCTTAATCTTAATAAAGCTGTTATGGACAAACTTAAAAAAGTTAATATTTGGAGATTTGTTGAAGGTCTTAATATTGACCTTAAACGGAAACAACTTATTGGTAAACTCATTGAAGAAATAGTAGATGCTTCTATTGAGGGAATACCTGCTGCTGATTCTAATAATATTGGCGGTATTAAAACTGATTATACTCAAAATGGAAAGAATTATCCAGTTGCTCTTGATGAAAATAAGAAAGCTTATGTTAACGTTCCTTGGACTGATACCAATACTACTTATGAAGTTATGACTGGAGCAACTGCTTCTGCTGCCGGACAAGCTGGACTTGTACCAGCACCTGCTGCTGGCAAACAAGGTCAATATCTTCGTGCTGACGGACAATGGATGACCCCGCCTAATCAAACTTATTCTAAAGCAACTGCTGATGCTCTTGGTCTTGTTAAAATTGGATATACCGCTAATGGTAAAAATTATCCAATTCTTCTTGATGCCGACGGTAAAATGTATGTAGCTGTTCCTTGGACTGATACTAAATATACTTTGCCTGCTGCTACTTCCGCTGCTCTTGGTGGAGTTAAACAAGGAGCTGCTGTTGCCGATGCTGCCGCTGATGCAGATGCTGCCGCTCTTGCAACAAAAATCAATGAGCTTATAGCAAGTCTTAAAGCTGCTGGTGTAATCGCTTAAACATAAAGCTTATGAAACAGATTATAATAATTCTGCAAGCAATATTGCAAGAGTTGAAAGAAATTCAACAGCTTACTGCTGCTAAAAGCCAAATTCAATCTCAACTTGGAAATCCTAATCAAAATATGCAACCTGTTCGACCTGTTCAGCCTCAACAGGTTAATCTTTGGGATGAGATTGATAAAGAAGTTTGTTCTTTGAATAATGACCAACAAGCTATTCTCGCTAAAGATGATGTTTATAATAATGTATCTGCTGAACTTCAAATGCTTATTCAGCAAGAACTTATTAATTCTGTTCGCGATAAAGTAGCTAACTCTCCTCGTGGTAAAGATAGTATTATTGAAGAAGCTAATAAAGAATTAGAACTTTTCAAGAAGTTTCAGATAGCTGCCCAAGCTAATCCTAAACTTACCTATGTTGATTTTTGTAACAATATTAAAAATAAAGAAGTATGATACAGCGTGAAGTTATAGTTAATAAACTTATTGAATTTTATACTGGTAAAGTAGATGAACTTGCCAATCAGAATGCTCTTATAATGATTTTCCGACCCTTTATTGACAAAGCTGCCGATAAAAGTATTGGCAAAGTTGATAAATTTCTTAAGATGATACAAGAAGAAGACGGTACTGTTGATATAGAACCACTTCTTGGTAAAATGACAGACAATCTTATTGTTGCTGCTACGAAAGAATATCCCGATTTGTTTGGTGGTATTACTATTGGTAACGGCAAAATTAAGATTGGAGTTCCCGGCATTGACAAGGATATTGTTCTTGAAGCTGCCGACATCGACCATTTTAAAAGTTGTTTAAAATAAGTTTCTTCCACGAAATTACTAAAACTGTAATTGTCGATTTAATTGTGAACGGTAATATGTTGTGAAAACGTGTTACCGTTTTATTTTTATCTTGCTGATAACATGGAAGTTATTATTAATAATGTATTTTTGTGTTATTAATGTTATTAATCCTAATCATCCTATGGCAACGCTTAATCAATTAATTAGTGAGATTGCTCATGCTGCTGGTTCTCCGAATACCCTTGCAGTTCGTCGAAATATTCGGCAGGCAATTATTCATACTCGTAATGAACTTATTCGGCAAAATTATGAACGTCACGGTTATACTGACAAAGGTCTTGAACAACGTTTTAGACTTGAACTTGTAGATGTTCCTGACGGTGATGTTTATGGAACTAAAGAATTAAATCTTCCTCTTATTAAACGAACTAAGAATAAAGTTCCTCGTCCGGTTCGTCTTATCAACAATACTCCTTTTCAATCTATTCGTACTTCTGGTGTATATAATCTTTCTGTTCCTTTCGTTCGTGAACATGCTGCTCAATTTTATAATCAACTTGTCGGTCTTTGTCGTATTCTTCGTTACGACTATATAAATGAATATCTTTATATTTATAGCAATAGTAATGATATTCTTGACAACGTTAATTATATTACTGTCGAATCTCCTTTTGAGTATCCTCATCTTATTAAAGAAGAAACTGTTGAAGCTGCTGGAGAATATCATCATTCTGATTATGACGACAGTGAAGAACTTGATGATAATGAATTTCTTCTTCCTGAAGATATGATTGGTCAAATTAAGGATATTATTTTTAAACGTAATCTTCTTAATGTCGCACGTGAGGGAAATGAAACACCTGTTGAAAATCTAACTCGTTAACCTATGCGTCCAGATATTGATATTAAGTACTATTATGGTAAGTTCATAGAGGATGCTAATAAAGCCTATGATATTAACAAAGAAGACTATGATAATCTTATTAGTCTTCGTAAAAGGCTTTATCGACTTGTTGCTAATAAAAAAGCGATTATAAACGAGTTCTTTAATCTTGATATAAATAATATTGGTGACGACAATGAAATCAATGCTATTGATTTCGATGCTTGTCGTGCTAAAACTCGTACTTCTGAGTTTGTTACTACTGATGTTCATAAACGTCTTACTTATCTTAATTTCCTAAAGTATCTACAAGTTCAAAAGAACGTTTACGGTGTTACTCAAAGTCTTAAACTTGAAGAACGTAAAAAGAGGCTTACTATTACTGAATATAGAAAACTTGTTCAACGTTTTTATAACTATGGAGTTATGAAATGTATTCTTGAAGGTTATGCTTATCAAGTTGCTGGTGGTCTTGGCAATATTGTTTGCAATCGTTGGAAAGTTACTTCTAAGAAACCTGTTATTGATTTTAATGCTACTAATAAAAAGAAACGAGAAATTCTTGCTGCTGGTAAAAAACTTTATAATGAAGACGAAGCTGCTGCTTGCAAACTCCGTGGTATTAAGTATGACGGTGTTCCTTATAAAGTTTATAAAACTAATGATTATTATTATGAATTTAAACTTATTGATAATAGTCGTTATAAAAACGTTAATATTAAGTTTGAACGTAAAGATAGAATTGATTTTAAATATCGTGGTATGAGCCAAGAAGAAATTGCTGCTATGTGTAAAACTGCTGATGATATTTATCATACCAAATTTGATATGAGATTTAAACTTGGTATTCTTCTTGCTTTTGAACCTATGTCTTATCTAAATTTTATTAGAAATGCAGAACAAAAAGAATATAGTCTTGGAGCACATAATAGCCAAAATAGACAACGATTTCAATCCTGATAACAGTGATTGGATTGCTCGTGTTCCTGCTTGGTGTTTTGATGCAATGAGCCAACTTAAAGTTTTTAGAACTACATATAAAAAACGAATTCTTCCTGTAAGAAATCGTATTGTTCATAGCCCTTGTCCTATTACTAATAGCAAGGGTTTTGCTGTTTATGATAGTAATGGTTGTGAGGTTCGTTCTCTTAGAGAGAGTAAAGCTGGATGTTCATGTTCATCCTCTACGGGGGGTGATAGTAGTGAACTTGATAACACTCAACTTAGTGGTTCTAATACTGTTTATGTTACTGATGGAGCTTCTGATAAAGATTATATTGGAGCTGTTTCTGAACATGTTAATACAGATGTTTTTAATAGACGTCATAGAGTTGGTGACCAATATATCTCCCCCGTAGAGGATAATCGGAACTATGTCATTGTTGATAATAATACTATTGAACTTAATTGGGATACTCGTGAAATTACCATTCGTAATCTTGAAATAGAAACTGAATATAGTAATTATTTTCAAGGAGAAATTCCAGTTGTTCCTAACAATGGTATTCTTATTGAAGCTCTTGCTTATTACTGTATGTATAAGATGCTTACTCGTGGTATGAAACATCCTGTTTTTAATCTTGCTGCTTCTCAATATGGAACTAATCCTTATTATATGTGGATGCAACTTAAAGATAAAGCCAAAGCTTCTGTTATTGCTGATGCTCAAAATGAAAATGATTATGCTGGTGATGCTTGGCGTTCTTATTTTTATAATTATACATTTCCTAAATAATTACTGCTATGAGAATTAATCAAAAACTTAATTTTGATAGTCCTTATGAAAATCTTAAAGAAGGCGACTTAGTTCATGCTGGTAATATAATGATTGACAAAGATACTGAAACTATTTGTAATGAACCTGGTCTTATTGATTATTATCTTCATGGAGTTAATGCTAAAATAGTTGGTCATATTGAATGTAACGAAGAGTTTCTTGTTTTCTTTGATAACAATGATATTTATCGTGTTGATATTAGAAAGCCAATAGGTTCTAATAATCCTGTTAAAGTTGGCATTAATTGGCATTGGTGTGGTGGTGAAGTTTTTGGTACTTATACTTATAATGTTAACAACGAACTTATAGTTTGTATTAGTGAACTTAATCCCACAGAAGATTGTCCTCTTAAAAGTATCAATATTGATAAAGATGTTGACTTATATCAATATACTCAAGATAGTGATGAACTATATACAGAATTAGCTACTACTCCTATTTCTAATTTTGGTGATGTTAAATTTGTTAATGGTAATCGTATTAAGAAAGGTACTTATATTTTCTTTATACGTTATTGGATTGATGATTATTATAATACTATTTGGTTTCCTATTGGTTATCCTGTTCAAGTAACAGACTTAGAAGCTCTTACTACTCCTAAAACTGTTTTCAATTATAATGCTGGCGACGGCAAAGGTAGTGGTAAAATTCAAGATTACTATTCAGAAGACGATGATTATACTAATACTAATCTTCTTGTTCAAGTTCGTATATTTACTGATACAAGACAGAATTATACTAAATATCAGCTTGCTGCTATCGTAAACGGAAATGCTTCTACCGAAGCTGTTGTTTGGGATAAGAAAAGTATTGGTACTATGGTTGAGTTTACAATTGATAATAGTTTTGAAACTATGTCACTTGAAGAACTTACCAATGAACCTTTTAATTTTTATAATGTTAAAACTCTTGATAATTATCGTAATAGAGTTTATCTTGCTAATTATAAAATTGCTAATAAAAACAAACCGTTTTTAAATGAAACTGACTATGGACAGCTTCTTGCTAAAATGGGAAACGTTGTTATAACTGCTGTTGATAGAGATGAAGGTGATTATCCGGAAGTTTCCGAAGCTATTAATTTCTTTAAACCTAAGCCTGGTCGTCGTGGAGTTTATTGTTTCTTTATTCATTATGTTTATGCAAATGGAACTTATACAGATGGTGTTCCTATTTTAACTTCCAATAGTGGAACTCCTTCTGTTGATGGAACTAAACTTACTTGTACTATTTTTGGAAGTGATAATAATAGATTTTGCCGTTGTGTTTGTCCTGCCGATAAAATCGCTCTTGGTGGAATTGTCTTTGAACATATTCCTATGCTTGAGGGTTTTGTTGGCTATTTTATTAGTTATGCTGAACCTGAATATGTTGAAATTGGCAGTGGTTTTATAACTCAAGCTGACAAATATCTTTATGATGTCAAAGGACAAAATACTGGTAGTGCCGATAGTCCTTGTCGTTTTAATTATCCTGAGTTTAGTATTGTTGGTGGTAAAACTGATGCTAATAAAATAAGTGAAGTTTGTTACTTCCAATATACTGATGATGGTAGTCTTAATACTCGTCTTAACAATCCTACTGCTGCAAACGCAAGTACTGGTATTAATTCTACTTCTATTTTTCCACCTAATAGTTTTGATAATATTGGTAAAGAGGGTGTTCTTAAAATTCAACTTTCGTCTGGTTTTAACGCCCATCAAGGTACTACTCTTTGTGATGTTTATACTGATGATTATTCAGAACTTTATAGAGATGCAGATAAGAATCTTATTTCTCTTGGTTATATAGAATATGTTAAAGAATATAACCCTGATGCTAACTATACTTATGGTAAGTCTACCGTAAAAGTTAATAATGCTGATGTTAAAGTTAATTATGCTTGGAATTATTATTGGAATGTTAGTACAATATTTACTTTTCATCCTCATGGTATTATCTTTAGTGATGTAGATTGGAATCCTTATGATGCTACTACTGGTACTAAGTTTTACGGTGACGGAGAAACTGTTACTAATAAACCTTTGATTTATTCTTTTACTTTTGTTCATGAAAGTCATTATTTTCTTATGGGGAAGAAAGTTAATATGTCCCCTCGTACTGTTTATTATAATTATAATGACGGTTCTGAAAATACTCAAGGTTCTAATCTTATTGTAGACCCTTCTCGTATTAACGATTTGTATAATCTTACTTCTAATTATTATTCTTTCTATCGTCGTATTATTATTAATTATAATAAGACTAATGAGCTTTATAAGCGTGAGCAATATTCCAAAACTGTTTATCGTACTAACGTTATCGGTGATGAAAGTGTTGTTAATGCTTGGAAGCATATATCTCCTGAAAGTTATAAGATTATAAGTGAAAATAAAGGTGATATTACTAATATTGTTGCTGCTGGTACTTATCTTCTTGTTCATACAGAAAAAAGTCTTTTTGCTTTTGATATTAATAATGAACTTAAAACAAATAAGCAAACAGTTCAGATGTTAATGCCAGATGTATTTGAAGTTGATTATAAAGAAGTTTTTACTACTAAGTTTGGTATTTGTGGTTTCCAAGATTTTATTTCTTATATTAATGGAGATTTTGGTTATATCTTTTATGATTCTAATGCTCGTAAGTTTTATAAATTTGATGCTGGTTCTGTTGAAGAAATCAATAACGATATAACTAAGTTTGTTGAAGCTTATGTCGCCGACCGTGTTTATATCGGTTATGATTCTGCCAATGCTCGTCTTTTATTTAACTTTATGAAGAAAGATTCTACTGGTACTTGGAAATCTTGTATTCTTAGTTATAGTCTTTATAATAATGATTGGCTTAGTACTCATAGTTATACTTCTGATTATAAATTTGTTAGTCTTAAAGATAACTTTTATCTTATAGATTTTACTAATAGTTATTATCGTATTCGTCAATTTACTAAAGATGTGTATAACGAATATGAAGATGATATACTAAATGAGTTTATGAATAATGAACTTATTGGCGGTAATACTTGTTCTTATATTGATGTTTATTTTAATTCTACTAATCCTAATGATATTAAGGTTGTTAACTTTATAACTTATATGCTGAATAAAGAAAAAGATGACTATTTTGATGTTCTTGGTTGTTATCTTTATACTAATTGTTGTTATTCAGATTACTGTAATCTTAACGAAGAACGTGCTTCTGTTGCTGAATATAAGAAGCCTGTTTATGAATTTGGTCGTTGGAATTTTAATTGGTTTTATAATAAACTTAAAAGTTATAAAGAGCAAGAAATATTTGGTCGTATTACTGGTAAATATAACAACGAACTTGAATATAATCAAACTGCTGTTGATGCCAAACTTATGGTTGGTAAATATGTCATTGTTCGTTTTGTTTTTAGAAATACTAATAAAAAAGTTTTAATTAAAGATATACAAGCTTATTTCAATACATAAGATATGGAAAAGAAATATTATGATAGAGGTCGTGATAAAGCATTTATTGGTGCTGCTATTGGTGCTGTCGGTGGAATTATCGGTGGTATTTTCGGTAATAAGAAGAAAAAGAAACAAGCTGCTGCCAAAGCCGAAGCTGAGAGAATAAATGCTCTTAATCAACAGAATGCTATTGATACACAGTATCAAAATCAACAAGCTGCTATTGATGCTCAATATGAACAAAACGTTTTAAATGTACAAGCGCAGGAAAAGCTTAATCGTGAACAGAATGAGCTTGCTGCTAAGAAGACTGGTATCGAAAACGCTGCCGGTCTTACTGCATTATATGCTAATCAAGCTGAACTTGATAAAGAATTTCGTAACCGTTTTATGGCTTGTGGTGGTAAGCGTAAACTTCGTAAATGCGGTGGACGTACTAAAGCTTCTATCGGCACAGCCACCCCCCGTAAGGGAAGAAGCAAAGCTGGTCTTGGCTCGTTTATGCAATCCTCTACGGGGCAGTTACTTGGTAATGTTGTTGGCGGTGTTAGTTCTGGTATTGGTAGTATATTTGCTAATACAGGAGCAACTTATACTCCAACTGCTACTAAGCTTAACTATCGTACTAATACTTATAGAACTTATGACCCTGCTGACTTAGAAGTTTATGACGGTATTACTGACAAATTTACTGGTCGTCAAGTTGGAGAAAATAAAGCAAGTTATGCTAATGCTCAAAACAATAATATGGTTGCTATGAACACTCTCGGTCAAGCTCCTACTGCTGCTATTACTGCTGGAAGCAATACCACGTATCAGCCTCGTTATCGCAATGGCGGGCGTAAAAAGTTAGTGAAACGTGCCCGCTAATAGCATGGACTTTCGCTGTATGGCATTTTATCCTCGAAAATGATTAATCTATCACGATTGAGATAAAATGCCGTAGCGAGCCTTAAAATGAATATTTTAAAATTATTGATATGAGAAAGATTAATAATCGAAAAAGTCTTATATTAACGGCTGGTGGCGGTAAATATGTTCCTAATATAGTTCGTGGCGGAAATGCTATTCCTCTTGGTGATAACTTTTATTACATAAAAGGTAGGAAACATTCTGCTGGTGGAGTAGATATTGGAGCTGACCCAAAAACTGGTCTTGAAGTTGAGGGGGAAGAAGTTATGAAAGTTACTCCTAAAGAAGTTCGCGTTTATTCTTCTGTTCCTTTTCTTCAAGGTAATAGTCCAGCCGAACTTGTAATGGGTGGAGCTAATCCTGATGCTGTTTTTAATGCTCAAGAAGAATTTAAAAATAGAAATCGTATTAACGATGATGGTACTAAATATAAAAATGGTGGCAATAAAACTACCGTCCAGCAAGACGCTATTGCCAATTATAAACCAGATTTAAAATACAATAATTATGAAAATTTTGAAAAAGCTAAAAGTAATGCTTTTAACCGTGCTTTGGAAGATTCTCGATTGCAGCGGAAACTTCTTAAAGCCTCTGTACAAATTGCTGACCCTACTGGTCTTAGTACATCTGTCCCTGCCATTATTAAAGGAATTGCCGGTAATAGTGTCCCTTCCGATTGGCTTGATGTACTGGGGAGCGTTCCTCGTGTACGCAGCTTGTCTAATCTCTTACGTTATAGAAAAAATAGAGGAGATTTTTCTAAAGCCGTAATACTTAAAGATAAAGAAAATGAATATCGTCATTTAGCAGACGAGTTTGTTGATTATGCTACTAAAAATATAGATGGCAAAAATACTGAATATGCTAAACGAACAATAAAACAAGCTAATGATATTCTTAAAGAATATAGAAAAGCTGATAAAATTATTAATCCTATTGAAAATGCTCAGTACGCTGTTCGTGGAGTTATTCAAAATCAAGATATAAGAGATGCTATTGATAGTAGAGCTAATAAAAAACCATTAGGTGGTAATCTTCCTACTAACCAAAATGATTTTCTTGATACTTGGAATGCTTCTCGATTAGCTACTGGACGTTACAATAATCAATTAGGAGATGGTCGTCTTGAACGTCAAGCCGAAAGTCGTAATACTGCTCGTGAATTTCATTCTCCTATTGGTTTTGCTATGAATTATGGCAAACGTGCTGCTATTCGTACTCCTTCTATGAGCGATACTGATTATCGTAAAGAGATTGCTCGCAATGCTCAAAGTATGAAGCTTAGACTTAATACTCCAGAAACTGGTCAAGGAGTTATTGGTGGTGCTTATCATGCTCCTACGCATAGTAGTTATGTTAATCAAGAAGAATTTACTAAAGACCCTACTGTTCGTACTCACGAAAACGCTCATGCTTCTCGTGCTACTGAACAAGAACAAGCAATTAGTGATATACTTGGAAGTTCAAGTTCTTCTACTTATCTTCGTCGTCCTACCGAAGTTTATTCTCGTTTGATGCAGTTCCGTCAAGCTAATAATCTTGACCCGAATACTGTTTATGATAAAGATAGTTTTCGAGAACTTCGTAAAACTGCTACTGATTATAATCTTATTAATACTTTTAAAGAAGACGAAGTAATTGATTTGCTTAATAATGTTGCTATGCGCAATGACCCTAATCAACTTAATCTTAACAATATAAATCTTAACACTGTTCCTGTTTATGCTGCTAAATATGGAACAAAACGTAAATCTAAAATGGGAAAAGTTATTTCTATAAATGGTAATGTTCGCAATGGTTTAATTCATACTCCGTCACGTGAAGCTTTTGCTTATGGTGGTGAAAGAAAACCTCGTTTTAATGGACGTTATTCTAAACCTGGTCTTCATAATCTTAGTCTTTTGGCTTCTGCTATAATTATGCCAAAAGGTACTGTTGACAAAGAACCTGAAAAACCTCGTAGGGTTGGTTGGGCTGATTTGCATAATCGTTTAGTTACTGCTGATATTTCTCAAAAACCTTTGGATGCTAAACGAGATAATACTTTTGTTGCACATGTTATTTCTGAAACCGAAAAAAGAACTCGTAAATTTAGTATTGGTGGTCGAGCTAAAGCTAAAGTTGGTAGCGGTTTTAGAATTAATGATAAAAAATATAATGTAGGTGATACTATTAATTATAAAGGTCAACAATATCTTGTAACTGATAGAAACGAAGCTATTCCTCTTCCTAATACAAATTCTAATATTATAGATAATGATATTGATATTCCTACTACTGATATTACTACTTCACAACTTGCTCGCAATGTAGTTAACGGTCTTGCGAATAATGCTCCTACTTATAAAAAGAATGGAGAAACTCATTACTTTGTTGAAGCTCCTACTGTTAGCGTTCCTAATTCCGATTATGATATGGACGCTCTTCAAAGAATGATACTAAGTTTACCTGTTGGTACAAGAAGTAATACTTCTTCATCCTCTACGGGGAGTAATAATAAACGACAATCTGTTTCTATTCCAGTTGTTTCTATTAATCCTCTTGACGGTTCTAAAGTTGTGTCTGCAAGCGATGAAAATGCTGCTATGATTAGACGCAATTTAGCTCCTACTGTTGTTAATCGTCTTACTAAAAACGCTAATAACGATATAAATTATCTTCCTATTCAAGAAGATATTGCTAAAACTCGAAATCTTGATAATATTCAATTTGGTATTAATCTCGGTTCGTCTGCTATTGATGCTCTTATGAGTAATATTTTTGTTAATCAACTTCATAGTTATACTCCACCTACTATTACTGCTCCTACTATTTCTAATCCTGGCGATATTAAACTTAATGAAGAAGATTTGAAAGATATTCCTGAACCTATTTTAATGGCTGCTGCTAAACTTAAAACTCGTTATAATGCTAATCCTCAACTTGCTAAAATAGAAGATGAAACTCGTCGTACAATGCGAGATATTGACCGCAATACTTCTAATAGTCGTGTAGGTCTTGCTCGTAAACAACTTGCTGCTCTTCGTGGACAAGAAGCTAAGAATCAAGTTTATGCTCAAAAAGAGAATATTGAAACTGAATTGATTAACAAGGATAAACTTAATCAGCAAGAAGTTACTGCTCGTAATCTTGCTCGTTATGACCAATATAATCAAGCGCTTGCTGCTCAAATGGCTAATCGTGCTCGTCTTCGTCTTGCTGCTGATACAGCCAATATTCAGAATAGACTTGCTGTTTCTACTGCAAATGCTAATCTTAAAGCACAAGCCGACCAATTCAATGCTGGTAATAGAATCAATTCTCTTATTCATCAAGCTGGAATTGACGGAGCTAAAGCCGAAGCAAGAGCTAATATTGTTAGTAGTCTGCTTGGAAATGTTGGTTCTGCTTTTGATGTTTGGAATAGAAACAAACGTCGAGCTAAACTTGATGAAGAAACTTTGAAAGTTCTTGGTCTTCGTGCTCCAAATGTGAATAAGCTTATGTTACGTACTCTTGGTATTAATGAATAAAACTATATACTATGCCTTTTGGAAGTTTTAAAACTGTTGATTATACTTATGTTCCAAAACATAATCTTGAAGTTATTGGACAAACTTATGATTATCTTCAAAATCGTCACGATGTTGCTGTCGCTCAAGAAAGCGAATTAAAAAAGCAAATCGGTCAACTTGAACTTAATGCTCAAGAAGATGAATTTAAACAACTTCTTGTCAACAATGTTCAGAGTAAGATTAACGATGCTATGATTGACGATTTTAAAGGTTATGCTCTTGATGATATTGTTGCTGAAGCTGGTAATCTTATGTCTGACCCAAGAGTTCTTGGTCGTCTTCGTGCTCAACAACAATATAAAGCTTATCAAGATAATCTTAATGCTCGTACTGATTTATCAGAAGATTATAAAAATTATTATCGTCAAGCCAATACTTATCATTATGAAGATAAACTTGATGCTGCTGGAAATGTTATTGGTGGTACTGAATGGAAACCTACTGAACAAGAAGTTAGTGAAATACCTACTTCTGTTATTTATAATCAAGCTTTGAAAATGGTTCAAGAAGATGCTGGTAGTGGTGAAAGTTATACTTTCCTTGATGCTAACGGTAATCCTACCGATGATTTTACTCAATCTGCTACTGGAGAAATCTTTATGAAACAAGGTACTAAGTATAATAGACTTAGTACTGAAAAGCTTCAAGCTGCTATTGATGCAGCTATTGAGGGAACTCCTGGCGCTAAAGCCAGTCTTCAACAAGATTATAAGATTGCTATGTGGAAAGACCAAACACAAGGTAAAAATGCCGATGTTCGTGACCATAATGGTAATCTTTTAAACGAGCAAGAATTTATTAATCGTCGTTTTAATAATTTTATTAAAGCTGCTACTTATAATCGTGTTTATGGTAGTGCTGAATTTGGAACCGCTCTTCAGTCTGCAAGAAAACTTGCTGCTGGAAGCGGCGCTGCTGTTTCAGATATGAGCTTTCCTAATCAAATGTATGACGCTCCGAGTATTACTGTTAAAAACCAAAGTGCTATTAACGCTCGTGGAAATATTCAATCTAACAAAGCGGCTCTTGGTGAAGTCTTTGCTCGTAATGGTATTAATGCTGATGTAAATACTCTTACTCCTGATGCTTTACGTCAACAAGTAGATGCTATGCCTAATGGTATGGATAAACTTATTGCTCTTAAAGCTGTTAAATCTATTTCAGACGACCAAGAATTTCTTGATAATCTTCTTGGAGTTCAGAAAGGAACAGAAGCCGGTGATGCTTTTGAAATGTACACAGCTCTTAGTTCCGGTACTGATTTACCCGCTGATAATAGATTTAGAAACGCTGTTAATCATTATAACGATGTTATATTTGACCCTGAAACTACTGCCGTTCGTCAATATGTTAGTGAAGACGAATATGCTACTTTAGTTAAAAATGCTGGTGGTGATGCTGCAATTAGGGCTCTTGGTATTAAAGTTGGACGTGCTAATGGTAAACAATATGTAGAACTTCCTCGTGAATATAAAAACAATTTGTTCACTTTTGCTAAAGTTATTCGCGATGCAAGAAATGAACATAATAGTTTCTTTAGTGACGCTTTTCAAGGAATTATTGCTCCTATAAAAGCAGCTTTTGGAAATGATGATAAAAGTAAAATTGGTTCAAATGCTGTTCGAGTAAAAAGTGACGGTACGACCGATGATGTTGTTACGGATACTACTATACCTAACCAATTAGCTGGAGATTTTGGCACACGCGGTGTTCTTTCTGGTGTTATAACTAATTTTGCTAATTTTGGTGACGAACTTAGCAACAATGCTGATACTGTAATAGAACAAGAAGTTACTGTTCCTACTCAATATTCTCCTAATGCTACGCCTGCTCAAGCACAAGCTGAATATAATATCAAGCATGGTATTGGCAGTCGAGAAGATAACAATGCTATTATGAATATTGAAGATGAACGTTTCTATCAAGGTATTGGTAATATTGATTTAACTCAAAGTCCTAATACTTATATTTATGATGAAGATTTGAATACTTATCGTGAAATGGATACGGAAGAAGAACTTAAATATACTAATCTTCTTGCTAATGCTAAAGAAAATGTTGTTACCAAAGGTATAACTCCTTTTAATAATTCTATTCAAGCTATTGTTAGTGTCAAAGACCCGAAGAAGCCTAATGATGCTCCTAAACGTATTCGTTTTGACCTTAATCCTGTTATGACTAAAGAATGGATGCAAGATACTAATATTAAAGCTGGTATGCGTACACAAAATCTTCGTAGTTATAAACAGCAATTTAATATTGGTAATAGTCCTTATGATGCTAATATTGGCAAATATCGAATTACTCCAGACCTTGACCTTGTTAATGTAACAAATAATCAAGTTGTTCGTAGTCTTAGTCCTATGGAAGCTCAAGACTTGATTGAAAAGAGTATTCGACTTGAAGATTTAGGAGATGCTTATGTTACTGGAAATGCTCCTAATACTGCTTATACTCAAGCCATTATTAATAGTATTTCTCAAGCATATTCTCAATATCTTTACGGTACTACTGATTATGCTGGCAATATATCAAATATTATTAGTAGGAACTTAACTAATTATAGATAACATGGATGTATTAAAGTTTTTACAAGAGGGAAATAGAGTTCCAAATCCTGATTATAATCCTAAAACTAAAAAGGGGGCACTTCAGCCCCCGTTTCTCGTTAATACAGATACTGAGGGCAGTAGTACTACTGGACTTACAAGACAATTTACAGAAGGACTTAGTTATCGTAATGCACCTATTAATCTTCATCCAAAAGATTATGCTCCTTACGATGTTTATGTAAACAACTTTGATGATGAAAAAACTCTTAATTTAGAGCGTGCTAAAAATCAAAGCAATGTTGGTCAAGCCATTTATGCTCTCGGTAGAACCTTAAATACTATTACTGTTGGAACTGTTGTTGGTGCAGCCGATGTAGCATCTGTTTTAGTAGATGCTTTAGATGAGGATGGTTTTAATTATGAACGTCCTGAAGTTGTTCAAGCTTTATCTGATTTTAAAGATGCAATAGATGCTCGTATGCCTCTGTATCGTGAAAATCCAGATAAAGCTTTTGACGTTGCTGATATGGCTTGGTGGGCTGAAATGGCTCCAAGTATCGCTACATCACTTACTCTTATGGTTCCTGGCGTTGGAGTTACTAAAGGTTTAAGTGCTGTTGGCAAACTTCTTAATCTTTCAAAAAATGCCACTAAAGCTGCCAATCTTATTAACATGGGACAAAAAACTCGTGATGTTATTGCTACTGGTGGTAAACTTCTTACTCAAGGTGCTACTATGCGTTTGCTTGAGAATTATCAAGAAGCTATTGGTACTAAAGAAAATGCTAAAGAATATGCTTTAGGTGAACTTCAAAATATGACTCCTGAACAGCGTATTGAATTTAATAAAAATAATCCTCAATATACTGAAATGGATGACAATTCTATCGCAGAAGATATTGCAACTAATGCTGCCGATGTTACTTTTAATACTGACTGGTGGAATATTGGTTTTGATGTTTTCCAGCTTTATGGTTTGCGTAAACTCGCAAGTGCTCCTTTAGCTGTTGGTAAGAGTGCTAATCTTCGTAACCTTAATGAAACTGTTACTCGTAGATTTGGAATGACTGCCGCAGAAGCTGCCGATGATGCTGCTCGAGTTGTTACTCGTCTTGATAAAGCTAAACAAATTATATCTAATCTCGGTTACGATATTCTTCATGGTGTTCGTAACGAATGGACAGAGGGTGTTGAAGAAGCTGTTAACTATGTTGCTTCTGAGAAAGGTATGGAGCTTGCTCGATATGTTTTTGATAAAGATACTCCTATTAAAGATTTTACTGATTATCTTACTGACCCTCACATGTGGGAAAGTGCTTTTTGGGGAGTTCTTGGTGGCGTAGTTTTCAGTGCCGGCGCTGAAAGTATTGGTGGTCTTTATAATCGTAAATTTAATAAAGAATTTGTTAGTGCTGAGAAGCAACGAGAGAATGAGATTAACAATCGTGAACTTGTTGCGCAGCAATACCAACAACAGATTAAAAAGATTAATGAAGATAACGTTAATCCTTTTGCTACTGATGAGAATGGAAACAATCCTGTTATTGCCAATAACTCTGAAAAAGAATTTCTTTTAGAAGTTGCTCGTAAACAATATACTTCGCAGCTTGTTATGAACGCTGTTGATGTTGGTAATGTAGATTTTCTTGAAGCTTATTTAAATAGCGATGCTGTTCGCAAAGGTTACAAAGAACGTTTTGGTCTTACTGAACAACAAGCTGCTCAATTCCAACAAGATGCTATTGCAGATGTCGCTGCCGCTAAGAAAGACTATGTTACTATGGTTAATCGTGCTATGAAGAATGAAGCTAATTTTAATATTGCTCAAATTATTGCACGTCAACATCTTAATAGAAAGAATGCTGAGCATTATAGAAAACAAATGCTTACTGCTTATGAAAATCTTTATAACGAAGAAGTTGCTAATGCTGGACATATAACTCCTGAATATGAACAAGCTATTGAACAAGATGTTTATGAAAATCAGCTTCTTACTCTTCGTAATCAGCTTGTTAATCTTCGTCTTAGTGAAGATAATTCTTCTAATCAAGAATTGATTGCTGATGTTCAAGCTAAGATTAAATATCTTGAAGATAATCCGCCTATTGGTTTTACTGAACAAACCGATGATAGTGTTGCTAAAAAAGCTAAAGAATTTAGAGATTTATATAGTAATGAATATGATATTACTTATAATCTTTATAATCGTCGTTTAAGTAATGCTATTGAAGAAAATACTGTTAAAGATGATGATAAATCTCTTAAAAAGCAGATTAAGCATTATAATAAGTTTTTTGATAAAGCTCGTAAAGATATTGTTGACGGAGCTTTTAAAGATTTGGAAAGACTTTATGATAAGTATGGAGATAATATTTTTGATAGCAATAATCTATCAGAAGAAGATGCTCGTACTTATGATAAAGTCAAAACTGTTTTTACTGCTTCTGATATTAACAATGACGAAATGTATGCGTACATTGATGGTCTTCGTAGACTTAAAGAAATACAAGACCAACATGACGCTTTTAAAGAACCTGAACAAGAGCCTGGTGGTACGAATTTAAGCGAGGCAGTAAATGCTGATGCAGCTCAATCCTCTACGGGGCAGGTTAATGGTACTGCGTCTGAATCGTCTGCTACGCCTGTATCTGCTCCTATTGATAATGCTGCTAATCCTGCCAATCAAGCAGATAATGCCAATCCTGCAAATCAAGCCGATACAACTGAGCAACCCCCCGTAGAGGATGAAAACATGCCTCAACTTGCTCCTGTTCCTGTCAATTCGCCTGCGCAACCCGTTTATGATGATGTTGCTGTACATGATTTTCTGCTTGAATGGTTTGGTACTAATATTGAAAATCCTGAAACTCTTACCGCCGATGATGTTCAAACAGCTTATTCTTCTTTTATTGCTGCGGCTAAGTCTGCTGGTATAACTAAAGAAGATGCTGATATTGCTTGGAACAATCTTGTAGGTGCTATTTACGGAGATTATGTTGTTCGTCAACAAGGTATTCTTACCAGTGCTTTGGATGATAATGATAAGATAATGCTTCGTAGAGCTTTATTTGCACTTATTAATCGTCGTCGTGGTAATCGTTCTGCTGTTCAAACTATTATCGAACAATTTGTTGATAAGACTAACCCTAATACTAAAGAAAAGTTTGGTTTTGATATTAACGATAAAACTTACTTTAATATTGAAGATTTAGTTGCTCATATTTATAATATTGCTGGTACAGATATAGTTGCTGAGTTTTTGTTTGATGAAGTTGCTAAATATCTTCAAAGTCCTATTAATCAAAAGTTTGTTGCTACTGATGACCCAAGTGTTTATCGTTTAAGTAGAGAACAAAAAGCCAATCGTATTTATAAACATGCTGAGAATCGTCTTGCTTTACTTTCTACGAGTAATCAAAATACTATAAACGTTGATGAAACTATTAACAATGAAGAAAGATATACTGCTGTTGTAAATCTTAATCCGGGAGATAAACTTGTAGCCAATATTAGTAAAGATAAATCTCGTTTATACTTTATTAATCCTAAAACTCATGGAGTTGTTGGTTACATGGGTATTCCGAGATATGATGATAGAACTGGTACTCTTAGTCATGTTAATTACGGTTGGAAATACAATGTTATTATTAACGACGACGGTAGTGTAGATAGCGATTTTAAAGATTATGTTTTTGATATTATAAACAATAATCCTACTTTAGCTAATGAACTATTTCTTCTTAATCAACGTATTCTTGAACTTAATTACGCAGGTCTTAATCCCGTAGAGGATGCAGAAGTACAAAAAGAAATTGCTCGTCTTTATCCTTTGATTGAGAATAATAATATTAGTGTTGGTGTTAAAACTGATGATGATATTTATAATCACGTTAAGCATCTTACTGATATTATCGGAACTGCTTTTGCACATCCTTCTGAAATTAAAGATAGTGTTGAAGATTGGTTCTTAAAGATTGGTTCTTCTTATGCTCAAACTTATGCTTATGCTAATGGCGAAGTTCAAGGAGATTTTGTTGTTGGTAAAGTTAATCGTGGAAATATACTTCTAACAGATGAAGCAAATCAAGAAATTCTTGATGCTGTTAATAATTATAACGAGGATAAAATTAAACTTGCTACTGTTACTCAAACTGGGTTGTTTCAAGTTAATGATGAAGACGGTCTTCGTGTTGCCAATGATAAAAAGAAATATATTGGTACTTCATTTTTGTTTATTCCTGATGGTCATGGCGGTTATGATATGGCTCAAATAGCTAAGCCTTTATTTGCTGATATATCTAACGATAAAATCAATGGTATTAAAGCAGGTATGCGTGGAGAAATAGCCGCTTGGATACACGGTTTTCTTACTAATAAAATAACTCTTGATGATGTAGCCAAATATGCTGGTGAACTTTTTGGTAAAAATGGTTTATTTAATGGAGTTGATTTTTTCCATAATACCAAACAAGGTTTTGTTAGTTTTTATTTTTATACAGAAGGTCGTGATGATGCTGGTAAACGTACTACTCATAAACATTATTTATTTACTCTTAATGAAGCGTCTGGACAATATGGACGTAACGTAGCTTTTAATACTGATACCACAAATAGAGGCAATCGTTCTGTTGAAGCTGCTGATACTAAACAAACTTATGCTTATGTAAGTAGTTTTAATCAAGCTAATACTAATCAAGATTTGCTTGAAGATATTGATATTTTTATCAATAATGCATTTATTAGCGTTCCTTTTAAAATGGCTGCTGATAAAACTAAAAGAGAAATTGCTGGTAGATATGTAGGTAAAAAAGACGGTAAAGTTTATATTAATGTTGGTTCTTATAAAACCGAATATAATAGTTATCAAGAGTTTCTTGTTAATAACGGTTTGATTAGAACCAAACTTACTAAAGATGCTAATGGAAACAATTATAGTCACAATAAGTATGTTGCAGTTAATACTATATTTAATCCTGCTATTGTTAATAATAATGCTATTTCTTCCAAAAAATTAACTGACAAATTTGATTCTGCTGTTTTTGTTGATTTACTTAATAAAGGTAATACTATAATTGATACTTATAAAACTATACTTGACGGCAACGAAAATGCGTTAAAAATACTTGATGCTATTGATAATTTAGGCTTCTTGCCTATATTAGCGGAAGTAAATAATAATCTTCTTGATGCACAAGGTAATCCTGCTTATGCTGCATACGATTACGAAAATAATTCTATTGTTTTTAATTCTGATGAGTTTGCTAAACATGATTATTTCTGGGGTTTAAGACGTTTTGTACATGAAAGTCTTCATCAGAATTTAAATAATAAATATACTCGCACCGAAGCTCTTGATAAACTTCGTCCTATATATGAAGCTTATAAAAAATATGTAGAAGAAAATCATCCTGATGATGCTTCTTATACTAAGTTCCTTAATATTCGTGCCGACGAAACTATTAATCTTGAAGAATTTATTGTTGAAACACTTACTAATGGTGAACTTATTAATCATCTTAATAATATTTCTGCTGACGGAACTCCTCTTAATAAGACTAAGAATAAATCTTTGCTTAGACAACTTCTTGATATTATTATAGACGTTCTTGGTATTGAAGTTAATAAAAATAGTTTGCTTGAACGTGAACTTGAATTACTTAACAATATTAATCCTAAATCTGATAATATTACTACAACAATTGATACTGCTCCACAAACTTATGATATTGACCTTTCTGAACAAAGTTCAAATAATCCTGAGTTTTATGGTAATGATGAATTTACTAATCCAGATGATAGTGGTTATAATGATGATAATCTACTTAGTGCTGTTAGTGACAATTATACGGCACAAAATATATCCGACTTCGTGAACGGTATGCCGACACCGTTACAGCCTGCTATGCGTTCAGCGCTGCTGCGTGGCGAACTTTATATGACGTGCCGATAGATTAATCGACTGAAAATAAACGTGGCTTAGAAGCCAAATAAACCGCATTGTCGGGCATGTAAGTATGTTTTACTTCGTGTCCGACATTGCTATTATTAACAATAAACTTATTAATGTTATGGATTGTAGTACAGTCATTATTAACAATGACGCTCTTAACAGAAAACTTGCAACTGAGGTTGGACAAGGAACAAAGAGTTACAATGCCCTTTTTGCCGTTACTCAAGAAAACGGTTTTAAAAAGTATTTAGTTGATAATAACATCGACTATACAAGCATGGATGCACTTTATGATGCTATTGTTGCTTATAAAGCTAATTTTACTCGTAGTATTGGTGACATTATAAATAATGAAGCCAAAGAGAAAAATCAAGGTTTTAGTTCCTATGTTGCTCGTGTTGATGCTATTAATTATTTAGCTAATGTTGCTAATGTTATTTACTTTAACGGTTTGTTTAGCGGTCGTAATTCTATTAAAACTTACAATAAACTTCATAATAGATTATATGAAGTTATTGTTGATAATTTTATTGCTACTGCTCGCAATTATTATGCCAATGTTGATACTGAAGTGGGCAATACTATTCAATCTTTTATGAGTAATAAAAGTCCTCGTTCTCAAATACTTGGTTATCTTAACAATGTAATTAATACCACTCCTCTTAAAAATCATTATAATATGATTATGCTTCTTCAAGATAAAGCTTTCTTTAATGAAGTTGCTAATCATAAACAAGTAGCGTCTATCATTAATCGTCTTGATGATACTTCTGATGATGATACAGTTGATTCTGATAGTAAAGATTTCTATGAAACTGGAGAGCTTAATGCTGATGCGGTAGATGCTACCGATAATCAACTTGAACAGCTTACAAATACCCTTGGTGTAATTACTAACTATGAAGGCCATATTGACGAAATAGTTAAAGTTTTTCTTAATACTATTCCCAAGCTTGAAAATACTACGATTAATGCTACTGCAAAAGGCAATAATCGTTTCTATCGCAAAGTTAACGAAAATGTTGGTACGCTTGAATATGAAGATGCTAATTTTCTGAAAGCTCTTCTTTATACCAAAGTTCGTAATGATAATTTTGATGTATTTATGGATAGTCTTGAAGAAGTTGCTAATAATGTAAAAGGAGCGGAATCTCTTATTTATATTAAGCAATATCTTAAAGAAAATCCTCAATTTGCTTATAAGTTCAGAATGATTTTTAATCGTCCTATTCCTAATAAGACTGAAACTTATATTGATAGTAAAGGTAATCCTCGTACAAATGTTACCAATTTATCTGCTCACCCAGCAGATGTTATTTTCAATAAACTTGATAATACTGTTCGTAATATTTCTATTCCTAAAGCAAAAAAAGCTATTAGTCAACTTGATGAACTTCTTGATTTTACTAAAAATAATATTACTTATGGTGATACTACCGAAGAAGAATTTGTTTATAAAATATATAAGATAGCTAAACTTGTTATTCCTAATATTACAGTTGATGCTATTAAACAATATGCTCGTGGTGAAAATCAAACTATAAGTAATCTTCGTAAGCCTAAATTATATAATAAATTTATTAATAATTTAGTAAATACTTTTGAAACTTCTCGTGATTTTAATGTTACTAAAAGCAAATATCTTAAAGCTACTCCTCAAGAACGTGCTATATTTGATGCTCAAAAAGGAAGTTTCTTTGAACCTATTGATATACTTGCTCTTCGTTCATTTGCCAATGACCTTAATAAATATTTAGCGACTTCTGTTTCTCTTAATAGTCGTAATCCTGAAGGTAATCTTCAATCGGATGTTCTTAACCGTAATTATGTTCTTACTTTTAATCAAATACTTGATAGCGAAGAAGCATGTCGTGCTTTTGCTGAACAAAAATTTAAGAGTACTGATTATAATTATAGCAATATTCTTATTGAAAAAGTTGACAATGACGGCAATCTTGTTCCCGGTCTATTTAGAAAAGTTGGTAATCAATACGAACTTACTTCTTATGGTAAAGAATTAATGCGAGTTAGTTTCTTTAATGGAGCTAACGACAGACGAGATTATTCTCCTTATATTTATAAGACTATGACTAAAGGAGATTATCTTATGTCTAATTTCCTTGAGTTTATTGCCGCTAAAGAAGAATCTATTACGTTTAATGGTAAAGACCATAAAGTTCGTTTTGCTAATCTTTTCCTTAGCATTCCGTCTGATGCCGGTAACCAATTTATGTTTAAAGCTCCTATTATTAACATGGATGGTCTTTTTCAAGACACCGATAATGGTCGAACTTTTAATGTAAATCATCCTATATTTGCTTCTTTCCGTAATATTATTTATCAAGAAATTCTTGATGCTTATAATATTTATGAATATATATTTGAAAAAAGTAATAATCCTGGCTATGCTTTTGAATTTGTAAACGGTGCTCCTGTTATTAATAGTACTTATGACGAAAAACTCATGTATGAAAATTATGAAGTTGCTGATTATAAAAAAACTGTTGATGGAAAGACTAAAACTTATAAAGGAGCATTTCACATTGATGAAACTACTGGCGAATATATTCTTCATGGTCGTGGTACTCGTCTTTCTGAATTAGATACAGAATATGCTGACCTTAGTCTTTATGATAATCTTCTTGGTAACGGAAAAGTTATTGATATTCTTTATGGTCAAATTGGCGATACTGGAATACAAGTAATCAACGGTCAAGTTATACTTAATAACAAACAAGTTGCTGCTATTAACGATGCTATTTCTCAATATATTGATAGTTATCTTACTAATGCTTATGAAAGTCTTAAAGAAGAGTTTCTGACTTATATGGAAGCTATTAATGAAAACGCTAAAAAGGTTATTATTAATAAGCCGAAAATACAAGAATTTCTTCTTAACGCTGTTATTCATCAACGTAATCTTGATGATTTATTTAATGGCAAAAGTAAATACTATAAGAATAGTGGAGATATTCTTAAACGTCTTAAAGAAGTTCAAGGCAGTGGTGCTCCTTTTGGTAATAGCAATATTCGTGTAAATGATACTAATCTTGCGACTGCTCCTAAAATTAAATTTGAAGCTGGTGGTCGTCAATTTGAAGTTGGTTCTTCTTTTAATGCAGTTACAGTTTTAAATACAAAACGTGCTGCTACACAAGAAACTATTGACCGTATTAAAGCTCAACTTAAAAAAGCTGGAGTTCCAGAAGCTCGTAGAGAAGAACTTCTTGATGCTTACCGTGGTAAAGAAAAAGTTAATGATGCTCAATCTTATATTACTTTTGATGAGTTTATTCGTCGCGTTTATATTGCTGGCGAATATAATAAATATAAAAATGTTATAGAAGCTCTTCTTAGTGATAAGCCGCTTGAAGAAATTGATTTTGATGCTCTTAACAAAATTCAAGTTCAAAAGAATTTCTATTATACTCTTCATTATGATGCTGCTCGTAATCGTGAAGTTCCTCTTCAAATAAAGAATGCCGAATATGTTCTTATTCCTAAACTTATAAAAGGAACAGAATTTGAAGCTATTTACAATGCTATGAAAGCTGCTGGAATTGACCAACTTAATACTGTTGAAACTTCTAAAGCTGCTAAGAATAGATTGATTGAGCTATGGGATTCCTCTACGGGGGAGCTAACTGATGCTAAGCTCCAGCGGTTTATTGCTGATGCTGATAAGTATAAAGAACCTTATCAATATACTTATCTTTATCGTCAACAAGAAGTTCCTTCTCATCTTAAAGATAAAGAGAATAAAATAGGTATTCAAGTTTATAAGAAGCTTCTTGATAATATTCCTAATGATACTACTGGTCGTGCTCTTAAACAAAGAGTTTTCCGTAATATTGTTTCTAATATAAATACTTCTTTTGCTAACGCTTGTACTTTGCTTAATATTCCTCTTGATTCTAATGGTAATCTTCAATTTGACGAGCAAGGTAATATTCTTGGTCTTAATTATGAAAGACTTTTGAAACTTGCTCGTGAAAATGCTGCTCGCAATGGTGCAGATAAAAATACTCTTGATTTTCTTACTACTGACGAAAATGGCAATCCTCGTTATCCAATGTATCTTAATAGTATTTCTAATAAGATAGAAAATCTTGTTAACGGTATTTTTAATCGCGAGATTACTCGTCAACGTATGCCTGGTTGGCACGCTGCGCAAGTTGCTGATTTTGGTTTTGGTGGTTGGAAAACAACTAAAGATACCGCCACAGATGATAAACTTGCTTATCGTAAGATTGGCAAATACAATGATAACGATGTTTATTATGCTGAAATCAAACTTCCTCGTTGGAGCAAAGAACTTGACGGTGTTAATATAGAAGATGTTAGCGAAGACGCTCGTACAATGATTGGTTATCGTATTCCTACTGAGGGTAAGCAATCTGTTATTATTATGCGCGTTGTTGACTTTCTTCCTAATGTTAGTGATAGTACTGTTGTTCTTCCTGAGAACTGGGTTCATCAATCTGGTTCCGACTATGATGTTGATAGTGTTTATGCTATGACATTTGGTCTTACTAAAGGAAATGATGGTAAAGTTACTGTTTATAATGATAAGAAATTTCATCTTGACGCTGCACGTGATAGCGAAGAAAGTAAGATTGGTTATGTTAATTATGTTCTTTCTAACATTGATAAAATCGCTCGTAGAAAGATTCGTGATTATGTTGATAAAGCTGCACTTACTAAAGATGAGATTAAAGCTCAATCTAATGCTGAACGTGAGAAGCTAAATGCTGATTATTACGAAGCTGTTAAAGCTCGTATTGATAGTATGTATAAATCTGTTGACGGTATTTGGAAATCTGCTAAGAATAGTAAGAATCCTAACGTTAAAGATGATTTGTATAAGATAGCTACTACTATTGGCAATAAACCTAAGAATGTTAAAACTTCTGATTATGTTGCTGGAGTTCTTACTCGTCTTTATGAGCTTAAAATGTCTGGTACTATTGCTGAAATTGAAGCTCTTGATAATGTTCAGCTTGTATTCGAGCAACTGCAACAAGAAATGGATGCCCAGTCAGACGCTAACGTAGAACACTCGCAGAAGCTCTCCGAAGCCCTACAAGACGTTTTCTCGCAGGCACGTGAACAACAGTTCAACGAAGCACAAAAGTCGGCGAGAGAAGCCCAAATGATGTCGTATGATAAATGGTTTAGTGCTGATAAAGCCGATAGAGTTGATGTTCGTAATCGTAATAATGATTTGCTTGATGCTTTTATTAGTATTCTTCATTTAGATAGTGCTGTCGAAGAAAATGTCGGTACGTCTAACTTTAAAGTTTTAGATGAGTTTAATAAAGCTTGGCGCAAACGTGTTGATACTGCTTCTCAATATGTTATTAATCCTAATCGAGTTGGTTCGCATGATTTTCTTACTCAGCTTAATTGGCATGAAGCTGCTTCTGCTGGACGTACTCTTAAAGGTATATCAGTTAATCTTGATACTCTTGCCAGTATTGGTAATGTAACAAGAATGACTGCTCATAAAACTATACCTGTTGTTTATAGTTTATCTGAACTTAAGAAATACTACAAAGATGAAGCTGCTATTAAAGCTCGTTTTAATGCTAAAGGAGAAGATAATGTAACTATTGACGGCGATAAAGTTATTATTCGTCATAATAAACTTGGTTGGAGTACCGATAATAAGAATATTCATGGTGCTCTTATTACTTCTTATACTTCACAAACTACTGCATATATTCTTGACGTTATGAAAGCTGATGCTGTTCGTAATCTTAACCGATATACGTTCGTTGCTTTCAAGACAATGACTATTGCAGGTATTGATTTTGATACAGCTCTTAGTATGCTTTATCAGCCTATTATGGATAAACTTGTTCATAATGTTAACGAAAATCAAGGTTTTGGAGTTAAAAGTGGACTTGACCCGCTTGTTACTACTTTTGTTGATTTGGCAAAAGCAAATGGTATTGAAACTTCTAATAGTATTAATGCTGTTATTTCTGCTCTTGATACTAAATTTGGTGATGAAATAGAACGTATTTATGGTGATAGACATAATCCGCCTATTAATATTGAAATGAACCGTAAACGGGTTGACAACAAGCTCTCCCCCGTAGAGGAACAAATCCATGACTATGTTGCTCTTAAACAGTTCTATAATATTCGTACTCTTGGCAATATTATCAACAGTCACCTTTCTATTATGACTACTGATAAATATGGTGCTAAACAAACGTTCTATATGAACAATAAAGTTTTTACTGATATTAATCGTTTGATTAACAGTTCTAATAAACTTTATTCTTTTAATGAAGAAACAGGTGATGAAACTGGTCTTCTTGAATCTATGTTTCCTGGAATAGAAAACGGTATTGAAGCTTTTGCTAAGTCTGATGTTATGCAGAGTACTTATCCTATTCTTGCTAATTATTTACAAAAGTCTACCGTTCTTTCTGTTAAAGTTGCATCTGCTTTTAATGATACTGCTTCTGAGCAATTTGTTCAACGGGTTAATGTTCTTGGAGATTTGACTTCTAATGGTCGTCTTACCGAAGAACAATATAAAGATTATTCTACTTGGCTTGTTTCTCGTTCTTATTTGGCTAATGCTGGATATACGGCTTTAACTTCTCCTATTACTGTTGATTATCAAACTGGCATGTTTGGTATTGATAAAGTAATGACTACTAATGATGGTTATGCTATTCGAGAAATGGAACTTGCTCGTATTGCTGGTATTGGTTTTAACAATGAAGCTGTTGACAATTTAGTTATCAATGATATAACTAATCCTACACAAGAAGAAATTGATGCTTTCAATCGTCTTACTCCTGCTCAGAAAGTTATTTGGATACAACAAAATTTTGGCGAAGATATAGGTATCTTTAGACATTTTGATGTTAATACTTTTAATGATAATACTTTCCGTCGTCAAGGTTATACTGGTCAACAAATCCGTTTAAATCAAGGTAACAATAACATTGATACTGTTCATAACGATTTTAATATTGCATGGAGTAGTAATAATCCTATTATCAAACTTGCTCTTGCTGATTTAGTTAAATACGCATACGTTCTTGAAAGAAATCTTTTCCGTTATGGAGCTGTTACTCGTGCGATACCTGTTACAGTTCTTAATGCTTTTAATCAAGGTGGTCTTAACATAGCCGATGATGCAAAAGTTGGCATGGACAATTGGCGTGTTTCTCCCTCTACGGGGCAGGTATCTGTTAGATTGGCTCTTGGTTATGTTCGTCAAAATCTTGATAGTTTTAGAACTCAATTTGCTAATATAGGTCGTCTTATTGCAAAGAATAAAGATAAAGAAGCTGCTCTTCGTCGTTCGATTTATTATACTAAAGATAGTTCTAAGATTGTTATTGATCTTAATAATATTGGCGAAGATATGACTCCTGCTGAATTTAATGAACTTCTTACTTATGGCAATTTGATTAACGAAGACGGTAGTCCTAAGACTGTTATTCGTCTTACTTATGGTGGTGTTACTCGTACCTATACTGGTATTTACGACGACGGTGTTATTGTTTATCATCCTTTGTCAAGACTTTCTACAATTGATGTAAATAAAACTGTTGAAAAGAGTATTATTAAAGATAATAATATTTATCCTGCTATCGACGAAGTAATTCATAATGCTACTGAAAATAAACTTGCTAAGCATTTTGATTTGCTTATGCAACAAATGGACGAAAGCGATATTGTTACTGTTGAAACCAATGCTGCTGTTGAAAATGTTATCGCTAATAATGATTTCTATGAAAATCCTGCTCCTGTTGTTGTAAATCCTGGATTTATTGGTACAGTTAATTTTGTTGCTCGTGACGGTTATACTTATATAGCAACAAGAATGAATAATGAAATAGCTGCTGCTATTACAGATAAAAATGACCAAAATAGTGTTGATTATGCTCGAGTACTTAAAGAATATCCTAATCGTAATCTTGAAGAAGATTATCAACTTCATAGAGTAGTTGTTCATAAACCTACTATTCTTTATTCGGCTATATCTGACGGTGACCCAATCGTTGATAGATTTAAGCGAGTTAATGCTTATATAGGAAGACGTGCTCAGAATGGAGATAAGATTGCTGCTTCTGTTATGCGTACTTTCCATAATGCCAATTTGAATAATATTGATGCTAATGCTATTGCATCTAATATGCCTCTTAACGCAGTTGCTGTTGCTAATTATTTTAAAGCTGTTTATTCTGAACTTAACGGTCGCATTAATAATTTTATGGTTGACGTTAATGGAAATTCTATTGCTATTGACGACCCCGCTGTTATTGAAGCTGTTATTGCTGTTAAACGAAATATTAAACAAGTTCTTGCTAATACCGATTTTGTCAACAATGTTGGTGCTGAAATAAACATCAGTACAACCCCCCGTAGAGGATACGACAATGAGCTTATTGCTGCTTATAATAAAGTTGTTGAACTTATTAATAATAGTAAGATTAATCTTGATAATTTCCAAACTGCTTTCAAAGATTATATTAATCTTCCAGCAAGTGAACTTTCTGAATTAGGTAATAATATTATTGGTTCTGTTCAAAATGTTATCGCCGAAGTTGAGAACGATACTATTAAGAATGATTTCTTTAATATTATTAATACTGTTAATACTTTACGTAGCCGTTTCTCTATGTTTAAAGATTTGCCTGTGACTGGTGCTGATGATGCTACTATTGAAGCAATCAATACTATTAAGGAAATTCTTACCAAACTTGAGAATAATGTTGCGGTTAATAAAGCTCGTGATAATTGGTTTGTTCGTTTCTATGAAGTAACGAGTAACAACCCGATGCTGAAAGAAAGAATGATGGACATCTTTACTAATTATGGAGATACAAGTTTCCTTGACCTTTGGCTACAAGATGTTCATTTTAATCGTAATACTATTGTTCAAACTGTTATAAAAGAAGTTGATAAACATCTTAAAGAAGCTGAAATAAAAGGTAGAAATGAAGCTATTGAATTTGCTTCTCAGATGAAAGCTATTAAAGAACGTGCTGCCAAAGATGGTCAATCTGTTAATTATAATAGAATGATTAAGAATGGTCGTTTTGTTCAAGCTTATGATAGAAAACTTGATGAAGATTATCTTGCTTTAGATAAAGCATATACTGATGCTGTTGCTGCTACTCAAAGTACTACTTCCGTTGAAGCTCTTTGGGCTAAACATAAGAAAGACAGATTTATGGCTAAAACTACTATTAGTAAATTTAAGCCTATGGTTTATCTTCTTGACGAGAACGGTAAGATTGACGGTGTTATTGACCCAGATAAACTTACTCCCGATGAAAAGAAGCAATACAAAGCTGTTCTTGATGCTGGTATTACTTTGACGTATGAAGATGCTCTTCTTACTATGGAAGAAAATATGCTTACTAAATATCCTGATATTTATTCTCGCTATAAAGAACTTCTTCTTGAACAACAAGATGTTCTTCTTAAAACTGCTAACGGTCAATATAGCGAAGAACAAAATAATAAACTTAAAGTTATTTATCGTAAGATAGCTTATCTTACTTCTGATTTTACTGATGATAACGAACTTAAGCCTGCTAATGAACTTTCTGCTTCTCGTGCTCTTTCTGAATATGTTTATAATATAGCTAAAATCAAAGAAGCTTATTTTGAACGTAAAGCTAAGATTGGTTTCCAAGAACAACTTGAAGAAGCTCTTAGTACTATTGAGCGTATTGAAGTTCGTAATGACAGCGGTGAACTTCTTATTGATAGAGAAAGTCTTATGAAAAATGCGGAATATCGTAAAGCCAAAGAATGGCTTATGAATAACGCTACTTATACTATTGATAAAGAGTTTACTAAAAGTCTTAACGATGCTTATGCTGAACTAAAAGATGCTCGTAAGCCTGGAAGTATTTTTGCTACTGCGGTTAAAGCCAATAATGCTCGTGATGCCTATGGTATTATTAATGGTAATTTGTTTAATGAAAAAGAAGTTGCTGATATTAGACATGAGGCTTTATTTGGTTATAATATTAATCAACGTAGTGGTCTTCCTTATGCCGGCATTATTCGTCCAGTTAGAATTAATGATATTGTTTATATTCCTGCTTTTTATAATAAACTTAAAAGTAATCGTAAACAACCAGCCGAAGAGATAGAAGATACTGAAGCTATCAATACTATTCTTAAAAAGGCTTGGGATAATAAGGGTGCTTTCAATTTTAGACAAGGTGCTCATAGTCTTACTATTCAAGACCTTAATAATGTTTTACTTTTGCTTGAAGATTTAGGACTTGTTCGTGGAAAAGGAAGTAAAGCTGTTGCTGAATTTATCGAAGAAGAATGTGAAGTTGTTATTGATGAAGATAGATTTAAGAATGACCGTATTGATGCTCAATCAAATGGTGCTGAATTCTATAATAAATGGAAAGAAATCTTTACCAATGGACAAGATGTTAATGGTGATTTAATTCCTAATACTACATTCTACGGTACTATTCGTCCTAAAGATATTGATAAATGGAAAGATATTAAACGTACTAATGCTCTTCAATTTATTAAGAAACATACTCGTACTGTTACTACTGAATATTATAATGAAGCTTATCGTGCTGCTCAAGCAAAAGGTAATGAAGAGTTTATTAAGTGGTATAAAGAGAATCATATTTATAATCCTTATGCTCATACTTATGAACCTATTCGTATTTGGACTACTACTGAATATATAGACGATAATGGTGTTAAAGTTAAACCTAAATGGAGTCCTAAAATACATCAAAGTGAAAATATTGCTGATGAAAAGCTTCTTAATCCTGAATATAAATCTAATTCTCGTAACTATAAACAAGGTTCTGGTTACGATAATGCTGATTTTGCTGCTCTTAATCAATATGAAAAAGAAGCAATTGATTTGATGTATAAGACTATGCTTAGACATGCTTATACAGATAACAATAAATATTATGTTAATGCTGGTTATTTGCCTTCAATTGCTACTGGTAAAAAGTTTAATATGGCAGAAATTGGTAAAGAAGCTCTTGCTTTTATGGGTTTCTCTGCTAATGTTCCTACTGACTTGAATTGGAAAAATGATAACGAGATTAGTTTTGATAACGATTATCTTATGCCTAATCCTATGCTTCGTAGAGTTATTGACCCTAATGCTAAAAAGAAGCAACAACTTCCGAGATACAGAGATGATAACAATGGTGAAACTCAAGCTGATTATATCGTTCGTAGAAACAATGCTCGTTATGCTAATTTGGAAATAGATGCTGATAATGAAAAGTATAGTGCTGAAAATATAGATACTGATTGGGATAAAGTCTTTGATAGTTTTATTAAGACAAGTGCTAATCATGATGCTACTCAAAGCATTAAACATATTCTTTACGCAGCTACCGATGCTCTTAGTCAGCATAAATCTTATGAAACTAAAAGTTTTGGTCGTAATCTTATTGTTGACAAAGACCTTAGTGATGAAGACCATATTACTTATAAGACAGTTAGCAATGCTAATACTATTTCTCAATTAAAAGATTATATTCGTCGTAGAGTTTTCCAACAATACAAGAATAGTAATTCTCCTGCTCTTCTTCGTTTTGCTGGAACTATGCAGAATATAGCTGGTACTAAATATATGACAGCCAACATTACTGGTGGTATTGCCAATATTCTTACTGGTCATACTAATATTGGTATGGAACGTCTTGCTCGTGAATATTTTAACGAGGGTGAATATGCAAGAGGTGCTGCTATTTATTTCGGTGGTACTATTAGTTATTTTGCTGGAATGTATAGCGATAAAGCTACTTCTTTACAAGACGGTATTATTAAAGTTGCTAACATTATTGACTATGATAGAATTAATCTTATAGAAAGTGCTGCTGGAGTTCGTGAAGCTCTTAAACGTTTCCGTGGTTCTTTATTTGCTGCTCAATCTATTGGTGAACATCACATGCAAAATAGTGTTCTTTTTGCTATGATGCAAAGTCATAGACTTGTTCAGACTAATGATGGCGAATGGAAGATTATGTCTAAAGAAGCTTATGCTCGTGAAGGTTTTGAACGTGCTCTTCTTAATGTTCTTACTGATGAACAAATTTCAGAATATAATGCTGCTAAAGAACGTATTCGTAGTAGTGAAGAAGAACGTTTTAAAGCTAATACTTTCAAGATTAATCTTGTTACTAATTTTGTTAAAACTCTTAGTAAAGCTCAACAAAGTGAATTTATTAAAGAGCGTAAGAAAGTTCGTGCTGAATATAATAAAGCCTTTGCCGATAAATGGGATAATATTTATTCTCAATTTGAATTACGTGACGGTTATGCTGAGATTAAAGCTGATAGTGCTTTAACTTATAATGAATTTGCTGGATTTGTCAATAAAGCAATCAATGTGAATAAAACTATTCATGGTGTTTATGATAAGATTGGTGCTGCCAAGATTGAAAACAATTGGTGGGGTGGTATGGTTACCCAATTCCATAAACATCTATATCCCGGTTTTAAAAAGCGTTATCGTTGGAATGCTTATTACGATGAAAGTCTTGATACTATACAGAAAGGTGCTTATAAAAGTCTTGCAGATTTTCTTGCTATTCCTTTTAAAGAAGCTCGTGAAGCTAATAAGAATAGTGAAAAAACTAATGCTCTTATAGGTCTACAAAACTTCCTTAAATCGTTTGTTAATTTCGCTGCTAATTTCCATACTAATTATATGCTTCTTCCTGAAAACGAACAAGCTAATATACGTAGAACTTATGCCGATTTTCTTTGGACTATGGCTGCCTTTGCTGGCGTTGTTGCTTTGACTGCTTTAGCTGGTGGTGATGATGATGACGAAGAAGCTATTTGGTATAATCTTCTTATGTATAATGCAGACCGTCTTGCTTCCGAAGCTCAAGCATTTACTCCTTGGGGTGCTGTTGCTGAAAGTGATAAACTTTGGAGTAGTCCGTCCGCTTCATTTACTGGAATTAAAGATGCTTTTAAAGTTGCTTCTATTATGGTAAATGCTATTGGCGACGGTGAACTTCTTGAAGAATATAAGTCTGGACAATATGCTCATAGAACTAAACTTGAAGTATTTATGCTTCGTAACATTCCTGTTGTTCGTGGTATTAATCGTCTTATCGAACTTCCTAATAACAATAATTACTATAAACTTGGACAAAATATGATTGGTGTATTTGATGCTAAAGCTCTTGGTGAACAACTTAGAGATTAAGACGCCAGACCATAAGCTATTAAAGAAGCTGGGGTATTGATTACTCCAGCTTTATTATTACTATTATATATAATAATAGGTTAACATTTTTTGTTCTTGTAAATCAAGTAGTTAGCCAAAATTAATGTATACGGTGATGTGCATTTAACTAAAATTTTAACGCACAATGTCTACCACCGTGTACAAAATTGTTATATTTGTAATATTATTAATCTTATTAAAGTTATGCCTACACTTAATTTTGCATCTAAAGCTGCTAAAAATTTTGCAAAGAAATATGCAGCTAAACTTGAAGAAAAAGCCGCGAAAGTTGTCCCAACTCCTTTTAGTCTTGATTTTGAAGAAGTTGAAAAACAAATTATTCTTACTCTTAAAGATAATAAAGAACAAGAGTTTCATTCTACTACAAAGAATATTAAAGTTGGTAATTTTTGTATTGTTCTTCAAAATTTCGGAGTTGTTGCTCCAATGTGGTATAGTAAATGTATTATGTCTGCTTATCTTGTTGCTTATATTATTCGCCATTTAAAAATGAATACCAATATTATTGAAATACAAGAAAGTGAATTTTGTGCATTTGCTAATTGTGCAAGACAATCCTTTTACAATGCAATAGACGCTGTTATTCGTCCTGAATGCAATAAACCGTGTACAGGAGATATACTTGCTCTTCTTGCTCGTACAACTAAGAAAGGAATTTATGTTGTTAATCATAATTTTATTTATCGTGGGAATTATGATGAATTTGTTACTATATATGAAGAAAAATTTTCCGATGGTTGTAAACTTGATAATAAGGGTAGAGTTATTCTTGATTAACCTGCTAATAAAAAAGAAGCCCCGACCTACCACTGTGGTAAGTCGGGGTTTATTGTATCTATACGTGCCGTATTTGGCGGTTTCCTTTGCGAATTTCACATTTTCTTTATCGGAATGGTAGTTTGTATTGTTTTAATATGAAAGTGGCTGTACGAGCCTTAAAATAAGTCGTTACCGGGAAGCATTAATAGCAGCAATAACAATATCAAAAATACGGGCAGCAACTATATAAAAATTAACTCCCCCGTAGAGGATGTAAACACAGCATTAACAGCCATGTCTATCCTCTACGGGGGAGATAAATAATCATTCAAACAACTGTGGCAAATACCAAAAGATAAATAGAAAAACATTAAGAGTAATAGTAAAAATAGCAAGTCCTTGACCACTATAATCAAAATCTCTACCTTCCGCTTCTTCTTTAGCAGCAATATATCCAATTCGAGTAGCAATAGAAGCTACAATAACTCCAATTAAAAATAGCATAGTTATAATTTCTTTAATAATTTCATCATATTAACAGCATCAGTTTTCTTATCGAAAACAAGATTATTGAACTCTGCATTAATCTTAATAACAAGAGTACGAAAACCACGGTCAGTCATGTGCTGGACAGCATAATGAGTAACTTCATTACCGTTATCATCTTTAGTTTTAAAATCAAAAACTCTTAATTCAAGTCCCATATCATAAAGTTTAAAATTAATAATCAAATTAAAAAAGGCTGCTACTACTTTCACAAGCAATAACAGCCACATCTAACAAATCTAAATTAGCAAATGAAGCACCCCGTAGAGGAACAAGAATCTGGACAATTATCTCATTGTTCATCCTTTACGGGGGGTTGTATCGGCTGTATTGTCAAGATTGGCAAGATTGGCATTTGTACCAATCTTGCCATGTATAACATATAAAATTTTTCTTTTATGATTTGGCTGCTATTACAACAACATTTTCATAATCATCACTGTTTTGAACAGCAATAATATCCATATTATCGCCCCAAGCAATATCAAGAACGATAACTTCCGTATCTTCGGGATAATCTTTAAGTTTATCAATAAGTTCTTTTACTTTCATAACTTTAATAACTTATTCAAAATTTAATTTAACACCATTATCGTCTTCTTCAACACGAACAACAGAATACCAATCTCCGTAACCATAATCATATATAGTAACTTCTTTATTTGGGTCACATTCTTGAAGAAGTTGAATAAGTTCAATAACAGTCATAATTCAATAAATTTATTAATAACAGTTTTATAAAAATCAGCAGGCATAGAACCTGTAATACGAGCAACTTCTTTATCGTCTACACGAAAGATAAGAAGAGGAACAGCAAGAGTATGAAACATACCAAGTCTTACTTGAGCATTATTATAAGTATCTTTTCTAATATCTATATTATCAGGAAGATTACTTTCAAATATAGTATTAACAATAATACTTTCAACTACTTCACAAGCAAGACAATCATCGGTTTTAACAAATTGAATTGTTTTCATAATTTTATTTGCCAGTAGAACCAAATCCACCAGTACCACGTTCAGAAGTACTTAAATCTTCAAAATTATCAACTTCATGCCAATGAATTTTTTCACGACGACGAACAAGAATTTGACAAATTCTATCTCCGGGATTATAAGGGAATATATCATCAATAATATCTCCTTCTTGAACAACGGTAGCATCTCTACGTTTGAATATAGCAAGTAATTCTCCACGATAACCGGCATCAAGAGTCCCAGGCGCATTAGGAATATAAACGTCATATTTAGTATTACTACTACGAGGACGTATTTCCATTTCATAATGTTGAGGAAGCTCGAAATGAAGACCAGTATGAACAATCCAACGGTCTTTAATCAAATCGTATTCGATACTCTTAGCAACAATATCCATACAACAATCGCCGTCTTTACCATAAGCAGGAAGAGGAACAGACTTATCTTCACGATAAACTTTAACCTCTATATGATTAATATCACGTTCGAGCTGTTTATAAAGTAAGTCAAAGTTATTTGTATTATATTTAAAATCATAAATTGCATTTGCTATGGCAAGAGCTAAATTTCCCATTTTAATAAAATTGTTTTTAAGTTAATAATTAAGATAACATCTCTGCAAAATCAAAATTAAGAGCACGTTCAAGTTTCTTAGCTTTGTCATTAAACAAAAGACTATCCATACGTTTAGTTCCCTCGGCAGAAGTATCAACGTTAGAATAATAACCGCTAATAGCATTAAAAGCGCCCCAAGCAGTACCAGCAATTTCTTTTTGTCCAATACCACCATGATAGTATTCATAAGTATCACTAATAACATTAAGTTTACGTGTACTTATACCAGCATCGTTAACAGCAAGAGCATTGCGATATACAACTTCTTTAAAAGTATGTCTTGTAGTATTTAAAGCTTCAAGTTCAGCTTCTGTAAGATTACTCTTACAAATATACTCCATGACATCTTCATCAGTAAGTTTAATATCAGCAAGAACATTATAAGCCCATTCAGTATCTTTAATACGTTTCTTAGTAATACCAAGAATTTCGTGTGCTATTTCAATATTCTTGTGAACACTTTCAGTATGACGAATACTAAAACTATTAGTAGAAGTTCTGATAGCAGCATTAAGAGTATTTTGACAAATAACTCTAATAGGAGTAAACAGAACACGAACACCGCTACTACCGTCATGGCTATTAGTAAATACTAAATAGTTTTCAACAGGGTCACCGTGAACAAGAATATTGTCAGGAAGTTTAGCACTAACGAAAATACGTTCGCCATTACCAAAGAAACCAGCAGTTTGCCAAATAGCAGAATTTTCACCAATAACAGTATCGAAGAATTTAAAAGCAGCACTATTTTGAACAATAGTATATTTACCTTTTACCATACCAAGAGGAATTTTATAATCATCTCTATAAGTACAGTATTGGTTATCACAACGAGCATAAATATTCTTACCAAGAATATGAGCATCATTATCTCGTCTTTTAGCTTCGGTCAAATCATCGAGATTTTTATCCATATCGAGAGATAGTGGCATCTTAGCCACCATCTCTGCTTTCTTTACTTCCCAATTAAGCTGAGCAGCTTCAATTACTTGAGCAGAAGTTCTGCATTGAGTAACATCTTTACTACCTTTATATTGCCAAGGAAGTCCTTTAATACTATAAGCCATAATCAGATTTCGTTTAATAAATCTTGTATAATATCAATAATACGGTCACGGTCATTAATACCACGAGTATCACGAATATACTTAATAAGTTCTTCAAGTTTATCTATAACATCAAACATAACTTTATCATTTAATAGTTAAAGATTGGCTTTGACAAAGTTCAGCAACAGTAAGAGGAATTTCACGAGAAGTAATATATTGCTTATAATCAGAAGTAGAAGAAGCAGCAACACGATTAGCTTCATGTTCGTGATTAAAGAACATATTAAGAACGTCCCAATTTACTTTCTTACAAAGGTCAAGAAGATTAAGTTCAATTTCAAATTTAACTTTAGTAGCTTCAAGGTCTGCAACAGTAAATAAAGAATCATTTCTTTCTTCAATAGTTTCAGCAGCATCAGGATTTTCAGCAGCAAAATTAGCATTTACAGTTTGAACAAAACCTTCGGGGTCAATATTATTAGCTTCATCGGCATCTGGTTGAAGCATATCAACATTCCAAAGTTCACGATAACGTTCAAGAACAGCATCAATCAAACTAAGAACTAAAGGAGTGTTAGTTTCACAAACAGTAGTAGCACGAGTCATAAGTTTAGCATCATCTAACTCAATAACCTTATTACCACTCTTATTGGAATTACCCCATTTAAGTACAGCTTCAAGCATAGCATCTTTAAGCTTCTTAGCGGCACGCTCACGAGATTTCTGAAGAACTTCAATACGTTGTTTTTCAGTCTTACAAGCAAGTGCACGACTTTCAATCATTGTAAACAACTTACGATAATTATCCAGTTTTTCATTAAGGTTATCTTGAGTAATTGCAAGCTGTTCTTCAAGTTCAGGAGTAATTTCATCGCCAGCATCAATAATTTCATCAACAATACGTTGTAGTTCGGCATCTATTTGATAAAGAGATTTATTCATATTTTAATAACTAAATTTATCTACAATTTTAAATCTATTAGCTTTAACACGAGCATAAGGGTCGCTATCCACATCGTCATTGTCGCTAAGAGTATGTAACCCGTCACCATTGTCAACAATATTAAGACCATTTGCGGTAGCATATATTTTATAGCCCCACCAATTAATACCAACTATCTTTACTACCAAATCCAAAAAGTCTACTAAAAATATTCATAGTTGTATCAATTAATTAGTTAAAAATCATATCCAAATTTAATAAATTCTTCACGTATCATACCGGCAATAATCTTGGCATTTGGATGAGGAGCACCAGTCTTACCGTGATAACGTAAATCAATAATATCGCGCCATTGATTTACAGAATATGTATAAGCGCAAATAGTAGCAGTATCAATAGGAAGAACTCCACGAGCATCTTGACGATTCATTTTACATTCATCGACAAGAACTTTGTAAGAAGCAAAACTTTTAGCACAATCTTTAATATATATATATGCTTTATTATTGTCATTATCCATTAATACTTTGTCACCGTCACGAGCAACAAGATTTTGAATATTATTAGCTAAATCATAATCAAGCCAATGAGGACAACAAATAGTACCATTTTCATAAACATAACGAGTAGATTGTTCAGCAATATTATTAGGACTAACACGATTAAGCTCACGAGAAGTACTAATTTGAGTAGTAACTTTAAAAGTATATCTCATAAGTCGCCAACCAAGCTCCCGATTAATAAATTCTTCAGCAGTAACAATAAACGAATCAAGCAATTTAAGAATATTATCTTTATGTTCAATATAAAAATGACCATTAGTAGCTAAATAAATAGCTTCACTACCAATAAGATATTCAACATAAGGAGAAAATTCAAGTCTTGTAACAAGGTCTATATATTTACTATCTTTAGGAATAATATAATAAATAGAACGATGTCTAAACATACTAAGATGTTCAAGCTTTAATAGATTATTAACAAGCTTTACGTCATTACTTCCGTCAGAAGCATAACAAATTCGAGCACATTTAGCAACATGATGAATCCAATCAGCATCTTGTTGCCAAAGCTCAACAGCGGGTTTAATAATATTCATAATTATATCTATGTATCTCCCCCGTAGAGGATGGTTAAATCAATTGCTTTCGCATAACATCATACATTTTGTAATAAAGAGAAAGAAGAGTAGTTTTATTATCAATATCAATACAACCTTCAAGAGTATCAATTCTTTCGCTTTCGTGAACAGATTTATCATCTTTAGATTCAAATCTATTAATACGATAAACAACTCCACCTTTATTTAAAATAGCATTAACTTCGTTTTGAAAACGAACATCAGGAATAAAGCAAAGTCCATTACGATTAATGCAAGCATTAGCACGAAACATGGTATTATCAACCCAAATGTTTTGACTAAGATTATTACGAAACAGATTTGTTCCAATAGCTTGCATTAAATGACGAACTTTGACACAAACACGAGTAGTATTTAGAGGAATACCATAAGCAACAAAATCGTTAAAATCAATAATATTATAACCTTTTCTAACAGCAATATTAAAATCAATGATTTTTCTTGTATCAAAACAATAAACACCATTATCTTTCTTATCTCTATTATTTAAGTCTTCCAAAGGAATATTAAAAACAATAGAAATAACTTCTTTAAGAGCATCACCAAAATGAACAATAGGAAAATCAGCAGGACGATAATTAGTATCATGTAATTCTTTCCAAGCCTTATAAGTAGCATAAGTACCTTGTAGACGTTGGTAATTAAGAATTTTAGCAGCAGTATCTTTACCAGAACCAATAGTTCCAGCAAAACCAATAAGATTATGTTTACTAAAATTTATCATATCATTAATATTTGCAGCAAATATACGAATAATACTTAAACGAAGAAAAAACTATTAATTTTTTTTCATTTTCTGAATGACGCATTTTAAGGCTCGCTGTTGGACGTTTCTTGAAAGCAATACGATTAATCATCTTAGTATAGATAATTAAATGTAGCCAAAAAGAAGTAGGTCTACGGCTGTGTTTCATGTCGTTTTAGTTTGGTTGAAAGCAGATATATAGCAAACAAAAAGGCTGGCAACAACAAGTTCATTGTCATCACCAGCCTTAATATTAGCTTATCGAATACGATAAATAACAGCTTTAGGATTATCTCGTTTTTCAACAAGAATACAATCTACATTATAATTCTTATTAGCAGAAGGGATAATATTATAAGTATAAATCTTATATCCACCTGTATAATCTCGCTTGATTTTAACGGCGTCTTCAACTTCATCAGCATAAAGAGCTATAAAGAACTGTGTAGTTTTAGTATCAACATCCCAACGTTGAAGAATATTATAAGATTTAGCTTCAAAATCAGTAAACAGAATAAGAGATTTAAAGAAAGCATCATAATAAGTTTTAGTCTTATCTACTTTCTTAAAAGTAATAACATGATAATCGTAAAGAATACTATTAACTTTATTATTATCTTCTTGAGGAATTTCTTCTGTCTTTTCTATTGGCTTTGTAACTTTACTAAAATTAAACTTCGGCATCAATCAAACTAACTTCTTTAATGTGAAAAGGAACTTTCTCGACACCACTTCGTTCACCATAAGAAATAAACACAAACTTACCAATATAATCTTCTTTATGATTAAGAATATATTCTTGCTTGTCGTGAGGCATACTAAAACGAGTTTCAAAAGTAGAATCGTTAATATCATTACGACAAGTAATAATAGGAAGATTACGTTTACGTTCAGGCTGAATATCAACAATTTCAAACTTACCGTCAGTCTTAGTCTTAAACTTTTCCATATAGCCAACACGACGACGACCGTATTGATAATCAACGTCTGGATTACGAAGTATAAGTCCCTCAAAACCTAAATCAATAAATTTATCTCTCCAAGCATGCGCATCAGCATCATTGCAAATATGATAAGTAGGAAGAATAACAAGCTGCTTTTTGTTATTAAGATGTTTATCTTTACTATCGAAAACAGAAAACGGCTTTATATCAAGACGTATTCTATCTCGTTTATGCTGAACCATTTCTGGAATAGCAATGTCATAACACCAAAATTGAAGAAGCTTATTATGAATATCATTCGGGTCTTTAACAAAATGATTAATCTCATTAACGTTATAACCCGGAAGATAAATCTCTCCATCAAGTGCCCAATTATCATCAAGCATATTTTGAATAATATCAGCAGACAGAGAATCAAATAGATAATCTTCAAGAGCAGTTAAAGTATTCCAAACAATACCTTCTCTACTTTGAAATCTAAGTCTAACAGGATTAAAAATAGTATCTCCTTTATAAGCAGTAATAAAACAACGAAGACCATTAATCTTCCATTGTCCTAACATACAAGAAGTTTTCTTCCAAACATTGCCAGTATAAGTCTTAGCAAGCATAGGAAGAATATTTCCATTATTCTGATTATTACGATAAGAGGGAAGATAAGCAGCAAGATAAGCATAACGAGCTTGTTCATCCTCTACGGGGGGTAACTGCGCGTTATCTTTAATCTCGGTAATATCTATATAACCTTGTTTCCTCTTTTCGTTATAACGAGAAAGAAGCTCTTTATCAGCATCTTTTTGAGTAACTTTATAACTATCGGTATAAGTTGCTTTACCAACAATACCATACTGTACAGTTATATAAGTTTTATTAGCATTAAGTTCAGCACTCCAGCGATAAGGCTGTTCAGCATTATTTTTTCTATACAACCATATTTTCATTCATTCTTAGGTTTAAATGTACCAAAACTAAATTTAACAGCACGGGCATTAAGAGCATCTAATCGTCTATCGGCAGCAGTTTTCTTTAGACTACCGTCTTCGGATAGAGTTTCTGTACTAACTTTTCCGCTAAACATGTCTTTTGTAGCAACTCTTCGAGAGCGAGGTTTACGTTCGACAACATCGGCTTTATCTTTTTTACTTTTAGCATCTTTACTCTTTTTATAGTTACCGATTTCAGGATGCTCCGCTGCGAACACTTCATTTTTCCTATCAAGAGCATTAAATCTTTCTCGGTATATTTGACATTGTTCATCAGATAGTATTCCGTTATCAATTCCATGTTCTATAATATAATTATATTCCCAGCTATATCGAGCATAAGAGTAATGATTTACATTAATCGGATAACCAACTCCCTCAATATAACGAGAACAATCAAGACTATGAAGTAAATCATCAAGAGCACGAACATGACCTTTAGTTTGTATTTCGTAATTCGCCCAATTCTTATCATAAACATCGGGTTCAAAATTAATACTCATAACTATAAGTCTGATTTGTTTATCTTGAATATCAGTACACGTTTAGGCTTACCAATAAGAACATAATTGTAACGATACCAAAGAATAGCATCAGAAGTCGGCGCTCCTTTAGGATAACCGTCAATTGTAGTAAAACAACCTTTCTCATAATCAAAATTAGAATGAACAAAGTTATCACTTTCTCCATGTCCAAGCAAATCAAATTTCTTAATAGCATAAGCATCTTGAGGATTATCAATATCTACTTCGCCATAGCAAATAACACTTTTACGACTAACTTCAAGATTATTAAATTTCTCACCAAGATTAAGTCGTTCAGTATGTTCAAGAGTATCTTCTTGCTCTTTAGTAATTGGAATCATCATCACGACCTTTTCGTGCATGTCCCTAATACGGCAGAGTATCGCTTTCTCCCGTATTCCAAGTAAGTTCACTGTCTTCTCCATTGTCTTCACTATTATTAGTTAGATAATTATAAACATCAACAATAAGCTGATTAACTATTTCATTTGAATATTCTTTCTTCAATTCACTAAAATCTTTAACGTCATATTCTTTAGGAATAAGAACTGGAGTAATATCATAAGCATCACGAAGCCAAATAGCTTCACGATAACCTGTCATATCATTATCCATAAGAGAAATAATACTACCGCCAACGATAAGCTTTTCTCTAATAAAATCATATTCTTTTTGTTTAAGACGATAAGTTTCATGAGGAAGATTAAGAACACCAATCTTCAAGTCAGCCGCTTCCACCCCCCGTAGAGGATTGGAAACATAGAAATGGTTCTCAATAGCAAGTCTATCTTTAGTGGATTTAGTTATAACAACTATATCATAATCATTACGTTCAAGATTAAGTACACCTTCAATATGATTACAATTAGTAATAAATCTAACATCACCTTTCTTTCGTTTAGGAAAATAAAGCTTAACATTATATATACCATGTTTATCTTGTCCAAGAACATAAGCATAACAAGGGTCTTTCTTATCATAATAATACTTAGGCTCAGGATTAGAATAACGATTAATATAATATTGCTCAATAGGATAAACAAAATGAGTGTTAAGATGATTAAGACTAATACCAAACTGTTCCCAATATGCTTTATCCAATTTATTCCAAGGACGAGGAGCAATTTCAATAACCGATTTACGGTTACGAATTTCTTGAAGAGAAACAGCTATTTGTGCATCAACGTTGGCATCTTTTTCTTTACCGTAAATAATATCACGAAAAGTATAAACTATATGACGGAGAACGAAAAGAAAATCAGGTTTGTTATTAATGTCTATGTTTCGTTTGACAATACCAGACAGAACATACGCAGCGGCATCAAGACAATCTCCCCAAAAATAACCAGCAAAATCTCTGCCTTTAAGAACACCTTTATTGTTATAACGAAAACCAAAACTTGGATGTTCGTCAGCTCTAAAAGGACTGGAAATAAGATTGCCAGTATCAATACAGTGCTGGATAACATAATCACTTACACCTGAATATACGGAGAAAATTGTAACTTGACTAACTTTGGAAAATATAAAGTCTTTAGTAAGCGTACCATTATTAATAGTTCTTCTCATATTGTCATTGTCGATAGTAGTAAAATAAAAAGGCTGTGAACCGCCAATATAGCAATCCACAGCCTTACAGCCAAATTTATTTACTACTTATTTTTCGCCAATAATAGCAGCTTAGAACGGCAAATCATCAGCAGGATTAGTAGCAGCGGCAGGAGAAGCAGGCATAGGAGCTGCACCATAACCGCCTACTGGAGCACCGGCAGGTACTTGCGGATTATAAACGCCACCAGCAGTAGGAGCGCCTGGAATAGCAGGAGCAATCGGAGCTTTAGCAGTTTCACGATAAATCAAGCTTTCTTTAGTCGGGTCAACATGGAGAACTGGAGCTTTAGTTTGGTCAAAGATTTCAATAACACCTTCGCCAACAAAGCCATTGAAACCGAAATCGCCAGCACCATTACCATTTACAATAGGTTTCCAAGCATTCTTAACTTTAGTAAAGCGAAGCAGTTTCATCCAAAGAGGAATATAAGAACCAGCGGCAGTTTTGTAAACAGGCTTACCATTGTTTTCCATAATAGCAATGAAATTCTCAAACAGAACTCTCCAACCAGCCAGAACTTCTTCTGGCTCAACAGGAACATATTCCATTTGCTCGTTAAAGTCTTCGTAAGGCAGTTCAAGAGCATCAGCCATTTCTTCCGGCATAGGCTTGCCTTTAAGAACGAATACATTCAGAATGTGTTTAAGATAATCAAAGACTTGATTAACTTTCCATTCATCGGCAGCGCCAGGGATAGTAAGAGCATTACTTTCAACAGGAGAGAAACGAAGAGTAACATACTTACGAGCAATTGCATCTTTAGCATTACTTGCAAAAGTAAATACCAGACTTGGAACAGAAAGACCTGCAAAGGAAGCACGACCGCTATCTTCTTTCTCGGTAGCCCAAGCAAGTTCAACTGTTTCAAGATGACCTTTGAAAAGATGAGTAGCTTGGTCAATGTCACGTTCGTCAAATTTAAGACGAGCAGTACCACGACTTTCGGAAAGACCACGACGGCGTTTCTTAGGAGCTTCACTTGCTGGTTGATTTTCTACTTTAGTTTCTTCAACAGCTGCATCAGCAGCAACATTTTCTACTTCGGCTGCTTGCGCATTAGCAGCCATTTTTGTAGTTGGCATAATTTAAACGTTTAAATGGTTAATAAAATAAAGACAAATAAAAA
>UMHS01008698.1_pt1 | contig 84385 bp, 78 predicted proteins | sample 1965611 | NCBI WGS metagenome assembly UMHS01 (sample SAMEA4836106, study PRJEB28245) | human gut metagenome | biome: gut microbiome; material: fecal sample | place: Denmark | collected 2008
ATCCAAGAATCCCCTGCCTTTAGGCATGGGGAGTATGTCAACTGATGATTGTATCCTTGATTTCGATATGCAATTAATAGATTTATTTAAACAAATGGATATGAAAACTTTAACCATGAAAGAAAAAATAAATAATGAATATTTTCGTATCAAGGAATTGTTAGAGCAAAGACCAACAAGAGTGGAGTTATTCACTTATATGGAAGATAGTATTTATCAATATTGTATGAACCATGCAAAAGAAAATCCATTCAGACATTATTTAGATTTCTTAAATGATTTAAATGAGCTATCTGATGACGAAAAAGCACTATATAAAAGTATTGGCAAGGATTTTATCAATTTAATAGAAACAACAGATATGCAAAAAGTATATAAGATGCCTATACTGTATGCTTTTTATAATCAAGGAAATATAAAATCAGCGATAACAGATGAAGATGTTTTATTCACATGGAAAGAGTTTTTTAGTAAAAATAAAAACTGGAAAGATTTTGCAAGTGATATGACTTATGATAAATATTTAAAAATAACAGATAAACAGCACCTAGCAAAAGCAAAAACTATGCCGATAAAATATCTAAAAGCTTCAGGGAAAGGCTTCTTTGTAGAAAAAGAAGGTTTTGCATTAGCTTTAAATGAAAATCTAAAAGAGGTTATAAAAAATAAAGTTTTTGTAGATAATATGAGAGATGTTTTAGAGTATAGAACAATAGAGTATTATAGAAGAAGATATAATATAGAAAAATAAAGGTATAGCAATTTATGCTATACCTTTATTTTGTAATTCTTTTTCAGTATCTTTTCTAGTTATTCTATAGTAACTTAATAAATTTAAGATATCTTTATCCGATATTGTTGTTTCATATGAAGAAAAATCATTTGTTTCAATAATTTTTTTTGCGACAGCTAATTTTTCTGGTGATAAATTATTAAAACATTGCCACCATTTTTCAGTAATACCATTATCTTTATAGTAAAATCTGTAGATTATCATTACTTCAGGCATGAACAATAATTTTTCAAACTCTTGTTCATTTTTACCAAAAGCTTCTTCAAAAAAAGATTTTCCTTTTCCAACTTTACCTTTTGTTGAATTTAATATTGCTTGGATGGTTCTAATAAATTTTCTATTCCAGTGTTTTCCAATATAATCTCTATTGCTAAAATAATTAGGATCTTCAATAGGATGATATTTCATTGGAAAAGAATAAATACTAGCATTTAATTCTTCACATAAATCAACATTCAACTTTAATCTTTTATATAATTCAAGTGGAGTATCTTCAAAATTATATAAAATATAATTAGATAAGTTTTTATGACCGTATTTTACAGCTGTTCTAACAGCTTTTTCATAGATTTTGTGTATTTTCCAATTATCAAATGCAATTCTTACAGGTCGGACAGGTATTTCTGCCATTTTTTTCATATTATCTTCTGTTATTAATCTAGCATCTATACCTTGATTAAAATCAACATATCGTTTTCTTGGTTTTTCGCTGTAAAGAATTTTAATTTTATCTTTAATAAAATCATAAGTAGATAAAATTGCTTCTTTAGTTGCAGTATCAGCATTTAATAAATAGTATTCATCTAGTAAATCATAAATTTCTTGTGCATTTTTACCTAATTTTTCAATTAATCGTTTATATTCTTTTACTATACATTTTATATATGCTTTATCATTTAAATTATTTCTTAAATTTTTGATAGCTATTTCAAAAGTATTAGGTTCTATATAAGTAGCATCTTTGTAAAAACCAGCTAATTTAATATTATCTATAATTTCGTTAAATCGAGTTGAAGCAAGTACATTATTATCTAATAATAAAAGATTTCTTTTTGCTCCAAATATTTCTTCATCTAATTTTATTTGTTTAGCTATTGGAAGGTAATTTTTATATTCAGGTTCTAATTTTGGTACAGCACAAAATTTGCATTTATTTATACAACCTCTAGTCATATAAGCTAAATATCCATCATTAGCAGGATATATATAGTCAATTTCTTCTAAAATAGAATAATCTAAAGGTAATGAATCAATAATTATATCATTATCATCACCAAGCATTTTAGGTTTTATTAGTGGTCCAATAATAGGATAAATATTAGTTTCCTTTTGTATATAATTAGGAAGAATAGAAGCCATTACTCCACCAACTAATACATCTTTTTCGTTTTTACATAATTGTTTAGCAAAATTTATGGTATCAATTGTAATATCCCAATAAAAAGTAAATAATGTAGTAATTGCTATTTTGTCATAAATTCTATTTTCAGGATAAAAATATTCTTTATTTCTAAAATATCGTCTGTAGTATTTTAATAAAGAGTTTATAATTAGACTTTCTTCCACTAAAGGAATTTTATAAAATTCTTCTGATAAGCCTTTTTTTAGATATTTGCAAATTTCAGGTTTATATTTTTCCCAAAAAATAGAACTATCATTTGCATATAATTGCTTTAAAAGGGCTTTATAGGTATCATTTAAAACCAAATCTTGAAGTTTACCTTTAAAAAAGGTTACATCATCTCCTAATGATTTGTAATAAGTAGCTATTTTCATTAAACTCATTGGGGGATATTTATTTTTATAGTTAGGTTCAATTAATAATATTTTTCTATTCACTTTTTAAATCTTCCTGTATCTTATCAATTAAATCGTCTGCCATATCTTTTGGCAAAAGTTCTTTTATTTTTGAGTATATTCTAGTGATTAATTTTTGTTCTCTTTTATTATACTTAGATAGTTCTTGTGCTATATATTTTTTCTTTTTAATAGATTTTTCTTGTATAGTATTTGTATTATTCTTTTTTATTGGTGTAGAGGTAGTTTTTATTACATTTTGTTGAGCTATTTCAGGAGTATTAGATTCAATATCTTTCTTTTGAAAATCTTCTTTTATCATATTGAATACTTTATTATATAGAGGATTTTTAGCAGATTTATTTTCTAATTTATGGATATTATCTGTTATTTTGGATAAATTATCTAGTTCTGTTTTTAATTCTTTTTGAGCTTTTTCTTCATCATTTTTACTTAGAAATTTTCCTTCTTGAATCTTTAATTTAAATTTATTTTCTTTTTCTATGATATCATATTGTTTTCTAAATGCTCGTTTAACATTATTAGCATAATAATATAAATGATATGCTTCTCCATTTAAAATAGGTATTAATGCTGTTTCAAATTCTCGTAATGTTTCATTGATATTGAAATAATCTCTTCTTGCATTAGGTATAAGATTTTTATCAATAGCCATTACTTCACCAATAAAATAGGTTGAACCTCTAGCTTCTTTAAAGAATTTACTTAGTGTTGTTTCATTACCTATTTGAATATTTTCTTTTCTTAAACGTATAGAGCGCATTTTATTTTCTTTAGGAATATTTATTACAAATTTGATAACAGCAAACCACATCCAACCCAGTAATTTATTATCTTCGGAACGGATAAATCTAAATTCAATGTCTTTAATTTCATCGTAAGTTTTACCTTGGGATAATAAATGAGTTTTATATGGTTTAAAAACTGATTTACCATTTACTAATATATCATATTCATCTAATTTTAAATTATTTTCTTTTATAAATTCCTTGATTTTGCTTGCATAAATAAATGAATTTGCATAAGGAACAGGAGCAACAAATGATAAATAATCATAAACGTCTTTTACATTAAGTAATTCATTATTTTCTGTAGAAATATCATTTAAAATAACTTCAAAAAAATGTTCATTAATATCACAGTTTTCTGTTTTATAATCAATAACTTTATCTACTAAATCAGATGCGGATATACGATTTTTTGTATCATTTAATATGTTTCTTAATAATTCACCATCCCAAATCATAATAGATTTTTTATTTTCACCTATATAAGAAGATGTAAATATTAATTTTTTGCAATAAGCTAATCCAGCTAAACGACCTATTCCTCTAAATCCTTTATTAGATTCTTTATCTTTTTCTGAGTCAGCTATGCTAGATAAAATGTTAAAAAATTTATCTTTAGGGATGCCTAAAGCATTATCATAAATAGAAATATTTCTTTTTTTTTGATCAATATAAATATCTATTTGAGCTGTTTCTTTAGTATCTGAATTTATATTATTTTTATCAGTTCCTTTTTTTAAAATGCCTAAATTTATAGCGTTATCTATAGAATCAGCAGCATTTTGAATATATTCTCTATAAATCATTAAACTATTTTCATACATACCTAATGTCAAATTTTCAATGACATTTTTCCCAATTATTGCCATAAACTCACCTCATTTTTATTTATATTGTTTATATAATGGTTTTGGAAATTTTATATTTAATAGAGATCTAAAAATAGGATTTTGGATAATATATTCACCTTGTTTTAATCTAGTCATCATATTTTTATATACTTGTGGAACATATTTATAATCTGATTTTGCTATTTCGATAGCATTAGTACGTCCATAGGCATGAGATGAGCAATTGCCTGTTACTCTTGAATGAATAGCACTTCTAAATTGTTCGGCAGAAAACAAAATAATACCTAAAGAGCGTCCTCTTTCAGCTATATCTAATATTTGTTGTAATATAGGTGAATTTTTAGGAGAATCTTGAGAAGCATATTTATTTAGTTCATCTATAAATATAATAATTTTTCTTGGTGGATTAACATTTTTTTCTCCACTATATTCACCTAATTGCAAATTGTAAATAGTTCGTATGGCATCCCCAAATACAAAGCCTTGCATACCTTCATTTAATTTAGCAATATCAATAACATGAACTTCATTTTTCTTAATATGTTTTAAAGCTTCGCCTATTCTAGTTTCTTCAGTGCAATCATGAATTTTATCAAATATAGGATTTTTATAAATTAGTTTTCGTATAATTCTATTGAAACGTCGCCAACTAGATACAGTTATTTCTTTATCTCCGGATCGACCTGCTTGACATTTTTCTTGTATTTCTTCGAGAAAGGCACTCCATGACGTTAAATTATCAAAATTTCCTTGCTTAGAAATAATATAATTTAGTATAGAATCTATAGTTTGGTTGGGATCATCCAAACTAGCAAACATTAGATCTAGATTATCTTTATCATCTTCATAGTCATATTTATATAACATTGCTTTATTTAAAGCACGTTGATTATCATATTCTTCTTTTGATAAATATGTATTGCCTACTTTATTTTTGGAATAAGGATAATAATATTTAACATTTTTAAATGGATCGGTTTTCATGCCTAATTCTTTGTATAATGATAATGTAGTATTTTTTTCGGTTGCATTTTCAAATTCGTTAGGTTCATCAATAGCTAATAGATCTTTACCTTTTACATTAAATAGTAAAAAAGCAACATCATCAACGTTATCTTCATATAAATATTTATCTTGAATAGCTTTTAGTAAAAACATAGCATATGAAGTTTTTGCTGCCAAACCAGATATACCAGATATATTTAAATGTGCACCCTCTGGACCTATTAAAAATCTAGCGTCCATTTTTACTGGTAATGTAATTTTACTTTCATCATTGGAATACATTTCTAAATAACCACAAGTTACAGGATTTTTAATATTTTTTAAACCTAATGCTTCTTGGACTTCGTTTTTATCAGCCAAGGATACTTGAGAATTATTTATTAATGGTATATAAATATTTTGGGTATTACCAATAATTTTAGCTTTGATATAATTCATACCTATTCTATACGTATTTTCTTCAGTAAATACATCACCAAAGTCATTAGAGATATAATCAGATAAAAAATTAGCAGTATCTGTAATATGAGAAATTTCTTCTATTACACCATAAGTAATACTATCCTTTAGATGTTTTATTTTTACTACATCAAATGGATTTAAAATCATATCTGGTTTTGTCCAAAAATAAAAGTCATCTATTGTAGATGGATTTTTTTCTGTAGCAATTACTTTGCCGATTATTTTACTCATAAAATCACCTGTTTCTTTAAAATAAATTTAAGAACATATTATTACTAAGATATTTACTTTTTATAAATTTTTCAGTTATATAAATTGGATATAAATGATTTGCCCATCTAAAATCACTACCATAACAAACAGGATTTCTTTCATTAATTATGTTAGCAGTTATTAAATCTACTTCTTCAGTATCTAAAATTTGATGTTCATTACTATCATTTAAAACTAAGATTTTTTCTAATTTAAGAATTCCATCAAAAGCATTTGTTGTGTATTTTTTATTTCTAATTCTTACATACCAAACAGCATAACGCATACCTTTAAGTCTTGTTGATGTATATAAATTTACAGGAGTTCTTGAATATAAAGGTAAATCAGCTATCATATTGGAATTATTTTTACCACGTTTGTCCCTACAATTTTCGGGATTAAATGATTTTGAAGCTCCAACAACATAATTAAAAGTATTGGCGAAAAAACGTAATTTTCTAGGATCTTTTATATTATCTACCCTATATTCAAGTGAACCATCTTTTAATAAGTAATTCTTATAGTTTATTTTATTAGTTTTTACTAATTTATTTACCATCAATATTTCATTTTCAATCATAAAATCCTGTATTACAGCTATACCTTTATTTTCTAAATTCTCGGTTTCATTTTTTATGTATTTATATGATTTTATATTTGAAATTGAGATTTTTTTATTAGGAATATTATCATTTATTTTTTTACATAAATTCCCCCAAAATACTTCTTTATTCCAGTCATCTTGATTAGCAATATCTGGTAAAACTATAATATTTTTTTTAATAAAATCTTCTGTTTTTAGAAATTTATTATTTCTAGAACAACATCCTATGCCTATTTGTCCCGCAATTACAGGAAATACTTGTTGATTATAAGATATATCATCTACTTTAAAAGCTCGACGAGATCCATCTAAGAAAAATTTAAATAAAGGCTGTTCATTTTTTAATAAGTCAGCAAATGTTTTTAGATTTTTAGCTTGAGTAATAACTTCTGTTTCACCGTAGTCTTCCCATGTAATATCTTTATGATCATCATAGCTTAAAGTAGGGACTTCTATTCCATCAAAACAATACTTAAATGTTTTAAAACTTTTACCATGTGTTTCTGATGAAATAATATTCATTATCTTATTCATAATGTATTCTCCTTAAGATAACTTTTGTTTTTTAGTGTATCATAGAATTGGGTAAATTAAAACTTATTAATTATACAATTTATAATATAAGATTAATTATAAAAATGGTAAAATAGTTTTAGTATATAAATTTATAAGAAGTTAAATAATACACTTATTTAAATTTTGCTAAACTAATTATAAAAATGAATGTTATGCTTTGCTGGAGTGTTTGTAGTGATTAGCAAAAGTGAATTTGATTATTTTATAAAAAAGAATTTGGTTGATGTGATTGGCAATGATTGTTTTGGTTATGAAATAGAAGATAAGTCTTATGATGTTTACTATAATAAAGAAGCTTATAATAAATTTATTTCTAAAATGCAAAATGGTAAATATAATAAATTTTATAATCAGTATAATCATGGTAAAGGAAGCGAATTAAAAGAGAAAAGAAATATGCCACCAAAGATGGCAAGTGTTGCTTCATCTTCAAGATTTTGTTATTTGGCTTTAAGAGATGGATATAAGCAATTTAACAATAGTGAAGATATAATTTTTGAGCATAGTTGTCGAATTAAAGGTGTTAATGCAACTGCTAATTTAGATGCTTATATCCCTAAGGCAAATATTTATTTTGAAGTGAAATGTCATGAGATTTTTAGTCAGCATTCAATTTATTTGAAGAAAAGCTATTGGAATTTGCTTTATGGACAAGAAAATGATTTTGGTTTTTCTTATGCAAAGTGTCCAGATATAGATGAGTTTAAAATAGAACTATGTAATTTTGGCATTGCAAAGACAAGGATAAGATTTGATATTAAACAGTTTTTATGTCATCTTTGGGGAATTGCTTCGCAAAAAGATAAAGATGTACCAGCTAAATTAGTATATTTATTTTTTAAACCTAAAATGGATTTAGAAACTGAACGAATACAGGTGGAAAAAGTATTTGAAGAACTTCAGGCGGAGATAAAAAATATCTTTTCTAGTAAGCCAATACAGATTTTTATAAGCAATAATAATATTGAATTGTCGGCTATAGCTGAATATGCAAAAGTTATGGAGCCACTAAGCAAAGATAATACAATTATTTTATTTTAACTAAATTAGAATTTAAGGAAATAAGGAAAAATTTATGTAGAAGAGCCGATAAAAAGCCGATAAAAGAGCCGATAAAAAATCAATAATAACAAGTAAACAGAGAAGAAAAGTTATAGGAAAAACTTAATTATTTTAAGTATATAGATATTGTTGTTATTATTTTAATGATGAAATATACTAGTTTTAAGTGAATTATGAAAGAGGCGAAACAATGGTTGATTCTAAATTTTTTAAAGGTGAATCTAAAACAGTTGAATTTAAAGCAAAGTTACCTGATAAAAGTGAAACATATATGAAAACGATTATTGCATTTGCCAATACTAGTGGAGGAAAACTTATTATTGGTATAGATGATAATAAATCAATTATAGGAATAGATAAAGATAATATTTTTGAAATTATGGATAAAGTAACAAATGCAATTTCTGATGCATGTGAACCTCAAATAGTACCAGATATTTCATTTAAAACAGTAGAAGATAAATGTATTCTTGTTATAGAAATTTATCCAGGAGCTAATAGACCATATTATTTGAAAAGTAAAGGAAAAGAACGAGGCACGTATATTAGAAGTGCTGCGACATCAAGATTAGCAGATAGTGATAAAATTAGAGAATTAGAAATGGAAGGTAAAAATATTTCTTGGGATGAGCAAATTTGTATGGGATATGAAGTTACGAAAGAGGCAATAGATAAACTTTGTAGTGATATACAAAAATATATGAGTTTATCTACATCAGAAGAAATAAAAATGCCTACCGAAAAACAATTAATAAATTGGAAAGTATTAAAGAAGGTAAATGATAAACTTCTAGCAACTAATGCGTTTGTACTACTTACAAGTGAATTTTTTCAATTTGCAAAAATTCAATGTGCATTATTTAAGGGAATAACTAGGGATGTTTTCATTGATAAAAAAGAATATACTGGTTCAATATATGAACAAGTAGAAGCTGCTTATCAATTTGTGTTGAGGCATATTAATCGCAGTTCAAAAATAGAAAGTCTTATTAGAATAGATAAATATGAGTTACCTACTAGTGCAATTAGAGAAATAATAATAAATGCACAAGTGCATAGAAATTACATGGATAATTCATGTGTTCAAATAGCTATTTATGATGATAGATTAGAAGTAACTTCACCAGGTACGTTATATGGCGGATTAACTTTAGAAGAAATTTTAAATGGCAGATCTAAAATAAGAAATAAAGTTATTGCTGAAATTTTTAATAAGATGGATTTGATTGAACAATGGGGAACTGGTATACAAAGAATAATAAATAGAGCTAAAGAATATGAATTACCTAAACCAGAATTTAGGGAAATAGGAAATACTTTTCGTGTTAATTTATATAGAAAGGTTGATAAAAAGCCGATAAAAAAACCGATAAAAGAGCCGATAAAAGAGCCGATAAAAGAGCCGATAAAAGAGCTGATAAAAGCCGATAAAAATTTAATAATAACAAGCAAACAAAGAAAAAAATTTGATAGAGAAAACTTGATTATTAAGTATGTAGAAGAACATGGATCTATATCAAATATGGAAGCACGGCAAATTTTAGTTTTAGCAGAATCAACTACTAAACGATTTTTAAAAGAGATGGTAAAAGAAGGCTTATTATTAGAAGAAGGAGAACGAAAAAACAGAAGATATATACTAGCTAATAAAGAGTAAAATAATATAAATTTATAAGGAGATGAGAATTTTGATAAAGATAATGTTTGTATGTCATGGTAATATCTGTCGTTCAACTATGGCTGAATTTGTGATGAAGGATTTAGTGCGAAAAGCGGGTTTAGCTGATAAATTTATAATCAATTCTTCAGCTACAAGTCGTGAAGAAATCGGCTGTGATACTCACTATGGCACAAAAGCAAAACTTCGTGAAATGAATATTCCATTTAGCAAGCGCAAAGCTGTGCAGATAACAAAGCAAGATTATGATATGTATGATTATATTATTGTGATGGATAATAATAATTTACACAATCTAAGCTATATTATCGGTGAAGATACAGAGCATAAAGTATATAAGATGATGTCTTTTGTCGGCGAAAATCGTGATGTAAAAGACCCATGGTATACAGATAATTTTGATGAAACGTATGCAGATGTAGATAAAGCTTGTAGAGCGTTACTTGCTAAATTAATAAAAGAATATGATTTGGCATAAAAAAATAGGAATGATATTTTTGTATCATTCCTATTTTTAAGTTAAAGCTTATTTTTTAGCGATTACTTCTATTTCAATCAAGGCACCTTTTGGTAATTTACTTACTTCTACACAGGAGCGAGCAGGATATGGTTGTGTAAAGTAAGTGGCATAAATTTCATTTACTTTAGCAAAATCATCAATATTTGTGATGAATACAGTTGTTTTGATTACATTTTCCCATTTTGCGCCAGAAGCGTTGATTACTGCTTGAGCATTTTTTAAAGCTTGATGAGCTTGAGCTTCGATACCTTCAGCCATTTCGCCAGTAGCAGGGTCTAAAGCGATTTGACCAGAAGCGAAAACAAGGTTGTCGATTTCGATAGCTTGGGAATAAGGTCCTACAGCACCAGGTGCATTAGTTGTTTTAATTACTTTCATAAAACTCACCTCAATAGATTTTAGTAAATGTAAATATGTATACTTAGATACAATTAATATTTTATCATTAAATGGATTGTTTGCCTATGAAATAATTTTTTAGATAATTCAAGGTTAGAAATATATCTTTATAGTAAAATTTGATATAATTAGAGTTATGTTTAAGGAAAGTGAGGTATTTTATCGTAGGTCTTTAGGCTAAGAAGATTATGGATAAAAATAGTGGACAAAATAAAAAGATAGTAAAAAAAGTAAATAAAGTGCAAATGCATATAATTTATTTATTCATAGGATTGCTCATTTTTATTATTGGCGTCATGGCTAGATATGCTTGGGTGCAAATAGTTCGTGGAGATGAAATGTTATCTCGCTTGGAGTCGCAAGTCCAAGAGTCATCTGTGCTTCATGTGCCTCGTGGTACTATCTATGATGCGGAAATGAAAGAGTTGGCGATAAGTACAATGGTTAGCTCTCTATATATTGACCCTAATCATGTAGAAGATCCAGAACAAACGGCAAGAGATGTAGCTCCTTTGATTGGACTTACCGAAAAGGATATTTTAGATGATATCGCTCAAGGTGGTGGTTTCGTCTGGGTAAAAAGACAGATGGAACCGGAAGAAACGAAGGCTTTGAAAAATTTAATGAAGGAAAAGCCTGAATATAGGGCTTGTCTTGGTTTTATTCAAGAAAGTAAAAGATATTATCCAAATGATATGTTAGCTGCCAATGTAATCGGCTTTGTGGGTACAGATGATAAAGGTTTAGATGGTATTGAGCAACAATTTGATGGCATGATAAAAGGTGAAGAACAAACTTCTTCTATTTTTACAGATGCTTTGGCTAGACCAATTATGGACTCTGTATTTTTGAAGAATTCACCTGTAGATGCTAATTGTAAAAATATCCAGCTGACTATCAATGCACAGTATCAATTTATCATTGAGAAAGCTTTGGATAAGGCGATGATGGATCATGGTGCTGAATCAGTAACAGCTATAGTAATGAACCCGAAAAATGGCGATATCTTGGCTATGGCATCTCGACCATCATATGATCCAAATAATTTTCATAAATACGATCCTAATGTTTGGAAAAATAGAGCTGTATCAGATATCTATGAACCAGGTTCTACATTTAAATCTATCGTAGCGGCTGCTGGTTTTCAGGAAAAATTAGTATCACCAACAGATATTTTTGTTGACCCAGGAACTATTGAAGTTTCAGGTAGAACTATTCAAAACTGGAGTGGTGATAGCTTCGGTACAGTTACATTCTTAGATGTTGTAAAAAATTCTATCAATACAGGTTTTGCTCAATTAGGTTTGGAATTAGGTGGCGAGCGCTTGATGAATTATGCTCGTAAATTTGGTTTTGGCGAACGTACAGGTATTGAGCTTCCGGGTGAAGAATCTGGGATTTTATTTAATCCAAAAGATATGGTTGCTTCTGACGTAGCGACTTCTTCTATTGGGCAAAGTATCGCGGTAACACCACTTCAGATGATTACAGCTATGTCTGCTATAGCAAATGATGGTGTATTGTTAAAACCTCATATCGTGAAGGCTATTTATAATGCTGATGGCACAGTATATCAGCAAATGGAACGCGAAGAAGTTCGCCGTTGTATTGACTCTGATGTGGATAAGACTTTGAAATCTGTATTAGAACAAGTAGTTTCCACAGGCGGTGGTTCTAAAGCAAGTATTGAAGGTTATCATATTGCTGGTAAAACAGGTACAGCACAAAAAATTGATATGGTAAATGGCGGATATTTGCCAGGACATTATATCGCTTCATTTTGTGGTTTTGGACCAGTGGAAGACCCTCAATTCACAGTGCTTGTAATCATCAATGACCCAGCTGGTGGCGAGTACTATGGTGGTCAAGTAGCAGCACCAATAGCACATGATATATTTTTACAATTATTTAGATATGCTAATGTAAAACCAATAAACGGCAATCAAAGTTTATTAGATGATATCAAGGGAACAGAAGCTAAAAACCAATAAATATTGATGGATTTTGAAATATATATCCATAGAAAATGAAATAATTATGTGGTAAACTTTTAATTTAATGGATTATGTTGTAAAATTAAGATTACTACATATTTAGTTACAAAAAAAGGTAGGTTAAAATAATGCTCGATATAAAATTTGTCAGAGATAACCCTGAATTAGTATTACAGAATTTAAAAAACAGAAATAATCCAATGAATCTTGACCGTTTCATGGAACTTGAAAAACAACGTCGTGAAATCATTGCTGAAACAGAAAATTTAAAAAGCCAGAAAAATGCTGTTTCTAAAAAAATCAGCGAAATGAAAAAAAATAAAGAAAATGCTGATGCTGTGATTTTAGAAATGCGTCAAGTTGGTGAAAAAATTAGCCAATTAGATAAACAGCTCCGTGAAATTCAAGATGAATTACATGATATTTTACTTCGCATTCCAAATATGTGCCATGAATCTGTACCAGTAGGTAAAGATGATAGCGATAATCCAGAAGTTCGCCGTTGGGGTACTCCTCGTGAATTCGATTTTGAACCAAAAGCTCATTGGGATATCGGTGCAGACCTTGATATTTTAGATCCTGAAAGAGCTGCAAAAGTTACAGGTACACGTTTTACTTTTTATAAAGGTTTAGGCGCAAGACTTGAACGTGCTTTGATTAACTTCATGATGGATTTACATGTAGATAAACAAGGTTATACAGAAATGCTTGCACCATTTATCGCTAATAAAGACAGCATGACTGGTACAGGTCAGTTGCCTAAGTTCTCTGAAGATATGTTCAAACTTGAAGGCTTAGATTATTATCTCGTACCAACAGGTGAAGTTCCAGCTACTAACTTCCATAGAGATGAAATTTTAGATGGCGATAAATTACCAGAATACTACAGCGTTTACACTGCTTGCTTTAGAGCAGAAGCAGGTAGTGCTGGTCGCGATACTCGTGGTCTTATTCGTCAACATCAGTTCAACAAAGTTGAAATGATTAAATTCGTTAAACCTGAAACATCTTATGATGAATTAGAAAAAATGGTTAATAACGCAGAAGAAGTTTTACAGCTCTTAGAAATCCCTTATCATGTAGTAAAACTTTGCACAGGTGATATTGGTTTCACAGCTGCTATGACTTACGATATCGAAGTATGGCTTCCAAGCTATAATACTTATCGTGAAATTTCTTCTTGCTCTAATGTTTGCGATTATCAGGCTCGCCGTGCAAATATCAAATTCCGTCGCAGTGCAGGTGCAAAACCTGAATTTGTACACACATTGAACGGTTCTGGTCTTGCAGTAGGACGTACTGTAGCTGCTGTATTAGAAAACTATCAGCAAGCAGATGGTTCTGTAGTAATTCCAAAAGTGCTTCGTCCATACATGGGTGGCATTGAAGTAATTAAAAAAACAGAATAATATTAGTGCTAAAATAATAAGATAAATAAAAGCTCATCAATTTTGATGAGCTTTTGTCATATTAAATATAAGAGGTGATAAAATGAAAAAATTAAAAGTATTTTTAGCAGTAGGTTTATTATGTTGTGGCTTATCTATGTCTATGGCAGAGGCAAAAACTATGACTTTAGATAAGACAAAAGTATTAGTTCCTCAAGGTTTTAGCGTGGCAAATGATGATTTGAAATTCAAAAAAGGTACAGTAGTGGAATTAAATGAAAATAATGAAGTGGTAACAGGTGTATTAAATCGCGATATTGCACTTCGTCCTACTGGCTGGAGAAATGTAATCAATGATTATTATGAGGAAAGTAATAATAGCATTTTCTATCCTCGTATTTTCCATCCGTTTACAAGTGTTTCTATTCCTTTCCCAACTTATGCTCATGTACGTTATAAAGGCAATAAGCCTGTAACTTTTGCGACCGATGGTACTGTATTATCTGGTACTATTGATGAAGAAGTAACTGTAAGTGTGAATAAAGATAAATATGGTCTGATTACATTTGAAGACCAATATGAATTAGGTTTTTATCCTGATGGTTCAGTGAAAAATGGTCGCTTGAGAGATGACGCTCTTTTAAGACCATATGGTTTTAAAACAGGTTTAGCTGGCGATGAAATGGCTGGATTTGTAGAATTTGCAGGCGGTAAAGATATAAGCTTTTCTAAGGAAGGATATGTAACTTCTGGAGTATTGAAAAAAGCTATTTCTTGGCAACAACCAGATGGTACAATGGTAACTTTGCCAGCTAAAACAATGATTTCTTTTATTAACGGACAAGCTAGATACTGATTAAAATTTTATAAATAAAATACGAAAAAGCACCTTAAGCTCATAGATTTAAGCCTAAGGTGCTTTATTTAGTTATCTTTAGGAATGATTAAAATAATTGTTGTTCCTTTATTTAATTTGCTAGATAATTTGATTTCGATATCATGGGCATCAGCTATCCATTTGGCAATGGAAAGACCAAGACCTGTACCACCGACGCCGTTTCTCGTTCTAGCACTATCTACGCGATAAAAACGCTCAAAGATTTTATCTTGTTTATCTTTAGCGATACCGATACCAGTATCTGAGATTTTTACAATCATATGTTTGACTTTATTTTCTGAGGAAATGGTGATTTTTCCGCCATCTGGCGTGTATTTTATACTATTATCTAAAAAGATACGAAGCATTTGACGTATCACTAATTCATCAGCAAAAATATATCCATCATCATTATGAGTGCAAGTTATAGTATGTTGAGGGGCAATTAATTGCGTATCTTTGGCAATATCGGCAATTAAAGGTTTTAAATTCAATGACTCTTTATGCAATACTTGACGTTTTTGGTCTGCTCTAGCCAAGAATAAGAGCTTTTCAATCAAACGTTGCATATTGATGGCTTCAGAATGAATAGCTGTGATACATTCATCAGCAGTTTGAGGGTCATCTTTACCCCAACGAGCGAGCATATCTGAATAACCGCAAATTACAGTGGCAGGCGTGCGAAGCTCATGAGAGGCGTCGGATACGAATTGACGCTGTTGCTCAAAACCTTTTTGTAAGCGCTCTAACATTAAATTAAAGGTATTAGAAAGTTCTTCTAATTCATCTCTAGTTGGCTGTACTTTGATGCGTTGATTTAAATCTTGGATTTCAATATTTTTTACAGTCGTGGTAATATCTCTTAATGGTTTTAATAATCTTCTACTGAGGAGAAAACCGCAGATAATAGAGATTATTACTCCTGCAATACCAGCATAAAAAATAGTTTCGGATAATTCTTCTAAAAATACTTTTTCTGCTGTAATCGTTCGCAAGAAATGAAGTGTATACGTTTCATCGTTTTTGACAATAGTTCTTTGCGTATAGAAAATCCAAAAATGTTTAAAATTGACAAATTTTAAATCTGAAGGTAAAAGAGCGTTGCGAATGTAATCTTCAATTTGAGGATGTTCTTCTTGTCTAGCAAGTGAATCCTGAACGTGATTGATAGATATATACATTGGCAAACTATCATAAACTATATTATTATTGCTATCTGTTACACGCATGACAACGCCAGGGATAAGGGCAGAACTTTTCACATCTTGTAGTAATTCTGGCACTGTTTCATTATTAGCTTTTTTCTCTACATAATTAGCAGATAAATTGATGGATACTTCAGCTTCGTGAAAGAGCACATAATGTATGCCAATCAAGGTACTGCTTAAAGTTACAATTAAAATTAAGCAGAGCATGATGCTGTAGATAAAAGCTAATTTTAGGGAAATAGGCATATATTTTAAACGAGGGTGAATACACATATTTAAATAAGTTTTAAGTTTTGATAACATAGCCGATGCCTCTTACTGTATGAATGTATTTTTCATTGAAATAATCATCAATTTTGGCGCGTAAATAGCGAATATAAACATCGACTACATTGGTATCACCCATATATTCATAACCCCAGATGGATTGGAGGATTTGCTCTCTAGATAAAACATGGTCATGATTGTGTAATAAATATAAAAGTAAATCATATTCTTTTTTAGTGAGTTCAACTAATTGGTTATGAACTTTTACTTCATGACGGTCAAGATATACATGGATATTTTTAAATTTGAACACTGAAGGTTCTTCTGCAGGTTTAGTAGTAGAATTATTATGCTTGCGAAGGGTAGCACGTATTCTAGCTAGAAGTTCTTGAATAGCAAATGGCTTAGTGATATAGTCATCAGCACCGATATCAAGACCTGTTACTTTATCATTTATTTCATCTTTTGCTGTGAGCATGATGATAGGAATATCGGATAATTTGCGTACATTTTGACAGATGGTCAATCCGTCCATATCTGGTAGCATAATATCTAGTAAGACTAAATCATAATCTTCCTGAATAATACGCTCGTATGCTCGTAGCCCATTACTCTCACTGGCAGTTGAAAAACCTTCATGCTCTAGTTCCATTTGTAAAAAACGAGCAATGCGGTGTTCATCTTCTACAATTAAAATTTTGCTCATAAAAATTCCTCCTAAAAATACTTCTTACATATATAAAACCATTTTTTTTAGTAAATAAAAAGTCCTAGCGTCTATTTTTAATCTAATTTTAATTCGGATATAATTATTTTTTAATAATAATTGTTTATTATATAAGTGTAAAATGTTGGAGTTTATTTACCCGATAAAAATAATAAATAAGGATTTTATTTTTAATAAATATATAGGAGTGATAATATGAAAAAAATGTTAGCGGTAGTATTGAGTTTAGTAACTGTTTTTGTTTTAGGTACAGCTGTCGTATTCGCAGCTAAGCACCACAATAGTGCTCAAGTAACGACAATTGCAGATATTAAAGCTAACGGTTGGGACGAACAACGTGTATTAGTAGATGGCGAATTCACTGAACATATCTACAAAGATTTATATACATTTACTGATAATGAAGGAAATTCTATGACAGTAGAAGTTGATGATGATATATGGTATCAATTATCCATGGATACACCTGTACGCATTTATGCTGAAGTAGATAAAGATTGGCATGGCGGTATCGAATTAGAAGTTAAAAATATTGAAAAACGTTAAAAATAAAATATAAATTTCACGAAGAAAAGCTATTAGTTCTTATAACTGATGGCTTTTTTTGTTAAAATAATTGTATATTAGTTTGATTTAATGATATAATTAATATAAATAATTTAGTACTAAAACCATAGAGGTGAATTATATGTCAAATACAGCTGATGTAGGATACGAGACAAATGGCTATACGCTTAGAGAAGCTATTGTTGAAGCAAAACGTTGCTTGAATTGTAAAAAGCCAATGTGTCGTACGGGGTGCCCAATTAGTAATAATATTCCAGAATTTATAGATGCATTATCGCATGGCGATTTAGGTAAGGCTAGTATGATTATTGCTCAGCGTAGTAATTTACCAGCAGTTTGTGGTAGAGTTTGCCCGCATGAACGTCAGTGTGAAGGTTCTTGTATTTTGGGACGTAAAGGTCAAGGAATAAAAATTGGTAAATTAGAGCGATTCATTGCTGACATGGATGGAGAACTTGAATTAGTGGCTCCAAATGTAGCGAAATCTCAGCCTGGAAATATTGCAGTAATTGGTTCAGGTCCTGCTGGTCTTACAGTAGCTGGGGATTTAGCTAAAATGGGATTTAAGGTAACAGTATTTGATTCTCAGCCAGAAGCTGGTGGAGTATTGATGTACGGTATTCCTGAATTTCGCTTACCAAAACAAGTAGTTCGTCGTGAAGTAAAACGCATTAAAAAATTAGGCGTAGATTTTAAATTAAATATCATGGTAGGCACAGAAATTACAGTAGATGAATTATTTAATCAGGGCTTTGATGCTATTTTTATCGGTACTGGTAATGCTTTATCTAAATCTTTACCAATAGATGGTGCTAAATTAAAAGGAGTAATTCAAGCAACATATTTCTTGCAGATGGTGGAATTATCCAATAGCAATAGCGTTGATCCTAATGAAGTGCCAATCAAAGAAGGCGATGAAGTAGTGGTAATTGGCGGTGGTAATACTGCTATGGACGCTGCTCGTACAGCTATGCGTTGCGGGGCAAAATCTGTAAAAGTTGTAAATCGTCGTCGTGAAGAAGATATGGCAGCTTTAAAATCTGAAATAGATGCAGCTAAAGAAGAAGGCGTAGAAATACACGCTTTAAGAGGTCCTGTAGAAATCACAGGAGAAGATGCAGTAACAGGTATAAAATGTTCGGTACGTGAATTTGATGAAGAATTAGACAAAGTCGTAGATACAGATGGACGTGAATATTTCTCTGCAAATAAAATAATCATTGCTATAGGACAAAAACCTGCTAGCAGAATTGTAGACTCTACAAGCGGTATTGATGTAGATGAAAATGGATTTGTAAAAACTCGTGAAAAACCATATGGTATGACTATGCGACATGGAGTTTTCTCTGGTGGAGATGTAGTTAATGGACCAGCTACTGTAGTTGTAGCTATGAAAGATGCTCAAAAAGTAGCTCAGGGTATAGCTCAATATGTAGAAGCCAAGAAACTCATGGAAGAATGTGGCATGAAAATGGTTGATTAATATATTGTAATTTAATCTATTTTGATGAAATAAAAAAAGATGTTTTGAGATATATATTCTCAAAGCATCTTTTTTATTTAAAATTTAGTGTATAAAGCGATAGCTTTTCCTAGTATGCGGAAATTATCGCAATTATTTTTTGAGAAAACCATCGGTTTATATTTAGGATTTTCAGAGCGCAGTTGCACTGTATCATCTACGAAATAAACACGCTTTAGAGTAGCACTATCATTAACTAAGACAGCAGCGATTTCTCCATTTTCTACAGTTGATTGTTGTTTGATAAAAACGATATCACCATCATTGATGCGAGCGTTAATCATGCTATCACCATGGATACGTAGACAAAAATCAGCATCATTATCATCATAAGGCAAATAACCTTCAATATTTTCCTGAGCTAAGATGGGAATACCAGCGGCGATTTTGCCTAAGATAGGAAGTCGTTTAACATTTTCTTCGCTAGAAGTATCTTCCAAGAAAATATTTGGAGATACATTTAAGACTTCAGCTATTTTTAGGATATTTTTATATTTGGGCTGATAATTTCCCGATAAGTATTCGCTGATAGAAGATTTATTAATTTTAGTTAAACGTGCTAGTTCATTTTGTTTCATGTTTTTTTCTTGAAGTAATTTTTTTAAAGTAATAGCAAATGTTGACATAGCTTCACCACCTGTATTATTCAGCTTTTAAAGGTCGCATGAATAAATTTAATAATTCTTCTTTAGGATTTTTATGATTGATTACAATTTCATTGATGACAGCGCAAATTGGTAATTCTACATGATGTTTGTCAGCAAGTTTTAGGAGAGCTTGCATAGTGTAAATACCTTCGGCTAATTTGCTAAATGGTTTGTTTAAGACAAAATCTTCACCGAAACAACGGTTATTGCTATATGCTGAAAATAAAGTAGCTTCATAATCGCCAAGATGGCTAAGACCATATACTGTCATATTATTTCCGCCTAAAGCTTTGATTAAATTGGATAATTCATAAGTACCGCGTGCCATTAGAGCGCCTTTTAAGCTAGTGTAGTGCATACCATCGAGCATACCGGCAGCAATACCTACTACATTTTTGGCAGCAGCTCCAATTTCTGTGCCGATTAAATCTTCGCTATAGTAAAAACGAATTAAATCACTGCTAAAAATATTGATAATATGTTTACTGATATCTGTATTTTTGGCTGAAATGACCATGCAATTAGGAATGCCTTTTAAGAAATCTTGAACATGACCAGGGCCTACCCAAACACCTACATTGCAATCTTCGCCAATTTCTTCAGTGAATACTTCAGATAGACGCTTTCCTGTTGAAATTTCAAGACCTTTCATACATAGAATAAATGTTTTTTGCATATATAAATCAGTTTTTTTGATTTCCTTAGCTAGGTTTCGCAATTGCTGAGAGCTGATGGAGATGATGATTGTATCAGCAAAATTTAATGCGAGTTTCAAATCATTTGTATAAGTAATATCAGGAGATAGACTAAGGTATTCATTTTGATGTGTAGTTTGTAGTTGTTCTAGATGTTTAGAGCCTTCTCTACCCCAGATTTTTACATTATGACCAATATGATTGGCATACCAAGCATGAAAGCTTGCCCAACGACCACAGCCAAGAACAGATATATTCATAAAAAAGCCTCCTAGAATTTTATTTTTTGTATTAATTAATCTTCTTAAGAATATGTCATTTTTGTGATTTATTTCATAACTATTAATTATATCATAGCAAAAAAAGTAGAAGATATATATTGGAAATAGCGATTTTATTTTATTTTTATGTAGGCAAAGCGTATTTGTTCAACTTTCTAATCTATGCTAAAATAAGATATAAAAAGATCAATAGATATGGGGTGTGGGTATGAATTTCAAATTTTTGCATAGTAATATATATGTTTTAGATTTAGAAAAATCAATTGATTTTTATAATAAAGCCTTAGGCTTGAAAGAAGTAGACCGTTTAGATACACCAGAATTTACTTTAGTTTATATGGGTGATGATGAAACAACTCATCAATTAGAATTATCATGGATAAAAGGTCAAAAAGAAGCTTATAATTTAGGTGATAATACATTCCATATAGCTTTTGAAGTAGACGATTATGAAAAAGCGCATGAACTCCATGAAAAAATGGGTTGCATTTGCTATGAAAATAAAGAAATGGGTATTTATTTTATCAATGACCCAGATGGAAACTGGATGGAAGTAATTCCTAAAGGAAGATTTTAACTTAATGGGCGAAAATCGCCTAATTTATACAAAATATTGATAAATAAAATGTAAATCATTATATAAATTCAGGTTAGGGACTAGCCGTAGCGCTTGGCAGATATAGTTAGATTACTAATTATTTCCCAAGAAGCTCTCATTTACAAATGAAGAGTAGTTCACTTTTAGATAAAAAAGGGGCAAAATAATTCGATGGATAACAAAAAATTTCAAGAAATGATTGATGAATTTACACTTGATAGCGATGCCATAAAAGATGTAGCAGCATCTTTTCGCTATGATATAGAACATGGCGTAAAAGAAACAGGAGAATCTTCTTTACGTATGTTACCATCTTATATCGGTTTACCTACTGGTAAAGAAACAGGAGAATACTTAGCACTTGATTTTGGTGGCACAAATCTTCGTGTAGTTTTAATTCGTTTAGATGGTGAAGGCAAATTCGAAGTTATTAAAAAAGTTGCTAAACCATTAGTAGTGCCAGGCGAATATGATTTTATTTGCGCTGATGCAAATGCTAATGAATTATTTGATTTTATCGCTGATATGGTAGAAGAAGCTGTTGATGGCAATCGCGATAAAAAATACTTATTAGGACATACTTTCTCCTTCCCATCTTCTCAGACAAATATTTATAATGCACGTCTTATTATTTGGACTAAAGAATTTGCAACAAAAGGCGTTGAAGGCGAAGTTGTAAATGATTTATTAAAAGCAGCTTTAGCTCGTAAAAATCTTACAAATGTTGAACCAACAGCAGTTATCAATGATACAGTAGCAGTTTTATTAGCAGCTGCATACAAATTAGGTAATGTAAATATTGGTTCTATCTATGCTACAGGTCATAATACATGCTATTATGAAACATTCACTGGTATGGGCAAACCTGCAATGGTTATAAATATGGAATCTGGAGGATTTAATAAACTCGCTATCAATAAATACGATTACAAATTAGATATGGAATCTGAAAAACCATATGAACAACGCTTAGAAAAAATGGTTTCTGGTCGTTATATGGGTGAATTATTATCTTATTGCTTAGATGACGCTTGGAATATCGGTAAAGTAGAATTCACAAGTATTGATATATCCACTATTTTAGCTGATAACAGCGATAATTTAGATGGTGTATGTGATTTATTAAAAGCAAAAATCAATGCAGATATAACTACAGATGATGCTATTTGGGTAAAAGCTTTAGCTGAAACAATTGCTAGCCGTTCTGCAAGATTAGTAGTTGCTACTTATTGCGGTATTATGTGGCATTTATATCCAAATGGTGGCATTCCAAAACAATTTGTAGCTGTAGATGGTTCTGTATATGAAAAAATGCCTACAATAAAAGACAATATGCAAAAAGCTATTTATGAAATTTTAGGCGAAGAAGCTGACAAATTAGAACTTGTATTAGAAAATGGTGGTTCTGCACTTGGTGCAGCACTCGCTGCAGCTATGGAACCTGTTGAATGCTAATTTAAAGAGGAAAAAACAATGAAGCAGTCATTATCGTTAAATTTAAAACAAAAATTGTTAATGACACCAAAACTTCAGCAATCCATAAATATTTTACAATTATCTGCCTATGAATTAGGCGAACTCATCGAAAAAGAATATATGGAAAATCCAACTTTAGAAATAGACTCAAGCTCAGAACATGAGCTTGAGACTGCTTCTAACTTTGATAAAACTATGGATTTTTTAGAATACTTAAACAAAGATGATGAAAAGCCTGAACCTGTAGCAAATGACGATGATTTTAAAGTAAAAGAGTTCACGAGAAATAATCAGACATTAGAAGAATATTTATCAGAACAAGTGGATTTTACTTTTAACGATAAACAAGAGATAAAAGTAGCTAGATATATCATTGGATTATTAGATACAGCAGGATATTTAAGAGTGAGTACAGCCGAAATATCATCTTTATTGAAAATAAATGAAAAGATAATAGAAAATGTTTTGGCAAAAATTCAAATATTAGAACCAATAGGAATTGCGGCGAGAGATTTACCAGAGTGTTTAGCTATACAGGCAAAGAAAATTAATGTATATGACGGAATTATAAAAGCTATTATAGATAAATATTTACCAAAAGTAGCTGAGGGAAAAATAAAAGAGATAGCTACATTAGAAAATGTAGAACCTATACAAGTACAAGAAGCGATAGATATAATTCGCACTTTTAACCCAAAACCAGGAGCATCTTTTGGTAAAGAAAATTTAGAATATATTGTACCTGATGTAGTAGTTAGGGATATTAACGGACAGTTAGAAGTAATTATAAATGAAACGAATGTACCTAAATTACGAGTAAACAGTCTTTGCTATAAAAGAGATATATTAGATACGCATAGTAAAAAATATATTGAGCAACATGTAAATTCTGCCATTTGGTTGATTAAAAGTATAGAACAAAGACGTATAACTTTATTGAAAGTAGTAAATGAGATTGTAAAACAACAAGAAATGGTATTTTATAAAGGCTTATCCTATATGAAGCCTTTACTTATGAAAACTGTTGCTGAAAATATTGGTGTACATGAATCAACTGTTAGTAGAACAGTTGCTAATAAATATATGGAAATGCCTTATGGTATAGTGGCTTTGAAGAAGTTTTTTGCAGGTAGTGTAAGCAAACAAAACGGAGAAGAAGACATAATCGCTGATAAGGTAAAAGCAAAAATAAAAGAACTCATTGAAAATGAAAATAAAGCAAAACCGCTTAGTGACCAACAATTAACAAATATCTTGAATGAAAATGGTATGAAAATATCACGAAGAACAGTTATGAAATATAGGGAACAATTGGGCTTTGCTTCTTCATCTAAACGCAAAAGATATTAGAACTTAAAAATATTTTAAACAGATAGAAGATTGAAGAATTTTCTATCTGTTTTATTTAGTAGGGAGAATAAAGTGAAATTAAAAAAAATTTTTATAAGAAGTGTATTAGCTGTAAGTCTTTTAAATTTTATGAATGTAAATTTAACCTTTGCACAAGTTCCTTCTAAACAAGCTTTAGTGCAAATAAAAGAAGTTAAAATAAAAACAGATAAAATGGATAATACAGGTAATATTGATAAAAATATGGATAAAAAAGAAAAAACTACAATATTAGCTAAAGAAGAAAATATCATACCAAGTAAAACTTTAGATAATGCTACTGAAAATAAAATTGAAAATGTAGAGTTTAAGTCAGCTATTTTAAATTGGCCAGAAATCCCAAATGCTGTTATGTATGAATTAATTGTAAAAAATATAGATACGCAAGAAGTATTATTTACAAAATATAATATCTATGCATCTGGCTATCAATTAGATAATAGTGAAGTGGATTTATCACAGAATTTAAAATGGCAAGTCAGAGGTTTAGATGAAAATAAAGTGCCAGTATCAGATTATACAAAACCTAGATTATTACACAAGGGGGAAATGTATAAGCTCAATTGGCAAAACAAGGGTGATGAATATAAATTAGAAGATTTTAGCAGACGTGAATATACTACATATTTAGTGGCAAAAGATGTAGAAATATCACCGCTAAAAATCACTACTCATTTTGATAAAATGGATTACATGCCAGTTTACCCAGTATATTCATGGGTGCCTGTAAAAAATGCAGACCATTATAAAATAGATGTATTTTATGTACCTAAATATGATTTTAATAATATAGAAAAAATAGCATCATATACTTGCCCACAAGGTATGGATTATTATGATAATAAAGCTTATACAAAAAAAGGACTTTATTTTTTCAATGTACAGGCATATGACAAAAATAATCATAAATTAGCTGAAGCTAAAAATAGTTATTTCACTGTAAAACAAGATAATGTAAAAGTGGCAGCATTAGGCGATAGTATCACCCATGGAGGGGGCGCTGTAAGCACTCCACCTAGTGCAACTTTATATAATTGGGAAACTTATGCTAATTTGCCTGTATTAAATATTGGTTTTAGTGGAAATTTAACCTCAAATATGTTAAATCGTTTTGATAATGATGTAATATCATTTAATCCTAAAATATTAGTCATAATGGGGGGCGTAAATGATATACGTACAGGGGTGAAAGCGGAAACTGTAATCAATAATTTAACATCGATAAAACAAAAATGTCAGCAACATAATATTATTCCTGTATTTTTAACAGTAACTTCTGTAAATCCACCAAGAATGAAATCTGTTATAAATTTAGATATCAGTGATGGGTGGGATAAGGAACGTTTAAAAATAAATGAATGGATAGAAAAACAACCGTATCATGTAGATGTGGCATCAGGTTTGATGGATGAACAAGGTTATTTAGCAGATAATATGACAACTGACGGTCTGCATCCTGATTTTGAAGGTAAAAAACATATCGGAGAATTAGTAGGTGATTATTTACGAGCTAATTTTCCAGATATTGTAAATAATTGATGGAAGTTTGATTTAGGAGTAAATACATGGCAACTGTAGAACAAGTAAAAAAAGCTTTAGTAGCTGTAGAAGAATTATGCGGAAAATGTCCAGTTTGTACGCCTGATTGCCCTGTAGCGATAGCGAAAAGAGCATTGTCTGGTCTAAAATATGATATAGAAGCGTATGAACAATATCAAAGCGAATTGGATAATGAAATGAATAATGAATTAAAATGATGGTGAGGATTTTATGAAAAAAATTTGTTGGTTAGCAACAGGCGGTACTATAGCTTCACGTCCTAGTGAAAATGGACTTGCACCAGGATTTACAGCTAAAGAAATGTTAGAGATGGTACCGAATTTAAAAGATTATGGTCATATAGATTGTTATGATATCATGCAGTTAGATAGCACAAATCTACAACCAGAAGATTGGCAATATATCGCAGGTTATATTGAAAAATTATATGAACAATATGATGGTTTTGTAATAACTCATGGTACAGATACATTGAATTGGACATGTTGTGCACTTCATTATATGTTGGAGAATTTAGCAAAACCTGTAGTAGTAATTGGTTCACAATTAACTATTGAAGAAGAAAATACTGATGCAAAATTTAATTTAAACGCAGCTTTTGCGATGGCAAGTTCAGAAAAAATAGGTGTATTTGCTGTTTGTGGCGGTCAAATAATAGAAGGTTTATGGGCTAAAAAATTATATAGTGAAGATATGCGTTCAATTCAAAGTATAAATAAAATGCCAGTAGCTACTTTTGAAGGAAATAATATAAAATGGAATGAATATGAAAATCCTCAAGTGAATGGAATTTTTAAAGTTCATAGTGATTTAGAATTAAAAGTAGCACAAATAAAAATCATGCCAGGATTAGATAGTGAACTTTTATTTAATTTAGTTAAAATGGGTTATAAAGGTATAGTTATCGAAGCATATGGTGCAGGTGGAATACCTTTTGCCAAAGATAAACAAAGAGATATTGTAGGCGCTATTGAAGAGCTTAGTAAACAAGGTGTAAAAATTGTTTGTACTACACAATGTTTATTTGATGGAGTGCATATGGATAGATATGAAGTTGGTATAAAAGCTTGTAAGGCAGGTGTAATACCAGCAGGAAAATTATCAGTAGAAGCAGTTACAGTAAAATTAATGGTAGATTTAGCAAAAAAATAAGAGATATAATAAGAGATATAAAAGATAAAATAAAAAAGGAGAAATTGAATTTAAATTCAATTTCTCCTTTTTTATATGATCATTAAATAAATCGTTTTTCAATGTAACGAAGTCTAAAAAATAATAATACAGCAGAAGTAGCAACACCAAGTACCATACTTTGCCAATAAGCAAATGCCCCTTGAGTCATGAAATAATCAAGAAACATACCTAAAGGTAAGCAAATACCCCAATAAGCAAGCATACTTACATAAAAAGCAGCTTTTACATCTTTGTAACCACGCAAGATACCTTGGATTGGACAAGCAATCGCGTCGAATAATTGCCATGCTGCCGTATAAATTAAGAAATGAGCAATATATGTCAATAAAGTAGTATCTGTAGCATATAAAAGTGCTATATAATCACGGAAGTAAAATACTAAGCCAACAATTGATAATACACAAAGGAAGGATACAATCAAACCTAGATAAGCATATTTTTTAGCCTCTAAGTATCGCTTAGCTCCTACTTCAATACCAATAATAATTGTTAAAGCTAGAGAAAAGCTCAATGGCAACATATATAAAACACTAGAAAAACTCATAGCTGCTTGATGAGCCGCTATATAATTTGTACCGAATTTACTGATAAAGATGATGATAAAACCAAATAAACTAGCTTCCATAAAAATACCCATGCCATTAGGAATACCAATGCCTAAATATTCTTTGATACTTTTTAAGGAAAATTTAAAATTGAATAGAGCTAGATTTTTAAATTGAGGATTATTGATAATTATAGCGATAAAAATAAATAGTAAAATATAATAAGTGATAGCAGTTGCCACACCTGCACCGATACCGCCTAATTTAGGGGCACCAAAATTACCATAGATGAAACAATAGTTTAAAAAGGCATTGATAGGTAATGCTAATAGATAAATTTTCATGGAAACAGCAGTGCCTGCTACAGTATCTGTTAAAGAACGAAGTGGGAAAGTCAATAAGCCACCACTTAAACCAATGATTAAAGCTAACATATAGTATTTAGCTATATAATATACATCAGGTTCAAGTGTTAAAATAGCTAAAATATCATCAATAAAGAAGAAATAAGCTAAAAGTAAAATCAATTCGATAATAATAGATAAAATCAGTCCGGAATGAATAACGGTAGCTATGCCATCTTTTTCATTTTTACCAATTAAATGGGCGATTATAGGCGTAGCAGCCATTAAAATACCTGTAGAGCTTGCAATAATAGGCATCATAAGGCTTCCACCTATAGACGAACCAGCGAGTTGTTCTGCACCAGCATGACCAGACATTGTAGCATCAAAAAAGTTCATGCCAATGATTGCTAATTGCGTAGCTAATACAGGTAACATAACATTAATAAGTCGGCGTAATCTATACATTGTACGTAAGTTTAACATAGAAAAAACCTCGGTTTGAAATATTTTTTTCTATTATAAAGTATAGTGTCGCCCTATAGTCAATCTGTTTTTAGAAAAAGATTTTATCTATTTTTGTACAATAAGTTTAATTCTATAATTAATGATTGTATTATATAAATTTTTAAATGATAAGAGTCTATTAAAAAAGGGGCAAACTTTTTAAAAGCAATAAAAAAAGGAAATACTTCAAACTACTAAAAAGCCTTTAAATACTAGATTTATCAAGACTTTGAAACACTTTGAAATATTTCCCTGTATCATTTAATTTAATGGCGGAGAGGGTGGGATTCGAACCCACGGTCCCTTTCGGAATCACTGGTTTTCAAGACCAGCTCCTTAAACCACTCGGACACCTCTCCATTAGTTGCTATATAAGTATAGCAAGTTTTTTTTATAGTTGTCAACTATTAATTTAAAAAGTTAAGTAAGAGGAAAAACTATAGTTATTGATATGCTTGATAAGTTATATCATATGAATTATACTTAATTATGCAATATCTTAAATTACAAAGGTTGGTGAATAATTATGGACGAGTATCCGGAGAGTAACAAGTTAAATTATCAAGAAAATAAATATAGAGGATACCTACCCGATTATTTATCAAAGATATTACAAAATTTTTAGTTAAATAATAAATTGTGGTAGGTTTTTTAGAGAAGGGAGAAATCTATCGCAATGTTGAAAATCTATAAATCCATGGAAACAGGTCCTTTAAAGGAATTGACATTAAAATCATTAGAAAAAGGAGCATGGATAAATATAGTTGCGCCTACTCCTTATGAATTGAAAGTAGTAGGTAATTTAACTCAAGTAGAACCAGATTTTTTGCGTTCAGCACTAGATAATGAGGAACGTTCACATACAGATATAGAAGATAATTCGATTATGATTTTGACTAATGTGCCAGTGATGAGAACCTTTGAATCTTATGATACTTTGCCATTAGCGATTATCTTGACTCCAGATTATATTATCACTGTATGCTTAGAAGATACGCCTGTGATTTCAGATTTTAATGAAAGAACATATCGTTCTTTTCGCACCTTCAAGAAAACACGCTTTTTATTTCAAATTTTGTACAAATCTGTTACATATTATTTGAAATATCTTCGTCAAATAGATAAACTTTCTGATGAAATTGAAGCTAGGTTGCGTGAGTCCACTGAAAATAGAGAGATTTTACGTTTATTGGAATTACAAAAAGCACTTACTTATTTTAATGCTTCTTTGCGTTCTAATGGTGCAGTGCTTGAAAAACTCATGCGCTTGCGCTCTAATCACAGTTTGCAAAATATCATAAAGTTATATGAAGAAGATGAAGATTTACTAGAAGATGTAATTATTGAAAACAAACAGGCTCGTGAAATGGTTGAGATGTATAGTACAATTTTGGCTAGGCTTGCTGATACCTTTTCTTCGATAATGTCGAATAACTTGAACTTAGTAATGCGTTTTTTGGCTGCTATGACAATTATTTTAGCTATACCGACTGTAATCTCTAGCTTTTTTGGTATGAATGTGGAAGTGCCTATGTCAGAAAATCCATTGGCATTTTTGGATATTTGTATTTTAGCTGTGCTTTTAGCTGGTATCTGTGCGACAGTATTGTGGCGAAAGAATATGTTTTAGAGTAAAGAGGTTTTTATGAGAACTTTGATTGAAGCTAATTTATGTGATGGCGTTATCTATGGAGATAATGTCAATTTAGAATATGTATATATGCCAGCTTCAGAGATAGGTGTGAAAAATCCTATTTGTGTTTTTGAAGAAAATTCTTCACGAGAAGATATTTCTATGAGTGAGGCTTTAACGATTATTCGCAAACGCAGTTTAAAACCTGTGAAGCACCCTAGATTGGGAATTTCTTCTTGTTAATATAAATTGTGTTATATTTTATTATTTTAGTTGGAAAGGATGTGATATATATGATGGCTATATCATCTTCTGATTTATTAAATGAATTTACTATTTATGCTGATAAAGTTGTTGATGAAAAAGAAACATTGATTGTACAGCGCAGTAGTGGTAAAAACATTGTAGTAATGTCTATGGAACAATTTAACGAATTACAAAAAGAGATTTTTTTGGCAAAGAATGCTCAAGAAAAAAAGTGAGGTTTTTGCTAAATGGAAATAAATGATAATGATAAGGAAATAAATTCAGCTTGGCATGTTCATGAAGACGGAACGGTACATGCTCATCATGGACATACACACACGCATACGCAAACAAAAGCTGTATTAAATCGCTTATCAAGAGCTATTGGTCATTTAAGTGCAGTAAAACGTATGGTGGAGCAAAATAGAGATTGTAGTGATGTATTAATCCAATTATCAGCTGTTAATTCTGCGATAAAAAATGTTTCTAAGATAATTTTGCAGGACCATATAGAACATTGTTTAGTAGAAGCGGTAAAAGAAAATGACCAAGAGGCAATTGATAAATTAAAAGAAGCGATTGATAAATTTGTAAAATAAGCAAGGGCAAGTATTTATGAAGGTAAATATTTGCCTTTTGTACTTTTAGTACATTCGTGTACAAGTGGAAAAAAGATTTTTGAATTGATAGAATTAACAATAATATATGAGATAGTAGACTTTTTATTGATAGAATGATAAAATCTTTTAAGAATGAGTAATGTATTTTAAGTACAAGATATTGATAGGATGAATAAGATGGTAACAATAAATGCAAATGCGAAAATAAATCTTACTTTGGATATTTTAGGCAAAAGAACAGATGGTTATCATGAAGTTAGTATGGTTATGCAATCTATTAATTTATTTGATACATTGACTTTTACTAAACTTGATGCAGAAGAAGGCATTATACTTCATGGTGATGTCAAAGGTGTAGCAAAGCCAAAAGATAATTTAATTTATAAAGCAGCAAAATTATTTTTAGATACATATAAGATAAACAGTGGTGTAGAAATTAATTTAATCAAAAGAATACCCGTAGCTGCTGGATTAGCTGGTGGTAGCACCGATGCTGCTGCTGTATTTAGAGGATTAAATGAATTATTTGAAATGAATTTAGGCATTAATGTTTTATGTAAGATGGCAGAACAATTAGGCTCAGATATATCATTTTGCTTGATGGGTGGAACAATGTTAGCGACTGGTAGAGGCGAAATTTTACAAGAAATTTCAGCTATGCCAAAGACAAATATTGTTTTAGTAAAACCAAAAGTAGATGTATCTACAGCATGGGTATATAAAAATTATCATAAAGTACAAGATAGTGTAATTCATCCTGATAATAAAGCAATGCGCAAATCTTTAATAAAAAAAGATTTACAAGGTATTTGTAAAGCTTTAGGCAATGTCTTAGAATATGTAACTATCCCAGAATATCCTGAGATAGCTAAAATAAAACAAAAACTTTCTGATTATGGAGCAATGGCTGCAATGATGTCTGGCAGTGGTCCAACAGTCTTTGCCATTGTAGAAGATAGTCAAAAAGCAAAAGATATAGTAAGTAAAATACAGTTGGATTTTGATGCAGATGTATTTGCTGTAGAAACAGCAGAAAAAAATTTTTAATGGAGGAATAAACATGAGCAATAAACTTACACCGATAAAGTTAGATAGTTATCAACCTTTACGTGAAGTAGTTTTTGAAACTTTGCGTGATGCTATAAGAAAAGGTATTTTAAAACCAGGCGAACGCTTAATGGAAATTCATTTAGCTGAACAACTAGGTGTTAGTCGTACTCCTGTTAGAGAGGCAATTCGTAAATTGGAATTAGAAGGCTATGTAATTATGATGCCTCGCCGTGGTACATATGTATCCAATTTATCCATTAAAGATATTAATGAAGTTTTTGAAATTAGAACTTCACTAGATTCTTTAGCTAGTGGACTTGCTGCTGAACGTATCACTGATGAAGAACTTGAACATTTACAAAGATTATTAGTTGTCATTGGTGAAGCTATAAAAGAAAAAAATATGGAAAAAATCGTTGAAGCTGATACGAAATTCCATGATATTTTATATCAAGCAAGCAGAAATAATCGTTTAGTAGGTATTATTTATAATTTACGCGAACAATTGACAAGTTTCCGTGCAAAATCCATGGCTTATCCTGGTCGTTTGGAAGAAACTTTAGAAGAACATCGTCGTATAGTAGATACTATTGCTCAAGGTGATGCAGTTGCTGCACAAAAAGCTTCTGAATATCACATGGAACGTTCTGAACATACTTTATTGCTTAGTATGGAAGATAAAGATGGCAATATGTAAAATAAAAAATAAATGCTAAAGATTTTTTTTAGATATGATTTATATATGATATAATAAACTTAGATAAGTTTTTATTTGATATACAGTATAAGATTTTTTGCTAAGATAATAGCAAAATGAATTTTATAGATAATAAACCATGGGATGCATGGGGTTTGCTTGATATGAAAACATCAAGAAGTTTCTATTTTATAATTGCAAATGAAATGAGATAGAAATACATCACATATACAATAAAGGAAAGTGAATTTTAAGGTGAAATCAGAAGGATTAATTACCATAATTTTAGCCGCAGGTAAAGGCACTCGCATGAAATCTAAATTACCAAAAGTACTCCATTGTGCAGGTGGAAAGCCAATGGTAGAACATGTACTTGATGCTGCTAAAAATGCTGGTTCCACACGTAATATAGTTGTAGTAGGCTTTGGTCGTGAACAAGTACAAGCTGTTTTAGGCGATAAAGCTGAAATCGTTTTACAAGAAGAACAATTAGGTACAGGTCATGCTGTAATGCAGGCAGAACCATTAATCAAAGATAAAAATACTGCTATAATGGTTTTATGTGGCGATACTCCACTTGTTACAGGTGCTACATTAAAAAAATTCTATGAAGAACATGTACAATCAGGAGCTAAAGCCTCTGTACTTACAACATTTATGCCAGACCCATTTGGCTATGGACGTGTAATTCGTTTAGTAGATGGTTCTGTAGAAAAAATCGTAGAACAAAAAGATGCTAGCGAACGTGAACTTGCAATCAATGAAATCAATACAGGAATTTATTGTTTTGATGCCGAAGCTTTATTTGCTAGCTTGAAAAAAGTAAATAATAATAATGCTCAAGGCGAATATTATTTACCAGATGTTTTATCCATTTTACGTGGAGAAAAACAGAAAATAAATGCTACTATTGCTGAAAATTATGAAGAAACATTGGGCATAAATTCTCGTGAACAATTGGCAAATGCTGAAAAAATCATTCGTCAACGCAAAAATAAAGAATTAATGGCTCAAGGAGTAACTTTGATGGATCCTGATACCACTTATGTAGATGTTGACGTTGAAATTGGACAAGATACTATAATCTATCCATCTACTTGGATTGAAGGCAATAGTAAAATTGGACAAGGTTGCAAACTTGGACCAAATTCACATTTCAAAAATACAGTTATGGGCGATAATGTAGAAGCTATGTTTAGTTTTACTGAAGACTGTGAAATCGCAGATGATGTAAAAATGGGACCATATGTACACATTCGTCCAAATACAAAACTTGCACATAAAGTAAAAATTGGTAACTTCGTAGAAGTTAAAAATTCTAATATTGGTGAAGGCTCTAAATTACCTCACTTGAGCTATATTGGAGATACTGATATGGGTTCTGGTGTAAATATGGGTTGTGGTACAATCACTGTAAATTATGATGGAAAAAATAAATTCCGTACTATAATAGGTGATGATTGCTTTATTGGTTGCAACTCAAATCTTGTAGCTCCAGTTAAAGTAAATAATGGTGCTTATGTAGGTGCAGGCTCTACAATTACTAAAGAAGTTCCAGAAAACGCACTTGCAATCGCACGTGAAAGACAGAAAAATATTGAAGGCTGGAAAGACAAAAGAAAATAACTAAGAAATTTAGTTAGTATAATAGTTTAATTTATATTTTATTTTGGTAGCAATGTAGCATAACTACATTTCTATATATATTATTATTATTTATTATATTTTTAACAGATTTCAGGAGGAGTAAAATGAACTTCGATACCTCAAAATTATGTATTCTCACTGGTAATGCAAATCCAAAATTAGCAGAAGAAGTAGCACAGTATATCGGTGTGGAATTATGTCATGCTTTTGTAGGTCACTTCAATAATGGTGAAACTCAAGTAATGATTAGTGAAAGTATTCGTGGTAAGGATGTATTTATTATTCAGCCAACTAGCCAACCAGTAAATGACAATCTTATGGAATTACTCGTTATGGCTGATGCTTGCCGTCGTGCATCTGCACAGAGCATTAATGCGGTTGTACCATATTATGCTTATTCTCGTCAAGACCGTAAAACTCGTGGTCGCGAACCTATTTCTGCAAAATTAGTAGCTAATCTTATGACTACAGCTGGTATTGACCGTGTAATCACTGTTGATTTACATGCAGGTCAAATCCAAGGTTTCTTTGATATCCCAGTAGACCATCTTGCAGCAGCTCCACTTCTTGCAGCTTATATCCAAGCTAAAAATCTTGAAGATGTAGTAGTTGTTTCTCCTGACCTTGGTGGTGTAACACGCGCTCGTGCTTTAGCAGATCGTTTAAAAGCACCTATTGCTATTATTGAAAAACGCCGTCCAATGCCAGGTTGCGCTAAAGTTATGAATTTAATTGGTGAAGTAAAAGATAAGAATTGCGTTATCATTGATGATATCGTAGATACAGCAGGTTCTTTATGTGAAGGTGCTAAAGCACTTGTTAAACATGGTGCAAAATCCGTTTATGCTTGTTGTACTCATGGTATCTTAAGTGATCCAGCAGTTCAGCGTATTGAAGATTCTCCAATGGAAGAGTTAATTATTACAAACACTATTCCATTACCTGAAGAAAAACATTCTAGCAAAATTGTTTCTGTATCTATGGCTCCACCTATAGGTGAAGTAATTTCTCGTATTTATCAGAAAAAATCTGTAAGTAAACTTTTCGATGCAATTGATATCGTAAAAGGTAAAGGCTGATAATCAAATAAAAATATAAAAGAGGTCTCTACAAAGAGACCTCTTTTGCGAATTAGGATAAATTTTTAATCATTTGGTTGTTTCAGCTTAAATTCAGTTTTAAATTTTATATTGGAAAAATAATGAACAAATAGGAGGGATTTTATAATTTATGTTTACCCTAGAGATTATAAAAGCTATTGTTTTAGGGATTGTTGAAGGTCTAACAGAATGGTTGCCTGTAAGTAGTACAGGTCATATGATTTTAGTTGATGAGTTTATGTCTTTAAATGTAAGTAAAGCATTTATGGATATGTTCTTAGTAGTTATTCAGCTAGGTGCAATTTTAGCTGTAGTTGCTTTAAATTTTGATAGACTAAATCCATTTTCAAAAAGAAAAACATATTTGAAAAAAAGACAAACCATTTCTTTATGGGGAAAAGTAATCGTTGGCTGTATTCCTGCTGCTGTAATTGGTTTAGCTTTTAATGATTATATGGAAGAGCATTTTATGAATGCACAAGTAGTAGCATTCACTTTGATTTTATATGGGGTATTATTTATTATAGTTGAAAATTATAATAAACATAGAACACCAAGCATCAAAGATATTGACTATTTAGATTATAAAACAGCATTGATAATAGGTTTCTTTCAGGTATTGTCTTTAGTGCCAGGTACATCTCGTTCTGGTTCCACTATTTTAGGTGGTATTTTATTTGGAACTTCTCGTGTGGTAGCTACAGAATACACATTCTTTTTAGCTATTCCTGTTATGTTTGGTGCTAGTGCATTAAAACTATTTAAATTCGGTTTTAATTATACTTTTGAAGAAGTTATTCTATTATTAGTGGGTATGGTAGTAGCTTTTATAGTTTCTATTATTTCTATTAAATTCTTACTTCGTTATGTAAGAACAAATGACTTTAAAGCATTTGGCTGGTATCGTATAATTTTAGGTCTAATCGTATTTGCATATTTTTATTTCCAAGGATAAAAGGATAATTTCTTTTTAAGCATAAGAGCGAATATAAATAAAAGGATAAGAGTTGAAGTAAATCAATTCTTATCCTTTTTATTTTGTCATTATTTATTATTTAATGGTAAGAGAAGCCTTTACCATTTACTTCAGAAGCATTAGAGATAATAAAGAAGGCTTTTTTATCTATATTTAAAGCTATTTCTTTAATTTTACTTAATTGCGTAAGATTTACTACGATATAAAGTATTTTCTTTTTAGTATGTGTATAGCCACCTTCACCATTGATTAAGGTAACACCACGTCCTAATTCAAGCATGATAAGCCCTGCAATTTGTTCAGACTTATCGGAAATAATCATGATGGATTTTCGTTTATTGAAACCAGTAACAATGCGGTTATCAACTTCACCCATGATATACATGTAGATTAAAGTGTAAATGGCTACTTCAAAATTGAATAGACAAAGACCACAAAGTACGATGATACAATTTAAAGCGAAAATCATTGTACCGATATTATAAGAATAGAGTTTCTTGATTAAAGCTGCAATTACATCGGCACCACCAGTATTAGCATTTGCACGTAAGATAAGACCAAAGCCAATACCAGAAACTACACCAGCAACGATAGCTGATAACATAGGATTATTATGTAGTGGAGTATATGGTGTTAAGAATGATGTTAAATCAATGAAGAATGAATATAGACCTGTACCTAATATTGTGTTGAAAAAATATAGTCTTCCAAAAAAATGATAGGCAATATATAAAATTGGAATGTTGAAGATGATATTTTGAATACCGATAGGTAAATCAAATAAATAGTGGAGAATAATGGCAATCCCTGTAAGTCCGCCAGAGAGAAAATGATTAGGAATTAAGAACAAATTACATGATATGGCAGAAATAAGAGCACCAATGACGATCATTGCATACTGGATAATATATTTTTTCATAAAATACCTCTAAAATAATATAAAATCTAAATCAATATTCAACATTATATAGCAAATTAGGTATTTAGCAAGTAGTTTTTTTATTATTTTACATATTTTATAAAATTTTTCAGGAAAAAGTGTAAGTAAATGTACATTACAATCTGCGTTTAGCTATAGCATTACGCATTTTTTTGATATTAGTGAAGTTTTTTGTAACATTTTTTTGATATACACCCATATATAGAATATCTACTATGGCCATGTGTATTAATCGTGAAGCAACAGCTTCAGATTTATAGGCGATTTCGCGACCCATACCATGCAAAACAACATCAGCTAATTTACAAAGAGGAGAGTTCATATAACTTGTTATGGCAATTATAGGAACATTATTATTGTGAGCTAATTCTATAGCTTGTAGAAGGTCAATGTTGGCGCCTGTATGAGATACGCAGATAATTAAATCTTTTTCTGTGAGTAGAGAAGACGCTGTAACTTGCATATGCAAATCATTATAGGCTTTTATAGGAATACCAAAACGCATAAAACGTGTTTCGATATCTTGGCAAACTGTAAAAGAATTACCAAAGCCATATACACAGATTTGATGGGCATTTTTTATTAACTGAACAGCTTTTTCTAATTGTTCAAAATCAATTAATTTTAAAGTGTCTTGCAGTCCATCAGTGATGGAAGAAAAAAGTTTTTCAGCAATTAATTTATAGGAATCATTGGGATTTATTTCTTGAGATACTAATTCATCTTGACTATATACTTCACTAGCTAAGGCTATTTTTAAACTTTGTAGACCGCTAAAACCTAATTTTTTACAAAAACGAGAAATAGTAATTTCCGAACTTTGAGTATTGCTGGCTAAATCGGAGATAGTTTGACTCATGACAGTTTTTAAATTAGCAAGGATATAATCTATGATGCGTTTTTCTGATTTCGTCATATTATTATAATTGCTACGCATTAATGTTAAGATAGATGTATTTGTCTCCATGATATTCACCTCAAAATCTTTCTTAATGTAATTATAACAACAAAATATAGTGATAGTATAGAATAAGATTGATAAAAAATGATATAAAAATATCAAAAATAAAAAATAAAATGAAAAATATATTGCATAATAAAGTTTTATTTGTTATAATTTGCTTGTGTTAGTAAATAAAGAAATTACATAAATTAATGATTTTTCAGTTTATTTATAATGGTTTAGGGAAAGGGCGGTTTTAATGTTGGATTTTAGTAATACAAGAAGTTGTATTTGGATTGGGGTAGATGTAGGTACTACAGGAGTTAGAGCGATTGCTTATCAAAAAGATGGATTGAGTTTATGTAGTGCAGATGAATTTTATCCGTTAGAAACACCATATCCAGATTGGGCTGAGCAAAATCCTGAGATTATATATAAAGCAATTGAAAAAGTTGTACGTGAAGTAGCTAATACTTTAATTTATAAAGGTAAAAATGTATCTGGTATAGCTATTAGTACTGTTATGCATAGCTTTGCACCGGCTAATGAAAATCGTGAATTATTGAGCAATATGATAACTTGGGCAGATAGTCGTTCAGTAGGTATTGTTAATGAATTAAAAAAAGATGAAGCCTTAGTAAAAGGTTTTTATGAAAGAACATGTTGTCCAACTCATTCTTGTTATCCATTTTTGAAAATCTTATGGGTGAGAAAAAATTATCCTGATGTATTTGCCAAAATGAGATATATTTATTCTTTAAAAGATTATATTTTTGAAAAAATGACAGGTGAATGGGTAGTTGATAAATCCTCAGCTTCTGCAAGTGGTTTATATAATGCTCATAAAATGGATTGGGATGAAGAAATTTTAAATTATGCGGGAATAACAAGAGAACAATTACCACCTGTTGTATCTACAACTTATCAGAGTAAATTGACAGATAGTGCAGCGCAAAGATTGAATTTACCAGAAAATTTACCTGTAGTTATTGGTGCTACTGATGGTGTATTGGTAAATGTGGGAATTGGTGCTATTGAAGATGGTCAGTTAAGTGCGACAATCGGTACAAGCGGAGCAATTAGAATGCTTACAAAAACACCGAAGGTGGATAACTTAGGACGCACATGGTGTTATAACTTGACTGATGATATGTGGGTTGCAGGTGGTGCTATAAATAATGGTGGCATCATCATGAGATGGCTTCGCGATAAAGTCTGCCATTATAGCAATCATCGTTTAGAAGATATCGATATTGACCCATATGATTTAATGACGCTTAAAGCTTCTAAAATTCCAGCTGGAGCAGAAGGATTATTGTTGTTGCCATTTTTTACAGGTGAACGTGCACCATATTGGAATTCTGAGCTTCGTGGAATGTTTTTTGGCTTATCTTTAAATCACAGTCGTTCGCATATGATTAGAGCTGGCATGGAAGGTATATGTTTTAGTTTAAATTGTGTACTAAGTGCTTTAAAAGATTTTGGTCAGGTAAAAGATATTCGCGTCAGTGGTAGTTTTACAAAATCACCATTATGGTTACAAATTATGGCTGATATCTTTGGCGAACATATAACTTTACCTCAAAATAGTGAGGGAGCAGCTTTTGGGGCAGCTGTTTTAGGTTTCATAGCTAGTGGTGAGATGAAAGATATCTCTGATACTGCAAATTTAATTAAACCGAAGAAAGTATATAAACCACAAGCAGAAAATAAAGAAGTCTATGAAGAACTTTTTGATATCTATAGCAGTTTATATGAAAAATTACAACCTGATTTTGCACGCATAACTACGTATCAAAATAAAATGTATAAATAATAAAAATATATAAAGAGAGAGGGTTTTGATTATGCCATTAGCTATATTGGCTGTGGGGATTATTATTTTATTTATACTTATTGTAAAGTGTAAGTTAAATAGTTTTTTATCTTTAATTTTTGTAGCAATTTTTATGGGCTTTGCTTTAGGTTTACCAGTAGATGCTATCGTACCATCTATAACTAAGGGGTTAGGCGGTACATTAGGAGGTCTGGCAATAGTCGTAAGTTTTGGGGCTATGCTTGGTAAATTGATGGCTGATAGTGGGGGAGCACAAAGAATTGCCACTACATTGATTTCTATGTTCGGGGTAAAAAATGTTCGTTGGGCTGTTTGCTTAACAGGTTTTGTCGTAGGTATTGCACTTTTTTATGAAATTGGCTTTGTACTTTTAATTCCATTAGTATTTACGATTGCAGCTGAAGCAAAGGTTAATCTTTTAGAAGTTGGTATTCCAATGGCAGCTTCTTTATCTGTGGCACATGGATTTTTACCACCACATCCAGGGCCAACAGCGATTGCAGTTATTTTTAATGCAGATTTAGGTACTACTTTGATTTATGGCTTTATCATTGCAGTGCCAACAGTTATCTTAGCAGGACCACTTTATTATAATTTTGTTAAAGATTTGAAACCGGAAATTCCAAAAGGTTTATACAATCCTAAAATTTTCAAAGAAGATGAAATGCCTTCTTTTGCAATTAGTATTTTTACTGCATTAGTACCAGTAGTATTGATGGCAGCTTCTGCTATTGTAAAGATGACTTTAGATGATACGTATAGTATTTATCATATTTTAGTATTTTTAGGAAATCCAGATATAGCGCTTACTATTTCTGTAATCATTGCCATTTTTACTTTTGGCTTAAATCGTGGAAAATCCATGAAAGAAATAATGACAAGTGTAGAAGATGCAGTAAAAACTATTGCGATGATTTTACTTGTTGTTGCAGGTGGCGGTGTTTTAAAACAGATTTTAATTGATAGTGGATTGGGAACATATATCGGTAGTTTAATTCATGGTTCAGATATGTCTCCATTATTGATGGCATGGTTGATTGCTGCTGTTATCAGAACTTCTGTTGGGTCTGCAACAGTAGCAGCACTCACAGCAGGTGGCATCGTAGCACCATTAATTCCACTCACTGGTGTAAGCCCAGAACTTATGGTATTAGCAGTTGGTGCAGGTAGTGTAATTTTCAGTCCACCAAATGACCCAGGATTTTGGTTATTTAAAGAGTTCTTTGGCTTAACTATAAAGGGAACAATTCGCACATGGTGTGCTTTAGAAACTATTATTTCCGTTGCAGGTATTATTGGTGTAATGATTTTAAATGCAATCTTATTTTGATAGTTTTTGAAGATTTTATGCAAATAAATTATAAATAAAGAAGATAATTGTATTTTATGAATAATTTAGTAGCTGAATTTTAGACATGCGATAATATATTGTACGAGAAAAATAAAAAAGCTACCTTATTGGTAGCTTTTTTTGATAGACAGTTGTACAATATAGATATATTTTTTTAATTTTTAATGGGGGAAAATAAAATTTATGAAATCAAATATAGCAGTTATTGGTATGGGTGTAATGGGAAGCTGTTTAGCTTTAAACATGGCAAATCATAATTTCAAAGTAGCCGTATATAATTACACTCCAGATTTAACAGAAGCTTTTGTTAAAAATCATCCACATGATAATATAACAGCTTTTTATGATGTAAAATCTTTAGTGGAAGGTATGACTCGTCCTCGTAAATTCTTTATCATGGTAACAGCAGGTAAAGCAGTAGATAGTGTAATTGAAAGTCTTTTACCTTATTTAGATAAAGAAGATATCATCATGGACGGTGGCAATTCCTTCTTTAAAGATACACAAAGAAGATATGAATATGTAACTTCTAAAGGATTTAAATATTTTGGTGTTGGTGTATCTGGCGGTGAAGAGGGAGCACTCAATGGTCCAGCATTAATGCCAGGCGGTAATAAAGAAAGTTATAAAGAAATCAAAGAAGTTTTAGAAGCTATTTCCGCTAAAGCTGAAGATGGTAAACCTTGTTGCACATATATTGGTGAAAATGGTGCAGGTCATTATGTAAAAATGGTGCATAATGGTATTGAATATGCAGATATGCAACTTATTGCTGAAGCTTATTTATTATTAAAACATGTTGGTGGATATGAAAATTCCCAGATTGCAGATATTTTCAATGAATGGAACCAAGGTGAATTAAATAGCTTCTTAATTGGTATTACAGCAGATATCTTTAAAGAAAAAGATGATTTAGGCGAAGGCGAATTAGTAGATAAAATCTTAGATAGTGCAGGGCAAAAAGGTACAGGTCGTTGGACAAGCTTAGCTGCTTTAGAACAAGGTGTGAATACATCTATTATGACAAGTGCTTGCAATGCTAGAAATATCAGTTCTTTCTATGAAAAACGTCAACAATTAGCAGCAAGTGGTTTGAAAAAAGTATTACCTGTAGAAATTGATGCAGATTTTGTAGAAGATGTAAGACGTTCTTTATATACAGCTAAAATTGCAGCATATGCTCAAGGTCTTGCTCTTTATAAAAGCGCTTCTGAAACATACGATTGGAATTTAAACTTAGGTGATATTGCTTCTATTTTTAGAGCTGGTTGTATCATTCAAGCGAGATTTTTAAATAATATAACTAATGCTTATCAGCAAGAACCTAATTTAGATAATTTAATTGAAAATGAATTCTTTGCTGAAAAAGTAAAAAATAATCAGCAATGTTTAAGAAAAATTGTAGCTAAAGCTATTTTAGCAGGTGTACCAGTACCAGCTTTTGCCAATGCAATTTCTTATATTGATGGTTTGAGTACAAAAGTTGTAGGTGCAAATCTCATTCAAGCTCAAAGAGATTATTTTGGTGCTCATACGTATAAACGCATTGATAGAGAAGGTACTTTCCATCATCAATGGCAAAAACATTTTGATAGATAATAAGAAAAAGCAGACTTTTGTCTGCTTTTTTTTTATAATATAAGATATTGAGATGAATAGAAGAGAGGCGTTTTTGATGAAAATTGCATTTAGTGATTTTGATGGGACATTATATTTTCACCATGAAGATATCATACCGCAAATAAATATAGAAGCTGTAAATGAATGGAGAAGTAAAGGCAATATCTTTGTTTTATGTAGTGGTAGAGATGTTCATTCTTTAATGCATGAAGTAAATAATCAAGAGCTTACTTATGATTTTGTAATTTGTAATAATGGTGGAACAATTTTTGATAAGAATTTGAAATTAATAAAATCTTTTCCATTGGATGAAATACAATTAGAAAAACTTGTTCATAGTGATATTGCCAAAGAAAGTTGGCATATTTTATTTTCATCAGCAGAAAAAATGAGAACAACGATAAATAGCCCTAAATCACAGTTGTTAAAGTATTTTGAGTCTGAAAAATATAAAAATCAAGATATCATTCAAAAAATAACTGTAGAGCAAGCTTTATCTGAAATGAATGTAATACAAATTAGTTTAGCCTATGAAACAGAAGAAATTGCTAATAATTATGCTAAACGCATAAATAATGAATTTGAAGGAGCTTTCTTAGCTAATATGAATTTAAATTGTATAGATATATGTGCTAAGGGGATAAATAAAGCTCAAGGAGTTAAAGAATTATTAAATTTACAAAAAGATAAATGCTTTGAACAGGTTTTAACAATTGGTGATGCTCAAAATGATGTGCCTATGATAAAAGAATTTGAAGGGTATAGTTTAAATTCAGCAACTATACATGCTAAAAATATTGCAACAAAATTGTATGATAGTGTAGGTGAAATGTTATTTGATAATATGAAGTAATAAAAGTTGTATTTTTGTATATTAGTTGTATTATATATATATTATTTGGTAAACTATATAGATACACATATAAATATAAAAAAGAGATTGTTATATTTATAAAAGGAAGGACGGTGTAAAAATGGCAACGGCAGATGCTCCGAAATATATAGATTTAATGAATTGGATAAGAGAGCAAATTTTAAGCGGAGAATTCAGTGTAGGCATGAGATTGCCTTCTGAAAATGAATTGGGGAAAAAATTCTCAATTAGTCGCCAAACTGTAAGACAGGCAACTAGCGTACTAGAAAGCGAAGGCTTACTAGAGAGAAGACGTGGTAGCGGAACATATGTATCTGCTTCAAAATCAGCAATAAAGAAAACAACAAGAAATATAGGTGTTGTTTTGACTTATTTAGATGATTATATTTTTCCAAGTATTGTACAAGGGATAGAGAAAGTATTGACTAAAAATGGTTATTTTATGCAGTTAGCTTTTACCTATAATAGAGTGGAAAAAGAAGCATATATTTTAGATACTATGTTGAAGAATAATATTGATGGTTTAATTATTGAGCCAGCAAAAAGTGGTATACCATATATCAATACAGATTTTTATCAAAAAATAAAATCAGCAGGAATACCATGTGTGTTTATTCATGCTGATACTAATCCGCCAATGAATATACCAAGCGTGCGTATGGATGATTATCTAGCAGGGCAATCGGCAGGTGAATACCTCATAAAACATGGACATGAAAAGATTGCTGGTATTTTTAAATCTGATGATATGCAAGGTCAATTGCGTTATTCAGGTGCGATCAATGCTTTGAAAAAACATAATTTATTGCAATCAGAAAAAAATATGTTTTGGTATACAACAGAAGATATCAAACTTATTATGAATGGTGAATTAGACCGTGAAATATTAAGACGTCTAAATGATGCTACAGCCATTATTTGTTATAATGATCAGATAGCAAGATATTTAGTCGATTTATTTACTAAAATTGATAAAAAAATACCAGATGATATTTCAATTATAAGTTTTGATGATTTGGAATTAGAGTCAGCTATTGGCTTAACAACTTTTGCTCATCCTAAGAAAGAAATGGGAAAAACAGTGGCTATACAACTTTTGAAATTGATGGAAAATCCAAGCTTAAATGTCAGTGTGAAATTCCCACCAAATCTAGTAGAAAGAGAATCTGTAAAAACATTTTAAAGCGAGTCATATGACTCGCTTTTTTTATAAAGTAATAGATAAAATATAAGAGAATAGTAATGATACTAAAGAAAAAACACTTCTTTTATGTTAGAATTGTGATACTTTAACATAAAAGAAGTGTTGATGTTAAGCAAGATTATTTAGGATTATTAGCAACATATTCTTTAATAACTTTTACAGCACCTTCAATACCTGTACGAGCTACATTGATTATTAAATCATAATCTTTAGGTTCGCCCCAGTTAAGTCCTGTATAGTAATTATAGTAAGAAGCACGTTTTTGGTCTTCTTTTTTTAATTCAGATAAAGATTTATGATAAACAAGTTGACCTCTAGTAGTTCTGAAATCATCGTCAGCAACGATAAAGAAGCTATAAGCATTATAGTCATTTAAGATATAATTAGCACAACGACCTACAAAAATACCAGATTTATAGTAATCAGCTAATTGTTTTATAGCGTTAGATTGAGGTTTAAACATAAACATATCATCATTTTGAACAACATTATCAAAGATATGTTCATATGGAGATTCATCACCATAAAGATTAGTATAAGTGAGATTTAATTCTTCTAATTTACAACCTTTTTCAAGATGTTCAGCAATCAAAGCAACTAATTTTCTATCATAAAGAGGGATTTGAAGTTCTTTAGCTAAAATTTCAGCTACTTCACGTCCGCCAGCACCATATTGACGACCTATTGTAATTAACATAATAATTTCCTCCTTGAACTTATCTCATTATTAGCAACCAATATCGCGAAGTTTTTTACCTTCCATAAGATTGCTTTCAATTTTTTCAAGAGAAACACCTTTTGTTTCTGGAACAATGTAAATTGTGCAGAAAATGAAGATTACGTTCAAAATACCGTATAACCAGAATGTTTGAGCGGAACCAATACCTTCGAGAAGGGAAAGGAATGTAGCACCGATAATCATGTTGGATACCCAGTTTGTAGTAGTAGAGCAAGCTATACCGAAATCACGGCTTTTAAGAGGTTGAATTTCAGAGCATAAAATCCAGATAACAGGTGCAGCACTCATAGCATAACCAGCGATGGAAAGAATTGTCATACCAACAGCAGTGTAAGAAATCCATTGAGCTGTATTTCCGCCTTCAAACTGCATGAGGCACCAGCCAAGAACGATAAGAGCGAAAGCCATGATACCGAAACCAATTTTAAGTGCGATTTTACGACCAGTTTTATCGATGAACTGCATGGAAATCCAAGTGAAGATAACGAATGTCATACCATCTAAGATAGTAGCAAACATTTGGTCTGTGTGGCTTTCAAAACCAGCAAGACTGAAGATTTTTGGAGCATAATACATGATGATGTTCTGACCAGTGAATTGTTGCATGAACTGTAAGAACATACCAAGGAAAACAACACGACGAACATTTTTGTTTGCTTTGAATAAAGAGAAACCAGCTTGTTTAACTTTTAAGCTATCTGTGATATCTTGGAGTTCTTCATGAGCTTTTTCTTTGTTACCACGAAGAACGTTAAGTACTCTTTGAGCTTCAGTTGTAAAACCTTTAGAAGCGAGCCAACGTGGGCTATCTGGTAATTTAGCAACAGCGATTATTAATAAGAATGCAGGGATACTGATGATACCAAGCATAAGTCTCCAGCTTTCTGTTGGAGCAAGAAGTGTATCAGAGATGAATGCGATAACGATACCGAAGTTAATCATGAGCTGATACATGGAAATCAAACGACCACGATGTTCTTTTTCACTCATTTCAGAAAGATAAAGTGGTGCTACATAAGAAGCAACCCCAATGGAGAAACCTAAGATTATACGAGAGATTAATAAAATTTCATAATTAGGAGCGAATGAAGAACCAAAACAACCAATAATAAATAAGAGACCTGCTGTTAAAATAGATTTTTTACGACCTAATTTAGATGAAATCCATAAAGTAATAATAGAACCAATAGCCGCACCAAACATCATAGAACTTACGATCCATTCTTGCATTTGGCTTGTGAGTGATAATTGGTCTGTAATGAATGGCAATGCACCAGCGATTACCCCAATATCAAGACCAAACAACAAACCAGCCATACCGGCTGCAACAGATACTAATTTGCGCATACGTTTACTTTGTTCAAGCGCTTCAGTGTCAATAGCTGTGGACATGAGATAAAACCTACCTTTTCTTTATTATAAAATTAACAGACAATTATAAATATCATACTAATTTAAACAATTTAATAAAGTTGTATGATATGTTGACAAGAAGAATTGTACTATAGTTTTTTTTATTTGACAAGTGCTTATTGCAAATAATTTTAAATTTTTTTGAATTTTTTTATTTAGGAAAAAGATTAATAAAAAATAATTTCCTTTATATAGATAAAGATTACTATAAAAATTATTTATATAGTGTAATTGTTAGAAAGATTGAAAAAATTTTTATAAATTTTATGTTTTTGCCTATTGAAATTTGTATAACATACATGCTATAATAAGACCATGTTGTATGACAATTATATATTATAATTTTCAAATAAATGGTAATATTAAATATACAACAGTTATAATAGAATTATTTGCAAGTAATAATATAAGTTATATTTTTAAAGAAAGAAGTTGTTTTTTATGAAAAAATTACAAGACTACAAATTTTGGTTTATCGTAGGTAGCCAGTTCTTATATGGCCCAGAAGCTTTAAAAGCTGTTGAAGAAGACGCAAAAAAAATGGTAGAAGGTTTAAATGCTTCTGGCAAACTTCCTGCAAAAATTGAATTTAAAGCTGTAGGTACTACTGCTGAAGTAATTGACAGATTTGTAATGGATGCAAACTATGATGATACTTGTGCTGGTATTATCACATGGATGCATACTTTCTCCCCATCTAAAATGTGGATTAGAGGTCTTAAAAAATTACAAAAACCATATCTTCACCTTCATACACAATATAATAGAGAAATTCCAAATGAAGAAATCGATATGGATTTCATGAACTTAAATCAGTCTGCACATGGTGACCGTGAACATGGTTTCATTGGTACTCGTATGCGTCTTGCTCGTAAAATTGTTGTTGGCTATTGGGAAACAGAAGCTGTTCAAAACAAAATCGCAACTTGGATGCGTACTGCAATTGGCGTAATCGCTAGTGCTGATTTAAAAGTTATTCGCTTTGGCGATAACATGAGAAATGTTGCTGTTACTGAAGGCGATAAAGTAGAAGCAGAAATCAAATTTGGTTGGTCTGTAAATACTCATGCAGTAGGAGATTTAGTACAGTACATCAACGCAGTAACTGAAGAACAAATTGATGCTCAAGTTGCTGAATATCAAACTAAATATGAAATGAATACAGATAATATTGCATCTGTACGTTATCAAGCAAAAGTTGAAGTTGCTATCAAAAAATTCTTAGAAGATAACAAAGCAGATGGTTTTGTAAATACATTTGAAGACCTTTATGGTATGGATCAACTTCCAGGTCTTGCAACTCAAGATTTAACTGGTCAAGGATATGGTTTCGGTCCAGAAGGCGATTGGAAAATTGCTTGCCTCACTGCAGTTATGAAAACTATGGCACAGGGCATTGATAAAGGTACTGCTTTAATGGAAGACTACACTTATCATTTCGGTAAAGATGGCGAAGATAGCTATAACCTTGGTGCACATATGCTTGAAGTTTGCCCTAGCGTTGCAGAAGGAACTCCAAAAATTGAAGTTCATGAACTTGGAATTGGTGGCAAAGATGCTCCAGCTCGTCTTGTATTTGAAGGTAAAGCAGGCAGTGCTATTGTAGCTACTCTTGTAGATATGGGTGGTAGAATGCGTCTTATCGTTAACGATGTAGAATGCGTAAAACCTATTATGCCAATGCCAAATCTTCCTGTAGCTCGCGTAATGTGGAAACCAATGCCAAGCCTTGAAGAAGCTGGTGAAGCTTGGATTTTAGCAGGTGGTGCACATCATAGCGTTATCAGCTACACTGTAACTGCTGAACAACTTCGCGATTGGGCTAATATGATGGGTATTGAATTCGTTCATATCACTAAAGATTTAGATATGGATAAATTTAAAGATCAGCTCATGCTTTCCGACATTATGTGGAAATTAAAATAATTTGTTAACTCTCTCTCTTTCCCCCATAACTTTATATATTTTCCCTTAACTGAGGGGGAAAGAATATTTTTTAAAACAACAGCGTATAACTATTATAGTTATACGCTGTTTTTGCTTATTATGTCAGATATAGTTGTAGCAGAAATAGTTTCGTTAGAGATTAAAGCATGAATTAATACGTGATATTTTGGTAATTTATCTAAGCCCCAAAGTAATTTTATATTAAATATATCTTCCATTACTTTTCCTAAATCTACGCCAAAAGAATCAAGAGAATGACGCATTTTATCTGGTTTTTTACAAGGCTGATTAACAGTTCTACTGCATTTGCAACAGTAACTACAGCCACCAGAAGATAGAGAAATTGTATTATCATTTTCTAAATTTAGTAGAGCAGTAGCTATTTCATTTTTTAGTTTGCGCAAAGTTTTGCGAGTAAATGTACTAATTTCTTCTTTAGTAGTTAAGCTATTTATAGTATCTTCACTGTAATTTATTTGTACAGCTACTAAATAAATAGATTTATATTGGCTCAAATAAGTTTTAGGATTAAAGCTAAGTGGTGGACAAGACCATTTATGTTTATAATTATTACATTGTTGGCAATAAGTCAAAAATTTGTCTATGTCTTGATAATTAGAAATAAAATCCTGCATATCATGATGGGCGACTTGAACTTTTGTAGTAAACATAAAAGCACTTCCTTAATTGTTAAGTTTTTTGATTTTAGGTTTGACAGCTATATTTGATAAGCTTATTATTAGTATGAATAAATTATAATACAAGAAGTGAGATTTTTATAGGAGGTCTTTTCATGGACTTATTGATGCAAGGTGTAGAGTATTTTCATAAGGGCGGATTAGTAATGTACATATTATTAATATGCTCAATCTTTATTATCACTATTGGTATAGAACGCTTATTATATTTTATGAAAGCTGATTCGGGAAGAGCTTTTGCACAAAATTTTTATAAATTGATGATTAATAATAAAATTGAAGAGGCTAGAAATTTAGCACAAAATAGCAAGGGGGATTTAGCTTCTTTAGTCGATTTTGCTTTCAATAAAATGCAAAATAAAAATATCAATTTGATGATGTTGTTGGAAGTTCAATCAGGGATAAGTATTTCTAAATTTAGAGAAAGACTTTATTATTTAAATGTAATTGTTACTATGGCTCCTTTATTAGGTTTATTGGGGACAATAATTGGTATGATTTCAGCTTTTAGCGTATTTAATTTAGAAGAAGGTCAAGCTATTGCTATCACTGGGGGTGTAGGTGAAGCATTAATCGCAACAGCTACAGGACTTTGTGTAGCTATTGTTTCTTTGGCTATTCATGCATATTTTGTGCAGAGAATAGACCGTATCGTAACTGATATGGAACAGGCTTTTTCACTAATTGAAGGTTATATAACTAGAGGTGAATGACAATGCGTTTAAAAGATAGAAGAGCGTTTTCTAAGCCTGAGGTCATGATTATACCAATGATTGATATTATGTTTTTCTTATTGGTATTTTTTATGCTCAGCACACTGTACATGGTGGATTTAAAAACTATTCCTGTAAATATGCCTAAAGTGCAAAATGCCCAAAGTCAAACAAATGTTAATTATTTAGTTACGATGAAAGCTGATGGCACTTTGTATTTAGAAAATAAATTGATAGATGAAGATACATTACTTCAAGGTGCAAAAGAAAAATATGAAGAAAATAATAATTTTGCTGTAGTTATTCGTGCTGATGAAAGCATTGATTATGGTAAAATAATGGCTTTATTAGATAAATTCAAGGCTATTGGTATAACTAAATTTGGTTTAGCGACAGAAACGATAGTACAAAAGTCGCAATAATGACTTGACATATTTATTACTAAATGTTATGGTAAAAATAGAATTAATTTTTTAATTAATTTTATTTATAATTTATATTGAGTGGAATAGGTGTCCCTAGGACTTAATAGATAAAGTAGTAAAAGCTACTACGGTCCCGCCGCTGTGAAAGTGAGCAACTTCAAAAATATGTCACTGAGATTTTCTTGGGAAGGCTTGAAGAAGCGATGAACTTGAGTCAGAAGAACTGCCTATTTGTCAATCACCGTTATGACCTGCGAGAGATAGGTAGGAGATTTATTACAGTATAAGGCTATCTCTACATCGGTATAATTCCATGTAGAGATTTTTTATACTAGAAATGAACCTTTGAGCGCGCAGAAGGTTCATTTTTTTTATGACTTTTAACCTAGCTTAAAAGAAAATTGTAGGATAAAGGGGATAACTCAGCTAAGAGAGGAAAGAACAATATGAAAGCTAAATGGAAAAAAATTTTAATGGCATCTATGGCATGTGTAGCCTTAACAGGCGTATCTGCAACATCTTTTGCTTCTGGTTATGAGTTGAGCTCTGAAGTAAAGACTGCAACTCCAGCTTTATTAAAAGCAACAGAAATTGGTTTACGTACTTATAATACAACAGATGAACAGCTAATGAAGGCACCAAATAAAGATGCTATTGTAGTGATGAGTTTTGGTACTACTTTTAAAGATACTCGTGCAAAAACAATTGAAGCAACTGTAGATGAAATTCAAAAAGCACATCCAAATACTAAAGTGGTATTAGCATTTACTTCACATATTATTATTGACCGCATTAAAGCTAAAGAAGGTATTAATATTCCAACTCCAGAAGAAGCTTTGGCACAACTAAAAGCTGAAGGCTATAATCGCATTGCACTCACTTCTTTAGATGTTATTCCTGGTATTGAATATACTTATAAAACAGCTGTTTATGATATTTACAAAACTCAATTTAAGAAAATGACTATTGGTACACCTCTTATGTATTGGATGGGACAAGAAAATCAAAGAGATGATGTAGAAGATGCTATGAAAGCACTTGAATCTCAAATGCCTAAATTAGGTAAAAAAGATGCAGTACTTGTTATGGCTCATGGTACACCAGATCCATCAAATGCATATTATGCTGTAATGCAAGATCGTTTAAATAAACTTTATGATGGCAAAGTTTTGATTTATACAGTTGAAGGTAATCCAAGATTAGAAGATGTCATTGAAGAGTTAAAAGCTAAGAAAATCAAAAATGTAACTTTAATGCCACTTATGATGGTAGCAGGTGACCATGCTAATAATGATATGGCAGGAGAAGAAGAAGATTCACATAAATCTATTTTAGAAAAAGAAGGTTTCAAAGTGGATACTTATCTTCACGGTTTAGGTGAAAATGAAAATGTTCGCCAATTATTTGTGGATAGAGCAAATGAAGCTTTTGATGCATTGCAAGCAGATAAATAAGCTGTGTGGCCTAAGCTTGACGCTTTTATATGGCAAGTGTAAAATAAACAAGAGCATTATTTTATTAAGTAATTTAGTTTCTACTAAAATATGCAAAATGTAATACAGTAAGGTATGTGGCAAATTTTGTCACATACCTTTTTATGCAGGAGGATTTTTAATCATGGCAGGAACTTTTTATGGTATTGGTGTAGGTCCTGGAGACCCAGAATTATTGACAATGAAAGCTATTAAAGCTATTGAAAAAGCTGATGTACTCATTGCACCAAAAACAGAAAAAAAAGATGGTAGCGTAGCTTTAAGCATAGCTAAACCTTATTTAAAAGATGATATTGAAATTGTATATCAAGTTTTTCCAATGGTAGTTAATTTTGAAACTACTGATGCATGGCAGAAAAATAAAGAAGAAATTTTAGCTTTATTACAAGCTGGAAAAAATGTAGTATTTTTAACATTAGGCGATCCAATGTTTTACAGTACATATATTTATGTATATCGTCTTTTAGCAAAAGAAAAAGATATAAATATTGAAACTATCCCAGGTGTGCCAGCATTTTGTGCGATTGGTAGTAAATTAGGTTATCCTTTAGTTGAAGGCAATGATATCATCAGTGTAATTCCAGCAACTGCTGATAAAGAAACTATTGATAAAGCTTTAGCTGTTTCTAATAATGTGGTAATGATGAAAGTTTATAAAAATTATCCTGAAGTAGTAGATGCTTTAGCTGAAAATGATATGGTGGATAATGCTGTACTTGTAAGCCGTTGTGGTCTTCCAGATGAAGAAATTATAAATGATTTACAAGCTCAAAAAGATAAAAAATTAAATTATTTATCAACTATTTTGACTAGAAGGAGTAAAGGTATTTAATTGCCTTAGATAATGTTACTATGAAAAAATTAAATGGTTTGTTTTGTATATTAGCTTTAGTAATATGTTTTTCAGTAATATTAGTTGGTTGTGGTAGTCAAACAGAGGAAAAAAATGCTTCGAGTGGAACTGATAGTTATTTAACTATTACAGATGATGCTGATAGACAAGTAGTTTTGACGAAAAAACCAGAGAGAATAGTACCATTATCAGCATCTTTTTTAGAGCCACTTCATGCTGTTGATGGAAAAATAGTGGCTAGGGTATCAGCAAAAACAGGTATTCCCAAAGAAGATGAAAATCTACCACAAGTAGGAAATGTCTATAATATTAATATTGAGAAAGTAATAGAAGCTCAACCAGATTTAGTAATTGCTTATAAGGGTATGAATGATAAATTTGTATCTACGTTTGAAGAAAATGGTATTCCTGTAGTTGTTCTTGAAATGCGTACGTATGACCAAGTAAAACATACTGTAGATGTTTTAGGGCAGATTGCAGGAAATCCAGATAAAGCAAAAACTTTGATACAAGATATGGATAATAAAATAGCAGAAATAAAAGACAAATTGCCAAATGAACATAAACGTATAGCAATACTACATAGTACAGCTCAAAATGTAACTGTACAGTTAGAAGGTAGTATTGCAGGTTCAACGGCAGAGATTTTGGAATTTGAAAATATTGCTAAGGGATTGACTCCATTAGAAAGCAATCCAACTTCTGCGCCATATAGTTTGGAAACATTAGTATCAGCAAATCCAGATGTTATCTTTGTTACAAGTATGGGAAAACTAGAAACTATAAAGAAATCTATGATGGAGAATGTAGAAAATAATCCAGCATGGCAGACTCTTCCAGCAGTAAAAGAAAAGAAAGTATATTTCTTGCCACAGGAATTATTTTTACTAAGTCCAGGCATTCATTATCCAGAAGCGGTTGAAACTATGGCTAAGCTTGTTTATCCAGATAAATTTAATTGATGGTGAATTGATATGACTATGCAAAAACAAGAAGTTTTACAAACTACAAAATTTGGCATAGCGATTAATAAATGGCGAATACTAATGATGATAGTATTCGCCATTTTAGCTTGCTCGGGCATTATATGCAGTATAATAAGTGGAGCAGTAGCTATTCCAATAAGCGAATTGAAAAATATTTTTATTGATGGTGTAAGTAGTCCTCACCAACAGATTTTATATAATATTAGATTGCCAAGAACGATAGTTGCAGGATTAGTAGGCATGAATTTGGCTATGGCAGGAGCTATTTTACAAGCTGTGATGAAAAATCCTTTAGCTGATCCACATATCATAGGGATTTCTTCAGGGGCAGGGCTTACAGGTATTTTAGTGATTGTATTATTTCCTGCTATGGAATATCTAATAACGCCTATAGCTTTTGTCGGTGCTATGATTGCAGCTATTTGCATTTATTTATTGGCATGGAAAAATGGTATAAGACCGTTGCGTATTATTTTAGCAGGGGTGGCAGTATCAGCATTTTTAGGTGCAGGTATTTCCGCTATTTTAGTTTTATATAGTGATAGAATACATGGTGCTTTGATGTGGATGGTAGGGGGCTTATCGGCTCGTTCATGGCCACATGTAGATATTATTTGGCCTTATGCTTTAATTGGATTTATTTTAGCAATGTTGGGTTCACGCCATTTAAATATTTTGCAATTGGGTGATGATATAGCAAAGGCTCTAGGGGTTAATGTAGAATTAACACGCATTTATTTGACTGCTATAGGAGCATTATTGGCAGCAAGTGCTGTATCTGTAGCAGGTTTATTAGGTTTTGTAGGGCTTATAGTGCCACATACAGCTCGTTTGCTTGTAGGTTCAGATTATCGCTATTTGATACCTTCGTCAGCACTTTTGGGAATAGCTGTAGTTACTTATAGTGATACTTTCGCCCGTGTAGCATTTGCTCCACTGGAATTGCCTGTGGGAATTTTCATGGCGATATTAGGAGCTCCATTCTTTTTATTTTTACTTAGAAAGGAGCTTTGATATGGTTAATTTAAAAGTATCTGATTTAATGATAAAAATATATGATAAATTGATTTTAGATGGAATTAATATTGATTTTAAAGCTGAAAAAAAGACAGCTATCATAGGGCCAAACGGTTGTGGTAAATCGACTTTATTAAAAGCTATCTCAGGATTAAATCGTCAGTATAAAGGCGAAATCTTGATTGATGGAGAAAATATTTTGCATTTATCCAGAAAAAATCTAGCGAAGAAAATGGCAATATTACCACAGGGAGCGACAACACCAACAGATTTGACGGTAAAAGAGCTTGTGAGTTATGGTAGATTTCCTTATCGCTCTATATTTAAATCATTGAATAATAAAAAAGAGCAAGCGATTATTGAAGAAGCAATGGAAAAAACACATATTACATCTTTTTCTCATCGCTTAGTCAGCACTTTATCTGGCGGTGAAAGACAGCGTACATGGATTGCAATGGCACTTGCTCAACAGCCAAAGATTTTATTATTAGATGAGCCAACTACTTATTTAGATATTGCTCATCAAATAGAAGTCATGCAGATAGTAGATGAATTGAATAAACGCGAAAAAATGACAGTGATTATGGTCTTACACGATATAAATCATGCTCGTATGTATGCTGATGATATAGTTATCTTGAAAGATAAACATGTATTTGAGCAAGGTGAGCCAAATACTGTACTTGATGTAGAAAATTTAGCTAAAGTATTTGGTGTGAATGCTAAGATGTATCAAAACTGTCAAAATCCAGAAGATAAAATAATTTTTCCAGTATCTTTAGTTAAAAATTAATATAATAAGGGGAATAAATATGCTTGAAATAAAATCCCTAAAGAAAAATTTTGTTTCTAAAAATAAACAAGGTAAAAATATAGAAAAAACGGCTGTAAGAGATTTAAATTTGACGATTGATGAAGGTGAAATCTTTGGGCTTTTAGGGCCAAATGGAGCAGGTAAGACGACAACTATTCGCATGCTTACCATGCTTACAAAGCCTACAGCTGGAGAAATTTTATATAAGGGAAAAGATATATTCAGCGACGAATTAAATGTAAAAAAATATATAGGAGTAGTACCGCAACATATAAATTTTGATCAGGATTTGACTGTTTGGGAAAATATGGAATTACATGGAAGATTGCATCACATTCCCAAAAGTGAGCGCCATGCTCGCATTGAAGAATTATTAAATTATGTAGAGCTTCAAGATAGAGTTAATGATAAAGTAAAAAGTTTATCTGGTGGTATGAAAAGACGTTTATTGATTGTGCGAGCTTTGATGCATAATCCTAAAATCTTATTTTTAGATGAGCCAACGGTGGCTTTAGACCCACAGGTGCGCCGACGTATTTGGGATTTAATACGTCGATTGCCAAAAGATGGTGTTACTGTAGTTTTGACTACACATTACATTGAAGAAGCAGAAAATCTATGTAATAGAGTGGCTATTTTAAATAAAGGTAGTTTAATAAAATTGGATACGCCAAAGGCTCTTTGTGAGCAAATTGGCAAATATGTTGTAGAATGGGATAGCGAAGAGTCTAGAGAGTATAAATTTTTTAATTCTCGTAAAGAATGTGCTGATTTTGCTGGAACTTTAGATGTAGCGACAACTATACGTCATTCCAATTTAGAAGATGTCTTCGTAGAATTGACAGGAAGGACGGTGAGCTGATTATGCTATATGATATTTGGACTGTTTTTTGGCGAGACTGGGTAGTATTGAAACATCGCATGATAAAATTCATCTTAAGCCGTATGGTAGCACCTATTTTATATATGGTGGCTTTTGGCTGGGGCTTAGGTAGAAGTATTAATACAGGGACTGGTTCATATTTAGATTTTTTAGTTCCAGGGATTTTGGCTTTAAATTCCATGAATATAGCTTTTAATAGTTTAACTCCTGTACATGCAGAACGTATATATCATAAATCTTTAGAGGAATATTTAGTATCGCCTATTCGACCAATAGCTTTTGTAGCAGGAAAGATTTTGGCTGCTGTGCTTCGTGGCATGATTTCTTCAGCGATTATCGTTGTTTTAGCTTATTTATTTGGTGCGAAATTTGCGATTACACCATTATTTATAATTATATTGATTATAAATTGTATCATCTTTGCTGAAATTGGTTTTTCAGCAGCAATGACAGTACAGACTTTTGAAGATATGGCAAGATTTAATACGTATATTTTATTGCCGATGTCATTTTTATGTGGCACATTTTTCTCTACGGATAAATTGCCATTATTACTACATTATTTTATTGAAGCTTTGCCATTGACGCATACATCGACTTTGTTACGTGCTATCACACATAATCAAGAAATTTCTATAGTATCTATTGGTATTTTATGTTTATATATGATTGTATTATTTATTATTTGCAATCGCATTTTAGGTAAGATAAAAAATTAAAAAATGCACTCCAATGAAAACTTTTCCCATTGGAGTGCATTTTTATTTAAATTTAAAATTCAATACCTTTTTGGGCTTTGATGCCTTCTTTATAAGGGTGTTTGATTTCTTTCATTTCCGTTACTAAATTAGCTTTTTGAATGATTTCTTCTTTGGCATTTCGTCCTGTCATAACGAGATGTAAATCAGCAGGTTTTTCAGCGATTAAATCTAAGACATCTTTTAAATCAACTAAATCAAAATCAATAGCATAATTTATTTCATCTAAGATAATCATATCCCATTTATTGCTCATCATTTCCATCTTTGCTTCTTGAAGTGCTTTTTTAGCAGCTTCTTGATGGATTTTTATATCTGTATTGCCTCGGCGAGTAAAACCTTCACCGCATTGTTTCACTGTGATATCTGGAGTAAATTTGGCTAAAGCTTTTAATTCGCCATATTTCCAACTGCCTTTGATGAACTGGAGAATTAAAACTTTTAAGCCTTCGCCCCATGCACGGATTGCAAGTCCTAAAGCTGCTGTAGTTTTTCCTTTGCCGTTTCCAGTGTGAACGATTACTAATCCTTTTTTATATTGAGTATCTTGCATTATCTATTATTCACCTACTTATGATTTAGAGACTAAGTTCTTGATATTTTGTGATTATGATATAACCAATGCACATAATGATTAAAAATAAAGTAGAAACATTGTACATTAATTTTATGGTTTGTTGAATATGTCGAGCATTTAATTCATTGATAGCTTCGCCCATGTAAGCTCGGAATGATTGACGACCAAAATAATAGTTTATACCGCCTAGGCGAATATCTAGTGCGCCAGCTACTGTAGCTTCTGTATAACCACCATTAGGGCTAGGATGTTTTTTAGCATCACGCATCATCATTTTTAAAGCGCCTTTGGCATTTAATTTGGAATAAAAGGCTACAACTATTAATAAAAGTCCTGTTATGCGTGCAGGAATGAAATTCAAAACATCATCAATGCGGGCAGCTGTTCTGCCGAAATAAATGTATTTATCATTTTTATAGCCAATCATAGCGTCCATGGTATTGCTCATGCGGTAAAGTACAGCGAGTGGTAGTCCACCGATAAAGAAATAAAATAAAGGTGAGATAATACCATCTACAATATTTTCCGCTACCGTTTCTACAGTGGCACGAGTGATATCTTGTTCATTCATGCGATTGGCATCGCGACTTACGATATAATTTACTTTTTTGCGAGCTTCATCAAGATTGTGATTGATTAATTCATCATAAATATCTTTGCCTGCTTTAGCTAGAGATTTTGGTGAAATCATAAAGCTTAAGATTACAGCTTGGATAAAGATATTGAGCCAATTAGGACAATTAAATACATCAAGAAGTGTGATTATGCCATAAGTTATGCCATAGCTAAAGCTCAATAATATAGCTACTAAAATAAAGCCACAGACTAATTTTGTAGGTTCAGTAGCATTATCTTTGCGCAATAATTTATCGAGGATATCAATTAATTTTCCCATCAAAGCTACAGGATGATATTTAGAATTAGGGTCGCCAATTATGCAATCAATGACGAAGGCTAAAAAAGCAATTAAAGCTATTTCCATTACATTCAACTCACATTTTTAAAATTTTTCTATGCATATTAATTATAGAAGCTAGATATTTTAAAATCAATAAATTACTACAAAAAAATAAAGTGCTATGGTATGATAAAAGATAATCTAAAGATTTTATTATTGAGGTGAGAAAATGAGTGTAGAATTATTACATTATACAAGAGGTAAATATGTAGAAAATATTCATCGAGGCGATGCTGTTTGTGTTGGCGTTGATGGCAATATTATTGATAAAGTAGGCAATGCTCACCTACCAATGTTTTGGCGCAGTGCAGCGAAACCTTTTCAATTATTACAGTTTGTAAAATTAGGTGGTATTGAAAAATATAATTTAACACAACAAGAATTAGCAATACTTGCTTCTTCTCATAGCGGTGAAGATATTCATGTAGAAACAGTAAAATCTATTTTGCATAAATTAGGTTTAACTGAAGAAGTATTAAACTGTGGTTCTGCTCGTCCTATGAGTGGAAAAGCTTTCAAAGAATTAGTAAAAAATAATTTAAAACCATCAGCATTGCATAATCCTTGTTCTGGTAAACATTCAGCAATTATCGCTCTTTGTCAGTTGTTGAATATACCAGTGGAAGATTATATAAAACCAGACCATGAAGCTCAAAAAATCATTCATCAAATAGTAGCTATGTCAGCTGGTATTCCTGAAGATGAATTAGATATTGGTATTGATGGCTGTGGTGTGCCTGTATTTTATTTACCACTTGATAAAATGGCATATGCTTATGCTCGTTTGATGAATGCAGAAGAAGGAAATTGGGGCGAATATACAGAAGCTGCGATAAAAATTCGTGATGCTATGTGTGCATATCCGCAGATGGTTTCTGGAACAGGTAGAATTGATAAAGCAGTAGCAGAAGTAACAAATGGACGAGTATTGGCTAAAATTGGTGCAGATGCAGTATATTGCTTAGCTTCTCGTGAATTAAAATCTGGTATGGCTTTTAAAATCGAAGATGGAAGCTATGCAGCAGTAACTCCAATGGTAATTGTAATGCTCAAACATTTTAATTATATTAATGAAGAAGAATATAATAAATTATTGTCAATGTATCCACCTGTATTGAAAAATCATCGTGGCGATATCATTGGTGAAATTAAAGCTGTTTTTTAAATAGTATTTTAAGTTAATTTGAAATCACTATTATTGTATATTCAATCGATAATAGTGATTTCTTTATTTTATGTAAAAGGAATGTTGAAATGGAAAAAGCAGAGAATTTTTATTGGAAATTATTTAAATCCACATTTATTATCAGTGCTTTTACTGTGGGTGGCGGTTTTGTAATCATACCGCTATTGAAGGCAAAATATGTTGATGAATATAAATGGATAAGAGAAAAAGATGCTTTGGATTTAGTAGCTATAGCTCAATCTATGCCAGGGGTAGTGGCGATTAATTCTGCTGTAATTTTAGGATATAAAATGCGTGGTGTAAAAGGAACTTTGACAGCTTTATTAGCCACTGTATTGCCACCGCTTATCACCTTATCTTTAATTTGTATTTTTTATAATTTATTTGCTACAAATCCATATGTGAAATTGCTATTAAAAGGTATGCAATGTGGTGCTACAGCATTGATTATCAATGTAGCATATGATTTATTGAAAAAAGAATTAAAGAAAAAATATATATTATCCTTATTTATTATTTGTTTTACCTTTGGCATGAGTTTTTTTACGGATATAAATGTAATGTATTTAATCGTTATTGATGGAATTATTGGTTTAATTTTAATGAGGGATAAAAAATATAATTAAAATAATTAATTTAGTGATAGAAAAATAGCAAAGGATTTTTACCATGATTTATTTAGAATTATTTTGGAGCTTTGTTCAAGTAGGTTTATTTTGTGTTGGTGGTGGATATGCTTCTATGCCATTAATCCAAGCACAAGTAATAGATGTACATGGCTGGCTTAGCATGAGTGAATTTATAGATATTTTTACAATTTCTCAGATGACTCCTGGCCCTATTGGTATTAATGCAGCGACTTTTGTCGGCATGAAAGTAGCAGGGTTTTTAGGTGCTATTGTGGCAACATTGGGATTTGTAACGCCATCGTTTATTTTAGGTATTATTTTAGCAAAATTATTTTTTAAATATGGAAATATTGGGGTGATTAAAGGTATATTAAATGGCTTAAGACCAGCTGTTGTAGCATTAATTTGTTCTGCTGGTATGAGTTTTATATTTTTAGCTTTGTTCAATACAGAAAAAATGCCAATAAATGTAGCAGATATTGATTATTTAGGTTTATTTGTATTAATTGTAGCTTTTATTGCTGTTAGAAAAAAAGTGGGAATTATAAAAATTTTGGCTGGTTCTGGTGTATTAGGACTTATTTTAGGACTAATCGGAAAATTTTAGGGGGATTTTTTAGCATAATATATTGAATTTATCAATGGTATATATTATGATTATAAATAAGATATATACATATGAAAGAGGCGAAATGAATTGGCAGCAAAAGTATTTACCGAAGAACAAAGAAAAATTCTCAGTAAAAACCCTAATGTAGAGTCAGTAGAAAAAACACGAATTATTTATACAGAAGCATTTAAATCTTATTATGTAAAAAATTATTTAGCAGGGAAAAAACCTACAGAAATTTTTATTGAAGCAGGTTTTGACCCATCAATTTTAGGCAATAAACGCATAGAAAGAGCTTCAGCAAGATGGAGAAAATTATATGCTGATGGTCAATTAATCATAGATACTAAAGAAAATATATCAGTAGAAACAAAGGAAGAAAAAATAATGAATAGTGAACCAACAAAAAAAAGAAGAGGTCGTCCTCGTAAAAATCCTGTGGTAGAAACAGTAGCAGAAACAAAAAAAGAAGAATATACAGTGGATATGCCAAAGAAAAAACGCGGTCGTCCTCGTAAAAGTCCAGAAGTTGTATCACAAGTAGAAACTACAGAAAATAAAGCAAAAACAGTTAAAAAACGTGTAAATAAAATTGCTGCTATGGCGCAAAATATAAAATTAGCTGAACCTGTGGTTAAAAAAGAAGTAAAAGAAGAAGAAGCACCACAGAAAAAAAGAAGAGGCCGTCCACCAAAAAATGCACAAAAAGCAGTAGAAACAAAAGTGGAAACTAAGGTAGAAAAAGTAGAAACACAAGTAAAAGCAAATGAACAAGTAGCAAAGAAAAGAAGAGGTCGTCCTCGTAAAATTGTACAAAATGTAGATGAAACACCAGTACAGAAAAAAGAAAATATCGAAGTAAAACCAGTAGTTAAAGCAAAAGAAGAAAGCATTTCTAAAGTAGAAAAAGTGGAAAAAATAGAAACTGTAGAACAAGCAAATCCTGTAGCTGCTTTAGTAAAAGCTATCAATAGACTTACACGTGAAGTAAATTCTTTAAAACGTTTAGTCGCTGGTAAAAAAAGAATAAATTATTAAGATATAAATATCTTTTTATCTCTGTAGAATATATGGGGATAAAAAGATATTTTTTTGGTCAAAATAGAAAAATTATTATAAAAGCTTTTTATTGACCTTTAACCTTTATATTGTTATTATAAATATATTGTAAATGTGAATGTCGTTCATAATTACTTATACATATATTGAATATATAAATATTTGCTTGTATAAACTAGAATTAAAATAAGGAATAGGTGAAATAACTTGATAAGCGTAACGAAATTATTATTTGCAACAGAATATTTTGGAGACTCTCTTCGTTATACAGATAATGCTCATAAAGCAAGAAATGGCGTAAGAGAAGGCATGGGACCAGTAGTAGTTTGGAATTCTACACGTACATGTAATTTAAAATGTCGCCATTGTTATATGAGTTCTGATGCTAAAAAATATCAAAATGAATTGACTACAGCAGAAGCAAAACAATTCATTGATGATTTAGCAGATTTCAATGTGCCAGTATTATTATTTTCTGGTGGAGAACCATTAATTCGTCCAGATTTCTTTGAACTTGCAGACTATGCAGCGAAAAAAGGTGTACGTCCTACATTATCTACTAATGGTACTTTGATTACACCAGAAGTAGCTTGCAAAATCAAAGATATTGGTGTAGGTTATGTGGGTATTTCTTTAGATGGTCTTCGTGAAGTAAATGATAAATTTCGCGGGAAAGCTGGAGCTTTTGAAGCTGCTATGAATGGTATTAAAAACTGTGTAGCAGTTGACCAACGCGTAGGGCTTCGCTTCACTATTAATCATCACAATATCCAAGAATTAGAAAATATCTTTGATTTCATTGAAGAAGAAAATATCAATCGTGTGTGCTTCTATCATTTAGTATATTCTGGTCGTGGCAATCAAATGATGGATGAAGATGTAACAGCTGAAGAATCTCGCCGTGCTATGGATATAATCATTCGTCGCACTCGTGATTTTGAAGAACGTGGTTTGAAAAAAGAAATCTTGACTGTAGATAACCATTGCGATGGTGTATATATGTATTTAAAAGCACTTCAAGAAGGCAAAGATGAACTTGCTCAGCAGATTAAAAAATATATTGCTATGAATGGTGGTAACCGTTCTGGTATGGCTTTTGCCGAAGTTGACCCACTTGGATATGTACATCCTGACCAATTTACACAACATCATACTTTTGGCAATGTTCGTGAACGTAAATTTGGTGATATTTGGCAAGATACAACAAATCCTATTATGGCAGGATTGAAAGATAGAAAACCATTATTAAAAGGTCGTTGCAGTAAATGCAAATTCTTAGATAATTGTAATGGTAATTTCAGAACACGTGCTGAAGCTCGCACTGGAGATTTTTGGGAATCAGACCCTTCTTGTTATTTAACTGATGAAGAAATTGGTATTACAGGAGCTGAAAAATAATGATTATTTCATGGAATACAACAAATGCTTGTAATATGTTTTGCGACCATTGTTATCGTGATGCTGGTTGTAAAGCAGATGAAGAATTAAATACGCAAGAAGCGAAAACGCTTTTAGAACAGATTGCAAAAGCTGGCTTTAAAATCATGATTTTTTCTGGTGGAGAGCCACTTATGCGCCCAGATATCGTAGAACTTGTGGAATACGCTACAAAATTAGGTCTTCGCTCTGTATTTGGTACAAATGGCACGCTTATCACAGAAGAAATGGCTTTAAAATTAAAAAATGCTGGTGCTATGGGCATGGGAATTTCTCTTGATTCCATGGATGCAGAAAAGCATAATAATTTCCGTAAATTCCCTAATGCTTGGGAAGGCGCTGTTCGTGGTATGAGAAATTGTCGTAAAGTAGGATTGCCATTTCAAATTCATACAACAGTGATGGATTGGAACCAACATGAATTGGAAGCTTTAACAGATTTTGCTGTTAAAGAAGGCGCTGTAGCTCACCATATTTTCTTTTTAGTGCCAACAGGTAGAGGAAAAAATATCGAAGCAGAAACACTTCGCGCTAAAGAATATGAAGATGTTATCACAAGAATTATGAAAAAACAGCAAGAAGTGGATATTGAATTAAAACCTACTTGCGCACCTCAATTTATGCGTATAGCTGACCAGATGGGCATGAAACTTCGTTTCCGCCGTGGTTGCTTGGCTGGTACATCTTATTGCATTATCAGCCCTCGCGGAAAAGTACAGCCATGTGCTTATTTAAATATGGAGCTTGGTGATGTTCGCAAAACTCCATTTGATGAAATCTGGAAAAACAGCGAAGTATTGAATAAATTGCGTACTTTTGAATTTGAAGGCAATTGTGGTAAATGTAAATATAAATTCAGCTGTGGTGGCTGTAGAGCTAGAGCTGCTTATTATAATGATGGCAATTATATGGCAGAAGAACCATGGTGTCTATATAGTCATAAATAATAAAAGTGTTGTATATGGTCTAGGCTATATACAACACTTTTTTAGTTGATTTTAATTTAAAATTGTATGTTTATCATTAAATTTTATAATGCGACTATGAGGTAGAGATAATAATTCTTGTTCATGCGTGGAAATCAAAATAGTTTTATTAGCTTTGATAAAATCTAGGAGAAATTCTTTAAACCATTGTCTAGTCTTATTATCAAGCCCATTTAAAGGTTCATCAATCATAAGTACATCTGGATTTAGAGCTAAGATTGCAGCAAGAGCCACTTTTTTCTGTTCACCACCACTTAGATGATAAGGTGGTCTATCTTTTGACATACTCCCCCTGCCTTTAGGCATGGGGAGTATGTCAATTAGTCTATAAAAGGGGATAGTTTGAGCGATATAGGCTAAAAAAAGAACAGTTATAAAAATTTTAAAAGGCAGATAGAAAAGGCGAGTATTATTTAGTAATAGAGAAGGTAAAATTATTATTAAAGAAAATAAAGTTGATATCAAAGTCGGTTTTAATATAGAAATGATGAGTTTAGTATTTAAAGTTGATAGATAAATTAGACTAAAAGCTAAAATAATTAAAGGAAAAAATATTTTTTGTGCAGAATTTATTAAAATTATGGTGAAAAAAATGAGTAATAATTTTTCACTGGGATTTAGCCAACTGTTTTTATGGGGATAATTATGATGGCGAAGAAAAATTAATTTAGTAGTAATGGAAAATAAAGTTTTTTGCCAAAAATTATCTTTATCCTTTGGGGGTGTGTACTCATCTGTAGTTAAAAGCCATTTAGGAATTTTAGCAGAATTATCAAAGTGATTGTTTTTTTGCATAAATAATACTTCCCAGTATTTTAAAGATGATGATTAAGAGAGCGACACCAATAATAGCTGAAGCTATATAAGCTAAAATATCAGTTGTCCCACTCATAGTATAATCAGGGAAAAAAGCTTCATAATTAAATCCATTTAATAATTTTTCTGGAATAAATCCAAGAGGAACCCCCGAGGAAGTATCATTTATAATTTCTTCTGGAGCCCATTCACCCCATGCAGTGCTTTCAGCTATGAGTCCAATTGGAGAAATGATAATTAAAAATACTAATAAAGAAAAAATAGAATTTAATTTTATCTGTTGGCTATCATAAATTATATTTGGAGATGTCTTGAGGATAAAAAGATATAAAGATAAAGTAAATAAACCTTCTGCTATGCCGGCAATCGTCAAGTGAGATAAAGCCATGGCAGGTATGGATATCCAAAGAGGATAAGGACAATAAAGCGGTTGACCTAAATTATCTACAAATAATAATGGCTGAATACCAAGTTCTAAAGCTGTGAAAAAAGCAGCTAAATTTATACTGATATAGGCAGATAGAAAAATAGTGCATTTATGATAAAACGGAGATAGATGAATTTTATTTAAAATTTTATAAATAAAAAAGCCAGTGAAAGGTAAAATAAATGCTATATTAAAACAATTAGCCCCAAAAGATAAAATACCACCATCACCAAAGATTATAGCTTGAATGAAAAGTGCTACACTGATAGCTATACAGGCGGCATAGGGCCCTATCAGTAAAGTAATGAGTGTTCCACCAACGGCATGGGCTGTAGTGCCATCAGGAATGGGCAGATTAAACATCATCAAGATAAAAGCAAATGCGCCACTTATACCAATTAAAGGAATTTTATCAGTAGATAAAGTTTTATTTATCTTGCGGATAGAATAGTACCAGATAGGTGTCATAGCTACAAATAAAGTAGCACAAGTAGAAGGGCTTAAATAATTATCAGGAATATGCATGATGAAATCCTCCTTATAAATAATATTATTTGCCATCATTATATTATTTATAAATGATAAATATAAGCCTATGTATAGGATAGAAATAAAAATTAAAATAAAATCATGGATATCAAAGCATTAAGCTATAATTTAGGAAAGTGAAAATATTTTTATATGGGGGTATGGGGGAATATGATAATTAAAAATGAACGAGGTGTATTTTATGAAATACGATTTAGAAAATATTAATGCTCGCTTTGGCATTGGCAGTCAAAAATGGCAGGAAATGAAAAATAATCCTTTAGTAGATGAAAAAGTAATTCCTTTTTCTGTAGCTGATATGGAATTTAAACTTGCCCCAGAAATCACAGAAGGATTAAAGAAATTTATAGATGATAATATCTTAGGCTATGCAGGCACGAATAAAAAATATCGTGAAAGCGTTTGTAAATGGCAACAAAAGCATCATGATTTTACAGTTGATGAAAAATGGCTTGTAGAAACACATAGTGTAGTAAATGCTTTTTTCACTGCTGTAAAAGCATTTACGCAAAAAGGCGATGGTGTGATGTTATTTACACCTGTTTATTATCCTATGTATAAAGCTATAGAAATCAATCAAAGAAAATTAGTGGAAATACCTTTGATTAATAATGGTATGACATATGATATTGATTGGGACTTATTTACAAAAAAAGCTAAAGCAATAGATACAAAAATGTTGATACTTTGTAGTCCGCATAATCCTTGCGGTCGCATTTGGACAAGAGAAGAATTAACCAAAATCAGTGAAATTTGTTTAACAAATGATATTTTAGTAGTAGCAGATGAAATTCATGCTGATTTAATCATGCCAGGATTTAAACATGTTTCCTATGGTACGATTTCTAAAGAAGCATTAGAACATTCAATTATTTGCACAGCACCAAGTAAAACATTTAATTTAGCAGGTATGCAACTTTCTAATGTATTTATAGCTAATGAAAATTATCGCAATCTATTTAAAGCAGAACAAGCAACTGATGCAGATTTTGCTTGTAGTATTTTAAGTTATGAAGCTTGTCGTTTAGCTTATGAATATGGCGAAGAATGGTTGACAGAGGTCATAAATATCATTGATACAAATAAAAAAATAATCATGGATTTTATGCAAGAGTATTTTCCACAAGTGAAAATAACACAGCTTCAAGCGACATATTTATTATGGCTTGATTTTAGAGCATTTAATTTAACTAATGAAGAATTAGAAATGCGCAATCGCCAAAAAGCGTGCCTTTATTTTGATGAAGGTTATATTTTTGGCAAAGCAGGTAGTGGCTTTGAACGTTGGAATTTGGCTTGTCCAACAAAATATATTCATTGGGCATTAGAGCGTTTATATCAGGCTTATAAAGAGTTTGCTGTGAAATAAATTTATAGATAAAAAAAGAAAAACCTTCTATGTTAGGGCTATACATAGAAGGTTTTTCTTATGCAGTTTGAAGAGTTGTTATCATCAGTTTATCCAAATTAGGAATAATTTTGTTGATAACATGAAAAAGAAGGTGTTCATCACAGCTTACGCCGATAATGTCTGCTACTTGTTTAAGGTTTTGCGTAGCATTTTGAGCAGCAATGCCGTAGTCGGCAAAGAGAAGCATTTCTATATCATTGTCAAAATCACCAACAGCGATAAATATTTTATCCTTGTACATAGGCATTTTGCGTAAATTATCCAACATAATACCTTTAGAAGCATTTTTAGGAATTAATTCAAAATAACTAGACCAAGAAGTAAAATATTTGGCAATTTTATCCATCTCCATAGATTTGGCGAAATTATGGAGCCATGATATCGTATGAGTATTTGTTGTATAGAATTGGACTTTTAAGATATCTAAATCATAAAGGTCATCTAGATTACTTCTGATATAAGATAAATTTTCACGTTTGATAACAGGGTCATCAAATTCTTCTTTAGTGATGATGTAAAAAGTATCTTTAGTATGAAGTTCTATACAAGTGTTAGGACAATGAATTAAACATTGTTTGAGAAAATTGAAAAGAATTTTTGTTTGCAGTGATAATGTTTTTAAGACTACATTATTATTCGTGTCTTGCAAGATTGTGCCATTATAAAATATGCTAGGTGCATTTATAGGAAGCTCTGGAATATATTGTTTACAACTGTGGAGGGTTCTTCCAGTAGCTACTGCAAATGTACCACCGGCTTTAGTGAATTCATTTAAAGCATATTTGTTAATAGTGGAAATTTGCGATTTAGAATTAATTAATGTGCCATCCATATCACTGATTAAGAAAACATTACTAAAATCTGTCATAATTATTACCTCAAAATGGAGTTAATTTTGTAGAAGATAGAAGCTACCACGCATAGCAAGTCTTCTTCTTCTACAAATGTATCTAATAACCAGAGGTGCTATTTCCTAACTGATATGCTTTTATTATAAATGGGATATTTTAAAGGATAATGAAGTAAATGTAAAAAAATAATAAAAATTTCTAAAAAATATTGATATTTTTTAGAAGCGTTGATATAATATTAATGGATAAAAATTATTAATTAATAAAAATTACAAAGGAGATGTTATTTATGAGAAGTATTACAAAACTTGATTTACAGTATGCACATCGTTTTTATGGTTTCAAGGGCGAAGCACAATATCTTCATGGGCATACAGGTGTTCTTACTATTGAAGTAGAAGGTTCTATTAATTCTGGCGTAAATATGGTATTCCCTTGTAATGAAATTCAAAAAACTGCATGGGAAGTTTTGAAAAATTTTGATCATGCTTTAATTTTGCGTGAAGATGATCCATTACTTCCTGCTATTTTAGGTGTTTATGAAAAGCAAGGCATAAAAGATGGTGCACCGAATAATATAATGAAAGGGCCTGCTTTTAAAACAGAACTTGCTACTGCATATCCAGATTGTCGTCTTGTTGTTACAAAAGAAACAATGACAGTTGAAGGTATGATAAAAATTGTTTATGAGCTTTTAAAAGATAAATTGAATATTGTAAAACTCACTTTCTCTAGTGGAGTTAATTTGGCATCTGAAGAATATGAACCACATCTTGAAGTTGATCGTTGTCCATCATGTGGTATTGCATTGAATGAAGATGGCGTTTGCCCAAAATGCGGTTATAAGAAACCATAATTATATTTATAGATAAAAAAGCCACAGCATATTGCTGTGGCTTTTTTATCTAATTATCTTTGACGAGCAACTGTTCCTGCTCTACCTGGTAAATATCCATGATAAACTTCACATTCTTTAATATTAGGAACATGTTTACCTTCTTCTAATTTTACAAATTCATAACCAAGCTTTTTGGCTTTTTTGATGAAATCATGAAGAATAGGTAATTGTTTTAAACCTTCCATTTCCGAATGGATAGTTAAAACATTAAATTCTTGATCGCAATGACTTAACCAATAATCATTGATATTTTCTTCAGTGATTAATTTATCATCTAAAGTGCTACCTAAACATTCATCCATAGTGAGCAATGTTCCTGGAATTTGTAGTGGCAAATATTTTTTATCATTCATGATAGGATAAAATGGATAATATCCGCGAACATCACTGCAATAATCAAAACCTAATTCTTGTTGAACTTTTAAGCTACGAGGAGTTACTTGCCAGCCAGGAGCAGCACAAGCTTTAGCTTTAAAGCCAGCGATTTTTTCAAAGAGATTAATGGCTTTGGTCAATTCTTCTTTTATAGTATCTTCAGATAGGAAAGGCAATTTATCTTGCCAATAAACATGGTCCCAACAATGAATGCCACATTCGTGATTTTCTTTAATAGCACGAAGAAATGGCAAAGGATTTGGTTCGACGATATGAGGTGCAGGTAAAAGAGTACCATACATCATAGTTTTAAAACCATAAGTACTAGGTGCTTTAGTGCGTAGCATTTTAGTTAAAAAACCTTTGCGAAAGATACGGCGAATAGCTTTACCAGAATTATCTGTGCCCATGGAGAAAAAGAAAGTAGCTTTGATATTTTCTTGTTTAAAGACATCAAGCATGCGAGGTACGCCTTCATCATAGCCACGTTTTGTATCTACATCAATTTTTATAGCAATTTTTTTAGCCATAATATCCTCCAAATTTTATATTTTAGTTAAAAAGCCATCGCCACTAGCAAATGCTGAGGCAATGGCTTTGATTTTTATAAATAATAATTAAGCTTTATCTAAATTTTTAGCATACCATTCAAGTGTATAGTGGATTGCTTCGCGAAGTGTAGCTTTTGGTTTCCAACCGAGGCGAGTTTCCATTTTTTTCACAGATGGCAATCTATCTTGCATATCATCATAATTTTTACCGTAATATTTATCGGAGTCCATAACGATAAATTCTACTTTATCGGCTTTATCTTTGAATTCAGGGAATTTTTTCATTTCATCAACAACGATTTCAGCCATTTCTTTGATGGAATAATTGTTTTCAGGATTACCAATATTGAAGATTTGTCCTTCTGCTTGATTATCTTTATTAGTGATGATATCGATTAAACCTTGTACACCATCGCCTACCCAAGTAAAGCTACGACGTTGAGCACCACCGTTTACAAGTGTTATTTTGCCAGTGTACAAAACATCATAGATGAATTGAGTGATGGAACGACCTTTATGTTCGCTTGCATCTTTGAAGCTATCAAGGCGAGGTCCTACCCAGTTAAATGGACGGAATAAAGTGAATTTAAGTCCCATTTCTTGACCAAAAGCGAAGATTACTCTATCCATCATTTGTTTACTGCAACTATAAATCCAACGACTCTTAGATACAGGACCTAAGATTAAATTACTGTTGTCTTCGTCCATGACTTTATTGTTAGGGTCAGGCATACCATATACTTCAGAAGTTGAAGGGAAGATAACGCGTTTACCATATTCAGCACATTTACGAACCATTTTTAAGTTTTGTTCAAAATCAAGTTCGAATGTCCAAAGTGGACGAGTTATATAATAAGCTGGGCGAGCGATACCGATTAATGGTAAAAGAACATCACATTCTTTAATTTGTTCATTGAGCCAAGCTTCTTCTTTGAAGATATCGCCTTTTTTCATAGAAAAGCGAGGATTATCTAAGAATTGAGTGATATTATTATCTGCTAAGTCAAAACCTTGAATTTCCCAATCTGTTTGAGCAAGTGCCATTTCAAGGAAATGAGAGCCAATAAAACCGTTTACACCAGTAACAAAAATTTTCATATGATAAATACTTCTTTCTATCTTTATTTATAATAGTTTATTCAAGTTCGAATTTAGTACCGATTGGCAATAAATCAGTAAATGCTTTAGCATCTAATTCAGCTTCATTTTCAAATTGTAATTTTTCTAATTGAAGTAGACCTTTTCCAGTGCCAATGCAAAGTGGATTAGTGCTTACAATTTCACCAATATTTCCTGTTCCTTCGATTGGTTTTGCCCACCAGATGAATAATTTTTTATTATTTACATAGGTGAAAGCTCCAGGAAAAGGATGTGTAACGCCACGAATGAGATTATATAAACTAATGGCGTCTTTAGAAAAATCTAATAAACCATCTTTAGGGCGACGTCTGCCAAATTTTGTGGCTTGTGTATCATCTTGTGGTGTCAAAGTAATAGTACCTGCCTCTATTTTTGGCAAACAATCTTTGATGATTTCACTAGCGATTTTACTAACTTTGATGAAAACATCTAAAGATGTATCTGTAAATGCTATATCAAATCCACGCTGGTCTACAATATCACCTTCATCGGCTTTTTCTGTCATGAGATGAAGTGTGGCACCAGTGCGTGTTTCACCATTTACTACAGCCCAATTGATACATGTTTGACCACGATATTTAGGCAATAGAGCACCGTGAAGATTATAAGCACCTAAACGAGGTTTTAAAATGATTTCATTAGGAATTAAACGGCGAAAATAGAAAGAGAAGATTATATCTGGATTTAAATTTAAGATATAATTAGTAGCTTCTTCATCTATTTTTTTTGGTCTAAATACAGGTATATTATTAGCCTTAGCTAAATCATATACAGAATGAAACCATATTTCTTCATCAGGGTCATCTTGATGGGTATATACAGCTAAAATATTAGCTTTAGCCTCTATTAAAGCTTTAAGACAAGTATATCCAGGTTCACTATAGGCAAATACAACGATAGAAGGTCTATTCATCTTCTTTAGCACCGTCCTCATATATTTTTCTGATTATATAATGTGGTCGTTGCTGAATTTGTTTATAAATTCTACCAGTATATTCGCCAATGATACCAAGTGCCATAATAGTTGCACCGATCAAGAAGAAGTTTACAGCCATTAAAGTGAAGACACCATCAGCTTCTGGTCCGACAATGATACGGCGTAAAATCAAATATAAGAAAAAGATAATACTTAAAAGGGAGATACCCATACCGCTCATTGTAACCATTTGTAGTGGAGCTATAGAAAAGCTTGTCATTAAGTCAAAATTTAAGCGAAGCAAACGGAAAAAGCTATATTTAGATTCGCCAAATTCGCGTTCGCGATGATTGACTGGGATTTCTATAGGATTTACTGCAAATTTTTGACCTAAAGCAGGAATGAAAGTAGTGCTTTCACGACTTTGAACGATGATATCGACAATACGACGACTATATCCGCGGAGCATACAGCCATAATCGCTGATATGCAAACCACTGATGCGATTAGTCATTCTGTTTACAAAGCGAGAAGCTACTTTTCTAAATAAAGGGTCATGACGATTTTGACGACATGTGCCGACTACATCATAGCCTTCATCCATTTTGGCAATGATTTTAGGGATTTCTTCTGGTGGATTTTGAAGGTCAGCATCTAAAGTAATGATGTATTTTCCACGAACATTAGCAAAACCAGAAGTGATTGCCATATGCTGACCGAAATTACCATTTAAATCAATGACGCGAACAGTTTTTTCATGCTCTTTTTGAAAGTCATAGAGCATGGCAAATGATTTATCACGACTGCCATCATTGATAAAGATTATTTCAAAACTACGCTGTAAATTTTCCATTACAGGATAGAGTTCTTTAAATAATTGAGGGAGAGATTCTTCTTCATTGTAAACTGGAATTACAATGGAAATTTCAGGACTTCCTAGCATTTTTTAGTTATCAGCCTTTCATACCACAGATTTCTTTGATTGCTTCGATAACATCTGTTACATCTTCATCAGTCATTGCAGGGAAGAGTGGTAAGGAAACAATACGTTCAGATACATATTCAGAGTTTGGTAAATCGCCAGCTTTAAGATCAGTGAGTTCGCCAAAGCAAGTAAATAAATGAAGTGCTTGATAATGGTAAGCTGTACCGATATTTTTAGCACTCATTTTTGCCATGAAATCATCACGACTAAAACCGAGTTCATCAATATCAATTAGAGGTGTGTATATATGCCAAGAATGAACATTGCCTTCTTCAATTTCTGGAGGAAGGATTAAACCACGTACGTCTTTTAATTCTCTTTGATAGCGAGCTACGATTTCACGACGACGATTATTGAATTCTTCAAGATGAGTGAGCTGGTCGCGACCGATAGCAGCTTGAATATCCATCATTTGATATTTTAAACCTGGACGGAAAATATCATAATGAGCTTTACCATTTGCTTGATAACGGTTCCAAGCCCCTTTACTCATACCATTTTGACGTTGCATAGACATGAGTTCAGCTGCTTCTTCATCATTTGTACAAATCATGCCACCTTCACCAGTTGTGATATTTTTTGTTGGGTGGAAGCTAAATACAGCAATATGACGAGCACCACGACCAAAGCCGATTTTTTTACCTTTATATTCTGCACCAAGAGCATGAGCGGAGTCTTCGATAATGCCAAGATTATATTTTTGTGCAAGAGCTTCAAGTGCGTCCATATCGCAAGGGCGACCTGCAAAATGAACAGGAATGATAGATTTTGTTTTTGGTGTGATAGCTTCTTCAATTTTATTTATATCAATATTGAATGTATGAGGGTCAATATCTACTAAAACAGGTTTACCACCAGCAAATACGATTGCATTTACAGTGCTAGCAAATGTCATAGGTGTAGTAATGACTTCATCACCAGGCTCGATAAGTGCCATTACAGCGAGGTGTAAACCGGCAGTAGCAGAGTTTACGGAGATACCAAATTTGCAACCTACATAATCAGCAAATTTTTGTTCAAAATCTACTGTTTTAGGGCCCATAGCGAGCCAACCTTTACGAATAGAGTCTGCTACATCAGCAATAGCTTCTTCGCTAACCATAGGTTTAGCAAAAGGTAAAAATTCTTTACGCATTGAAATATTCCTCCAAATCATTTAACTATTATTTATTAATCAAAATAGTATATGACCCTTCAGTTAATACTTGTTTCGCTGGAGAAGTCAATACATTGAGACATTTATCTTTATAACGTTCTTTAACCACAATTATAATACGCTTTTGACTGTTCCACAAATCATTTAACTCTTCGCCATTGAAAAACCAACCTGCACCACTTGGATGTTCAGAGCCAAACTCAAGTTCACCTTTGAAATCAGCAAGAGCAACTCGTTGATTAGTGTAATATGGTATACCGTGATAAAAATCGCCATAATTTACAATTAAAGCGTCTTGTGGATTTAATTCATTGATTTTTTGGCTTACATAATATACGGATTGATTATTGTGGACTTGTTGTTGAACATCATGAAGACCTAAACCAAAGAAAAATCCCATGATACAAAGAACACTTACAGTGCAACGAAATCTTTTTGTTTTTATCCAAACCAAAATAGAAGCAATAGTACCGATGAATAATGCTGCTGTGAGTAAACCACCTTCGGCAATGAATTCATCAATTGTCAAATAATTAGAACTTAAGACATAGCCAACTAAAGCTCCAACAAAAGCTAAGCATAAGATGCTATTGATTAAAAAGCTATGACTAAGCCAAGAATTTTCATCTTCAAAACGTTTGATGGAAGCTGCAATTAAAATAGCAAGTGGCATCCAGCAAGGCATGATATATGGTACTAATTTAGAATCAGAAATAGAGTAAAAAATGAAAATAATAAAGAACCATAATAATAAGAAGATGATATCAAAGCGATTGCGCTGAGATGTTGTTTTACGAATAACACCTTTTTTACTGAATAAGGATAATAAAAATCCAGTCCAAGGTAACATGCCGATGATTACAAATGGAATGAAGAACCACCAAGGCTGGAATCTATCGTGCATTTTAGTTGTAAAACGCAAGAAATGCTCACGAATAAAGAAGAAATAAAAGAAATCATGGTTTGCTTGGCAAACAAGATAAAACCATGGAACAGTAACGATGAGAAAAGCTAAAATTCCAGGTAGATAAAATAATTTTAAGAATAAACGAGGTCTTTTTGTTAAAATTGTATACCAAAATAAAATACCAAATGGTAAGATTATAGCAACTAAGCCCTTAGTTAAAACACCAAAGCCCATGGCGATATAAAAGGCAACAAGCCATTTTTTCTTTTCTGTGCGTTCAAAAGCATAGAAAAATACCATGCAGGCTGTCATAAATAAAGTCAGAGCCATATCTAAAATATTAATTGAGGCAACGATTAAATTTAAACAAGATGTGGCTAGAATAGCACTAGCAAGTAAACCTACTTTGCGAGAATACATCATTGTGCCTAAAAATCCAGCAAGACCAACGCAACCGATAGCTGATAATGCAGGCAAGATACGTCCGGCAAATTCTGTAACGCCGAAAATTTTCATCATGATGGCAGTAAACCAATATTGAAAAGCAGGTTTTTCAAAGTATTCTACGCCGTTTAAATGTGGAGTGATAAAATCACCACTAAGTAACATTTCACGAGGTATTTGATTGTAACGACCTTCATCAGGGTCCATTAAATGATAAGAGCCTAAATGGGCTAAATAGAGATAGAAAATAGCTAAAACAAATATTCCCAACAGTAATTTTTTATTTTTTAGACAAAAATCACGCAAGAAAAAACCTCCTAGATAAATGATTTTAAAAATATGTTTAAACTATATAATTATACTATTTTTTATATTTCTCTACAATCAAGATATAGTATAGATATCTAAAATGATTTTTTTCTGAGTATAGAATAGATAGTTTATATTTCTAAATATACTAAGATTATATTATAATATTAATATAGAATAAGTATAATAAAAGTTGGTGAAATTATGGGATTAGCTAAAATTGGAAATTCTGATACTTTAGTAAATGAAATTATCACACAACTCTCTCAAGCTATTATTGAAGGTGATTTTAAACCTGGTGACAAACTTCCATCAGAAGCTGAACTATGCGAACAACTCGCTGTCGGTAGAAATTCACTTAGAGAAGCTATTCGTGTATTAAATGCTATGGGAGTAGTTAAAACAAAACGTGGTCAAGGTACTTTTTTACAAGATACAATATCGCACGAAGTATTCAATCCTCTCATATTTCGTTTAATTCTTGACCCCAAAAATACAACTGATGTTTTCGAGCTGCGCGTGATGGTAGAATCCATCGTTGTCATCATGGCCATACAGAAGGCTTCGCCGGAAGAAATCAAAACCATCCGCGATTTAGTCGACGAAACAAACCGTGTAGCCAAATCGGACCAGGGCTCTGTCGAAAATCTGATAAAACTCGATATGCAGTTTCATCTCGCCATTGCCAAATGCGTACATAATAAATTGATAACCTCAATCCTTGAAACGCTCGTTTTAATGTTTGAACCGTCAATAAAAAAAGTACTGCAAAAAGAAGGCGGCATTGATTTATGCCTCAAAAACCATTATGCTATCGTCGACTTGATTGAACAGCGCGATATTCTCCGCGTATATGATACGGTCGAAGCTACACTCATTGATTCTTTTGCCAAAGAATAATTTTTCATTTCCATTATATTTTATGTGCATTCTTCTCTAGATTTAGAGAAAAATGCACATAAAATCATCTAAAAATAAAAAAGGAATTGCCATTTACGACAATTCCTTTTTTTATTTATTTTGCTTTTACCGTTACACCGGCAATTTTTTCATAAAATTGAACAATACTGCTGTGGTCGTCATTATTATGACCTGTTGCTTTCAGCGAAATCATTATTTCTTTGAGCTGCGGTGTCAAGATAAGCGGAACATCAAGTTCATCAGCCGTCGCCACGACGTTTGTGATATCTTTCAGATTGATGTAAATCGGTCCGCCCGCTTTGAAATTGCGCGAATACATCATCGGGGCTTTTTCTTCCAAAACCGCACTGCCCGCAAATCCGCCGCGCACCGCTTCAAATACTCTTTTCGGGTCGGCTCCCGCTTTTGTTGCCAGCACCAGCGCTTCCGCCACCGCCGCTATATTTAAATTAACCATAATCTGATTGGCAAGTTTAGCAACGGAACCGCTGCCGTTAGGACCAACCACTGTTATGGATTTTCCCAAAGCTTCCAAAATAGGACGGACTCTTTCCACAACGGCCTCATCTCCGCCAATCATGATTGCCATTGTAGCATTTACCGCACCTATTTCTCCGCCGCTTACAGGAGCATCGAGAAACTTACATTTTTTCGCTTCCACCATCTGCGCAAACTCTTTTGACGCTACCGGCGAAACGGAACTCATGTCAATAACTACAGAATTTTCTTTTATACCGGCCAAAATACCGTTTTCATCTTCAAGCACGGATTTTCCGATCGAAGCTTTGGGAAGCATCGTTATTATAACATTGCTGTTTTGCGCGACTTCTTTCGGGGAGGAAGCCGGCTTGGCACCGGCTTTTTCGATAATTTTTACAGCTGTTTCATCTATATCATATACTATGAGCTCAAAACCTGCCTTCAGCAGATTTCTGCTCATTGGTTTGCCCATAATTCCTAGTCCGATAAATCCGATCTTCATGTTAAAGACTCCCGCATTTTAAATTTTAATGCAAAAATTATTATGAATTAACAACTTTACCTGTCTGCTTAATGACAAATATTACAATTAAACTGCTTAAAATCATAAATCCGGCCAATGCAAAGATACCTGTTGTATACGAACCGGTCGAAGAAGACAGAGCGCCTAAGATGTACGGACCGAAGAAACCGCCCAGATTGCCGACACTGTTTATAAGCGCGATACCTGCTGCTACAGCGCTGCCCGATAAATAGGATGGAGGAATTGCCCAGAACGGAGTGTATGCGCCGTATGCACCGCACAAGCTGATAGTGTAAATAACGATAGCAAGTATCGTATTAATTTCCGCCACGTATACGGAAATAACGAGACCGATAGCCGAAACAATGAGAGAAGTTGCCACGTGGAAGCGGCGTTCCTGTCTTTTATCCGAACTTCTGCCGACAGAAACCATAGTGATAGCCGCCAGTAAATACATGAAACCGATAAGCCAGCCGAGCATGCTTGTTCCCATAGAGCTGGACAGGCTGTGAATTAATGTAGGCAAGAACATGATTACACCGTAGTAACCTGCCATCCAGCAGAAATATGCGCATGCCAGAATTAATACATCGCGTTCTTTTAAAGCCTGCATGAAAGTAATGGATTTCTTTTTACGTTTAATCGCTTCTTCTCTGGCCAGAACTTTTTTGAGCCAATCTTTTTCATCAGCTTCCAGCCATTTGGCATCATCAATTTTATCCGTGAGATAAAAATACGTAATAACACCTAAGATGACGGACGGAATTGCTTCTAAAATAAACAGGTTCTGCCAGCCGTGAAAGCCCCATAAATCCAAGGTGAGCAGATAACCGGAAATCGGCGAGCCGAGCGCCGATGCCGCCGGGATTGCCGCCATGAAACCGGCGAGTGCTCTGGCATGATGTTTCGTCTGATACCACTGGCTAAGATACCACGCCATGCACGGGAAGAAGGAGGCTTCCGCTACACCGAGTGCAAAGCGAACAGCATAAAACTGCGCTGGAGTCGTAACGAATGCCGTGAGACCGGAGATGATACCCCAGGAAATCATGATGCGGGAAATCCATTTTCTCGCGCCGAACTTCGTCATCAAAGCACCGCCCGGTACTTCCAACAGAAAATAACCGATAAAGAAAATACCTGCACCGAGACCGTAAACTTCATTGGAAAAATTAAGCGTTTCATTCATCTGCAATGCTGCAAATGAGATATTGAGTCTGTCCAAAATTGAAATTGCGAAACAAAGGAATAGAAACGGAATTAAGCGTTTTGAAACTTTTCTGACAGTACTGTGCTCAATTTCCGCTATAGAACGAGCCATAAAAATTACCTCCTAAAATAATACGAACATATAAACTTACAAACAAAAACAGCAGGATAGGTTGTATCCTGCTGCTCTAAGATGGGGGTATATTATTAAAGAAAATAGCAAGGATAGCCTGTTATTTAATCCATATGAGAGCCACCATTAATATCTACATCTTCACCAGTAATATAAGATGCTTCTTTTGAACCTAAGAAACAAATTGTATTTGCAATTTCTTGAGTTTCACCTGGACGACCAACCGGAATATCAGAAATAATTTTATCAGCTTGTTCTTTTGGTAAAGACTTCCATATTTCAGTATTAATAAGACCTGGACATACACAGTTTACAGTAATACCATCTATAGCTACTTCACGGGCAAGATTTTTAGAGAAACCTAATACAGCTGCTTTAGATGCAGAATAATGAGCACCTCCAAAAATACCACCACCACGCTTACCAGAAACAGAAGATAAGCTAATGATACGGCCATATTTTTGAGCTTTCATAGGTTTTAATACAGCTTGAGAACATAAGAATAAGCCAAACATATTTACGTTAAAAATACGTTTCATATCATCTAAAGTCATATCTTCTACTGTTACTTTTTGAGAAATACCTGCATTGTTTACCAATACATCAATACGTCCAAATGTATCTAAAACAGTCTGTACCATTGCATCAACAGATTCTTTAGATGTAATATCTGTCTTAATACCAATAGCTTCATGACCACTTTGTTTAATAATATCAACTGTTTCATTTACACCAGCTTCATTAATATCAACAATAACTAGCTTTGCTCCTTGATTAGCAAAAGTTTTTGCAATAGTACGACCGATACCTTTTGGAGAACCACTACCTGTTACGATGACAACCTGATTTGTAAAATCTAACATAATTAAAGACTCCTTCTCTATTTTATATGAAAATTCATTTCAAAAATTAATTAATTTGTAAGTAGTGTAATATTTTATATCATTAAAATTCGTATCCATATAAATACAAAATATTACACTACTGGGGTAGATTAACTACTTTTATTTTTGAATAGCTTTCGCTTGTTCGATAATATTTTCTACAGTGATACCATTCATGGCAAGTAATCTTTCATATGGAGCAGACTGACCAAATTGGTCTTGAATACCAATACGGTAAACTTTACCTTTACCCATTTCTGCTGCCACTTCACAAACCGCACTACCTAAACCATTAATAATATTATGGTCTTCTACTGTAATAATTTTACCAATATCATTTATACAAGAGATAACTGCTTCTTTATCAAGTGGTTTAATTGTATGCATATCAAGAAGACGAACAGAAATTCCTTCTTTTTCCAAAGTTTCTTTTGCTTCGATAGCTAAACGAACTGTATCACCATTAGCAATGATTGCTACATCTTTACCGTCAGAAAGTTTTACAGCTTTACCAATTTCAAATTCTGTATTTTCATCATAAATAACAGGAATATTATCACGAGTAAATCTTAAAAATACAGGACCATACATTTCAGCAGCAGCTTTTACTAGTTTTTTAGCAGCATAATAATCTGCTGGCATGATTACAGTCATATTTGGAATGGTACGAAGAACGCCCATATCTTCAATGGCTTGATGACTAGCTCCATCATTTGCAGGAGTAACACCACCATGAGAACATGCAAATTTTACATTTAAATTTGGATAGCAAATTTCTTGACGAATTTGTTCGCACATGCGAAGAGAACCAAATACCGCATAAGTTACTACAAATGGAATTTTTCCGCAAGTTGCTAATCCAGCAGCAATACCAGCTCCATTTTGTTCAGCAATACCAACATTTAAGTACTGTTGAGGTAATTCTTTCATAAATGCGCTAGTTTTACAAGATTTACCAATATCATTATCAATTACATAAATTTTATCGTTAAGCTTACCAAGAGCAACAATTTCTTCTCCGAAACCATTACGTGTAGCAATTTTTTTTGTAGTATCCATTATTTTAACCCTCCGTCTAATTCTTCCATGGCTTGTTTATATTCTTCGTCGTTAGGTGCAACACCATGCCAACCTAATTGATTTTCCATGAAAGAAACACCGCGACCTTTGATAGTATCAGCTATTATTGCTTTAGGAAGATTATTGTGTGAAGCTCTGATTTTATCTAAAGTAGCTACAATTTCTTCCATATTGTGACCGTCAATATAAAATACTTCATAGCCAAAAGCTTCAAAGCGTTTACCGAGATCAATATTTGGCATGATTTCATCACAAGTTCCGTCTAATTGTAATTTATTATTATCAACAAAAACGATTAAATTATTTAATTGGTATTTATAACCAGCCATTACAGCTTCCCAAATTTGACCTTCATCACATTCGCCATCACCAAGCATAGCAAATACACGATAATTTTTATTATCTCTTTTGCCGGCAATAGCCATACCAACAGCACAAGATAACCCTTGACCTAGAGAGCCTGTGGAAATATCTATACCAGGACATTTTTTCATATCTGGATGACCTTGAAGAATAGAACCTTCTTGTCTTAATTTGTGTAAATATTCTTTAGGGAAATAACCTAATTTTCCTAAAGCAGCATATAAAATTGGACAAACATGACCTTTAGAAAGAACAAAACGATCACGATCTTCCCATTTTGGATTAGTGGGATCGATATTCATTTCTTTAAAATATAAAGCAGTAATGATATCTGCTGCGGATAAAGAACCACCTGGATGACCAGATTGAGCTTCATAAATCATTGTTATGGCAGATTTTCTAAGCTCGATAGCAATTTGTTTTAATTCAGAAATAGATGTATTTTTCATTATTGCACCTTCTTATATTAAATATCCTATATACCTTATGTAATATCACATATCCTACAACCTACAAGAAGAATATATCATATTGTTTATGTTTTGTAAATAGTTTTTTGATAATTTTTAAAATAAATATATTTTTATAAATTACGTTTATTATGAACTTATGGATGCATTAATAATAATTTTATTATTAACAGTTTGTTATATATGCTTTTACATTTTTTTAGAATATAGTTATAATTAAAAGATATTATATTGTAAAGAATGGTGAATTTAGTGGCTTTAACTCGTATAAAAAATCAAGAAAGTTTAGTGAATGAAATAATTATTCAGTTGTCTCAAGCTATATTAGAAGGTGATTTTAAGCCAGGAGATAAATTATTATCTGAAGCACAATTATGTGAAAAATTAGGTGTAGGGAGAAATTCCTTAAGAGAAGCTATTAAAATGTTAAATGCTATAGGAGTATTGGAAACCAAAAGAGGGCAAGGAACATTTTTAGCAAAAGAAATTTCTCATGATGTATTTAACCCATTAATTTTTAAATTAATTTTAGAACCTAAATGTGCAAAAGATATTTATGAGTTACGCGTGTTATTGGAAACTATGGTAATTTTAATGGCAATAAAAAAGCAACAGCTGAGGATATAACAGAGGTTAAAACTATTGTATTAAAAACAAAGGAATTATTGGAAAATGGACATAATAACATAGAGTCTTTTGTAGAATTAGATATGCAATTTCATTTAACTGTAGCAAAGGCAACACATAATCATTTAGTGGAAACTATTCTAGCTACGGTTATAACTATTTTTGAACCATTTATAAAAAAAGTATTATTAAGTGAAAATGGCATATCATTGAGTATTAAAAACCATACAAATTTAATTCAGATAATTGAACAAAAAAATATAATAGAAGCAATGAATGCAGTTAAAAAAAGTTTAGATGAATTTATGTATTAAATGATTTATTGGGGAGATGAAATTTTGACAAATTTATTATTGATTATTGTGAGCTGCACACTTGTGATTTTAATCATGAGTTAGGCGAATAAAATAGTCAGCGTATATAGAAATATGTACGTAGAGATAGACA